>Ga0181520_10000121_pt1 | contig 157218 bp, 159 predicted proteins | sample PEATcosm2014_Bin_29_FD_132451 | JGI IMG/M metagenome (GOLD analysis project Ga0181520, IMG submission 132451) | Peatland microbial communities from MTU Mesocosm Facility, Houghton, MI, USA - PEATcosm2014_Bin02_30_metaG | ecosystem: Environmental > Terrestrial > Soil > Wetlands > Peat | place... | reverse complement strand
GGAAGGAAGGGAAAACTATTTGAAAGTTTTATGATTTCTCTCTAAAATCAAGAACGATATTTTTCAGGAAAAGGTGGGGAATCTCATGGCCCTGACACTGGGGAATCTACCCGGTCCTCGACACCGCCCACGAAATCTCTCCGCTTCTCTGCGACTCCATGGCCTTGTGAACTCTCAACGAATTGCACTTTTTCGGTATAAATTTTATAATATCCTTCAATTTCAGGCATTAAACGGCTTCCGGAGGTAATTTATGCCCGGCATAGGGATTGCATTGGTAGGATTCGGCACGATCGGCAGCGGCGTTGTCAGGATCCTCGAGGATGATTTTGAGCTTATCAGGGAAAAGACCGGCCTTGAACTGCGCCTTAAGTATGTCGTTGACAAGGACTGGCAGACCCCGAGGAATGTCGAAATAAAACGTGCGCAGAAGATAACCGATTATAAAACGGTCCTTGAGGACAAAGATATTAACGTGGTGATTGAACTTGCCGGAGGGACGGGCTTCGCCTATACCCTTATCGAGGATTGCCTTAAAGCTGGCAAGAATGTCGTAACGGCAAACAAGGCTCTTTTAGCTGAAAGGGGCCTCCCTCTTTTCCAGCTCGCCAGGGATAGAAATCTTTCAATCGGGTTCGAAGCCAGCGTCTGCGGAGGAATCCCTATCATAAGGACTGTGGGAGATGCCCTGGTGGGTGACAGGATCAACTCCATCTACGGAATAGTCAACGGGACTACAAATTATATACTGACAAGGATGTTCGAGGAAAACCTCAGTTTCGCTGCCGCGCTCAAGCAGGCGCAGAAACTCGGTTTTGCAGAGACGGATCCGACACTCGATATAAACGGTTTCGATGCGGCTCACAAGATTACAATCCTCGCTGAACTCGCCTACAATATCAACATAAATTTCAGCGATGTTTATATCGAAGGCATAACAGACATCCAGCTCGAAGATATCAAAGTATCGTCCGAGCTTGGATATGTTCTAAAACTCATTGCCTCTGCAAAGCTCGATCCCGATAAAACCGTTGAGGTGAGGGTAAACCCTACTCTTGTTCCCAGGGACAACCAGCTGTCATTTGTCAGGAATGAATTCAACGCTGTAATGATAGAAAGCGAATACCTCGGCAATTCAATGTATTACGGCAGGGGAGCCGGGTCTATGCCTACGGCAAGCGCCGTTATTGCAGATATTGTCGATATCGCAAAGGCTGTCAATGAGCCTGTTTCAACACTTAAATACAGGAGCTTCAGCGGTTATCCTCTAAAAAACATAGGCGATATCGAAACAAGATACTACGTGAGGTTTAATGTTCTGGATAAGCCGGGCGTCTTGAGTAAAATATCCGGGATTTTCGGCGCCAATAACATCAGCATAGCTTCCGTCATTCAGAAGGAAAGAAGCAAAACCGATTACGTGCCCATAATAATGACAACCCACTCGGCGTTTGAAAAAGATATCAATAACGCTTTCGATGAGATAGAAAAGCTATATTTTTCCAAGCATCGCGGCGTCAAAATCAGGATTATGGACAGCCTTAACTTCTGAAATTATTTTTGTAAATGAAAAATCCCTCCTTGAAAAGGAGGGATTTCTATAACCTGTCTGTTATTTTATTCTTATTTATCGCTTTTCCCGGCTTTCTTCGCGGGTTTTTTCACACTTTTCTCGGTCTTCTCAGCCTTCTCACTCTTCTCAGCCGGCTTTTTCGCCGTAGAAGCTTTTTTTACAGGAGTTTTCTTTTCCCCGGAGGCTGCCGGCTTTGCAGCCGTATCGTCATCAGACTTTTTGTCAACGGGAACGGCCGGCGCGGCCTTGACAAGAGATTCTTCAACGAGTTCAATTATAGCCATCTCGGATCCGTCTGTAATACGTTTCCCGAGTCTGTAAATCCTGGTATATCCGCCATTGCGGTTTTTATACCTCAGAGCGAGGTCTTCGAATAGCTTTTTTAATATATCTCTGTCTTTAATATCGGCATTAACAGCCCTCTTAGATGCAAGCGTGTCGTTTTTTGCCTTTGTGATTATTTTTTCTGCATAAGGCCTTAATGCCTTGGCTTTATCGATTGTAGTCTGAATATTTTCATATTTGAACAATGCTGAAGCGAGGTTTCTTAAAAGCGCTTTTCTATGCGATGTATTTCTGCTGAGTTTACTTATTTTATCCCCGTGCCTCATACTATTCTCCTTCCTCAAAATCTTCTGTTATATTCTCATTGGATTCGCCGCCTTCGGCGCTTTCAGTACCTTCCTCAAGTGTGAGGCCGAAAATCTGCAGTTTTTCTGAAATCTCTGTAAATGATTTCTTTCCGAAATTCTTGATCTTCATAAGGGCGTCTTTGTCGAATTTCATCAGATCGCCTATTGTATTGATATTCGAGCTTTTAAGACAATTGAAAGAACGGACCGACAGATCGAGTTCTGTTATCGGTTTTGCAAGTATATCGCTGGCTGCAGACGATTCCGGAGATTCACCCGGTTCGCCCTCTTCTTCTTCGGCTTCGAACTCGGTTAAAAGCGAAAAATACTTTTTCAATATCGATGCCGCCTTGGAAACCCCATCTAAAGGCGAAATAGCGCCCGAAGTCCATACTTCAAGAACGATCTTTTCACAGTCAGTCTTTTCACCAACCCTGAAATCTTCAATTATATAATTCACCCTTGTTACCGGTGAAAATATAGAATCAACCGGTATCACAGATATTACAGAATTCGAGTCGAAAAGATCCTCTGCTGAACGGTATCCCCTGCCGTACTCGATCTGAACATCCATGGAAAGATCGGCATCACTGTTTAAAGTGGCAATTTTCAGGTCTCCGTTAATTATCTCGACTGTTGAATCAACAGCGAAATCCTTTGCAAGAAGCTCACCCTTTCCGGTTTTCGTAACCCTTATGATCTTTTTTTCAGATCCGTCGTTAAGCGTAAGCTTTATCTTTTTAATTGCAAGTATTATATCTGTAAGGTCCTCTTTTACGCCCTTGATGGGTTCGAATTCATGATTTATTCCTTCGACCTTTATCGAAGTTATCGCATATCCGGGTATAGAACTGAGAAGCACTCTTCTCAGAGAATTTGCTATAGTCGCTCCGACACCCTTTTCAAACGGATATATTACGAATCTACCGTAAGAAGCGGTATAAGAGAATTTTTCATATTTTATTTCATATGGCAGCATGATATCTTTTAACAACCCTTTTTGAGACATTTCATTCCTCCATATACTTTTAAAAGAACTTTCCCACTCACTATTTCGAAAATAGCTCGACAATGAGCTGTTCTTTAATATCAATTTCTGGGTTCATCTCAAGCCGGGCAGGAATACCTGTCATTTTTAATTTCAGGTTCTTGCTATCGATCTCAAGCCACGGCGGAGCAACCTTGCTCTGTGATGACTCGATTGACCTAACGATAAGGTCCAGGGTTTTAGATTTTTCAGCTATTGTAATTTCTTCACCCGGATTAACAATGTATGAAGGAACATCAATCTTTTTACCGTTAACATTTACATGCCCGTGCAGAACAAGCTGCCTGGCGCATTTTTTCGACGGGGCAAACCCGGCCTTGTGCAATAAGCTGTCGAGGCGCCTTTCCAGCAGCTGGAGAAGAATTTCACCTGTAACACCCTTATGCTCTGTCGCCATTTCAAAATACCTTCTGAACTGCCGCTCGTATAGCCCGTAATACCTCTTGACCTTCTGCTTTTCACGGAGCTGTGTTGCATATTCAGTTGGTTTTTTCTTGAATTTAGAAACTTTGCCTGGAGGGCTCGATTTCTTATTAAGAGTGCATGCTGCAGAATAGCATTTATCTCCCTTCAAAAACAGCCTTAAACCTTCTCTCCGGCATAACCGGCATGATGGACCTATATATCTTCCCATATCTATAACCTCGCTTATACTCTTCTCTTTTTCCTGGGCCTGCATCCGTTGTGGGGAATCGGTGTAATATCTCTCATAGTCTTTATCTTTAATCCCGCTGCATCCAAAGCTCTGATAGCCGATTCTCTTCCCGGTCCCGGCCCTTTAAGACGTATATGCAGGTATTGAACGCCATGATATTTTGCCTGTTCAACGGCCTTTTCCGCGGCAAGTTGCGCGGCATAGGGAGTGCCTTTTTTTGTTCCCTTGAAACCTACGCTCCCGGAACTTGCCCAGGAAACGGAATTTCCGTTCAGATCAGTGATATTTATGATAGTATTGTTAAAAGTCGCTTTGATATTGGCTATACCTTCAAGAATACTCTTCTTTTCTTTTTTCTTCTTTGCGACCGGTGCTGCCTTTTTCGCCATTAATTCTATCCTCCGCTATTAACTATTTCTTTTTACCAATTGCATTCGAACGAGGACCTTTCAATGTCCTTGCATTAGTACGGGTCCTCTGTCCCCTGACAGGCAGGCCTTTCTTATGTCTTATGCCCCTGTAACAGCCGATATCAATGAGACGCTTTATATTCATGGCAACTTCTGTTCTTAAATCGCCTTCCACTTTGAAATGATCTTCAATGACGTCCCTGATCCTTGCCAGCTCATCTTCACTAAGGTCTTTAACTTTTTTAACCGGCTCTATTTTTGCCATTTCAAGAATTTTTGAAGAATTATGCCTTCCGATTCCGTAAATATAAGTTAAACCGATAAAAGCGGCTTTATTGCCCGGTACTTCTCTTCCCGCGATTCTTGCCATTTAATAACCTCCCGTTAGGCTTTTAATTATTTTCTTTTTTCACCCATCTGTCTCTGTTTGTGCTTGGGATTTTCGCAGATTACCATAACAAGACCATGCCTTCTTATAACTCTGCATTTTTCGCACATTGGTTTCACCGATGATCTTACTTTCATATTTTCTCCTACTTATACCTGTAAACGATTCTTCCTTTCGTCAGATCGTATGGCGACATCTCGAGTGTTACCTTATCGCCCGGTATGATCTTTATATAATTCATACGCATCTTGCCTGATATATGAGCCAGAATCTGCTTTTTACTTTCCAGCTCAACCCTGAACATAGCATTTGGAAGCTGTTCCAATACTATGCCATCGAACCTTATAACGTCTTCTTTGTCCATTAAGAGCGAATAACCTCCATAATTTGATTAAAAACATCCCCCACTTCCTTATTACCGTCAACTGACCTGAGGATCTTTTTATTCCGGTAAAAATCTATAAGAGGGGCCGTTTCATTTTCGTATACTTCCATCCTCTGCTTTACCGTATCGGGATTATCATCGCTTCTTAAGGTCAGCACCGAAGAATCTTCATTGCATATTCCTTCAACCTCAGGCGGATTGGAATATATGTTATAAAGCTTGCCGCACTTAGGGCATGTTCTTCTTCCGGTGAGCCTTTTCATAAGGCTTTCCTTGTTCACTTCTATCAATATGACATTAGAAAGGGTGCGGTTGCCGGCCTCTTTGTCGAATATTTCACCCTGCGCGACCGTTCTTGGAAAACCGTCAAGAAGGAACCCTTTGCTGCAGTCGTCCTGACGTATCCTTTCTATCAAAATTCCTACAACTATCTGGTCAGGAACAAGAAGCCCCTTGTTCATATAATTCAATATGTCCTGTGTAGGAAAAGAACCTTTATAAGTACCCTTTACTATAGCCCGGAAAATATCGCCTGTCGATATATGCGGAATATTAAGTTTTGCACATATCTTTTCTGACTGTGTCCCTTTCCCTGCACCTGGAGGAGCTATGAGAGCAATATTATTCATCTATCAAATTCCGCCTTTATATTTTTTTAGCAGCCGGTCTTGTTATAAATCCGTCAAAATGATACATCATAAGGTGCGATTCGATCTGCTTCAAAGTATCGAGTGACACGCCGACCATGATCAAAAGCGACGTACCGCCCATAAGATAGCGCAGCGTTGAAGGAACATTGAATATCAGCGCAACGATTCCGGGTATCAATGCTATGGTGCCCAGGAATATTGCACCCGGAAGTGTTATCCTTCTTAAAGTAAATTGAATAAAATCTTCAGTCTTCTGGCCGGGCCTTACACCGGGTATAAATCCGCCCTGTTTTCTCAGATTCTCTGCGATATCATGAGGATTGAGCTCTATTTCCATATAGAAATAAGCGAAAAACAAAATCAGTAAAAAATACACGACATTATAAGCCAATTTATCAGGATGCATCTGCTCGCCTATAGCCTGCATAAACTTAACCTTGCTTCCGAACCATCCCTCGAACTGCATCGGTATCATTAAAAGGGACTGGGCGAAGATTATAGGTATAACCCCCGTCGGGTTTACCTTGAAGGGCAGGTACGAAACATGCCCGCCGTATGAACCGCCGGCAGCAGCGCGGTTGGCATACTGTATCGGTATCTTGCGCAGGCCCTGCTCTTCGAATACTACGAGTCCGATTACTACTGCAAACAGGGCAAATACTATAAGAAGGCTCATAGGATCGGTAGAACCTACGTTCACGCCGGTAAAAGCCTGGTACATTCCATAAGGAAGCCTTGCTATAATACCTGCCATGATTATCAGGGAAACTCCGTTTCCTATTCCTCTCTCCGTTATCTGTTCACCGAACCACATCAGTATCAGAGTGCCGGCTGTAACCGCGAGAGTAAATATTATTGTAAAAGAAAAATTATCGATCATCAGGAATGATCCTCTGACGTTCTGCTGTATCAGTCCTCCGGCAAAAATCACACCCTGTATAATAGTAACGAGAACTGTTCCGAGCCTTCCGTATTGCTGGTATTTCTTTCTGCCTTCAGGGCCTTCCTTAAGCATACGGTCAACAGCGGGAACTACAGCCTTTAAAAGCTGCATGATAATCATAGAAGTAATATAAGGCATAACACCTAGAGAAAAAACCGAAGCCTGTTCCCTTGCTCCGCCTGTGAATAAATTCAGGAAATCAGCTATGCCGCCCTGCCCTGCATTACCCCTGGTCGATTCCATCAGCTTGATGATATTCACCCCGGGAACAGTGATCTGCACTCCCAGCCTGTATACAACAAGTATCCCGAGAGTAAACAGCAGTTTCTTCCTGAGTTCAGGTACTTTAAAAAGATTAACTAAAGCGTTCAGCATAAATAATATCCTCTTTCGGGATTACACTTCTATTATGGCGATCTTTCCGCCGGATTTCTCTAACTTTTCTATACTCTGCTTTGAAGCGGCATGAACATTTACCGTCAGGCCTTTGACCTTGAGATCTCCATTGCCGAGAAGTTTTACAGGATATTTATTGGCATTGATCAGCCCCTTAAGAACGAGCTGTTCCACGCCTACTGTAGATCCTTCCTCAAATATGCCGAGGGCTGAAATATTCAATATATTAAATACTTTTTTATCGAGACTTCTGAAACCTCTTTTGGGTGTTCTCCTGTAAAGAGGCATCTGACCGCCTTCGAAACGGGGCTTGATATTACCGCCCGACCTGGCTTTCTGACCCTTCGAGCCTCTTCCGCTAAGCCCGCCTCTCCCGCTGCCTATACCGCGTCCGCGCCTTCTTCTGTCTTTAAATGCGCTTTTATCAACTTTTATTTCTATAACAGACATATTGCCTCCGTCTTACTTACCGAACAATTCCTGGATAGTCTTACCCCGTCTTGCAGCGATCTCACCAGCATCGATTAAATTAAAGAGAGCGTCAAGAGTCGCCTTCACGAGATTTACAGGGTTTGTTGACCTCAGCGACTTTGTTAATACGTCATGAATTCCTGCAAGTTCCAGAACAGGCCTCACGGCCCCGCCTGCTATTACACCGGTCCCCTTTGAAGCCGGCTTTAAATAAATAACACCGCTCTTGAATTTACCCATAACTTCATGCGGTATTGTCGTGTTTTTCATCTTTATCGGCTTGGCCGCTTTAATGGCCTTGTCTTTTGCTTTCTTGATAGCATCGGCGAGCTCATTAGCCTTGCCGTATCCAAGACCTACCATACCCTTACCGTTACCGACAATTACAACAGCGTTGAAGCGGAATCTTTTTCCGCCTGTTGTAACTTTTGCAGCCCTTCGGAGGCTAACAACTTTCTCGCCCCATTCGCTGGTTGCGGCATTCCTGGAATTTTCCTTAGCTACCATCTGATTCTCCAACTTAAAATTTAATGCCTTCTTCTCTGCATGCTTCGGCAATGGCCTTTATCTTTCCATGGTACTTAAACCCGTTCCTGTCGAAGCAGACCGTATTGATTTTCTTCTCTTTAAGCTTGCGTCCGATTTCTTTACCGAGAACTTTTGCGCTTGCTATATTCTTACCAAGATTTTGATCTTTCATTTCTTTTGCAATAGATGATACCGAAAGAAGGATCTTTTTGTGAAGATCGTCGACAACCTGGACATATAGATATTTCCTCGATTTGCCGACTACAAGCCTGGGACGATCCGAGCTCACTGAAAGGCTTCCCTTGCTCCGTCTCTTCGCCTTCTGGCTTCTTTCATGCTTTTTCTTAAGTAAATTTATCATATCATCCTCTTAACTATCAAATTTAATCGACTTACAGCCGGTTTACTTTGCCGCCTTTCCTTCTTTCAGTTTAACCCTTTCATTGAGGTATCTTATGCCTTTACCTTTATAGGGTTCAGGGGGACGGATGTTTCTTATCTCGGCTGTTGTCTGGCCTACGCTCTGCTTGTCGCAGCCGCTGATGACAAGCTGCGCCGGATTATCAATCTTCATATTTATCCCGGCGGGTATCTTATATACAACCGGTTTGGAATATCCGACATTGATAATGAGGTCTTTACCCTTGAGTTCCCACTTATAACCGAGACCCTGGATCCCTAGTGTTTTTGTAAAACCCTCGGTTACGCCGAGAAGCAGATTCCTTGTCAGGCGGAAATAAAGGCCCTGATACGCACGCGCGGTATTCTCATGGCCCTTCCTCGTGAGAAGTATCTCTTTCCCGTCGCTTTTAATTTCAACAAACTCGGTGTTAAAAGGCTGCTCTAACTTTCCGAGCTTGCCCTCGACTAATATTTTACCGTATTCTATGCTCACTTTGACGCCTTCCGGTACAATCAAAGGCTTTTTTGCTAATCTTGACATTTCAAACTCCTACCAAATATAGCAGATTACTTCTCCGCCTATTTTTAACGCCCTGGCTTCCTTATCCGCGAGAACTCCCTTGGATGTGGAAATTACAGATATTCCAAGATTATTATAAACCTTGGGCACATTGTCAGCGTTTACATAAACCCTTTTTGAAAGTTTGGAAATCCTTTTCAAACCGGTAATAACCGGTTTCCCGTTATAAGTCTTTAGAAAAACAAGATACTTGAACTTTGAATCGGGCGAATCCTTGAAATCCGTTATATAACCTTCTTTTTTCATAACATTCAAAATATCACCGACAATCCCTGATTTCGCCACTTCGACTCTCTCGACCCGTCTTACCAGTGAATTTCTAATTTTTGTTAAAAAATTGGCTATGACATCCATAAAAAATAACCTCTCTCTTTGACTACCAGCTGCTTTTGATAACACCGGGAACAAGTCCCTGCGAGGCATACTTCCTGAAGCAAAGCCTGCACATTCCGAAATCCCTGATATAGGCCCTCGGCCTTCCGCAAAGTTTGCATCTATTATATTCCCTGACTTTAAACTTTTTGGGCTTCTGCCATTTAACAACCATCGATTTCTTAGCCATTTATTCCTCCGGGATCTCTTTTATTTTTCTTTAAAGGGAAATCCTAACGTTTTAAGAAGCTGGTATGCCTCGTCATCGTTAGCCGCTGTTGTAACAATAGTAACATCCATTCCTCTGATCTTTGTTATCGTATCATAATTAATTTCAGGAAAAACTAACTGCTCCTTCAGCCCAATGGTATAATTTCCTCTCCCGTCGAAACTGGAAGAACTCAATCCTTTAAAGTCCCTTACCCTGGGGAGCGCCACGCTGATAAATTTATCCATGAAATCGTACATCCGGGTTCCTCTGAGAGTGACCCGTGCACCAATCGGCATTCCTTCTCTTAAATGGAAATTCGATATAGACTTTTTCGCAAAAGTCTTTACCGCTTTCTGTGCCGCTATCGTTGTCAGTTCCTCTACAGCAGAATCGACTACTGTTTTATCTGAAGTAGCCTCGCCGATTCCTATATTAAGGATAACCTTCACTACCTTTGGGATTGCCATAGGCGACGAATATTTATACAGGTCATTGAGAGCCTTTACAACGACGCTGTCATAATGCTGTTTTAATCTCGGTGTATGCTTGGGTCCTTTATCCGCTTTAGAAGCTTTAGGACTCTCCTTAGGGGTCTGTTTAGTCGCATGCTTCGCTTCGCCGCCCTTCGCTTCGCCCGGGGTCTTGCTTTCTGCTTTTTTAGCGGCGGTTACAGGAGCGGCTGTTTCCGCAGCGGGTTTTGAAGCCGCCTTTGCCGATGCAGGCTTTGCTTCTACTGCCGCTTTACCGGCGCCCTTATCAGAGATCTTCGCTTCGCCTGGGGCCTTCGATTCGCTCCGGGGCTTTGCCGCAGTTTTCTTAACTCCTGCAGTTTCCGCAGTCTTTTCAGTTTTAGCGGTTTTAGCGGTCTTAGGGGCTTTTTTCTCTTTATCCTTATCTTCGATTTTTTCAGTTGCCATCACGAACCTCGTCTATTCAAATATATTTTGACATTTCTTGCATGTTCTGGATTTTTTACCGTTCTTATCAATAATAATGCCGGTTCTTACCGGCTTATTGCACTTTGGACAAAAAAGCATGAGGTTTGAAGAATTAACAGGGGCCTCAATTTCAATATATCCGCCGGCCGGGTGTTTTTTAGGGTCTTTTTTTACAGACTTTTTTACAAGGGATATACCCTTTACCATTGCGCCTTTTTTTGTAACCTGAATGACTTCGCCCTTTTTACCCTTATCGCGGCCTGTGATAACAACCACCTGGTCGCCTTTTCTTATCTTTTCCATATCTTGCTCCTATGCTTGTGCCCGTCAGGGTACTTGTGCCCGCCAGGGTATGCCAGCAGGCCTAAAACACTTCAGGCGCGAGTGAGACGATCTTCATGAAATTCTTGTCCCTCAGTTCTCTCGCGACAGGCCCGAATATTCTTGTTCCCCTGGGTTCATTCTCCTTATCTATCAAAACAGCCGAATTTCTGTCAAAACGCAGGTATGATCCGTCTTTACGGCGTGTTTCCTTTGAAGTCCTTACAACAACCGCCCTCACGACTTCTCCCTTCTTAACAGAAGAATTGGGAACAGCCATTTTCACGGCAGCTACTATCGTATCGCCTATATAGGCGTATCTTCTTTTAGAACTTCCCTCTACATGAAAACATTCAATGATTTTGGCACCGGTATTATCGGCCACATCCAATCTAGTTCCCAGCATTATCATAGAATTCCTCTCTTTATTTCACTTTCTCAACTATCTCGGTAACAACCCATCTTTTAAGCTTGCTTATAGGGATAGATTCCTCGATCGTGACCTTGTCCCCGACTTTGCTCTTGTTTTTTTCATCATGAGCATAAAACTTGGCCTGTTTTTTCAGGTATTTACCATATATAGTATGTTTTTTTATACCTTCAACAACTATAACCCTCGTCTTATCCATCTTATCGCTCGACACAATGCCGGTTTTTGTTCTTTTTACTTTCTGTTCGGCCATAACCTACCCCTTTTTCACGGCTTCTGCCGCTGTTCTTTCTGTAAGGATCGTATTGATCACTGCGATCTTGGTTTTAAGGTTCTTTTTTTCCATCAGATTCGCAGGCCTTTCTATCTTCATTCTAAACATAAGATGCCTTATATTACCCTGAATTTCAGAACGCATTTTTATGAGTTCTTCTGTTGTAAGGTCTCTTAGTTCTTTAAGCTTTTTCTTTATCATAAAAACAGCTCCTAAAATTCTACGCGCTTAACAAACTTCACCTTTATGGGGAGTTTGTGAGAAGCTAATCTGAAAGCTTCTTTTGCAGAAACTTCATCAACACCGGAAATCTCGAACATTACCCTGCCGGGCTTAACAACTGCAACCCATCCGTCAGGCATACCTTTTCCTTTACCCATTCTGACCCCTTCGCCCTTCTTTGTTGTGGGTTTATCAGGAAATATCTTTACCCATAACTTTACACCCCTTTTGAGGTAGCGGTTAACAGCGACACGGGCAGCTTCAATCTGCCTGTCTGTTATCCAGGCCGGTTCGAGTGAAATAATCCCGTATTCGCCGAAAGTAACGAGATCCCCTTTTGTGGCATTTCCCTTGATATTGCCTCTTTGCTGTTTTCTATACTTTGTTCTGCTTGGGAATAGCATTATTTTCTCCTTGCGTCGAGAGCTTCTTTATAGATCCACACCTTGATGCCGATCACACCCATTTCCGTATAGCTCTCGCTGATCTTATAATCGATATCCGCGCTTACAGTCGACAGGGGAAGTCTCCCCTCTTTGAATTCTTCAGTTCTTGCTATTTCGGCTCCGTTAAGACGACCTGAAATCCTGATCTTAATGCCTTTTCCGCCGGATTTCATAGCGTTCCTTATAGCCTGTTTAATGGCTTTTTTATAAGAAATACGTCTTTCAATCTGCCTCGCGATATCCTGGCCAGTAACGCTTGCGTCTAATTCCGGGTTCTTGATCTCGCGTACTGAAACCGAAACTTTCTTTCCATTGGTCAGTTTTTCAAGGATTTTCGAAATATTTTCTATTTCAGATCCCTTCTTGCCAATAATGATACCGGGTTTGGAAGAATTAATTGTCACATTTACAAGCTGGGGAAAACGGCTTATTTCTATCTTTGCGATAAAAGCCTTCGAATAATTCTTCATTATGTAATTTCTAATTTTAAAATCTTCTATTAAATAGTTAACATAATCTTTTTCGCTATACCAGAGTGAATCCCAGGTTTTTACTATTCCGATCCTGTATGAAACCGGGTTGACTTTCTGTCCCATTCTTTACCTCTCTGCCTTAATTTCTTCGATGCTGCCAAGAATAACGCTCAAATGGCATGACTGCTTTCTCAAAACATCCGCCCGGCCCCTTGCTCTGGGCATCATCCTGCGAAGTACGGGAGCCTGGTCAGCGAAAATAGCTTCGACCTTCAATTCCTTTTCCGCCTGATCGGGAAATTTATTCTTGAAATTTGCGGCTGCTGAAAATATCACCTTATAAGCCATTTTAGCGCCTTTATTAGGTAAAGCTTTTAGTATAAAAAGCGCTTCACTGACAGTTTTTCCCCTTACAAGGTTTATAACCTTTCTCATTTTCAGGGGTGATAGACGTAGGGCTTTGCCCTTAGCACTTGAATTCATATATAGGCTCCATTAAGCTTGAGTTGCTTCTTTTTCTACTTTCTTCGTTCCGGAGTGGCCCCTGAATATCCGGGTAGGAGAAAACTCCCCTAATTTATGGCCGACCATGTTTTCTCCGATAAAAGCGGGTACAAATATCTTGCCGTTATATACCTGTATCGACAGTCCTATCATTTCAGGAATAATTGTAGAGCGCCTTGACCATGTTTTAATAGGTTTCTTTTCAGTCGATTCCTGCGCTTCAAGCACTTTTTTATAAAGTTTCGAGTCTACAAATGGGCCCTTTTTAATAGATCTTGACATTTTTTAACCCCGCAATTCCTATCTTATTTCTTTTTTCTCGACAAAATATACCTGTTGGAAGCCTTACTCTTCTGCCTTGTTTTATATCCCTTTGCCGGAACGCCGGTAGGACTGACAGGAGTAGTATAACCCTTCTGCTTTCCTCTTCCGCCTCCGTGAGGGTGATCGACGCTGTTCATAGCGACGCCTCTGACATAAGGCCTGATGCCCATATGCCTTGAAACTCCCGCCTTGCCAAGGAAAAAGTTTGAGTTGTCGGCATTCGAAACCTCTCCGACAGTCGCCCTGCAGTCAAGAAGTATCATCCTGATTTCATTAGAAGGCATTCTTAATATGGCATACCCGCCCTCTTTACCGTCAAGCTTGGCATGTGTGCCTGCCGAACGTGCGAGCTGGCCGCCCTTACCGGGCTTTATTTCTATATTATGGATAATCGTTCCCACCGGGATCGCCCTGAGCGGAAGATTATTACCGTTCCTGATTTCAATTTTATCGCCTGCTTCTATAATATCGCCCACTTTCAAACCGTTGGGAGCAAGTATATAGGATTTGACGCCGTCATAATAATGGACCATTGCGATTCTGGCAGACCTGTTAGGATCGTATTCAACGGAAATAACCTTTGCAGGAACGCCGGTTTTATCCCTTTTGAAATCTATTATCCTGTAAAACCTCTTGTTTCCGCCGCCTCTATGCCTGACCGTGATCCTTCCGCCGCTGTTTCTTCCGTTACCGCGGCCTCTTTTAATTCCGCCGATAAGGCTCTTTTCAGGTTCGGTCTTCGTGATTTCGCTGAAATCCGAACTAACCTTGTGCCGGAGACCCGGCGTAATCGGCTTATATCGCTTTAATCCCATAAATTTCCCTCTCGCCTATACTTTGTAGAAATCGATGTCGCCTTCTATCAGGGTTACCACAGCTTTCTTCCACTGGGAAGTGTAACCGTAATTTGTCCTGACCCTCTTCCACTTTGAAGGCATAACAGCCGTGTTCACTTTCTTGACCTTAACTTTATAAAGGGCTTCAACCGCTTTCTTGATTTCTATCTTATTAGCGTCTTTAGCTACTTCAAAAACGAATTTTTTTGCAGGCTTTAACGCGCTTGCCTTTTCAGACAAAACCGGAGACTTTAGTATTATATTAAAATCTTTCATCTGATACTCCCAACAGGCTCTTTGCTACTGGAAAACGTTTTGCCGAGTATATCTATTGCTTTTACAGAAATCAATACTCTGTCGGTATATATAAGAGGGAGCATATCAAGCGATGTTACATAGAGAACCCTTACGTTAGGAAGGTTTCTCGATGCGAGCGCCATGTTTTTTGAGTACTCTGATGTTATTACTACTACTTTTTCCTTCTTATTTTCTACAAGACCGTCTATAGCCTTTTTAAAATCCCTTGTTTTATGGGTTTCAAGCACGAAATCCTCATAAACCTTAACCCTTCCGAGCTCCGCTAATTTGTTAAAAATAGATATTAAAGCGGCTGACCTCTGCTTCTTCAGAATGCCTTTATCCCTTTCATGAGGCTTTGGCCCGAATATGACTCCGCCGCCTCTCCAGAGAGGAGATCTTGAAGAACCCGAGCGTGCCCTTCCCAGACCTTTCTGGCGCCATGGCTTTTTACCGCCGCCCCTTACCTCGGATTTTGTCAGCGTGGAGGCATTACCCTCTCTTTCATGGGACAATCTCGCGACAAGGGCCTGGTGAACTAAACTCGGTGAATATTTATCACTGATAAAAGAATAATTAACTTCCTTTACCTTTTCAGAACCGTTATAAACTTCTAATTTCATATTTCAAATCACCCCTTTACCGCATCTCTGACCAGAACGTATGCGTTTTTAGCTCCAGGGACCGAGCCCCTGATAAAGATGAGTTTATTTTCCTTATCAAGTTTGACGAGGTCCTGACTGAGAGTGCAGACTTTTGTATTCCCCATATGTCCCGGCATTTTCTGGCCGCGGAATGTTTTCGCGGGAAATGTATGTCCGCCGATGGAACCGGGCCTTCTGTGCCAGTGCTTTGCTCCGTGCGATGCAGGGCCTCCGTGAAAACCATGGCGACGCATTACGCCCTGGAAGCCGCGTCCTTTCATGAAACCGACAACATCGACCTTTTTAACAGAGTCAAACAGGTCTATATAAGAACCGTCCTGGTAAGCAATGGTGTTATCTAACCTTACTTCCCTGATGCAGCCTTTAGATTTGCCGTTTTTATTATTAATGCCCACAATAGCCGCATTATAACCGTCTTTTTCAGCGGTCCTGCTGCCCATATATTCCAGACCGGAAAAATCGACAACTGTAACGCCTACCATGGCATCGTTCCAGAACATCTGCGTCATGCCTAATTTCTTCCCTAATATACCTACCTGCTTTGCCTTCATGTTAATTCCACCTATGCCCTTATTGTACTTATTGCTTTATCTCTACTTCGACTCCAGCCGGAAGCTGTAATTCCATAAGAGCATTTACAAGATCAGAGCTGGGATCTAAAATATCGATCAGCCTCTTATGAACCCTCATTTCAAACTGCTCTCTCGCATCTTTATTGACATGCGGAGATGTTAAAACCGTATACTTCTTGATCCTTGTCGGCAGAGGTATAGGGCCCGAAACCCTTCCGCCTTTGCTTTTTACGGATTCAACGATCGATTTTGCAGATTTATCAATCAGGTTAACATCATAGGCTTTTAGTCTGACTCTTATTCTACTCACAGTACAACCTCTTTATAGCCTTTATTCAAGGATTTCAGTAACAACACCGGAACCTATAGTTCTTCCGCCTTCCCTGATAGCGAAACGCATGCCTTTTTCTACCGCAACCTTTGTAATAAGCTCTATCGTCATTGTGACGTTATCTCCGGGCATAACCATGTCGGCGCCCTGAATAGCAGCGATATTACCGGTCACATCTGATGTACTCATGTAGAACTGGGGCCTGTATCCAACATGGAAGGGCGACTTTCTTCCGCCTTCTTCCGGCTTAAGGACATAAACCTGTCCGTTAAACTTGTGATGAGGTGTTAGCGTGCCGGGCTTGGCAAGGCACATACCCCTTCTGATAGTTTCTTTATCAACGCCTCTTAACAGTAATCCGACATTATCGCCGGCCTGGCCGTCATCGAGGATCTTTCTAAACATTTCAACGCCTGTTACGACGGTTTTGCTCGTGTCATGGTAGCCGACGATTTCAACTTCTTCGCCGACCTTGATTTTACCCCTCTCGATTCTGCCTGTAGCTACTGTGCCTCTTCCTGTAATGGAAAAGATATCTTCAATAGGCATCATGAAAGGCTTATCAAGTTCCCTGACGGGTTCTTTGAAATACGTATCCATAGCGTCGAGAAGCTCTTTAATGCATGCATATTCGGGAGCGTTAGGATCCTTTGATGTGCTCGAATAAGCCTGGATAGCCGAACCGCGGATAATCGGGGTTTCGTTGCCGGGGAACTGATATTGTGTGAGCAGATCCCTGATATCCATTTCGACTAAATCAATAAGCTCTTTATCAGCTTCGGAGATCATGTCAACCTTGTTGATGAAGACGATAATAGCGGGAACATCGACCTGTCTTGCGAGAAGCACATGCTCTCTTGTCTGGGGCATAACCCCGTCCGTAGCGGCTACAACAAGTATAGCGCCGTCCATCTGGGCAGCTCCCGTGATCATGTTCTTAACATAATCGGCGTGGCCCGGGCAATCTACGTGGGCGTAATGCCTTTTATTTGTCGAATATTCAACATGAGAAGTGGCGATTGTAAGAATCTTAGTATCATCGCGGCGGCCCTGCGATTCAGATGCTTTAGCAACATTATCATAGGATATGAACTTCGCCATTCCCAGAGTTTCCGAATATTTTGTAAGTGCGGCTGTCAGAGTTGTTTTACCGTGATCAACGTGTCCTATCGTTCCAGCATTTAAATGCGGCTTTGTTCTCTCAAATTTACCCTCTGCCATTGTATGCCTCCTCTCTTGTTTTTATAAATTTTATTCAGCTTTTAATATCGAATCTAAAAGATTCTTGGGAACTTCGCTGTAATGGTCGAAGGCCATAACATATGTTCCCCTTCCCTGGGTCACCGACCTGAGAACTGTCGCATATCCGAACATTTCTCCGAGCGGTACATGGCTTGTGATAAGACGTGCGTTGCCCTTGGGCTCCATTCCGTTTATCTTCGCCCTTCTCGAACTGAGGTCTCCTATTACGTCGCCAAGATAATCCTCGGCTACCATAACATCAACCTTCATGATCGGTTCCAGAAGCACAGGATCGGCTGCAGCCATTGCTTCCTTGAAAGCCTTGGATGCGGCTATTTTGAAAGCCATTTCCGAAGAATCGACTTCATGGAAAGACCCGTCGTAAACGGCAGCCTTAAGATCGACTACAGGATACCCGCCGATAATACCGCTTGTTATAGCTTCTTCGATACCCTTCTGGATAGCGGGTATGAATTCCTTGGGAATGCGTCCGCCGACGACCTGGTCCTCGAATTCAAAACCCTTGCCCTTTTCGAGGGGTTCGAGTGAAAGCATAACATGCCCGTATTGACCGCGGCCGCCGCTCTGGCGTACATATTTACCTTCGGATTTGGCGGATTTCTTGATGGTTTCCCTGTATGCCACCTGGGGTTTTCCTATATTAGCCTGAACCTTGTATTCTCTAACCATTCTATCGACAATAATTTCAAGATGAAGCTCTCCCATCCCATGAATAATAGTCTGTCCGGTTTCTTCATCGGTCCTGACCCTGAAGGTAGGGTCCTCTTCCTGGAGCTTTTTAAGGGCAATGCCCATCTTGTCAACTTCTTCCTTGGTCTTGGGTTCGATCGCAACCATGATTACAGGTTCGGGGAAATCGATCGCTTCTAATATCAGCTGCCTGTCTTCGCTTGTGAGGCTGTCCCCTGTAACCGTATCTTTTATTCCTATTATAGCGACAATGTCTCCTGCGGAAACGCTGTCTATTTCTTCCCTTTTATTGGCGTGCATCCTGAGAAGCCTCGCCACTCTTTCTTTATTGCCTTTATTTACATTATATATGTAGCTTCCCTTTTCAAGGGTACCCGAATAAACCCTCGCGAAAACGAGCTTTCCTACGAAGGAGTCAACCATTACCTTGAAAGCCAAAGCGCAAAACGGCTCTGTGGCTATGGGTCCGATCAGCTCCTCTTTTCCCGTCTTTATATTTGTCGCCTTGAGGGGCGGAATATCGAGGGGCGAAGGAAGATAATCGAGAACGGCGTCTAATAAAAGCTGCACGCACTTGTTCTTCAGGGCGCTTCCGCAGACAACGGGGAAAAGCTTGTTCGTAATGGTGAGGTGCCTGAGGCCGGCTTTTATCTCTTCTTCAGTTATGTTCTTTCCTTCAAGATACTTTTCCATGAGTTCATCATTGCCATCGCAGACATGTTCGAGCAGCATAACCCGGTAATGCTCGACCTTTTCCTTCATATCTTCGGGTATAGGAATTTCGTTAAAATTAAAGCCTTCAGAATCATCATTGGGCCAGAAATAAGCCTTGCGTGCAATTATATCGATACAGCCGATGAAATCATTTTCAGCACCTAGAGGAAGCTGGATAGGGACCGCCTTTACTCCAAGTTTCTTCTCCATCGAGGCGACCGACTTATAAAAATCAGCACCGAGCTTGTCCATCTTGTTGATGAAAGCTATCCTCGGTACATCATATTTATCGGCCTGGCGCCATACTGTTTCGGACTGGGGTTCTACGCCCTCTCCGCCGTCAAATACCGCTACGGCTCCATCGAGAACTCTCAGGGATCTTTCAACTTCAGCCGTAAAATCCACATGCCCCGGAGTGTCGATCAGATTGATTTTGTAATCCTTCCAGTAACATGTTGTCGCGGCGCTTGTTATCGTGATGCCTCTTTCTTTTTCCTGCACCATCCAGTCCATTTCGGCGGCGCCTTCATGGACTTCACCGATTTTATGAGTTTTACCCGTATAAAATAGTATTCTTTCGCTTGCAGTCGTTTTACCGGCGTCAATATGAGCGGCAATGCCGATATTCCTGACCCTCTGTAAAGGAACCGCCTTTTCTCCAGCCATTGTTATCTGTCTCCTATTACCACTTGTAGTGCGCGAACGCCTTGTTGGCTTCCGCCATCTTAATCGTATCCAATTTCTTCTTTACGCATGATCCCGTGTTATTATATGCGTCGAGCAGCTCCCTGCCGAGCTTTTCTATCATCGAATGCTCTTTTCTATCTCTCGAGAGGTTGACAAGCCACCTCAGGGTGAGCGAATTCTGACGCTCCGGCCTTACTTCCGTAGGAACCTGATACGTCGCGCCTCCGACCCTTCTTGATCTGACTTCAACCGGCGGCTTGATATTGGCAAGAGCCTTATCGAAGGCCGCTATGCCCTCTTCGCCTGTCTTTTCGGCCAGATAGTCAATGGCTCCATATACTATGCCCGAAGAGGTTGTCTTCCTGCCGTCGAGCATCATGCGGTTTATCAATTTCATAACCATCATATTTTTAAACTTGGTGTCTAAAATAACGCGTTTTCCATACACTCTTTTTTTTCTAGGCATCTCTTTCCTTCCTCTTAAGCCTTAGCTTTTTTTGCCCCGTACTTGGAGCGGCTGGTCTTTCTCTTTTCTACGCCCATAGAGTCAAGAGTTCCTCTGATGATGTGATATCTTACGCCGGGAAGGTCTTTTACTCTTCCTCCCCTGATCAACACAACAGAGTGCTCCTGAAGATTATGCCCGATCCCGGGTATGTAAGCAGTGACTTCAAGGCCCTGGACAAGCCTTACCCTAGCGATTTTCCTCAAAGCCGAGTTAGGCTTTTTAGGTGTCATCGTTGTAACCCTGACGCAGACTCCCCTCTTCTGGGGATTGGACTGCAGGGCGGGCGATTTGCTCTTGGTGATAACGGATTTTCTGCCTTTTCTCACCAGCTGATTTATAGTGGGCATAATTTACAACCTCTTCTTCATAAGTCTTTGGACAAGGGACATATTATAATAAACATGCCCTTTCCTGTCAAATTTTTACGGTTTATAAATGAGACTACTTCTCCCTCTTTTATTCGCCGTATTTTGACATATTCCAGTCCGATTATAAGATAGTGAGAAAAGACCTTACTCCTGTGTTTTCACCTTGATAAACTGATAATCCTTAATACCTGTTCCGGCGGGAATAAGCTGGCCGATGACCAGATTTTCTTTCAATCCTTCGAGTTTGTCCCTGGCGCTCTTCAATGCGGCGCTCGACAGCACCCTCGGGGTTTCCTGGAACGATGCGGCTGAAAGGAAACTTTCAGTGAACAAAGATGCTTTTGTAAGGCCCATGAGGATAGGCCTGGCTTTTGCGGCCTGCCCTCCCTGGCTCTTTATCTTTTCATTTTCTTTATAAAACTTGCTCTTGTCAATGTTCTGCCCCGTTATAAATTCAGTATCGCCGGGATTGACCACTTCAACCTTTTTGAGCATCTGCCTGATTATTACGCTTATATGCTTTTCATTGATATCGACACCCTGAAGGCGGTAGACAGACTGTATTTCGTTCAGGAGGAACTCGTTTACCTTGGTATATCCGAGAACTTTCAGAATGTCATGAGAACTTACCACGCCGTCGCAGAGGGATTCTCCTGCCTGGACCTTATCGCCGATCCTGACGAATATATTCTTTCCAGTCGGGACGATATGGGAAAAAGCGAGACCGTTATTTCCTTTCACCCAGATTATATATTTTCCCTTTTTCTGCTCGATATTTTCCACCGAGCCATTTACCTTCGCAATAACGGCAATATTTTTCGGTTTTCTCGATTCGAACAACTCTGTAACTCTCGGCAGACCGCCGATGATATCCCTTGTTCTCCTTTTCGCAACAGGCCTTCTTGCAACGATATCGCCTCTCTTAACCTTTTCTCCTTCGGGCACTGCAAGGGCTGTTCCATGCACGAGCACGAACCTTTCAAGTTCCTTGTTTTTATCGTTATAAATAACGAGAATGTTTTTATTCTTCTGTTCTTCATTTTCGCCTTTTTCCATGGCGAAACCGACGATACCGTCATGCTCGCTTATAAACACTTCGTTATAAGGGTCGAAATCAGCGATCTTTTCTCCCTTCTTTACAACCTGCGACTGCTTTACATAAACAAAGGATCCGATCTTGACAGGATATTCGACAATGCTGCTTTCAAGGATCAGAACATCCTTTTCCTGGACAAGGACGAATATCTTTTTGCCGAACTTCACCTCTGTGCCGTCGTTCAATACAAACACCGTCTTTTCACTGAGGAACTCCTTCCCGTCGACCGATGAAAGATCCTTTTGATCCTTGATGTCTGATATTTTATATGCGCTCAGGACTTTTCTGACCTTTACGTAGGATTTCCTTGGAACAATTACTTTTTCCTTGCCTTCGACTTCCCTCGAGATAAGGTTTTCGGGAAGTTCGACCATGTAGGCGTCATAATTCAATTTAAGTTCGCTTTCTTCAAGCTGGGTCGCCGCTGTTCCGCCAATATGGAATGTTCTCATTGTAAGCTGCGTACCGGGCTGGCCTATGGATTCGGCGGCAATAATGCCGACAGCTTCCCCGATATTCACGCGGGAACGGGCCGAGAGATCCCAGCCGTAGCAGCTGGCGCAGACGCCATGATTCGATTCGCACGTCAGTACGCTGCGGATCTTAACCATTTCTATTCCCGAGTCTTCGATGAGTTTTGTCTTCTCTTCATCGAGGAGGTCGTTTGCCTTTACAAGAAGATCGCCGTTCCTCGGGTCATATATATTTGAAACGACAACCTGTCCGAGTATCCTCTCTTTAAGGGGCTTTATCACTTCATCGCCTTCTTTAATGGATGAAATATCTATCCCTTTCACCGTTCCGCAGTCGAACTCGGTCACAACGACATCATGAGATATATCCACAAGCTTTCTTGTAAGGTAACCGGCGTCGGCTGTCTTAAGAGCCGTATCGGCAAGACCCTTTCTCGCTCCATGGCTCGATATGAAGTATTCGAGAACCGACAGCCCTTCTTTAAAGTTGCTCTTGATGGCAAGTTCGATGATTTCGCCTGACGGCTTGGCCATCAAGCCTCTCATTCCGGCAAGCTGGCGGATCTGTTCCCTCGAACCTCTCGCGCCCGAGTCCATCATCGCGTAAAGCGAATTGAATCCGCCTTCGCTTTCCTTTAGTTTTCCCTCTACCAGCTTTTTAACTTTTTCGTTTGCGCTGGCCCAGAGGTCTATAACCTGATTGTATTTTTCATCATGTGTGATAAGGCCTTTTCTGGCGTTATCTTCAGTTTTCTCGACCTCTTTCTCGGTCTTTTCGACGATCGCGTATTTTTCCTGCGGTATTTCGACATCTGAAACGGAAATTGTTACGCCGTAAATCGTGGAATACTTGAAACCGAGGGTCTTGAGATCATCGACAAGCTTTGCGGTCTCTTTAATGCCGTACATTTTGTAACATGCGGCGATCAGGGATTCTATCTTCTTGCTTGTCAGTGTATCGTTGATATAATCCATCTTCTCGGGAATTATTTCATTGAAAATAACCCTTCCGAATGTTGTTTCAATCCACTTGCTGCCCCTGAATTTATATTTTATCTTCTGATTGTAGTGGGCTTTTTTCATCTCGATAGCGAGGAATATTTCATCCAGGTTGTCGTAGTATTTTTTATCCGATGAAGAAGTATTGTCGACTTTTGTCAGGAAGTAAATCCCGAGGACCATGTCCTGCGTCGGATATACTATAGGTTTGCCATTAGCCGGATTGAGCAGGTTTCTCGAAGAAAGCATAAGCATCCATGCCTCGATCTGCGCCTCTGGAGTAAGAGGAACATGGACAGCCATCTGGTCTCCGTCAAAGTCCGCGTTATAAGCATGGCAGACTAACGGGTGAAGCTGTATGGCTTTTTCTTCGATCAATATCGGTTCGAAGGCCTGGATTCCGAGACGGTGAAGAGTGGGAGCGCGGTTGAGCAGCACCGGGTGGCCTTTTACCACATTCTCGAGTATGCCCCAGACAAGTTCATGCTCCGTTTCTATCATCCTCTTGGCTGCCTTGATATTATGGGCGTAGCCCTGTTCGACAAGGCCTCTCATTACAAAAGGCTTGAAAAGTTCAAGCGCCATGAGCTTCGGAAGCCCGCACTGGTGAAGTTTTAAATTCGGGCCTACTATAATAACAGATCTTCCCGAGTAATCCACACGTTTTCCAAGCAAATTCTGTCTGAAACGCCCCTGCTTTCCTTTTAAAATGTCGGACAGCGATTTCAACGGCCTGTCGCCGTTGCCGGTTACAGGATGAGAACGCCTCGAGTTGTCGAAGAGGGAATCAACTGCGTCCTGAACCATCCTCATTTCATTTTTAATGATAATATCGGGCGCGTTTACCGATTTGAGCTTCCTGAGCCTGTTATTCCTGTTGATCAGCCTTCTATAAAGATCATTAATATCCGAGGTGGCGAATCTTCCCCCGTCAAGAGGAACCATAGGCCTTAGATCGGGCGGTATAACGGGAATAATATCAAGGATTACCCATTCCGGCTTATTGTTCGATTTTCTGATCTCTTCGGCAAGTTCAAGCCTCTTGAGAACTTTTTTATCGACCTTGAGCTTGGTGTCAATCTGGTTTCGCAGGATGTCTATAAGGACATCGAGGTCCAGATTTTTCAGGATCTTTTTAACGGCTACAGCGCCTGTATCGGCCGTAAAGGCTTCCTTGTACTTTTCCTTGTATTCCTCGAATTCTTCGTCGGTCAAAACCTGGTTCTGGATAAGATCCGTTTCGCCCGGGTCTATAACAATGTATTTTTCGAAATAAAGGATGCTCTGGATGTCTGTCGGCGCGACGTCGAGGAGAAGAGCTATCTTGCTGGGTACAATCCTGTAATACCAGATATGTGCGACAGGGGCGGCTAATTCGATGTGCCCTGTCCTGTACCTCCTGACCTTTGCCTCTGTAACTTCAACTCCGCATTTATCGCAAACTATGCCCTTGTACCTGATCGAACGGAATTTCCCGCAGGAACATTCGTAATCCTTTGTAGGCCCGAATATTCTCTCACAGAAAAGCCCGTCCCTTTCAGGACGCAGTGTTCTATAATTAATCGTCTCCGGCTTTTTTACTTCGCCGTAGGAGAGATTTTTTATGAGTTCCGAAGAGGCAAGCTGAATTGATATAGCTCCGAAACTTGTCGAACCCTTCATCGTTATTCTCCTTTGTACCAGTTGGCCTATGCCGTAGCGCAGCGAAGGTGCCCGCCAGGGTATGCCAGTTGGCCTTTTAAATAAGGTGGACTTTCATATCTATCAGTTCTTTCTCTTTATCGTTTAGCGGCACGCGCTTCCCGTTTTTGTCGTAAACCTGGATATCGAGCGCGAGTCCCCTGAGTTCCTGCACCAGCACATTGAATGATTCGGGTATGCCGGGCGAGGAAGTGTACTTGCCCTTTATAATGCCTTCATAAATCCTGACCCTTCCGTCGGTATCGTCGCTCTTGATTGTCATCATTTCCTGGAGAAGGTTTGCGGCGCCGTATGCCTCGAGAGCCCATACTTCCATTTCTCCAAGTCTCTGGCCTCCGAAATTGGCCTTTCCGCGGAGAGGCTGCTGCGTAACAAGCGAGTATGGCCCTACAGAGCGGGCATGTATCTTGTCGTCGACCATGTGATGGAGTTTCATGATATACATGACGCCAACATTAACGGGCTTCTCGAAGATCTCGCCGCCCTTTCCGTCTCTCAAAACGGTTTTTCCATCCTTCTGCAGCTTAATCCTGTCAAAGTATTTCGATATTTCCTTATCGGAGTCCCCGTATGCCTTTCTCTCGGCAATCAGGTCTTTATGGATCTTCTTGTTGGCAAGTTCTATCTGCTCTTCAATTTCTTCAAGGGTGGCGCCTTCGAATACCGGGCATTCGTAATTAATGCCGAGTTTCCAGCCGGCCAGTCCTAAAAGGCTGTCGAACAGCTGCCCGATGTTCATACGGCTCGGGACGCCGAGGGGATTTAATACAATATCTACCGGCGTGCCGTCGGGCATGAAGGGCATGTCCTCTTCGGCGAGGACGCGGGAAATAACGCCTTTATTACCATGGCGTCCTGCGATCTTGTCGCCGGGCTTTATTTTTCTCTTTTTGGCCATATATACTTTTACAAGCTTTAATACGCCGGGAGCAAGCTCATCGCCGCTTTCCGAAGCAAATACCTTGACATCTACAACAACCCCGCCCTCGCCATGAGGAACCCGTAGTGATGTATCGCGTACATCTTTTGCCTTTTCTCCGAAAATCGCATGAAGCAGCCTGAATTCGGGAGTCTCGGTTGGTTCTCCCTTGGGAGTAACCTTGCCGACAAGGATATCGCCGGGCTTTACATAAGCACCGACCCTTATGATTCCGCTCTCATCAAGGTTCCTTATGGCGTCTTCCCCGACATTCGGGATCTCGTTGGTGATCTCTTCGCTTCCGAGTTTTGTTTCGAGCGCCTTGCATTCGAAAACTGTTGTATATACCGAAGTGAAATCGTCGTTTTTAAGAAGTTTTTCGCTGATCAAAACCGCATCTTCGTAATTATATCCGTTCCATGGCATGAACGCGACAAGGATATTCTTGCCGAGGGCAAGCTCTCCGCCCTCGCTGGCAAAACCGTCGGCGATAACATCTCCCTTTTTAAGGGTTTCGCCTTCGTCTACGATTGGTTTCTGATTGAAGCTGGTATCCTGGTTTGTGCGTCTGAATTTAACAAGGTTGTATGTGTGAAGAGTCTTCGATGGATCCTGGAGCACGATGCTTTCTGAATCGACCTTGTAAACTTTAGAGTCCTGTTCAGCGAGCACAACCGCCCTCGAATCCCTTGCAACATAATATTCCATACCTGTCCCGACAATAGGCGCGTCGGATGCGAGAAGCGGTACAGCCTGTCTCTGCATATTCGAACCCATGAGAGCGCGGTTGGCGTCGTCATGTTCGATGAAGGGGATAATCGAAGCCGATACGGAAAGTATCTGCTTGGGAGATACATCCATAAGCTGGATCTTGTCGCTGGGGGCTAATTCGAATTCAACCCTGAACCTGGCCTGGACAAAGTCCTCGACAATGCTGCCGGATGCGCTCATTTTCGCATTTGCCTGCGCAATGTAAAAGTTTTCCTCTTCGGTCGCTGAAAGGTATTTTATCTCATCTGTCATTTTCCTGTTATTGATGACGACATACGGCGTTTCAAGAAAACCGTAAGAATTGACATTGGCGTATGTCGCAAGACTGACTATAAGCCCGATATTCGGTCCTTCGGGAGTCTCGATGGGGCAGACCCTCCCATAATGTGTATTATGGACGTCGCGTACCTCAAATCCCGCCCTGTCGCGAGAAAGACCGCCGGGGCCGAGAGCCGATAATCTTCTCTTATGTGTAAGTTCAGAAATAGGATTGGTCTGGTCCATGAACTGTGAGAGCTGGCTCATTCCGAAGAAATCGTTCAAAGCGGATACGATAGGTTTGATCGCTATGATGCTTTGAGGAGTAAGATCTTCGATTTCGCGTGAAGAAAGCTTCTCATGTATGGATTTCTCGACCTTCGTAAAGGCCGAAACAAGCTGGTTGACAAGCAGTTCGTTAACGTTCCTGACCCTTCTGTTTCCAAGGTGGTCTACATCGTCAAGGCTTGTCTGTTTATTATATACCTTTATAAGGTGTGCGAGCGTCCTGTTGATGTCCTCGTATGATAAGGTTCTCTGTTCGATCAGAGCCTTTTTCTCGTCCTGATTCAATTCCGGGTAAAGCTTGAGTACAAGTTTGTATCTTCCGACTTCTCCCAGGTCATACATTTTCGGGCCGAAGAACATGTTGTGAAGCTCTCTGACAATACTTTCGAGAGGAGCCGCTTCACCCGGGTGAAGGATGCTGTATATCTTTTTGATCGCCTTATTGACGGCATCTTTTGTATCGTCTTTTTCAAGCGTATTTATCAGCGGCCTGTTTTCGACAACCGACTTGGGGTCGATGATCTTTATGATCGTTTTGCCCTTCTGGTAGAGCTGGTTGATGCTGTTGGGGAAGAGTTTTTCGATCGCCCCCACGATAATATTGTTTTCATCATCGACGACATCCTCGGCGACATACCTGCCGACGAGCCTGGTTATGGCCTCGTCTTTTTCGATACGGGAAAGATCAATTTTCCTGATCTTGAAGAAAGCGTTGATAATATCGGCTGTGCTGAGTTCAAGAGCCCTGAGGAACATGGTGACGAGCACCTTTCTCCTCGAGTCGATGCGGACATACATCAGGTCTTTCTTTGTATCTACTATGAATTCGAGCCATGATCCCTTTTCAGGAACGATTTTTGAAGAATATTCCTTGTTTTTATAACTGAATAGAACGCCGGGAGATTTATATATCTGGTTAACAACGACTCTTTCAGCTCCATTGAATATAAAGGTTCCGCGCTTTGTCATCAGCGGAAAATCACCGATATAAATGTCTTTTTCCTTGATTTCTCCTGTTTTCCTGTCTATGAGACGGAAAATAGCTTTGACAGGCACGCTGTAAGTCAGGTTCTTGTCAAAGCATTCATCCTCAGTATATTTGAAATTACCGACCTCATAGCCCACATATTCAATTATAATTTCGCCGTTCGCGCCTTCGATAGGGAAAAAGCTGCTGAATACATATTCAAGCCCCTTTTTCTCCCTTTCATTCGATTTTTTATCTATCTGCAAAAAATCTTTAAACGAGCGAAGCTGAATATCAAGTAAATCCGGAAGTGGAGCTCTGTCTTTATTTTTCGCGAAAGAAATCCTTTGCTGCCTTGCAATCATACTTAAATCCCCCGCTTAATTATAGGATAAACACAGCTTCCCCTTCCATAAAGAAGGGGAAGCTTGAACAACACCAAATAGAATACAAATATCAGGATATGATACAATATAAGAAAAGATATTTTTACTTAAGCTCAACAATCGCTCCGGCATCTTCGAGCTCTTTTTTAAGCTTTTCAGCGTCAACCTTTGAAAGATTTTCTTTCAAGGGGCTCTTACCGGCGTTTTCAGCAAGTTCCTTAGCTTCTTTCAAAGCAAGGCCTGTAATATTTCTTACAACCTTGATAACCTCGATCTTCTTGGCGCCGGGGTCCTTTATGAACACGGAAAAAGCGGTAGCTTCTTCAGCGGCGGCAGCTCCGCCGGCGGCAGCAGCAGGTGCGGCAAACGCCATAGGTGCAGCAGCTTTAACATCAAACTTTTCTTCCATTGTTTTCCTTAGTTCATTAAGTTCAACGACTGTCATACCGGAAATGAGATCAATGACTTCCTGAATCTTATTTTCAGCCATGTTATTACTCCTTATCTTATTTTTATTTTGTTATTCGCCTTTTTTCTTTTCAAGAGCTTCTAATGTGCCGGTGAAGCTCGTCATAATTCCATTAAGAACGCCGATAAAGTTGGCGATAATGGAATTCATTCCTCCGGCTATCTGGCCTAAAAGCTCCTTTCTCGAAGGCAGCTGGGCCATCGCCAAAATTCCCGCTTTATCGAAAGCCTGGCCGTCGAGAAAACCGCCCTTCAAAAGGAACTTTTCATGGGTCTTTGAAAATGCGGAGATCACTTTAAGAAGGCCTAAAATATCCTCTTTCGATGAAAACACGATCGTATTGTTTTTTAAAAATCCATCAAGGCCCGTAATCGCAGAACCCTCGAGGGCTTTTGTCAAAAGAGTGTTTTTGATAACCTTGGCCGTTCCGCCTTCTTTATCCACTTTCTTTCTTAATTCGTCCTGCTCGAGCACTGTGAGGCCTTTGAAATCAGCAAGCACAAGGCCATTAACCCCGTCTAAATCTGCTTTTATTTCTTTAACGAATTTAATTTTATCCGGACTAGGCATATAGACCATCCTTATCTTTATTTCTGTTAAACAGCTATCTTTTTAAAATCTACCTTTACAGCGGGTCCCATTGTTGATGAAAGGGCCATCGTCTTAATATAATCGCCCTTCAAATCAGCGGGTTTATTCTTTATGAGAACCTTGTGTATGGCAAAAGCATTTTCGTACAGGTCCTGCTCGGTTAGAGATTTTTTACCGACTACAACGTGAATGTTGCCTGTTTTATCGGCCCTGATCTCTACCTTGCCTGCCTTGGATTCTTTAACAACCCTTGCGATGTCGAGAGTAACAGTGCCTGTTTTGGGGTTGGGCATCATCTTGCGCCTTCCGAGAATAGGCGCGATTTTCCCCAGGCCTTTCATCATATCGGGAGTTGCGAGAACTGCATCGAATTCCAGCCAGCCCCCGGTGATCTTTTCCACCAGGTCCTCGCCTCCGACATAATCGGCTCCAGCCTGCTGAGCTTCCGTCGCTTTTTCTCCGGCGGCGAATACCAGGACTCGGACGATCTTGCCCGTAGAGTGGGGGAGAATGACAACGTCCCTGATCGTGTGTTTCTGTTTGATATTGAGCTTATAGCTCAAGTCTATCGATTCGTCGAATTTTGCGTTTGCAGTAACCTTGACCATCTTGCAGGCTTCATCGAAGCTGTAAGCTTTAAAAAGATCGTTTGCCTCTATAGTCTTGAGATATCTTTTTCCGCCTTTGAATTCGACGCCGTCTTTAACTAATTTTTTCATCTAACCCTCCAACTCGATTCCCATATTCCTAGCTGTACCGCCGATGATCCGGGCCGCGGCGTCAATATCCTTGGCATTCAGATCCTGCATCTTGATCTGCGCGATCTTTTTTAGCTGTTCCATTGTGATCTTGCCGACCTTCTGCTTGTTAGATTCCGCAGAACCCTTTTCAAGGCCGAGCTCTTTCTTTATCAGGTTCGAAGCAGGGGGAGTCTTCAAGACGAATGTGAAGGTCCTGTCTTCGTATACGTTCAGGACGACCGGGATAACAAAACCCATTTTATCTTTAGTGGCTTCGTTAAACTGTTTGCAGAAATCCATAAGGGGTATGCCATGAGGTCCAAGAGCCGTCCCTACCGGAGGTGCCGGATTGGCCTGACCGGCCTGAATCTGCAGCTTAACCACCGCTTTTAATTTTTTAGCTTTAGGCGCCATCTGTAATCTCCTTTTTAGTTAAAGGCCGCTAAATCCTCTGGACCTGGTTAAAATCCAGTTCCACAGGGGTAAGCCTTCCGAATATTTCAACTCTGACTGTAAGACTGTTTTTATCGTTATGTATTTCCTGGACCTCTCCCTCAAAATCACGGAAGGGTCCCGCATTAATTTTCACCTTGTCGCCGACCGAATAACCCGATTCGAGCTTTGCGAGATGCGGCTTTATCTCGCCGGTTTTCTCGAAGATCGATTTGACGTCGTCATAAGCTAAAGGAGAAGGTCTCTTGTTTCCTCCGCCCGCCGTTAAAAACATCCCGACGCCTGTAACAGACCTGATCTCGGAATAAACTTTTTTCCAGGCCGTGTCCTCATCGGGAAAATCAAGCTCGGCAAGAATGTAACCCGGGTAGAGATTCCTCTTTTTTACGATCTTCTTGTTCTTTTTTTCAACAACATATTCCTCTTCCGGAACCCTTACGTCAATGAGGATATCCTTCAGGGAGCCGTTGTTCTTTTTGGCTATGAGATCGGTCATTGTCCTCTTTTCATATCCGGTGTAAACCTGGATAACGAACCATCCTCTTGCCATCCTATCTAACCAGCCCTTTGGTAACTAAATTAACGATATAGTCGAGCAGGGCCAGAAGAAGTGAAAAACCGACCACAAACCCGATGGTAACCAGGCTTGAATTAAGCGCTAATTCCCTTGTCGGCCATGTGACCTTCTTTAACTCCTGATAGCTTTCCCGTACAAACACCCTGTTCGTTATCAATAAAATAACAGCCACTACAAGCGTGACAAAAGCAAAAATCCAATTAAACAAAACAGCCATAATTAAACTCCTGGTAATCAGGCCTGGAGGGAATCGAACCCCCAACCAACGGTTTTGGAGACCGCTACTCTGCCAATTGAGCTACAGGCCTATATTTGCCAAATGGCGGCAAATCCCGGTCTCTATTTCACTTCCTTCTGGGCAGTGTGCTTTCTGCAGCGGGGGCAATATTTTTTCAAATTGAGCTTAACCCTCTGCTGAACCATCTCTTTAGTTTTATTAGTTGTATAGAACCTTTCACCGCAGGTTTCACATTCAAGCGTAACTATTTGCATATTTATACCCCATTTCAATTTCCATTAGCCCACAGGCGGGATTGAACCGCCGACCCCCTCCTTACCATGGAGGTGCTCTACCAGCTGAGCTATATGGGCCTGAAGCATCTTTTATTATACTACTTATTATCAAAAAATGTCAAAATATTAAAGGGTTTTCAAAAACCCTGCCGAAATATTCGAAGTAGTCCGGAAAAGTTTTCGACACGCACGAGGGGTTGTCTATTTCTATCCCATCAATCATTAAGCCTGCAATCGAAAAAGACATCGCAATCCTGTGGTCATTATACGTATTTATGACCGCGCTATTATAAAGAGACGCCGGAAATATTTCAATTCCGTCCGCATTTTCTTTTATCCCCGCCCCGAGCTTTTTAAGTTCCGCTGAAAGCGCGCTTATCCTGTCGCTTTCTTTAATCCTGAGGTTAGGCACATTTTTAATCGCCGTGGACCCTTCCGCGAAAAGCGCTGTTACAGCAAGCGTCATAGCCATATCCGGGATATCGTTCATATCTATGCTTATCCCCCGGAGCCTGCCGTCCGAAGAGAGCTTTATGCTGTCGATGCCTATCTCGACGCCGCATCCCATCTTTTCGAGCACAGAGGCAAACTTCGCGTCCCCCTGGATCGAACCGGACCCGAGTCCGCGCAGGACGATCTCCCCGCCCAGCACCGCGGCGCCGGCCAGGAAATAGGAAGAACTTGAAGCGTCGGGCTCAATTAAATACTCCCGGGGGCTGATGTATTCGCCCGGGCCTATCCTGAATTCCCTCAGGCCGTCCCTGGCGCATTTGACTCTAAACTGGTTCATCATGGCCATCGTCATCTCAATATAAGGCCCCGACGCAACCCTGCCTGCCGTTTCAACCGTTACCCCTTTCCTGCTGTATGGGGATGCCATTAAAACGGATGAAATATACTGGCTTGAATTTTCACCTGCAACAGTGCATTTCCCGCCTTCCAGGCCGTTTGCATTAATTATCACAGGAGGGCAGCCGTTGGAATTTTCGGATCTGATATCGCAGCCGAGCTGGGCCAGCGCGTCGAGAAGGTCTTTTATCGGGCGCTTCCTCATCCTTTCATCGCCGTCTATCCGGTACAGGCCGCTGCCTAACGTAAAATACGAGGTCAGGAATCTCACCGCAGTACCGGCATTACCGAGGAACACCGAGAGGCCGCCCGAAGGCAGTAGCCCTCCCGCCACTTCGCAGGTTTTGTTATTTTCATCTGATTTTACGGATATTCCCGCCGATTCAAGCGCCCTGGCCATGAAGACGGTATCGTCGGAAAAAAGGAAATTCGAAAGCCTGGTATTTCCCCGTGCGAGCGCCGACATCATCAGCGCGCGGTTAGTTATGCTCTTGGAGCCCGGCAGGCTGAGAACGGCTTTCAAAGCGCCTTTTTTATAAGGGCGCACCTTGTAAGTCTGGCTCATCAAATTATCCTTAACTTAAAACAGGGGTAGAAATTATAAAGATATTTGCATAGTTTTGCAAATTTAGTGCCGGTTAGCGCCGGGACTGCCCCTCAGGGTTTCGATTCCGGCATCATTTCACCTTGCGGCTGTGATATTTCAGGAGGTGCGGGCTTTGATCATACCGCCTCGCGGGATCGACCGCCATGAGGCTGTAATAGTTCGTAATCTCCTGGATTATATCCTTTTCTGCGGCCAGCCAGTCGGATAATTCGTCGCCCTGTGAACCTTTCCCGATGCGTTCCCCGCTGATTTCTTCCGCCCGTTTTTTGATGTCTGTTTTCCATATCTCGGAAGTAACCATAGATTCGATCCAGGATCTTTTTTCAGCGCTGTCCATAAATAAAACCGCCCTCAGTCCACTAATTCGAGGGGGTCCGGTTTCACGGTTTGAAACACTGTTTGCACATCTCCCGGTTTTAATCCAACCAGGAGAAGGAAGAAAGGGGAAAGCAGATTCGAAAGGCGGAATGATCTGCCGGACATATAGCCTCCTTACGAAAGCGATATAAGCTACCCTTTATATTCTATTTATCCGGATTATTTGTGTCAAGAAGGGTTCGAAATAACAAATAATAATTTTACATAAATAACAAATCTCATTTATAATATTTAAAAAAAGGAGGACTTGTTTATGCTTATCAGGATTTTAAGCGCGGCAGGGAAATATTTTCTTTATTTATTATCGGGCATGCTCATCGGACAGAGCATAGGACACTTAAGGCTTGCGACCGCAGCCTCTAAGGATACCCTCCAGGGGCTCAAATCCATTGCGGCATCGCCCTTCATGGCCGCAATAGTAACAACCCATATCGGGAACGCAATATACGGACTTTCCCTGCTTTTTATAGCCCTGCTTATCCTCCTGCTGCTCAAATACGAATTTAAATTAAAGCTCAGTACATTATTTCTCTTCCTGGGCTTCTGCAGTAATTTCATAATGCTCGCGCTGATGTTCGACAGGCCGATTTAAAAAGCGGCTTTTATGAAAACCATGATAATTTCCGCGCACGCGCCGATAACCTGCGGATGTATGAGGTATAATAAATGAGGAATAGTTGCAATAAATCGCAAATCCGACTATTATTTATGATCGTCTCTGACAAAACGGTTAAACTGTTTCAAGGAGCCGTAAAGAGTCAAATTTTTTGCTGATCCAGAGGAGATTATCTGATGGAAAAGAGAATCGGAGTCATAGCAATTCTGGTCAACAACAGGAAACACATCCAGAAACTCAACACCATTCTCTCAGAGCACAGCGGCATAATATTGGGAAGAATGGGCTTGCCTATCCGCGATAGAGGCATCAACGTAATTTCCCTTATAATTGAAGGCACAACCGACTCAATAGGCTCCCTGACAGGAAAAATCGGCAAGTTGGAAGGCGTCCAGGTCAAATCCGTTTTGACCAGATACAGGGAGGAAAACGATGAACCCTCGATTGACCCAGACCCCAAGGAATTTCATTGACAGGGACTATCTCTACGAACTGTCGGTCCGTCCGGAACCCGATACCGCCGAACTTGACGGGATCCTGAACAAGGCTCTTGAGCTGAAGGGGCTCAGCCTTAAAGATGTGTCGGCGCTCCTGCAGGTAAAAAAGCATGACTCAATGCAGAAGCTCTTCAGGGCAGCCAACAAGGTCAAGCAGGAAATTTACGGCAACAGGCTTGTGCTGTTCGCCCCGCTCTACATAGGCAACATCTGCTCCAACAACTGCATTTACTGCGCATTCCGGAGCGATAACAAGTCCATCAAAAGATTGAACCTTACCCTGCCCCAGATCGAGGAGGAAGTCAAATCCCTCCTGAGACAGGGGCACAAAAGGATACTCATGCTCTGCGGCGAAACCGAAGACCTTCCTCTCGATTATTTTGTTTCATCGATCAGGACAGCCTATGCCGCCCGCGAGGATAAAGCATATGTTAGAAGGGTGAATATAGAAATAGCCCCCCAGGAAACGGAAGGTTTCGCAAAGCTGAAAAGCGAGAAGATCGGCACCTATGTCTGCTTTCAGGAAACCTACGACGAGGTTCTTTATAAAAAATACCATCCGTCAGGAAAAAAAGCGGATTACCTCTGGCGGCTTTCAGTCATGGACAGGGCAATGGAAGGGGGCATCGACGATGTAGGCATCGGAGCTCTCCTCGGACTCGCGGACTACAGGTTTGAAGTGCTCTCGATGATGGAGCATGCGTCACATCTTGAAAAAACCTTCGGATGCGGACCCCATACGGTCAGCGTTCCCAGGATAGAATACGCCGAGGGCGTTCCCTTTACAAAGCACATACCCCACGCCGTAAGCGACGACGACTTTAAAAAGATCGTGGCTGTCATCAGGATGGCGCTGCCATATACAGGCATAATACTTTCGACCCGCGAGAATGAAGAAGTCCGCACTGAACTTTTCCATTACGGGATAAGCCAGATATCGGCGGGCTCCCGCACGAACCCCGGGGCTTACGCCGGGGAGAAAAGCTCGGACACCGGAAGCCAGTTTTCACTTGGAGATCACAGATCCCTTGACGAGGTTATATCCAGCCTCATTGACGACGGCTATGTCCCTTCGTTCTGCACAGGCTGCTACCGTAAAGGCAGGGTCGGGCATGATTTTATGGACCTTGCAAAACCGGGTCTTATCAAGGAGTTCTGCTTTCCGAACGCGGTCTTTACATTCAAAGAGTACCTTAACGATTACGCGTCTCCCGCCACAAGGGTAAAGGGCCTCAAATTGATAGATAAGCTAACTCATGGAATTGAAAACCAGGCTTTAAAGGAGAAAATGACCGGAGTGCTTGAGAAAATAGATTCGGGTGAAAGGGACATTTATTTTTAGGGGGGAGGATATGGTTCACGGCGATCTGAAGGGCAAAACTGTTTTTATAACAGGAGCGTCAAGCGGGTTCGGCAGGGCCTGCGCTGAAAAGATGGCTAAGGCTGGATGCCGCCTGATCCTCTGCGCCCGGAGGGTGGACATGCTTAATACCGTCACCCTCGATCTGAAGCAGCGCTTCCATACCCACATCTATTCGGGAAAATTAGATGTACGCGACCGGGAATCGGTCGAATACTGGTTCGGCAACCTTCCCGATGAATGGAAAAAAATCGATATCCTGATAAATAACGCCGGGCTGGCGCTCGGGTTCGAAAAGATCCAGGAAGGTAATATTGACGACTGGGATACGATGATAGATACGAATGTCAAAGGGCTTCTCTATGTTACACGCCATTTCCTGCAGCTTCTGACCCAGGACAGGCAGGCACATATAATCAACATGGGTTCTATCGCCGGGACGCAGGCATACCCGAACGGGGCTGTTTACTGCGCGACAAAGGCGGCGGTCCGTTTTATTTCCGATTCGATAAGGATGGAAGTTGTCGACCGGCCGATAAGGGTCACAAATATACAGCCCGGCTTCGCGGAAACGGAGTTCAGCCTGGTCCGTTTTCATGGAGACAAAAACCAGGCCAAGAATTTTTACAAGGGAATAAAACCCCTCGATGCCGGGGACATCGCAGATGCGGTGATGTACGCGGTATCCGCACCGGAAAACGTACAGATATCGGAAATAACGCTGATGCCGGTCCACCAGGCGTCGGCTTCCGTGGTATACAGGAAAACATGAATATTGATATAAAACAGATACTGGAATTTTACCGGACTGCAACCACCGGCGAACTTGTCAGAAGAGCCGAAGAGGTTTCCCGGGAAAACCACAGGAATAATGTATTGCTGCGCGGGCTTATCGAATTTTCAAACTACTGCATAAAAAACTGCCTTTACTGCGGCATCCGGATGAATAATATCAAGGTAAACAGGTACAGGCTGACCGATGCATTGATTATAGATACCGTCCGGGCAGGTTTTTCAGCCGGCCTCAGGACATTCGTGCTGCAGAGCGGAGAAGACATGTTCTACTCTACTTCAGTCCTGGCAGGTCTTGTGGAAAAGATTAAAAACGCGACGGGAGGAGAAGCCGCCATTACCCTCTCCTGCGGCATCAGGAGCAAAGAGGACTATCTCAAATTGAAAATTGCGGGCGCCGACAGGTATCTGCTCCGTTTCGAAACTTCGGACCCTGCCCTTCATGCCTACCTGCGTTCGGGGATCCGGCTTGAAGAAAGGCTCAGGGCTTTAGGCGACCTCAAAAATGCGGGGTACCAGGTCGGTTCCGGCTATATGGTCGGCCTTCCGGGTGAAACAGAAGAGATAAGGATTGGCAATGCCCTGCTCTGCAGGGAACTCGACCTCGACATGGCCGGGATCGGACCTTTTATTCCCCACCCCGATACTCCTCTCGGGGACAACGCTTATCCGGGACTTGAAATGACTATCAGGGCGGTAGCTCTTGTAAGGCTACTAATCCCGCGGGCTCACATACCAGCGACTACTGCAGCGGGCAGCATAGACCCCCAGGGCCGGGAAAAAATTCTTTCATCGGGCGCCAATGTCCTTATGCCCAATATTACTCCCCTTCCCTATAGAAAGGATTACGCCCTTTATCCGGGAAAGATCTGCCTCGATGAAGATGGAATAAAATGCATAGGATGCCTGGAACTTCGCGCCGGATCGAGGGGAAAAACGGTTATAAAAGACAGAGGCGACGCTCTGAGGGTTAAAGCCTGTTAGGCTGTTTTCGGCCTCACAGGCTTTTATTCGATTTGATTTCTTCAGTGCTGCCTTTATATTCTATCATTACGACTGTCATATCGTCATGCTGGGGCTGTGTTCCCCTGTATAGATATAAGGAGCTTAAAAGGCTGTCTTTCATTACGGCGATGCCTGAATGTTTATTCTCTTTTATTATTGAGGCGAACCGGTTTTCACCGAATTCTATCCCTTTTGAATTTACCTGCTCGATAATTCCGTCAGTTATGCTTATCAGTATATCGCCCGCGGATAGTTTGAGCGCGCATCCCTTAGGGTCTATTCCGCTCTCGATTCCCAGCGGCCTGTTGGAATTTGAAGACCTGAGGCGGCTTACCCTGTCATTTGAAAGAAGATAAATATACGAGTGGCCCATGTCATAAATAACAACTTCACCCGTATTTTCTTTGAAATCGATAAAAGCCGCAGTCAGGAACTTCTGCATTTCAAAGGAGTTGAATATGTATTCATTAATCTTCTCAATAAGCATGACTACGCTCTCGTTGAAATTAAATGTATGGTACATACCGGAAACGCTGGTTGTAAGAAGTGAGGCCGAGACCCCTTTTCCCGATACGTCGCAGATGGAAACAAGCCATTTTCCGGGCTTATAATTTTTGATATTATAAAAATCCCCGCCTACTTCCTTCGCCATCTTTGAAGCCCCGGTTATCGAGAAATTATCTTTGCCGACTAAAGTGTTGTCCTTGACAATATTAGCCTGGAGGCTCCTTGCCAGGTTAATGTCGTTCTGCGTGATTGTCGAAAGATATATCATCATGTCTATTGAAGCGAATATGCCGGCGAACTCGTTGTTATCCCTGGTAAGCAGGAAGTACTCTATTTTCCGGTTCGAAAGATAATTTTCCAATTCACCGGCGACTGAAAATATATTCCTCTCGTAGTTAAAATATGTTGTAGGCCTCATCAGGGAACCCACTGTTTTATGCTTGAGTATATCCTGGCCGTAGGGTTTCCCGAGAAGATCGAAAAGCTCCCTGCGGACAAGTATTCCAAGCACTTTCATCTTATCATTTACGACTCCGACAGAATGTATGTGTTTCATCTTATCCAGGTCGTTTGCAAGGTCTATGACCGGGCTTTTTTCATGAACATAATACATGCTGCTGGCGATTTTTATTATCGATTCGCCATGGTACTTCGGCTTGGCCAATTCATTGAGCAAGAGCATTGAGGTCTCCTAATTTCCGGCTTGTAAACAAATCTGAAGCAAATAAAACGAGCCTTTTAATTCTGATTTTTAAATATGAAATGATATAGAAACGGCACTTATTAATGCCTGTTATTGTATAATATTAAAATTAATTAAATATTAATATGCGGTTAAATTATTCTTAATTTTGTGCTGTGTCCGGCAGGACAGGGTAAGGATTTCCCATTGCGGTTTTTTCAGTTGCGTTTTATAATTCGTTATGAAAAAGCATTATGGGAAGGAAACAGCAAGGGCATTGGAGAACTTCGGCAGCGGTTTTATCGGAAGGGATCTCATAAGGGCATACGGAGAGGTTAAAAAAAGCTGCATATACTCTATCCAGGACAGTGAAGCGCCTTTCGATAGAGATGTCTTCCGGTGTATAGTCCAGGCGGCGGATGAAGTGATAGAAGGCAGCCTTGATCATGATTTTCCCCTGCCTCTCGAACAGGGCGGGGCGGGAACGAGCATCAACATGAACATCAACGAGGTGATATCGAACCGGGCAATGGAACTCTTTTTTAAAAAAACCGGGGAAAAAATAAAGATAGACCCTATCAGCGATATAAACTCTCACCAGTCGACAAACGATACATTCCCCACCGCCCTGACAGTGATGCTTTACAGGCACCTGTGCGAGGCGGAGTCTTTAGTAATAAAACTCCAGGAGGTCCTGATCTCCGGGGAAAGGAAATACGGAGGGATCCTGATGGCGGGAAGGACCGAGATGCAGGATGCCCTTCCCATAACCCTCGGACAGGTTTTTTCCTCCTGGGCGGGGCCTATTGAACGAGACAGGTGGAGGTTTAACAAGCTCAAGGAAAGGATCCGGCTTACAGCGCTGGGCGGAACAGCCATAGGGACATGTTTTTCAGCCCCGAGGGACTATATATTTCTCGCGGAAAAATATCTCAGGGAATTTACCGGCCTGCCCCTTTCAAGGAGCCAGAACCTCACCGACGAAATATCCAACCAGGACAAATGGTCAGAACTGGCTTCAGGATACGGTATTTTCGCAGGAAATATTTTCAAAATGACCGGAGACCTGCTTATTTACAGTTCTTCGATGACAGGCGAGATCCTGCACCCCGAACTGCAGTACGGTTCGACTATAATGGCGGCAAAGACAAACCCTGTTATTCTCGAATTCTCACGGGGGTTATCGCTAAATATTGAATCTGCGTCCGCAAGGATAATGGAATTTTCAAAGAACGGACAGCTCCAGCTTAATCCATTCCTGCCTTTCATAGCGGCTTCTTTTATTGAAATTCATGACTGGATAAAAAAGATCGTTTCTTCCCTCATCGAAAGTTTTTTCCCCCTGATGACCCTGGACAACGGCAGGATAGAAAGAAACCTGGTCAGATCCAACGTGCTTCTGAACACGCTTCTTCCCGCCCTTGGATATTACAGGATCAAGGAACTCTACCATGCCATAGATAAGAAGTCCCCCGGGAGCATGGAGGAATATAAAGCCCTTGTAAAGGAGCTGACAGGGCTCCGGGCGGAAGAAATCGATAAACTCTTCGACCCTCTCCATTCCGCGGCGCCCGGCAGGTCCTGAAGCTAAAAAGCAAGCCCTATGAAGAAATCGATCGTAAGATAGTTGATATTGAAAGTCGAGCTGCTGTAATTGTAGCCTATGACCCCGTCGGAAACGTTGATATCATAGCTGCCGAGATCCTTGGGAGCTTTAAAGTAATCGATATCGTAAGAAAGAGACATTCCGAATGTAAAAATATCGAACATGAAATCGACTCCTATATGCGGAACAATGCTGTATCCGGTAAGAGGGATATACACCTCCGATGATGTTTCACCCATGTTATCCAGTTCGGAAATAAACGGCGTCAGAGTCGCCGTGAGATATCCGCCCTTCACGCCGAAAAATAAGCTTCCGCAGCCATTCCTGAAATCGAATGGGACATGGTAATTTATCCCGAAATAAAACGCATTGCCTGAGAGAAGAGTTCCGCCGTAACTCTGCGAATTATAATCGTCGCTGCTGCCGGTCGTAAGGTTTTCATCTATATATATCGGGTTGTAAGAGAGCTCGAAACCGAAATGTCCGAGCAGGAACTCTCCTGAAATTCCGCCGTCAATCGCAGTAAGGCTGGGATTAAACGTCTGGGTGCTCCCGTCGTAATAAAGGACTGTTACCGAATAGGAGTTGACCTCCTGGTCCATTAACGGACCGCTCACTCCGAAGCCGAAATTACCGTAAAGATTAAGCAGGAAAGAATAATCGTCGAAAGTTTCCCTGCCGGAATAACCCATGGCATATACAGTCAGAAAAGCCAGAATAACCAGTAATTTTTTCATGATAGCCTCCATAAAATAGTGTAACACCGGAAATAATACCCCGAATAGTAACTTTTTTCAAGTGGTAGGAATGTCAATATCCTCGTCTTCCTCGGCCGGTGTTATAAGACCTTTCAGATAGACCGGTTTCTTGAGATTGACGAACACGCCGCTAAGTTCGCCGTTCTGAAGTAAATAGGTCATCGCTGCCGCAAAAAAATATGCAAGCTTGAAAATATCGACTATAGTTTCCTTATGGCTGTTTTTCTTACCGGCAAAGGTCGTTTCATAACTGATGACCTCGTCGGGATTCTGGATGAAAAACTTGTCCCGTTTATAATCTGTAAGAACCATCTGAAGGTTTTTCTGAAAATCGTTCATGATATTATAGGTCTGGTTCCTTATCATCCTTGAAATTCCGTTCTTCTGAGATATAAGCTGGTGGAGCCTTGTGAATTTTTCCTTAGACGGCATGAAAGAATCTTCTTTTAATTTTTTAACTTCATTAATGACTTTTACATATTCGTAAAGCTTTTTATAGACATCATCCATGTTGAAATAAAGATCTTTTAAAATACCCTTTACATCTTTTCTCATGCCCCTGTCAAAAAATATATTGAACTGCACATTCGAGGCGATGAACAGGAAGGAGTACTCTTTATCGAATGTTTCGAGAAGTGTGGCGGCAAGGAACGCCTTATCATAAACAGGAAGCACCATCCTCGGGTCTTTTATGCCGCAGTAGTATTGTATGACTTCATTGAAATTAAGCCTGTCACGAATCATTGTAAGGCCTAATGAGACCTCTTCGGGAAGTTTTTCAAGCTCTCCGGAGCTTTCCTTGCCTTCTGCCTGCGCAGCCTGACCGGCGTCCCCGTTCCGGCTCTCGTCCTGTTTTCCTGATTCTTCCTGCGTTTTAGCCCCTGCGGGATGTTCAGCCTTCGCCCCTTCCCTGGAGTCTTCCTCTTCCCACATCCTGGTATAATAACCTAACGTGTCCTGCTCATTAAAGCCGAGAAATTCCGCATAAGATATCTTTCTGCCAAGAAACAGTTCGTCTTTATAATAGAAGTCCACGAGATTTAATATTTTCGGATAATATTTGTAAAATAAAAAATGATAGGTGTGATACAATTTCCTGAGATTGAAATCAACCACGTTATCTGTCAAGTGCCTCGATATCTTTTCATGAGAAAGCGCTCTTGAAAAGGCGTTTGTCAGAGACGGGTGGTACCTCGCCAGGACAAGTATCTTTTTGAAAAGCCTGACAAAAGCGAATTTCCCGCGCTGTATAGGGTTCTCTGCTGTCCTGAGCTCCCTGATAAGGTTGAATACTTCGTCGTCAAAAATTAAATAAAAGCGGTATATCAGCTCGAAATAAAATGGATACCCCTTTTCTTTCAAAACCTTCCTGACCTCTGCGGCGAATGCCTTGTCCTGGTGAAGGATCGATACCAATATCTGCTGGTTTTCAATAAGCCCGTTCTTAAGGTCGTAAAGGGTCATATCGAGAAAGTTCCTGTTAAAATGATTGCCCCAGAAGCTTATAACACCGTATATTATGCAGACGATCCTGGCTGACAGGCGGCTGAAATATTCCTGTGTCGGGTTGGGTTCCTTCGCTTTTTTCAATTTAGGAGGAGCTCCGAACTCTTCTACGCCGGTTCTCTTTTCGCGCACGGGGGAAGAATGTTTTCCTAAAATGCTCTGAAGCTTTTCACGGCTTTCCTGGGTCTTCTGGCGGATTATTTCTTCTTCCATTCCTCTTTTCTCGGCTTCAATGCGCCTCTGCTGCTCATCTTCTTTCAGATCGATCCATTTTTCGAGCTTTTCGTTTAAAACTTTCTGCGGACCCGCCGACTTCAGATCGACGACTTTCCCCCCCACATTGACAAAATCATTGAACAGCTTGCTCTGGTTTTCGAAGCCAAGATTATCTATCCCGAGTTTATCTTTCTTTTCTTTCAGAGTTCCCATACGCTTTTTCCCTTTTTCATACGATTATATTATCATAAAAATCCTTTTAATACTCAAGATTTAGGCGTCATTTTTTTTCACCGGGCCCTTCGTGCTTTTTTTTCCAATTTTGACTTATCCTGCAATATTGTATAGAATATCATTTTGCAGACTTTATTTGTTAGGGAGGCAATCCGGCATGACCTTCGGATTTTTTGATGATAAAAATTTCGAGTATGTTATAACAAATCCTAAAACTCCTGTAAAATGGATCAATTACATCGGCACCCTTTCCTTCGGAGGTTTTGCCGACCATACCGGCGGAGCCCTCATATGCAAAGGCGATCCGTCAATAAACCGGATAACAAAATATATTCAGCAAATGCCTTCATCCGAATTCAAGGGAGAAACCCTTTACCTGAGGTTTAAGCAGGACGGCTCCTACAAGGTTTTTTCACCGTTTTTCGTCCCCACCCTCGATAAATACGATAAGTATGAATGCCATATAGGCCTGGGCTACACACGGATAATCTCGGAATTCTACGGGATCAGGACCGACTGCTGCATTTTTGTCCCCGCCGGTGAATCGAGGGAAATCCGGCTGACAAGGATCACCAATATATCTAAAAATAATATCGCCATAGACGCCATACCTGTCGTTGAATACACGCACTTTGATGCGGTAAAACAGCTCAACAACGCCGACTGGGTTCCCCAGACGATGCAGTCCCGCTGCATTAATGAAAAGGAAGGTCTTTTGACCCTTACCCAGTGCGCTTTTATGAAAAAAGATGCCGGCGAAAATTATTTCACATCGAATTACCCGGTATCCTCTTTCGAAACTGACAGGAAGAAATTCTTAGGCGAAAATGAATACGGCACCTGGGCAAATCCGCTTTCCCTTCAGAAAGACGATCTCGAATCATACGAGGCCAACAGAGGCGACAACATCGGGGCCCTGCTGCTTAAATTAGGGGATTTTAAACCCGGCGAGACAAAAGAATTTATTACCCAGTTAGGGCAGGAAGAAAATACAGGCATAGCCATGTCCGGAATTGAGAAGTTCAGGTCCAGGAAAAATGTAGATAAAGCCTTTTCACAATTGGCTTCTTTCTGGAAAGAGTACCTTTCTAAATTCAATGTCGAAACGCCGGACCCCAATATGGACAGCATGGTGAACATACACAATCCCCGGCAGTGCTTCATTACAAAGAACTGGTCAAGGTACCTTTCTTATTACCAGCTCGGGCTGGGCACAAGGGGGCTCGGATTCCGCGACAGCTCCCAGGACGTCATGGGAATATTCGACAAGCTCCCGCAAGAAGGCAAAGACCTGCTTAAAAAACTTCTGATGGTGCAGAAACCGGCAGGGAACGCAATGCATGGCTTCAATCCCCTCTCCATGGAAGGCTCTATAGGCGAAACCGGGGACCGCCCCGACAGGCCGCAATATTACGGTGATGATCATCTCTGGATTATTTTATCAGTGAGCGCCTACCTGAAGGAAACCGGGGATATGGATTTCCTCAACGAGGTCATTCCCTATTATAAAAATGACTCCGGTACTGTCATGGACCACATGAAAAGGTCCCTGGAATATACAAAGAAGGATACGGGGAAGCACTGCCTCCCCCATCTCGGTTTTGCGGACTGGAACGACTGCGTCAACCTCCCTTCCGGTTCGGAATCGCTTTTCAACACCCATTTATACGGCAAGGACCTTCTTGAAATGATCGACCTCTGCAGCTTCCTCGGGGATAAGAAAAGCGCGGAAGAGTACAGGAAGGATTATGAGGAATTAAAGGAAATTTTCAATAAATTCTGCTGGGATGGAGAATGGTACGTAAGTTATTTCGATCACGAAGGATTTCCCCTCGGAAGCCATCTCAATGAAAAGGGAAAGATTTATCTTTACGCCCAGGCCTGGCCGCTGATCTCCGGAATGGCCACTCCGGAAAGGGCTGAAAAGTCCCTCGAATCGGCAAGGAAGATGCTCAATACCAGCAAGGGACTGAAGCTGAGCACGCCCGGTTTTAACCGGTATGACGAAGAAAAAGGCGGCATAACAAGCTATCCTCCCGGCGCCAAGGAAAACGGGGGAATTTTTCTTCATACAAACCCATGGGTAATAATAGCCGAGACCATGCTCGGTCATGGAGACAGGGCTTATGAATATTACAACCAGATAAATCCGGCAGCCAAGAACGACATAATTGAAGAATATGAATGCGAGCCATATGTTTACGCCCAGAACATCCTCGGGGACGAGCACCCGCAGTTCGGGCTTGCCCGAAACAGCTGGCTGTCGGGAACCGCTTCATGGAGCTACCAGGCGGCCGTAAAATATATTCTCGGCATCAGACCGGCTTATCAAGGGCTCGAAATAGATCCATGCATACCCTCAAAATGGGATTCTTTCAAAGCCGTCCGCATTTTCAGGGGAGATGAATTCAGGATAACGGTCAAAAATCCTTCACACAGGAACAAGGGCTTATCGAGCCTGAGTGTCGACGGAAAAATCCTGAAGGGAAATATAATCCCGTTATTCGGAGACGGAAAAGCTCATACGGTCGAAGCGGTAATTGATTAGGAATTACCTCTCAAGATAGGTTATATCCTTATATTCTATGGTCGCTTTTTCCATTTCCTCTGTTATAACGCTGTCGATGGTTTCTTTCCTGGCCTTGTGAACAAGATATTCCGCTAATTTTTCCTTTATAACCTCGAACTGGAGCTTTCCGCCGGGCGTCTTTTCAATCAGCCTGAAGACCGACATCCCGCCTTCCGGCGACTCGAGCGTCGCTATTTTGCCGGGTTCCAGATCGCTGAGCATATGGTTTATTTCTTCCGACAGCTGGTTTTCAGGAATATCCCTGTGGCTGTGGATTTCAAGCCCGATGTTATCGAGCTCTTTTTTTAGATCCTGGAAAGAGGGATATTTCTGCATTAACGCATAAATAGCCTTGATTTCATTGGCTGTATCGGCATGGACGTCATAAAAGGAAAAATGATCGGGATCCCTCATGCTTTCTTCATTGTCATTATAATAATCCCTGAGCTCTTTTTCGCCGAATTTCATAGTCTGGTCGAGCTTGCTGTTCAGGTATTTTTCAATGACCAGATCGTTTCTGACCTCAATGAAAAGCCCGGGTTCGTCTGTCTTGAGAGCGGTAAGGTTGATTTCCCATTCTTTTGCATTCGAGAAATTTTTCCTGAGCTCCCCCACCCTTTTATCAACATCGGCATCCGCGGCCAGGAAACCCTCTTCCATGGCCCTTTTCAGCAGTAATTTCCTCTCCATCAGGAAATTGAGAACTTCCGTCTTAATAAATTTCATATTCTCTTTCGTAGGTTTGAAATCAGCCTCTTCATCTTCCTCAAGCTGGACTATATAACGACCTACCGCGCTGTCGAGCATTTCCATCGTTATCTGTTCTCCGTTTATTTCAGCTATTACGCCCATCAGGTTCTCCCATAAATTTATATTTCATCTTCAAGTTCAAGGTGCTGCCCGTTTTTTATTATCTTCATAGGGACGATATCGGCCATAACGTTATGGCCCCCGTCAATCCCGGTTCTTATTCTGATATAATTCGAAGCATAACCCGTCCATTTTCCGTTTTCCATATTCTCGAGAAGTACTGAACACTTCTTTCCGAGGATCACCCTGCGGGCAAAACCGGCCGAAAGTTCGTAAACCTTCTCTTCCAGTATAGAAACCCGCTCTTTCTTTATCTTATCCGGCAGGTCTTTCATTAAAAAGGCCCTGGTGTGCGGCCTGGGGGAGTATGGGAATATGTGCGCCCTTGTAAATTCCGCCTTTTCTGCTATGTTGAGAGTTTCTTCGAATTCCCCGTCGGTCTCTTCCGGAAAACCCGCAATGATATCCGTAGTCAGCCCGCATCCCGGATCCTTGGACCTTATCTTTTCGACAAGGCCGAGATAAAATTCCGGAGAATAAGACCTTCCCATCCTCTTCAGGACCCCCCGGCTCCCGCTCTGGAGGGAAAGATGGAAATGGGAGGCGAGTTTACCTGTATCGAGAAGCCCGATGAGCCTCGTGTCGAATTCATCGGGCTGGAGGGAAGAGAGCCTCAGGCGGAAATCCCCCGGCAACTCTATAATGGACTTTGCCAGGCTGTACAGGGAATCTTCACCGCTGGAGAAACTGCTTATATTTACGCCGGTAAGAACTATTTCTTTATATCCGCCTTCGAGGAGGGCCTTTACATAATCGAGAGCTGACATGGCGCCGATGCTCCTCGATTTTCCCCTTGCCGCCGGGATTTTGCAGTATGCGCAGGATTTTGCACACCCGTCCTGGATCTTAATAAAAGCCCTTGTCCTGTCGAAATGCCTGACGATAGGAAACTCGCCGCCTGCCGGCGGAACGCCGGGACCTGAGGCGATTTTACCGAGAATTTCGGGTATGGAATATTTGTCCTCATTCTTAACAACAATATCCGCAATGCCCTGATCCTGGAGTTTTTCATAATCCGTCGTCGTGTAGCACCCGGTTGCGACGACTTTCTTTCCTAATTTCCTGGCCTTCTTCATTGCCTGGGCCGATTTCGAGTCAGCCCTGCCTGTCACAGAGCATGTATTTACAATTACATAATCCGCATCTTCGGGGCAATCCGCAAGAGCGATAGACCTGGATCTGAGATCCTGGGCCAGCGCCTCGGATTCGAAGTAGTTTAGCTTGCATCCTATCGTTTCGACGAAAACCTTCAATGTTATTCTCCCGGCTGCAGTTGAACAGGGTATTTTAAAGCGTACCTTCACGTATGTCAATACTGTGGGCAAAGCACACAGGGGTGTTAGAGTTGAGAATTTTGTAAAACCGTTCTAATATATCAATATGAGGAAAGCCATTGCCTTTATAGGCGATACCTCATTCGACCGCCGGGGAATGCGATGTTAACGAACAACCCGGACCGCTTTCCGGGCAATAAATGAAATATTAAATTTAAAGAGGCAAAAAATGATCATCAAAGGCAGGCTTTCTTTCCAGGATTACTGGAATTACCAGTTGCATTACGCCATTCCCCGCTACAGCATAATGTTCGCCCTATTTGCAGGCGGCTGCTTCGTGCTGAAATTCGGGGAAAACCTGGGGCTGCATTTCAATCTCCCGCCCATAGAATCCGGGATTATTTTGTCCGTGGCTCTGGCTCTGGCTATTACCTCCGTCCTGTTCACTTCCTTCTATTTCAGGGTGAAAAGTCTTTACAATTCCAGCGAGGCTATGAAATTAGATCAGGAATATGAAACGACGGAAGAGGGACTCAAAATGAAGAACGAAGAAGGAGAGTACACGGTAAAATGGGAGGATATTTCGAAGATATCCTTCTTAAAAACCCACATTCTGATATATACGGGAAAGAGGCAGGCCATCCTTATTCCCCACAGTTATTTCGGACCCGCCAACAGCGTGGAGGAATTCAAGGGGCTTGTCGAAAGGAACCGTTCGAAAACGGGGGCAAGCCTGTGAAGATATTATTTATCGGCGGGACCGGAAATATAAGTTCAGCGGTAAGCAGGTTTATCGCTGCCGGCGGCCTGAAAGACTGTAAAGCGGAACTCCATCACCTGAACAGGGGAATAAGCGCCGCCGGAAGAGAAATTCCGCCCGGCGTGATTTCTCACAGGGGTGATATCGGAAGCGGCTCACTTCCCGATGATATCAGGAATGAAAAATGGGACTGCGTGGTGAACTGGGTGGCCTTCACCGCTGAAGAAGTCGAAAGGGACGTCAGTCTTTTCAGGGGAAAAACCTCCCAGTATATATTCATAAGCTCCGCTTCAGCTTACCAGAAACCCCTGTCAATGCCGGTGATAACAGAATCGACACCGCTTTGCAATCCCTTCTGGGATTACTCGAGGAACAAGATAGCATGCGAGGACAGGCTTCTCGAAGCTTATCGTCATGAAAGCTTTCCCGTCACCATCGTCAGGCCTTCTCTGACTTACGATACCGTTATCCCCGTTGCGATCGGCGGCTTTAAAGAGTACACGATAGCGGATAGAATACTCAAGGGTAAAAAGGTCATTGTCCATGGCGACGGGAAATCGTTATGGACTGTTACTCATGCCGACGATTTCGCGGCCGGTTTTGCCGGGCTTATCGGGAACATCCGCTCAATCGGCCATGCCTTTCATATAACTTCTGACGAGATACTCTCCTGGGACCAGATCTACGGTCTTCTCGCGTCGGCCCTCGGCAGAAAAGCAGACATAATCCATATTGCTTCAGATTTTATCTGCTCAGTCGAACCTTCCTTGACCGGCAACCTCTTAGGCGACAAGGCTGAAAGCGTTATCTTCGACAACAGCAAGATAAAGGCGTTCGTGCCGGGGTTCAAAGCTGTCATACCCTTCTCCGAAGGTATTAAGAGGACTCTTGCCTGGTTCGACGCAGATAATTCGAGAAAAATCGTCCTTGAACAGACCGGCAGGATGATGGACAGGATTATCGAAGCGTACAGCGGAAATTAAATGACATCGTTTGGCTTACTCGTCGGGCGAAAGCTCAATGGAATGGATTTATAAAATTATTTTATTGGACAAATAGATTAATAGTATGTAAGTTTATTATAAGAACAAACTTACAAAGTCCGTTAGGATATTATTTTGGAACCTGTTTTAAAAACGATACTCCTGGTAGAAGATGACATTAACATTTCAATCGCCGAGGAATGCATGCTCAAAGAAGGCGGGTATAAAGTAATTAAAGCCGTTAACGGCGAAGAAGCGGTTGAAGTATTCAAGACAAATAATAATATAGATCTGATTTTAATGGATATTGACCTCGGAGAAGGGATGGACGGAACCCAGGCCGCTGAAATAATCCTTCTCGATCATAAGATTCCTCTTATATTTTTGTCAAGCCATACTGAAACCGAGGTAATCGAAAAAACAGATAAAATTACCTCCTATGGTTTTGTTGTAAAAGGCTCCAGCGATAACGTGCTTTACGCAGCTATCAAAATGGCCTTTAAACTGAGCATCGCCAATGATGATATCCGGAACAAATCGCAATCCCTGATAGATTCCGAGCTGAGATACAGGCGCCTGTTTGAAGCCGCGAAGGACGGAATATTTATTCTCAACAGCGACAGCGGCGCGATAATCGATATCAATCCTTATCTTCTTGAATTGACAGGGTATTCATATGATGAGCTTGTCGGAAAATTTCTCTGGGAAATCAGTCCTTTTAAGGATATAGCTGAAAACAAAAAAAAATTCAAAGAACTTAAAAAACTCACTTATGTCCATTATGAACATCTCCCTCTCCTGAATAAGAACGGAGTCATAGTTGATGTGGAATTCGTCAGCAATGTTTATTCTGTTGGCGATTGCAGTGTTATTCAATGCAATATCAGGGATATAAAAAAACGTAAAGAGCTTGAGGATTCGCGCCAGGCAGAAATGAATAATATGGACGTTCTGCAGCATGAACTCCAGCACAGGATTACGAACAGCCTGGCCATTATTATTTCGCTCATATCGATAGAATCCAGCCGGTCGTCCGTGCCTGAAGTAACCCGGGCCCTCCTGAATATAGAAAACAGGGTCCATTCGATAGCTGATTTATACGGCATGCTGAAGGGTTCCGAAAATTTAAAAACCATCCGCCTGGATAGCTATATCCGTCAAACGGCTACTACCCTCATGGCAAGTTACGCAAAAAAGAAAAGAACCCTGGAATTTCAGCTCGATGATGTTAAAGTCGATTTCAGCATAGCGATTTCAATAGGCCTTATTTTAAACGAGCTTATGACCAACACTCTCAAATACGCATTCCCCGGAGACCGTAAGGGATCAGTTCGCATCCTTCTTGAATGTAAAAAAGATAATGTGCTCTTAGAGTTTTCCGACAACGGGATCGGCCTCCATCCGGAATTCGATATAAATAAATCGAAGGGACTTGGAATGATCCTTGTCAATCTCCTGTCAGAGCAGATAAAGGGCAGTTTTAAAAATGTACCCTCAAAAAAAGGCGTCTTATTCCGTATCGAATTCAAATCATTTCAGGGGAATGCTCATTAAATACCTGCTCAAGGGAGCGATGACCGCCCTGGGTGTGAAACGGACCGCTAAGACCATGAGTTTATTTCCAAGGCCCGGAATTTTTATCCTCTGCCCTTTCATCATGGCATGGTAGCCTGCCATGGCTACTTTCTCCGCCTTCATTGCGCCGCTTTGAAAGATCCTCGTGCCGGTAATACCGGCGCTTTTAGCAAAACCGGTCGCCGTTGCCCCCGGACAGAGGCATGTAACTTTTACACCGGTACCTTTAAGCTCCTCTCCGACGGCGTCGCTGAAACTCAGCACGTAGGCTTTTGTTGCGCAGTATACCGCATTTAGAGGGCCTGAAACGAACGATCCGGTCGAACCGAGGTTGAGGACCCTTCCCCATCCGGCCTTTACCATCCGGGGCAGAAAGAGCCCTGTCAGGCTGGTCAGGGAAACGAGATTTACATTTATCATGCCGGCGAGAGCTTCCGGATCGCTTTCTTTAAAATGGCCGTAAACCTGTGTCCCGGCGTTATTGACAAGGACATCTATTTCTATATTATTCTTCACAATTTCGTTATAAATATTCTGAGGCGACGCCGGATCGGCCAGGTCGGCTGTGATGACCCTGGCTGCTATGCCGTACTTTCCGGATATATCCTTTCTCGCCTGTTCCAATCTTTCCGAAGAGCGGGCGCATAGAACGAGCTCTATGCCATGTGAAGCGAAAACTTCCGCAAGCTCATAGCCTATGCCGCTGGAAGCCCCTGTTATAAGCGCCGTTTTTTTATTTTTCATTATATTCCTCCGCTGTGTATATTTTGCCCTTATTGCCGATATATTATATAATAAAATGCAAGAGGTCAAGTGCATGAATATTAAAACCATCATATACAGGGCGGTCCTGCCCGCTGCCCTGCTGCCTTTCTTCTTAATGGCAGGATGCGGCCTTTACGGCCCCAACGACAACTCCGTGGAAAATTCGACTGATACAAGGCTCGTGGGGACGTGGTCTGGGGGTCAGAATCCTTTTTTCCCGGGAGGAACCAGCGGCATAGTTAGCGATACTTACCAGTTCACCTACGACGGATCATTTTCGGATACATGCACGCCGACAGGCAGTGTCCCGACGACCGTAACCGGCACATACTATATCGACAATACGACCGGGGAGCTGACTCTTGTTACAAGCTATGGCACTGTCGAATATTACTACCAGATTAACTCGGGTGAATCTACTCTTATTATCGACTACTACGGATTATATTCAGGCGAACAATTATACACCAGGCAGTGATTTTCATCCCTTCACGCAGATAACGGGCAGGAGCCTTGCGACCTTCTTCGAAAGACCCGCGTTGTGCGCGTCCGAAACGACCGTATCCACATGCTTGTAGGCGATCCCGCGCCAGGACAGGCTCTTTATAATTATCCCCTTTTTCCCGAGTTTTTCCCCTCTTCCCTCTGCCTCTTCTTGGCCTTGCCTGAAACCTCGTCGAGGTTTCCTGCGCGGCAGGATATGTGTATAGCGGCCTATCTATTTCACTATCAGGCTTCCCGCTTTCCAGAACATAAGGAGAGATTCGAAAGAAGACACCGAGGAAGGGCTCCCGCTGATCACTATCTGGAAACTGCCGTTAGCCATGGGATCGGCGGCTATAAAACCCTTGCAGTTTTTTTTCAGGGATGAAAGGAAAAGCCCCATCAGCCCTCTGTCCTTTTCGCTGCCAGCCTTCAATTCATAAACTTTCGTGCCGAAATTGACCATGTTATTCTCCTGCCGGGGCGGGTTTCCTTCCAGACCCTTCCTGCAGAGCCATTTTATATAGCTTGTCTGGTCCGCCGACAGGTCCTGGAACCATAAGCCGGCCATATTTCCATTTGCGCGTATAACCTTCGCGGGGAGACACTGTTCTCCTAATATTATACTTACCATATCGCCCGCGACCAGAAGGCTGTTTATCCTGATGCCCGCTCCCTGGGGCGAAATATCGAGAATGTCGCATGCAGTGACTGTTCCGTTGCAATCGCAGAGGGCGTTGAATTTAACCGCAGTCCTCTGTTCAGACCTGATTTCCCCGCTCATCTTGCCCCCCGTCAGCATTCGGCTATTATTGATTATAAGACGACATCATTTTAAAATATTAAAAGTTATTTTGCACATTTAAGGAGAGTTTCAAATGTCTTTAATTTATATAATCGCAGACGTCATTCTTCTGTCTTTTTTTATCATTGAGAGACTTCTCAGGCAGTGAGCCGAATCGAAAAGCATGGAAAAGACTTCCCAGGACAGGGGCAGCACCAATTTAATAGCTTTGGCCATGGTAGTTTCAAGCATCCTGGTTTTTATCTCCCCTGCACTTAATTATTACAGGTCGGGATGGACAGGCTGGCCGCTCACGGTCAGCCTCGCGGGGATCCTGATGATGGTTGCCGGATTATCCGTCAGGATCATAGCTGCCCTGACATTGGGAGGATATTATACAAGGGTGCTTAGAAAAACTAAAAACCACAGGATTATATCAAGCGGTATTTATAAATACGTACGAAATCCCGGCTACCTCGGTGTAATATCCCTGCTTGCCGGAGGCGGCATCGCTTCGGGAAACATTTTCTGCATATTCACAATTTTAGCAATTGTCCCCATAAGCTATATATACAGGATCGGGGCTGAGGAGAAGATGATGCTCGAAAGCTTCGGGGATGAATACCGGGAATATATGAAAAAGACGAAGAGGCTGCTCCCTTTCATATATTGATAAATCTTTTAAGCGCCAGGCATCATTCAGCGGCTTATTTTCGATTAACTGCCGTCCTGATGTCAGGGCCGCATTTTGACATAACCTGCCCGCAGGTTATATAATCTTCTGCGAGGTTTTAAAAGGCATGGATATAAAGAAGATCACCATCCGGCGTGCAGCAGGGGGCGGCACCCCTACCCTCCTGTCGACAGACGAATGGTCGGACGATAAAAAAACGAGGACTGTAACAGATTTCGATACAAACGGCGCAGCAGTGCATAAGCAGGTTAACCGTTACGACGGCTCGGACCGCCTGATCTTGCGTGAAGATTCCTATCTTAAAGAAAATATTAGTACTGCCGTCAAATCGGAATATGGAAACATGATAAAAATCGACCGTGAATATTTTTTAGACGGGGGAAACACTAAAACAGTTACCGTTTTCGATAAAGAAGGCCATGTTCTTTCAATAGAAAAATTCGACGACGAGGACCCCTCTTCATTCAGCGGGGCCGTTTATAATGAATACGATGATAAAGGCCTTTTAAAGGCGTCAAGGATCGAAAATTCCGAAAGAAATATAACAGAATCCGCAACCTACACATATGACGCGCAGGGAAGGGATATACGTACCGACAAGGTAAGCCTGGGTATAAAATCTTTCAAAGAGAAATTTTATGATGATAAAGGCCGCCTGGTAAGGGTCAGTTCAAACGGCGGCAATTCACCTGAGGAGGAGGGAAAGGCAGAGATAAAATATAATGAAGATGACGGTTCGAGGGAGGAAATAATTGAACAGGCGGGCGCCGTCATAATTCAAAGGTTCAACGCAGATAACGTCATGACGTACCAGGAAAGGCGGGAGCAGTTCAATCTCAAAAAGGCAGGCGCTTTAAAGATCAGTTATGACTTCGATGAGGGCGGGCTCCTCAGGAGCGTCATCCTGCAGGACGATTCGAATCCGCTGAATTCTTATACCAACCGCTACGAGTATGAATTTTTTGGAGAAAATAATGGATAAATCTTTTAAGATCCGGCAGGCAATCCTCGACGACATTGATACTATCACGACGCTCAGGCTCGATTTTCTGAGGGACCTGGGAACCATAGGAAGCGAAAAAGAGGCTGAAATCCTTACAAAAAAATCCAGAGATTTTTTCCTCCGCAGCATGGCTTCCAAAGAGGCCATGATCTGGTTCATAGAAAAAAATAATAAAATCGTCTCGACAGGCGCTTTTTTAATATTCAAGCACCCTCCCCTTTCGATGAAAGAAACAGGGGTAGACGCATATATATTCAATATCTACACCCTTCCGGAATTCAGAAGGATGGGTCTGGCTACGGAAATAACCCACCTTATCATGGAGGAAGCAAGGAAAGTCCCATGCATGAGAGTATGGCTTCATGCCACTGGAGAAGGGATTCTTCTGTATGAGAAGCTCGGTTTCAAGGCAAAGGAAAACGTGATGGAGTTTATGTTCTAGGAAGGGGATTACTTCACCGCAGAGGCGCTAAGGACTGCAGTCCCGCACCCCAAAAAAAACCGGCAGGTTTCCCCGCCGGCCGATAGTGCGATATAAATTCTACTTGTCTTTCTTTTCCTTGTCATTGCCGGAATTTTTTTCGCCGCCGCCCTTATTATCGCCGCCGCCGTTATTTTTCCCCTGGCCCTGGCCGCTCTTAGCCTGATTATTTTTCTGATTGTTTTGTTTACTATTGCTTTGTTTTACATTGTTCAATGTCAAGGTAGTTTTAACTCCCTGGCCGCTGTTATTATGCTTAATATTCTGATTGTCATGTTTCTGGCCACTGTTATCAACCTGGCCCCTGTCATGTCCGGTAGGCCCCTGCCTTTTCCATCCGTTGTTTTTCCAGTAATGGTTTGCCTTCCATCCCTGCCAGTTATCCCTTACCTCGCCGTATCTCATCCTGGGTGCGCCGGCTATTGAATTCCTCCAGCCATGCGGCGGTGCATATACATCATGGGGGACCATTTCAGCCCTCACTGTAACCCACCTTCCCGAATAACTATCAGACCTGCACCATCCGCCATGCCACGGCCTGTACCAGAACCCGTCGCAGAAAAACACGTCGGACTGGTAACCGTCCATATAATAGGTATCCGTCCCCGGTATTACCACGAGCTGAGGCTCAACCGAAAGAGATATCACGGCCGGTTCGTCGTCGGCTATAGCCAGGCCGTAAGTGCCCCATGAAAGGGCCAGAACACCGGCCATTAATAGGATTGGTTTTAACAGGAACTTTTTCATGTTTTGTCTCCTTCTCAAAATTTAATATCATAAAATGCGGCCGCAGATACCGCGGTTATTTTATTTAAAATTAACTCCAATCAGGCTGCCAGCGGCGAATGTCACAGCAGCCGTGGCCATGCCGACCAGAAGCTGGCGCATCCCTGCCATGATGACGCCTTTGCCAGTCATTAAAGATGTAACGGCGCCGAGTAAAAAAAGGCCGGCTCCGCTTAAAACGGCGCTCGCTATAATTCCGTTATTTCCCGAGAATAAAAGGTACGGTATTACCGGCAGGATGCCGCCCATAGCGAATAGAATGAACGATGTCAGTGCCGCCTTTATGGCCGATCCGCCAAGTTCTTCAGGATTGATGCCGAGCTCTTCCCGGGCAAGGGTATCGAGCATAGAAGCAGGATCGGAGCTCAGGCGGTTTGCAAGCTCTCTTGCCGATTTCTCATCCAGCCCCTTGGCCTGGTATATGAGCGTGAGTTCTTCTATCTCTTCTTCAGGGGCTTCTTCTAATTCGGTTTTCTCCGTGCCGATCTGGTTTTCATAAAATTCCCTTGAATTCTGCACGGAAAGCCATTCCCCAAGAGCCATCGAGAGAGATCCCGCAAGAAGCCCGGACAGGCCTGTCAGAAGTATGTACTTCGTTCCTATCCCCGCCCCGGCGACACCCATTACCAGGCAGAAAACCGATACAAGGCCGTCGTTTGCTCCGAGCACGGCCGCCCTCAGAGAGTTCCCGCCCCCTGTGCGGTGCCGTCCTTCGGATTTCGCAAGATCGCTTCCCTTTATTCCGCCTGACGTGCCCGCAAGGTAACCGAATACCCTCGCATGCGACCTTTCGTCGGAAGGCATTCCGGTCCCTTCGGTTTCCGGCTGCCCGTCATAGCCCGAAGCTGCGGATTTCTCAATAGAAGCTAAAGCCGGCAGAACTGCGGCGTTGCCAAGCCTCCCGGCAAGCCAGCCGTAAAATCTCGTCTTGAATGTCTGCCTGAAAACCGGAATCGTCACCCCGGCCTGGATAAGCTTTTTTTCCCAGAAAGAGGCATGTTTTTTTTCAGTCTCTGAAAGTTTTATATAAATCTGTTTTAATTCGGGATTCTTTTCCGCTGCGCCAAGATGAGAATACAGGGCAATGGCATCGGTTTCAGAACGAAGGTTGTCAAGGTATCTTTTCAGGTCCTTACCTTTATTCATATGAACTCCATCCGAATCAGGTTTTCTGGGTCTTCCCGAGCTTTCTGATGATAAGCGCAAGTACAGGGATAAATATTATTGAAAAGACAAAAAGCATGGTGATAGATAGGAGAAGGTTTTCCTTGAGGAAAGGTATTTCCCCTAACAGCATACCCATTATTACAAAGGCGCTTACCCATAGCAATGCGCCTATGAGGTTGAATATTAAAAATTTCCTGAAATTCATCCTGGCAATACCGGCGATAAAAGGGGCAAACGCCCTCACGAACACAACAAATTGCGAGAAAACGATGGTAAATCCGCCGAATTTTTCATAAAACTGGTGTGCCTTTCTGAGATTACTGATATTGAATATTCCCTTTTTCTTCTCATGGAAAGCCTTTTCCTCAAGAAAATATCCTATCCAGTAATCGCAGATATTCCCGAGGAAGGCGGCGGCTATGAGGAGCGGAATAAGTATATACCATTCGAAAGAACCCGTAGCCGCCAGCGCTCCCGTGGCAAACAGGATGGAATCTCCGGGCAGGAACGACATGAATATAAAGCCCGTCTGGCAGAATATTACAAGGCATAAAAGAAAATAAGTCAGGATGCCATGATTGAATATGAGAATATCCATGCTGTTTTCAAGGTTTGAAAAACTGTTTATTATCATATTGAGAAAGTCCATAATTATACCCGCTCCGGTTGATTATGAATTATAGCATCATTAAAAATAAATTGGAACTAAGAGAGCCGCTTTGTTTTAAATCAGGCTTTCTCTTCAAGGGCCCGTGACGCTGTATAAAGGCATCCTACTCCTGAAAGATGATAGGCGACACGCAGAGCCTCTGCAATTTCCTGCGTGGTTGAACCTGCTTTAATGGCCGCGTTCGCAAGGAATTTCACGCCGTCTTGTGCGCCGTTTGCAGCATCGAATGCAAGAGCGATAAGCAGTTTGAACTTCCTTGGCAGTGCTCCGTCGCCGTAGATGAGCTTGTCTGAATTTTTGATAAATTCCATGAATTCGGGATCGATCGCGGTAATACCTTCAAGCGGATTTTTAGGCATAAAAGCCTCCCTTATTTTTCAAAAAATGCTTCCCTGCCGGGGTAATGCAGCCTCGCTCTTGCCGCCTTCTCCGGATAAGTAAAATAAGTTACTTCTGATGATGAGCAGAGCTCTCCTGCACCGTCTTTTAATTCCGCATAAATCACCATTAAATTGCCTGTAATATCTTTGAGCTTAGAACGTATCTCTATCCGTCCTTTATTTATATATACCGGTCTGATATATTTTACATCGATCCGCGAGGTGACGCCGGCGGTATTCTTCTTTACATATATAAACCAGCTCGCAAGTTCATCCATGAGAGCCGCCTGGATGCCCCCATGCAGGATTTTTCCATAGCCCTGGAAATGATCAAGAGGCTGCCAGACAGCGCAGACTTCATCCCCCTCTTCGAAGAATTCCATTCTCAGGCCATGATTATTATCCGGAGAGCAGCCGAAGCAGTTATATCCGCTGATCTCTGTAAACGGGTTGATGATTTTTCTCATGATATGATTCTAAAAAGGGGGCTTTTAAAAATCAAAAATCCGCTTTGCGTTTTAAATCAAAATGTTTAGATTCCAATAGAAGCGCAATGATCGCGGAGGGTTTATGGATAAAAATTCGTATAAATACGTAATTATCGGAAGCGGGTTGGCAGGCGTTTCAGCCGCCGGGGGGATAAGGGAAGCAGACAAAACGGGTGATATTCTGATGGCGGGTATGGAAAATAACATGCCGTACGACAGGCCGCCGCTTACAAAAAAGCTCTGGACAGGCGCGAAAAAAGTTTCCGAGATTTTTCTGCATGATGAAAACTTCTATAAGAACCAGGGTATAGATTTATACCCCGGGTACGCTGCCGCTCAGATAAAACCGTCTGAAAAATCGGTTGTTTTCGAGGACGGGCGGGTAATCGCTTACTCAAAACTACTCCTTGCCACAGGCGGCATCCCTCGGAAGCTCGGTATTCCCGGAGGCGGAACCGGTGAAATCTGTTATTTCAGAACCCTTAACGACTATCAGAATATCCGGAGGCTGGCCGGTGAAGGGAGCAAAGCGCTTGTTATAGGAGGAGGGTTTATCGGAACTGAAATAGCAGCTGCCCTCAATATGAACAAGGTTTCAGTCACAATGGTCTTTCCAGAGGAATTCCCGGCTTCCCGTGTTTTTACGGAAGTTCTCGGCAAAAAGATCCTTGACAATTATAGGGAAAAGGGTATTGAAGTGCTTTGCGGCGATCTCCCGGTATCTATCGAAAAAAAACAGGGACATTTGCTGACAAAAACAAAGAACGGCAGGGAAATAATATCGGACTTTATCATCGCCGGGATCGGTATAATTCCGGATACAGTACTCGCGCAAAAAGCCGGTCTGGCTGTCGGCAACGGCATTACAGCCGATGAGAATCTCCGGACGTCGGATCCCGATATTTACACAGCAGGCGATAACACTAATTTTATTTCAATATCTTCAGGAGAACGCATGCGGCTTGAGCACTGGGATAATGCCATCTGGCAAGGCAAAACAGCAGGTTTGAATATGGCCGGCCAAAAGACGCCATATAACCATATCCCGTATTTCTTTTCCGATTTTTTCGATTTCGGGTTCGAGGCGGCAGGCGACATTAACCCGAAATCAGGAACCATCTCTTTCTGGAAAAAAGAATTCGACACCGGGATTATATATTATATGAAAGACGGGCTTGTCAGGGGGGTCATGCTCTGCAATGTCTGGGACAAAATAGACATGGCAAGGGAATTGATCGATAAAAAGGAAATTCTGAGCGGCGAAGAGCTTAAAACCGCTATTGTTTTTTAACAATGTGCCGATTTAACTATAAGCTTTATTGACGGAGAAAAAATGCAGCCCTATATTCTGAAAGGTAAAAACGCCCTTGTTACCGGGGCCGCCAGAAGGATAGGTAAAGACATATCCCTGACCCTGGCGACCGAAGGTGTGAATGTTATCCTGCATCACAGGAATTCTTCGAAAGACACGGAAGCTCTTGCCTCGGATCTAAAAGGGCTAGGCGTTAATGCATGGGTAATACGCGCCGATTTTGAAAAGCCCGGTGAATATGAAAAAGTAATATCAGGGGCGCGATTTGCATGCGGGAGCAATATCGATATCCTGATAAACAGCGCATCGATTTTTCCCGAAGGTACTGCCGGGGATTTAGAGTGGCCCGAACTCTCAAGGAACATGCTGGTCAATGCCTGGGTCCCTTTTTATCTTGGAAGGGAATTAGCAGCCCAGTCAGAAGATGGTGTTATCATCAACCTTCTCGATTCGAGGATAAAAGACTCCCATGACCCTTCCCATACGGCATACATAATAAGTAAAAAACTCCTTGAATCCCTGACCCTGATTATGGCAAGGGAATTAGCCCCCAAGATAAGGGTAAACGCGGTAGCACCCGGCCTGATACTGCCGCCTCCGGGTAAGGACGCTTCATACCTCGAAAATCTGACAGGTTCTGTTCCCCTGAAGAGGCATGGAAACGCCGAGGATGTAGCCCAGGCCGTTTTGATGCTTGTCAGGAACGCCTTCATTACCGGTGAAACGGTATTCGTAGACGGAGGAGCAAGCCTGTAAGGAGACCTTGCATGGATAGTATTTTAATCAGAGACCTTCTTGCCCGGTGTATAATCGGAATCAATGAGGATGAGAGAAGGGAGAAACAGGATGTCCTGATCAATATAACCCTCAGAGCGGACCTGAAAAAAGCCGGAATTTCCGACAGATTCGAGGATGCTGTTGATTACAGGGCTATAAAAAAAAGTATATTTGAAACAGCCGAGTCTTCGAGTTTTTTCCTTGTAGAAGCTCTCGCAGAAAAAGTCGCTTCTCTCTGCCTGTCTTACGACGGTGTTAAAGCCGCTAAAATATTAGTGGAAAAGCCGTCTGCGTTAAGATTCGCCAGGAGCGTCGGGGTAGAAATATACAGGACCAGGGGGGCTTAAAGTGACCCCGGTTTTTATCGGCCTGGGATCGAATATAGAACCCGAATCCAATATAAACAAGGCATTAAAGCTTTTGAATATGGAAATCCCATTAAATGGAATATCGACCTTCTACCTGACCGGGGCTGTAGGAAGGCCCCATGATCCGTTCTTTTATAACGGCGCCGTGAGAATATTTACGGATTATTCTCCGGAGTATCTCAAATTCTCTTTATTGAGAGTTATAGAAGCTGCTCTGGGCCGCAAAAGGAGCCCGGGCGGGGACAGGTTTCTGCCCAGGACTATGGATCTTGATATTCTCGCATATGGAAGCCTTTCGATCCATAACGACAGATTAGACATACCGGACCCCGATATAAGAAAACGCCCATATCTCGCGGCTGAATTATCCGAGCTGGATGCGCAGCTTTATTTTCCTGAATGGGGCCTTGGCATAGAAAATATTTTTGAAAATTTTAATGATTATGCTTTTAAACCGTTAATTGATTACACGGGAAAATTAAGGGAGGAGTATCCATGGACACCAAAAAAGTTGAGCGCCTCGTAACAGAGCTTCTTATCGAGATAGGGGAGGATCCTGCCAGGCAGGGTCTGCTTAAAACTCCGCAGCGTTTTGCGGAATCGATGCAGTACCTGAGTTCGGGTTACAGCATGGATGTCAAAACCGTGCTTCATGACGCTATATTCGATCAGGAAACAAATAATATGATCATTATAAGGGACATTGAAATATATAGCCTGTGCGAACACCATCTTCTCCCGTTTTTCGGGCGCTGCCATATCGGCTATCTTGCCCTTGACAAAGTGCTCGGAGCAAGCAAGCTTGCCAGGATCGTGGATGTATTCGCAAGGAGGCTGCAGATCCAGGAACGGCTTACCGACCAGATCGCCAACGCAATTCATGACTCAATAGAAACCGACGGGGTCGGCGTCGTGATAGAAGCCAAGCACCTCTGCATGATGATGAGGGGTGTTGAAAAGCAGAACTCCAATATGATAACTTCTTCAGTGCTCGGCGCTTTCCGCTCCTCTCATACTACCAGGAGCGAATTCCTGTCCCTGATCTACCAGAACGAGAAATGGTGACTTCAGCGGATGAACCTGCCTATACGCCTTAGATAGCTTTAATTTGACAATGCATAACTATCGGGATAAAATTTCATTAAACGTTTTTTGATAAATACTGACCACTATAATCCGGATAGAAATATTTTTTGGGGGAGAAAGTTGCTATGGCTCTTAAAATTCATTCGTTTTTTTGCGTGTCATTAGTGTCGATCGTCATTCTGATATCGGGGTGTGCCGCGTCGCCGTCAACTTCGTCGGGCGGCAAGAGTTACAGTTTAACTCTTGAAGGCTGCAGCTGGGTGGACGATCCATCCGGTACCCCGTATGAAGGGGAATTTACAGCGGAATTGGTTAATACCGGCCCCACTATTCCCTCAAACTTATATACTGTACTATGCATAATAGCCGCGAACCAGGGCGGCATGTCAGCGAGCCAGCTGATTTACAGTACCACTGCCGATGTGATTGTCCCTGAAGAAATTGCTGCGGGCCTTCCCTCGAATTACGAGATACAGTACATTAATGCAATCGGAAGTTTAACAACCAGCTCCAGCGATGGGAATGATTATTTTTACGCCCTGGGGGTTGTCTGCGATTCAATAGTTTGACTGCTTACCAGTTTAACAGCACCGCGGTCTCATCCCTGTCAAAAATATCCAGCCAGCCGGTAAACGTTGCCGGTTCAAAGGGGTTGCTGAATTATTTGATTTCAAATGAGGTATCCGGCCTAAAGCCCGTACCGGTCCTGAAATAGTTCGGATTTCACAGATTCCCGGACGCTGCTCCTCAGGGCAGGGGAATCCGTGAAACTTTATTTTTTATTCAATACTACTTGTTGTACAGCGGCCTCTCGTGGTATGTAGTATGGAGCATCTCTTTTGCCTTCTCGGAGAGCGGCGAACCGAGGAATTCTTCATACAGCTCCTTTATATAAGGGTTCTGGTGAGAACATCTCCTGACTTTATCGCGGTCGTCCTGGTACAGGCCGGCAGCCCTTTTCTTGCGGATCTCGTCGGTAGCCCCGTAAGGCTGGCCGCCGCCGCCGACGCAACCGCCCCTGCATGCCATAACTTCAATGAATTCATAGGGAAGAGGTTTCCCTTCCCGTTTTGCCTCTTTTATCTCTTCCATGATCTGCCCGACATTGGCTATTCCGTGAGCGACTGCAATTTTTACGGGAGTACCCTCGATATCGACTGTCGCCGATTTTATCCCTTTAAGTCCCCTGGTTTCAATGAAATCCACATTTCCAAGCTCTTTATTTGTTATGAGGTGGTAAGCGGTTCTCAAGGCCGCTTCCATTACGCCTCCCGTTGCTCCGAAAATTGTACCAGCCCCGGAGTAGTCGCCCAGGATGGAATCCGCTTCGGAATCGGGAAGATTGAGGAAATCTATGCCCGAAGCCTTGATCATACGTGAAAGCTCCCTTGTAGTAAGCACAACATCGATATCCTGGTAGCCGCTGGCGAACATTTCATGAGCCCTGGTGATCTCGTACTTTTTTGCAGTGCAGGGCATTATCGAAACCGAATAAATTTTCGCCGGATCCAGCCCCATCTTCTTTGCATAGTATGTCTTTGAAAGGACGCCGACCATCTGGTGCGGGGATTTCGCCGTTGAGAAATATGGTATCATTTCGGGATAAAATTTCTCAAGATAATCCACCCATCCCGGGCAGCAGCTCGTGATAAGCGGCAATTCGGCTTTATTATGGCTGAAACGCTCGACAAGTTCTGAAGCCTCTTCCATGATCGTCAGGTCTGCTCCGAAATTCGTGTCGAAAACAGCGTCAAAACCGAGCCTTCTTAAAATCGTATACATCTTTTTTGTCGTTACGGCGCCGGGCTCAAGCCCGAAAGCCTCTCCTAAGGCGACACGGGTCGCGGGAGCTATCTGTACTATTTTATGTGAATCGGGATTCTTGAGTCCTTCCCATACAGCGCTGTTGTCGCTTTTTTCATAGAGTGCGCCGACAGGGCAATGCGCAGTGCACTGGCCGCATTTTATGCAGGTGCTATCCTGAAGGAATGTATCTGCGGAGGGTGCGATTCTCATGTTATAGCCCCTGCCGATAAACTCGATAGCCCAGACGTTCTGCATGATCTGGCATACTTCGACGCAGCGGCCGCATTTGACGCATTTCTCGGGATTCAAAACGATGGAACCCGTGGAATTGTCGACCGGGTGGTTCACCAGGAGTTTCGGAAAATCGACTTCCCTGATGCCGAAATCCCCCGCGAGCTGCTGGAGTTCGCAATTTCCGTTCCTGGGGCATTGCAGGCAGTCGTTGGGATGGTTTGAAAGTATGAGTTCCAGGACTGTTCTCCTGATCTCGAATATCTCGGAATCATGGGTGGTTATTTCCATGCCTTCTTCCACAAAAGTTGTGCAGGCCCGGGACATCCTGGCGGACCCTTTGATCTTGACAATGCAGAGGCCGCAGGCCGCGCTCGGCGGAAGATCCGGATGGTTGCAGAGCTTGGGTATGTTTACCTGAACTAACTTCGCAGCCTCGAGGATCGTCCTGTCGTTATTGACTTTAAACGGAATCCCGTTGATCTTTATATTTACCTTGACAACATTGTCCATGTTTCCCCCTATTCTCTAATAACTGCGGCAAATTTACAAACCTCGAAGCATGTACCGCATTTTATGCACTTCAGCTGGTCTATCGTATACGGCTTTCTCTTCTCGCCGCTGATGCAGGAGACAGGGCATTTCATGGCGCATAGACTGCAGCCGATGCATTTCTCCGGATCGATCACATAGCTCAGGAGGCTCTTGCAGGAGCCGGAATGGCATTTCTTTTCCTGTATATGCTCTATGTACTCGTTTTCAAAATATTTCATGGTAGACAGCACAGGATTGGGCGTATTCTGCCCCAGTCCGCAAAGGGATGCTTTCTGCATCGCAGCGCATATTCTGTTGAGATTCGTAAGATGCTCCATTTCGCCCTTTCCGATACTTATCATTTCCAGGGCCTCTAGGAGCTGCTTGCCTCCTATGCGGCAAGGGGAGCATTTACCGCAGGATTCGTCGACAGCGAACTGCATATAAAACTTGGCTATGTCTATCATGCAGTCGTCTTCGTCCATTATAATAAGTCCGCCTGAACCCATGATAGCCCCGAGTTTTTTAAGGCTTTCAAAATCTATCGGTATATCCAGGTATTCCTCGGGAATAACTCCGCCCGAAGGTCCCCCGCTCTGGGCAGCCTTGAATTTCTTTCCGCCCCTGATCCCGCCGCCGATATCGAAAATAACCTCTCTGAGCGTAGTGCCGAGAGGCACCTCGACAAGCCCGGAATTATTGACCTTTCCCGTGAGCGCGAATACCTTGGTTCCCTTGGATGTCTCTGTCCCGATGCTTGAATACCATGCCCCGCCCCTTGTAAGAATGACAGGTATGTTTGCCCAGGTTTCAGTGTTATTTATTACAGTAGGCTTGCCCCAAAGTCCCTTGGTCGCCGGAAAAGGCGGCCTGGGCCTGGGCATACCCCTGTTTCCTTCAATGGAAGCTAAAAGGGCTGTTTCCTCGCCGCAGACATAAGCGCCCGCGCCGAGCCGGAGCTCTATATCGAAATCGAATGAACTTCCAAGAATATTTTTTCCCAGGAGGCCATGATTCCTGGCCTGCTCGATCGCTAATTCCAGTCTCTGGATAGCTATTGGATATTCCGCCCTTATGTAGATGAAGCCCTCGTGGGCTCCTACCGTATACCCGCCTATGATCATGGCCTCGACGATCGAATGAGGGTCCCCCTCGATGGTGCTCCGGTTCATATAAGCCCCGGGATCTCCCTCGTCCGCATTGCATATGACATATTTTGTTTCGGATTGAGCTTTCTTTGTAAACTCCCATTTCATCCATGTAGGGAAACCTGCTCCGCCCCGCCCGCGCAGGCCCGATGTTTTGAGTTCTTCGATTACTCCTTCCGGAGAAAGCTCAAAAAGCGCCCTTTCAAGACCCATGTAGCCGTCCCTGGCTATGTACTCGTTTATATCCTCTGGATTGATTACCCCGCAATTCCGGAGAATTATCCGGAACTGTTTCTGATAAAAATCCATGCCCGGAAGCTTGACGTTCTTCGTGCTCTTTTTTCTGTCGTACAGGAGCCGGGTAACTTCTTTGCCGTCATCGAGCAGACTCCTGACTATTTCCCCGGCATCGTCAGCTTTGACATTGACATACAAGATCTCATCGGGCATGATCTTGACAACGGGTCCTTCCCCGCAGAAGCCCAGGCACCCTGTCTTGACGACCTGTATTTCATCCTTGAGCCCTTCGGCAATCAGTTCTTTATTAATATTATCATAAATCCGCAGGGATTCTTTCCCGCCGCAACCCTCTCCACCGCAGACCATGACAAATTTTCTGTAACCCATATTCAGAAGCCCCCCTTAATTCAGGATGTCTATGGCAGGCTTGTCATAGACATAATCGTTTAAAAGCTGTTTCTGGATAACATGCCTTTCCATAATCTTCCCGGCAACGACGGGCGTAACCCTTCCATAAAGAATGGCGGGCATTCCCGGCGTCCTGACCTCCACCGTGGGCTCCACATAGCAGCTGCCCATGCAGCCGGTCTGCTTTACCTCGATGTCTTTGAGGCCGAGCTTGGCAACCTGTTCATTGAATGCCTTGAGTGTTTCTCCGGCGCCCGCGGCCTTTCCGCATGTGCCCATGCCCACAAGAATCGTTGTCACCGGACCCGAATTTTTATCGCTCATTTTCTTTTTCTCTTTTAATCTGAATGCCTGTAATGTTTTAAGATTGAATTTTTCCATCGAGTTCCCCCTTATATCTTCTTGCTGAATATGGCCAGGATTTCAGGTATCTCTTTCTTGGTAAGCCTTCCGAAAACCTCGTCATTTATTGTCAGTACCGGGGACAATCCGCAGCAGCCGACACACCTGACGACTTCGAGTGAAAATAATTCATCTTCCGTAATCCCGCCTACGCCGATGCCAAGATGCACCTCAAGCTCCTTTAGCAGGTCTTCGCCGCCCTTCAGATAGCAAGCCGTCCCGAGGCACACGGCAATTTTATTCTTCCCGGGCTTTTTAAGTTTGAAGAAATGATAGAATGTCGTTATACCGTATATTTTTGCCAGGGGCACGTTCAGCTTTCTTGAAAGCTGTATCGCGACTTCCCTGGGTATAAACCCGTATTCTTCCTGGACCCTGTGAAGGATCATTATGAGGCTGCCGCGGACGTCCTTCCATTTTTCAATGTACTTAAGAAGGTTGTCGCTGAAGTATACGGCGGCTTCTTTTTTTTCAAACATGTTTTCCTCCTGGGAAAAAGATCAAGAAAAGCATCAGGATACGATGATAGGAGTGCTTAATTTACAGCCATATTCTATGGCTAAAATTATGACATAAGTGCTGAATTTTATCAAAATAATTGAAGGAAGCCCGGTGCATAATATTTATTCGTATCTCAATGCGTCTATCGGATTTAAAGTTGACGCCTTCCTGGCCGGGTAAAATCCGAAAAATACGCCGACAACAAAAGAAAAAACCGAGGCTAAAAGCACGGGCGGTAATGAATAAACTATTGGCTGGTCAAACCCGACATTAATAATAAAAGCGACTACGTATCCGATCAGGATCCCGATACCGCCCCCGGCAAGCGATAATACAACCGCTTCGACAAGAAATTGAAGGAGAATGTCGTTTCCCCTTGCCCCGATCGCCATCCTTATCCCGATCTCCCTGGTTCTTTCGGTAACCGACACAAGCATGATATTCATGATCCCTATTCCGCCAACGAGCAGGGAAATGCTCGCCACGACGGCTAACAGGACGGTTACGCTGCCGGTAATCTGGTTAGCGGTGTTGATTATATCGGCCTGGTTCCTGACCGCGAAATCGTTGGGAGCGCCCTCGGAGATCTTGTGCGACGCCCTCAGAATCGTAGTGATCTCATCCTGGGAGGCGCTCATCTGGTCGGGTGAAACGCTGCTGCACAGTATAGACTGGACATAGCGGCTCTGGTTGAGCCTGTACTGCACGGTAGTATACGGGGCAAGTATGACGTCATCCTGGTCCTGCCCGTTGCCTGAAAAACCCTTCGGGGCAAGGAGTCCGATTATTTTGAAGGGTTCGCTCCTGATCCGCAGCCTCTGCCCGACAGGATCCATATTCGGGAAGAGATTGGAAGCTACGGTGTTTCCTATTACACAAACCCTTGTCTGGGACCTTATATCGCTGTCGGTGAAAAAATTGCCGTTCGAAAGGGTCCATTGCCTTATATCGAAAAAGTCGGTTGAAACTCCGAAAACCGAGGTGCTCCAGTTGCCTACGCCGCCAATAGTCTGGGCCGTGACCCTGATCGAGGGGGAAACGCCTGCTAAAGTCGAGGAGTCCTTTTTAAGTTTTACGATGTCATCGAGGGTGAGCCTCGAATATGTACCCCCGCCGTAGCTGACGCCTCCTGAAGTGAAAGCGGCAGGAAATACGGTCAGAAGGTTGACGCCCAGGCTCTGAACCTGGTCCCTGACCTGCTGCTGTTTGCCCTGGCCGTAAGCGACCATTATGATGAAAGCGCCCACTCCTATAATGATTCCGAGCATGGTCAGCAGGGTCCTCATTTTGTTTTTAAATATTGACTGGAGAGCGACCTTTAATAAAAATGTCAATTTCATATTTCTTCCTAAAGCGCCGGTTAAAGAGCCGGCGTCGAATCAATCTCTTTAGAAGCTTCCTTCGGCTTTTTGTTAATATGGTCCCTGATTATTTGCCCGTCCCTGAATTCGACAATCCTCTTTGTATATTCGGCAATATCGTTTTCATGTGTCACGAGAACGATAGTTATTCCCTGCATGTTCAATTCCTGGAACAGAGCGATTATCTCCACGCTTGTCTTCGTATCGAGGTTTCCGGTCGGTTCATCCGCGAGGATAAGGGCGGGCGAATTAACAAGGGACCTCGCTATGGCGACCCTCTGCTGCTGCCCCCCTGACAGCTGGTTTGGAAAATGCATTACCCTGTCGCCGAGCCCGACCTTTTCGAGGGCACGTCCGGCTAATTTTATAGAATCTGCCGCAGGGCCTGCTTCCCTGTTATATAACAGGGGAAGTTCGACATTCTCGAGCGCGGTGGTTCTTGAAAGCAGGTTGAAGCCCTGGAAAACGAACCCGATCTTCCTGTTTCTAATATCGCTCAACTGGTCTTTGGTAAGGGTGTTTACCCTTATCCCGTCAAGATAATAGTCTCCCCCTGTGGGGGTGTCAAGACAGCCGAGTATATTCATTAGTGTGCTTTTTCCCGAGCCGGATGCCCCCATTATCGCCGTGAAAGCCCCCTGCTCTATCGACAGGTCTATGCCTTTGAGAGCCTCCACTTTAACATCGCCGGTCGAATAAACCTTGGTCAGGCCTACTGTTTTGATTACTATCCCATTCTCATTATTCATAAAGCATTACCTTCCCATGCCTCCGCCCATTCCCGGTACGCCAACTCCGGGGATCCTGCCGGGCTGCGGCTGGGACGGCTGGTTGGACAGTGAAATTCCGCTTACAACCATCATTCCTTCGCTTATCTTATCCGAATCGATTTCGGTCATAACGCCGTCTGAAAGGCCGATCTTTGCCCGAATCGGCGCTATCCTGCCGGTATCCTCGTTATAGATAAGGAGCATGACCGTTCCGGCCTGATTGGTCGAACTGCTTCCGGTTCCGCCGGGACGCCGCTTCTGGCCGCCGCCGAAGATCTGCCTTAATACCTCGGAAGTAGGATGAAATTTCAGGGCTGAATTAGGAATTTCCAATATATTGGTCTTTTTATCGGTAACAATGTCGATAGTTGCCGTCATCCCGGGGAAAAAAAGACCCTTCGAGTTATCAACATCGATAATAACCTGGTAATTCACAACATTCTGAACAAGGGCCGGCATAACATAAATATCATGGACCGTTCCATCGAAAGTTTTATCCATATATGCCTGCAGGGTAAACCTGGCTTTCTGCCCGCGCCTGACAACCCCGATATCGCTTTCAGCAACCGAGGCCACTATCTGCATACGGCCCGTATCGGCGGCGATCACAAAAAGAGGAAGCCCGGCATAGGAAAGCGAGCCAACGGCATTTCCCACGTCGATATTCCTCTGGACGACAACGCCCGACATTGGGGCATATATATCGCAGTTGGAATAATTGACCTGGGCTGTTTCAACCTGCGCCCTGGCCACCTCGACCATTGCTTTTGAGCTGTCAAGAATATTTTTGGACGCTTCGAGGTTGGACTGGGCTGTGAAATTCTGGTCGAAAAGAGCCTTGGTGTCGTCATAATTCTGCTGGGCCTGGGAAAGCGACGATTGCACGCTGTGGAGGTTTGCTACCGCCTGGTCAAGGGATGCCTTGAATGCGGTGTCGTCGATCTTTGCCATGACCTGTCCCTTGTAAACTTTTTTATTAAAATCCGAATATATCTTTACAATAGTGCCGGCGTCCAGGGCATTGACATTATTCGTGAATTCGTATTGAAGATTGCCGGTGCTCTCGATCGTGTTCTCGATATCACCCCTGGTGATCTTTGCATATGTGAAGTCAATTTTATGTTTCATGTTCAAAAAAAAGATTAGAGCGGCGGCTATTATAACTACCAGTACCGCAAGAATAATAATAGTTCTCATTTTCATAAATCATTCTCCTTGTTCAGCCCTAAAGGGTTCTCCCCTTTGTTTTACCGTAAAAATCCACTCCGCCTTCACGTTCGAGAATGAGCACGGCGTCGATGTATGACTGCATAGCCTGATAATAGGCTAACAGGGCCTGGTCGTAAGCTATCTGGGCGTTTTCCACGTCAAGGTCGACGGCGGCGCCTCTTGCAAAAAGGCCCTTTTCCAGATCAAGGCTTCTCTTTGCTATATCGAGGTTATCTGACTGGCTGACAACAGTCTCCTTCAATTCCTCTATCTGCTGGACCTGGGATTTAACCGATTCCCTGATAGTGTTGATCTGTTCCGAATTTGAATATTCAAGCTGTTTTATCCCTTCATCCATAGCCTCTATGCTCTTTGATAATGATGAAAAAGGGAGAATGGCGTCGAGAGGCATTGAAAGCTGGAGATCTATATTCCAGCCCGGAGTCCAGCTCCTCGTGTTTATCGGGTCGCCCGATGAATTGATATAATCCTCGTCGAATGTATATCCCAGGTTTACAGATGGCAGGCGGGACAGGTCCGCAGTCTGCTTATTAAGCCTGGATGACTCCAGATTAAAAACAAGGGTTTTAAGGCTTATGTCATTGGAAAGAGACATCTCAAAATATTCCATTTCATTTGTCGCTTCCGCATCAAAATTCGTCAGGTCCATGAAATTGCCGACAAATTCAACCGAGTCATAATTGGAAATATTCAGCACATCGCATAGAGAGGCTTTTGCTAATACTTCGCTGTGCCTGGCTTTCAGCAAAAGGGGGATATTCGATTTATAGGGAAGGATCGCCTTTAAATAATCCAATTCGGAAATCATTTTCCTCTGGTACTCAGCCTCGGCTGTCGCGTTTACACCCTTCAGATAGCTGTCTATTTCGGTGTAGATCTGGACATTTTCATGCAGAAGAAAGAGGTTATAAAAATTAGTTGTTATCGAGAGCTCTATCCCTTTTTTAAGGTCCTCTAATTTATCTGTTGCAAGCTTAACATTGAGCTGCTGCGTTATGACGGCATTCCAGTATTTGAGCCCCGCGAAAATCGGTTTTGTAAGGGAAATGGAGGATGAATAATTGTCCTGGTATGTATTTGTGACGGCTATTGACTGGTTCCCTGTGTTTTCCGTGTATGTGCCCTTTGAAGCAGTCTCTGGATCTATATAGGTAAATGTCCCGTTAGCCGTGACAGTCGGTATCCATAATTGGGCCTGGTTCTGGCCTAAAAGGGCCTGGGCGACTTTAACGTTCTTCCGGGCCTGCAGGATGTCAAGATTGTTCTTGAGGGCCGTATCGATTGCGTTCTGCAGGGTCATAGTCGTAGTATCGCCGCCTCCGGCGTAAATTCCGCCGGCAAACAGCAGCGCTGCAAAAGCTAAAAAAAGAAAACGTATTTTCATCAATATTCACCAGCCGTAAATTGAAAATTTGTTCCTTGGGCAACTTCTGACATTATAAGTAATAATTTAATAAAAAAGATGCCCGAAGTGAAATCTGTTCAGGATTTCAGCTTTTCATTGATCAGCCAGAATAAAGCCTTTTCCACTCCGCCGTATTCTTCGAAAGTATACGTTATAAGGTCCCTGGCCATTTCGAGCCTGAAGCATGGAATGTGCAGTTCGCCGTAAAACCAGTCTATCTCGTCGCCGAATTTAGGATAGTTGGTATAGTCCTGTTCCGCCCTGTACCCGTAGCCTACCCTTTTCGCGAATTCTTCGCAGGTGCCGACAAGGGCCGGATCGTTTATTTTATCCTTTTTATATCCCCAGGGATAGAGAAGCCTCCGGCCGGGGGAATGAAGCGATATTGCGAAATAGGGTTTGACCGCCCTTGTCAGATCCATGACAGCCCTGGTTTCCGGTTCGCTTCCGGGCTTTGCACCGGCATAGAATACACTGTATGGGCTGGATTGGAATTTCCAGCCGCAGGGAAAGTTCCTGTTTATATCGACGCCCTGTGTATAAACCCTCGGGTTTTTTTCCGAAGGTGAAAATCCGAGGTTTTTTCTCGCATTGTAATACGGTTTGGGAATATACTGCATGTAATCGAAGCCGTCCGGATTAACAGCCGGAACAATATACACTGTCGCGTAAGGGCTTACCCCGGCTTTCATATTGGAGGCGAGAGTTTCAGCGAAACGAACTCCGCATTCGTAACCGGGCCATTCAAGGGAATGGGTGCCGCCTATTATCAGGAGGCGCTTCTCCCCTCCGCCGGCTGCGGCGCTTTCTCCGGTAAACTTCACGCAGAGCAGATCCCTGCCTCCATGGGTTTTGCCAATGACGGAAATGGAGATTTTACCCCCTGTTATGCCGTTGGTAAGGGCTTTGATCCTTGCCTCGAGTTTCGAATAATTATAAAGTGACCTGTTGATTTCCTGTCCTGCCAGCAGGGAAGACATTAAAACGAGCATTAATACCGCGGGTATTCTGGTAAACATAGTTAAGACCGTCCTTATTCCATTTAAAAGAAGAAGGATTGTAGATCATTCGGGATATTTTCGCAAATAATCCCGGAAAAACCGTTTAGAATTCTATTCTGAAACCAGCGAGGGGTATTATTCCCAGGTCTTTCTGCTCAACCCGCGATAATTGCCCGTTAACAACTTCATAGGAGTATGAAAGGATGTTGTCATTATTAAGTGCGTTGATGAGTTCTGCATAAACATACCCCTTGACATCCGGACCTAATAAACCTTTAAGCCAGTCGGCAGTAAATGGAATTTTCAATACCAGGTCAAGCCTGACATACCATGGCGTTAACTGGCTGTCATAATCGCCGCTCTGGAAATAATACTGGGTCCCCTGGCCGCCGACGCTTGCAGATACAAAGTTTGTGACAGGGGTGTAAGGAACGCCGCTCATCGCGGTAAGCTGGGCGGTAAAAATCCAGCCGTTGAGGAAATCAAGGAAAGTTGCATGATCGGGGTTTTTGTAATAAGTCATTTCAATAACTGCCGAAATCGTATGAGACCTGAGATAATTCGGGACAAAAAGCTGGTTTAAAGGCTCGATATATGGATTGTTCGGGTCTTCAGGGGAGCGGTTGGTGATATCCTCGAGCCCGTTTACATATGTATAAGAAATCCATCCTGAAAGCCAGTCCCCCTTCCTTGCCTTTTTCTGGAAGTATACGTCCCCGCCGTAAACGTTCCTTATGCCGTCATTATTAATATTCAGGACGGAATCGCTTTCATCAAGGTCATAATAATACTTGTAAAAGCCTTCCAGCCTGAACATATAATCCTGGTCCGCATATTCAACTCCGGTTATCGCGTGATACACCTTCTGGCTCTGCAGGTCCGGGTTGCCAGTGCTGCTGTAAAGATCGAAGACACTCAGGGGGAAAGAATGGTAAAGCCCCCCTCTTAAATAAAAATCAAGATCCTTCGTGCATTCATACTTTATACCGGCCTGGGGGCTGAATGCGTATTCGTTGTTAAGGCTCCAGTATTCCTCCCTTCCTCCGAGTTCGATTATGAACGAGGGGATTATTTCCCAGTTGTCCATCAGGTAAACGCCGTAGTACTCGGCCTGCATCGAAGGTATATTGATATTCTGATTCTGGAAATTTGTCCATTGCCCCTGGGGAGTAAGCATGTACTGGCTTTCATCAACACTCGCATAGAGAGGATTGCAGTAAAACATCATCGCTCCCAGCTGTATTTTATGTCCCGCGATTGAATTTAAAAAATAGTCCGAACTTAGCTGGTATATATACTGGCCCCAGTTGTCACTGGCGGAAAAGGACTGGTTCTGGCTTAAATTATCGTATCCGAAACTCGGCGTCGCCCCTGCTACAATATCGAACGAGTCTTCTGAGTTCAGCTGGTGCGTATATCTGGCGCTTCCGATAATATTCAGGATCTGGTATTCATATGTTCCCGAAAGGTTTCCCCCGGTTTGAGGAGCGTTGGTATCGGCCGTCAAAATCCATCTCAAGCCCTCTAACGATCCATAGGCGTCGAATGTAATTTTGTCTGACGGAGTTATGTCCCAGCCGATTTTAAGGATGCCGTCCCATAGATATGGATACTGCACTCCCGAATTCTCGGTTCCCGTTATCAGGGGAACATAAAGATCATAAAAAGTCCTTCTTATGTCGAAGACAACCGTAAGGTTCGAAGTCAGCGGGCCTTCAACAAGAGCTTCAGCCTCGATAGCCGATATGTCTATGAACCCCTTCCACCTGTCTTTGCTGCCGTTTATAGTGTCGACTACGATTATGCCGGAAAGTCCCTGTCCGTAACTGGCCGGATACCCTGCCGTATAGAGGTCGATGCTGTCCACAGTATAAGGGTTGAACATCGATATTGTGAAGCCCGACCCCCATCTTACCGGATCGGGAATTAATATCCCGTCCATGGAAGCCAGCCACTCCGTACTGTTCCCCCCCTCTATATACATAGTGCTGTCCATCGCGCCGGCTCCGGAAGAGACTCCCGGCATAAGCTGGAGAGTCCTGAATGAGTCGTTCACAAGCCCCTGTGAATTTGCTCCGAGTTCGTCCTGCTTCACTGTAGTCTGGCTTGAAACCTTTCCCCTGTTCCTCTTAGATTCGACACTTATCTCCCCTAAAGAATATACCGAGGGTTTGAGCCTGATATTTATTTCTGTATTTACATTATTGATTTCTATCACATTGGAATATTTTTCATAACCGGGCAGCACAGCATAGAGTATATATGATCCGGCTTGAATGTTTTTGAAAACTGCAATCCCCAAGTCGTCAGAGATAAGATTTGCCTTTATTTCCGGTATGGAGATACTGGCGTCTTCAATCGCTATTTTCCCGTCACTGACTTTTACCGTGAGATTTGAGGAAAAAGAAAATACCGCCACTGCGAATGTAATTGCAAGTATGATTGCCAACCCCTTCATTAATCAGCCCCTTTTGTTTTATATAAGATTCATGGCAATTACCATGCCACAATTCCATCAAACCAGCCTCAATTTACAGCCAGAATATCCTGACTTTGATCAATTATGATATATCCGTTTTTATCAGGGGCAATTAATCCGTTTTTTGCCAGAAATCAATTTATGATTTAGAATTCAACGGATAATTTTAAACAAGGAGCTCAAGTTGGTCAGATTTACATTATTTTCAGTGTGTATGTTAATATTTCTCGATATCGGCGAACCGGTCCATAGCTGGGAATTAAAGATATCTTCCAGTCCCTCTAAAGCCGGCGTATTTTTTGACAATAAAAATGCGGGATTAACTGTTTTCAAAACAAATCTGCAGACCGGCATGTTCCATATCGAAGTGAAAGAAAACGGATATAAAATTTTCTCTGAAGATTTGAATTTAACAAATAATTCCTCGGTTTTTGTGAGGCTTTCGCCTGAAAATTCCCATTTTACATTCATAAAACAGATAAAGACAGGCCATCAGCCGAAGGATCTTATATATTCTCCGGACGGAAGATATCTTATGATTTCAACAATGGGAACCGATTTCATACAGATTTACGATACAAAAGACTCTTCGGTGACAAATATTCATGTGAGAGGCTATGATAAACTGTACGGGTTCATTGAGGGCGTATTTAATCAGGACGGCAGCGAATACTGGTTCACACAGATGAACGAGCATGGAAGGGTATTCGTTCTTTCGATGAAGGATTTTTCAATAAAGACAAATATTCCCACACATGCCGACTGGACAAAGGTCGGGGAATTCACCCCCGATTATAAGTACTATTATGTTTCCAACTGGCTCAGCGACGACGTTACAATTATAGACCCGAAGACATATTCTTTTGTCCGGAAGTTCAATACCATCGGGAGAGCTCCCCGGGGAGTCGCTTTTTCCGATGACGGAAATTTTGTTTATGTGACCCTGTTCGACTCGGGTGAGTTTATCAAGTACTCTGTCACCAATGATTACAAAATCGTTAAAAGGATAAAGACCGGCGGTTCATGCGGAAGATTCAGGATAGACAGGACCAAGGAATTGGCTTATGTCAACAATATGGGCGTAAACAAGTTTTTTGTTTACGATATGAAGACCGATAAAATAATTAAAACAATTCCGACATGGGACCACCCCGATAACATTAAAATTTCTCCCGACAACCGTTATGTTTATGTCTCCAACCGCGGACCAAATAACAGGAAGGGCTATTTATACAGAAGCCCGCTTGACGGAAAGATCGTGATATATGATTCTGAAAATAATTTCAATTCAGTCGAGGAGTTGTTAGTCGGCAATCAGCCTATCGGCCTTGCTATTCATCCGGGAGGCAAGATCCTGGCGATTTCCAATTTTATGGATGATACGGTCGATTTTTATGAAATAAATATTTGAAACCGGGGTCTATCTGTTATAATTGCCTTATTCTGTTGTTTTGATTAGAATTAAATACATTTAACAGGGAAGGGGTTATGAAGGAGAAAAAAAAAGCTGTCTTGCCGCTCAAGTTCGGATATTTAAAAAGCAGTTCCCTGTTAATAAAGATAATAAATATCTTCGGGCTTTTATCCAGTCTTTTTATGCTCTCGGGCCTTTTGATAATCGGGCTTAGCAATCTCGTTTATCTTCTCATATTTTCACCCCTTGTGCTGGTTTTCCTGTTCTATTATTCCACTCATTATATATTCAACCTTTTCTATGACAGGTTCTCTATCGAAAACCACAAAACATTCATCGAAAATTACTGGAACGGCATTAACGCCGCTTCCGGACCTTCGGTCGATATACTTATTCCATACAGCGGTGAAGGCATAAGCATCGTCAGACAAACATGTCTTGCGGCCTTAAATATGGATTACGGCAATAAAAAAGTTTTCCTGCTCGACGACGCGGGCGATGACGATGTGAAAAAAGTTATGGAAGAAATGGGCGTAAATTACCTGCGAAGGGCTGACATAGGCCATATGAGGAAAGGCGGCAACCTCTCCCACGGCGTCAAAATGACAAATGGTGAATTCATAGCGATTTTCGATGCCGATTTCATTCCTGAAAGGGATTTTTTGAGGGATCTGCTGCCCTATTTTTCCGACACCGGGGTAGGGCTCGTACAATCCCCTCAATACTTTTCATCGGAGGGACCCGGAATAGTAAGAAATCTGCTGACTTCCGGCGGAGCCGCTCTCCAGGAGGATTTTTACAAGGTTATCCAGCCCTCGCGAAATCCTTTTCATGGCGCAATATGCGTAGGAACCAACCTTATTTACCGGAGAAGTTCCCTCGAAGCCGCCGGGGGGATCGCTTATGTGCCCTGGTGCGAGGATCTCGAGACAGGTTTTAATATAACGGCTAACGGCAATCGCATACTTTATCTGCCTTTAATCCTGGCGAAAGGGCGCTCCCCTGATAATCCGCAATCTTATTTCAACCAGCACAGGCGCTGGTGCTACAGTTCGATGCGTCTATTATTTTCAAAAAAAATGTTCGGGTCAAAAATGGAGTTAACCACCCGGCTGTCATACCTCTCAAATATATTTTACTATTTCTCGGAGGCTTTTTCTATTCTTGCCGTTCTGGTATTTACACTGATAATGATATTTGCCCCCAGCCTGATCGACACGCGCTATTTTATTTTTTTCATGCCGTACCTGTTCTTTCTCATCGTATTGCAGCCGGCAATGAGGAAGAGCAAGATAAATCCCGGTTCTTTTATTTCTTCAACCCTTGAATCGTTTGCCTATCTTTATACTATGATAGTTATGCTGTTCACCAGGGAGCTGATCTGGATCCCTTCGAACATGAAGCAAAGCAAGATAACTCTGCATTTTATACTATTCTCGATTATGACAGGTCTGATCGTTGCCGTCGAAGCTTTCAACATTTATAACGCACTTTTCCTCAATTTGAAGACTATCACTTTCAGGCAATGGACTACATATGTTTTCATAGGCTGGCTTTCCCTCATTATAATAACCCAGGCTTTTTTATTCCTGTATATAGCGGCCTTTCTTATCAGGACTTTTTTGTTCAAACCCGGTAAAGGGTCAAGGGAGGTTTAAATGGTCCGGTTGCAAATCTCTATGGTGCTGCTTATTTTATGGTTTCTGATCCCGTTATCATTATTTCCGGCAGGTTATAAAAGCACTAACGGCTTCTTCAGCGTCAAAAATTTTTCAGGCAGGTGGTTCCTGGTGGATCCGGATAACAATCCCTTCTTTTCAATAGGCATAAGCAGGATCGACAGCGAAGACAGGGATTACAAACTCGGTGCCAGACATTACAACGGCATTGAAAAGATTAATATGGCCGCCTGGGTAAAAGAAGCAATTCAGACAGTGACAAATTTAGGGTTCAATACGATAGGATGCTGGTCCTCTCCGGAAATAACTAAAATGAAAGTCCCGTATTTTATCATAATTGAATTTAAAAAAAAGGAAAAAGACAAGCTCGTCGATGTTTTTTCAACGGATTTTGAAAAGATGATTGAAAGCGCTGTCGAGGAAAACTGCTCGAAGCGGAGCGATGATCCTTACCTTGTAGGCTATTTCATAGGAAATGACCTGAACTGGTACGGTGATTATTCCTTTTACATGGGGCACACTTCATACCTCTTCGATATTTATTTCGATCTTGACGGGTCTTCGGCAGGCAAAAAAAAGGTGATTGAATTCCTTGAAGCAAGGTATGGCACTATAGGCAGCTTTAACAGCGCATGGAATCTTAAAATATCTGATTTTAAAGATATAGCAAATCTCAAGATGTCGCAGTTCAACATCAAGGACATCAATGCGATCAGGACAGAATTTTTATCCGTAGTAGCGGAACGCTTTTACAGCCTTATGACTGAAAAGATAAAAGCGGCCGATAAAAACCATCTTATTTTCAGCGACCGTTTTGCAAATTCGGTCCCGGAGCAGGTCCTCAGGATATCCGGCAAATTTTGCGATGCGGTATCGTTCAACTATTATAAAAATCTCCCGGATGTGGATAAAAGTTTTCTTGAAACGCTATACGAAACTGTAAACAAACCTATACTGATTTCGGAGTTCACCTTCCGCTCGATGGATAACACCTCCGGGCTCAAGAACAGAATCGGTCCCGATACAACGGTGGCTTCGCAGGAAGACAGGGGAAAACATTACAAAGTATATACCGGATCATTTGCAAGACTTCCCTTTGTCATTGGATACCACTGGTTCCAGTTTTTCGATGACCCCCAGGACGGAAGAGCATCCAATGATGAAGACAATAATTACGGCATAGTCGACGAGTCGGGCAGACCATATAAAGCTCTCATGGATGCAATGCGTGAAGCCAATCCTTTAGCTTTTCCGGATCATAAGACAGTCCCGCTCACGAAATTATCAACAAAAAAAATTTTTTATATACCTCGGATAAAGGTCAGGGCAGGAACTAAAAACAGCGCCTTCGAACCTGTATATCTTGATTCCGGATCCCTTCAAAATAATATTGTAACCCCATGGGGGGATCAGGAAAACAATGCCAGGATGACTGTCCAGAAGGTATCTTCCAGGCTCATCCTGTGGTATTCCAGCGGATACGGATGGGGCTGCGGAGCCACAATCTTCTCTGTTTCGCATAATATGACAGGTTATTACGATGCCTCCGGATATAAAGGCATAAAATTCCGGATGTCCCTGCCTCCTAAAGTAAGATTTTTCATATATCTGAATGAAAGCGGAGTTAAAGAACCATGGCAGAAAAGCTACCAGGGAGCCAACGGGGCCGATGGAGAAAGCTATTCCTCCGATGAGGCTTACGGCACTGGCAGAATTGAAGATTATTATTTTGATTTTGATACATTCAATATAAGGCCGGTCTGGGGAAACCAGACAGGGAATAAGACTATCGACCTGCAGGCAGTTAATGATTTTGAAATATCCCTGCCGGGAAGGCAGAATACCGGGACTGCGGTTATAGAGAAAATAGAACTGTACTGAAGGTTTACCGGCCGGAATATGCCGATAACGAAGGCGAATATCTGATGAACCTGCTGCCGGATACCTCTTTTATCCAGTGCCTTAGTACATATGCATCAGCTTCCACCTTGGCGTTTTTCCAGTCTTCCGTTTTCCACATTTTCTGCGAGTCCCAGTCGCTGTTTATATAGGAAACGGCCTTGATATCGTTCCTGATTACAAAATCGAAGAATTTTCCGTACCATTTTTCCCAGGATTCACGCCCTTTAACGCTTCCGATACCCTTGGGGGTTCCTTCGGCGACCATCACAGGTTTCTGCCTGGCTTTAGCAAAATCCAGTACCGGTGTTATCATGGATTCAGGCTGGTCGAAATAACTGATGCCGACCCAGTCGGCGTATGAATCTCCTGGGTAAAAGCTGTTAAGGTCCGGATTTGACTTGTGGGCATGCACATGCCATACAAAAGCGGTGTTTGTTACATTCTCCGCCCTGAGCTTGTCGACGATATGCCTGTAGGCCTTTACATATTCCGCCGGACCGTATTTGTTATGAGTTCCGTCGCATTCATAACCGATCCGGAGAAATACCGGGCTTGATATCCCGGACAGCCAGCGTCCGAGTTTTTCTATGTTTCCGTCGTTCATACCCGAATAAGTGTTGCTGAGCTCGCCGATCATGCACAGGCCGATCTGCAGATACGATCCCGGATACGCTTCAAGAAGCTTGTCTGCGTCATTGATGCCGGACCCGTAATCGGGCGAATCGCTTTCAAGGCCTTCGAGGTTTTTAATCGAAGTGTAGACCATAAACCCGGCCGGTACTGCCCCGGTCGATTTAACATAATCCTGAATCGTTTTATAATCCTGGCCGACGATAAGGATGGTTTTCCCGGCCGGCGGTTCGTACTTCGCTGTTCCTGATATGCCGTAAAGAGATAGTCCGGAGATCATGAGGGCTATAGCGCCGCTCATAAATATATATTTACCCATAGGACATATTCTCCAATTTAATTCTTTAAATTTTAAATTGAAGGAAGTCTCTCAATCATTATATATATTTATTAAACGGCCAATTATTTATTCACGCAAGATAATGAACGATGCCCCCGCAGGGGCCCGGTACAAAAACCTGCTCTTCCCTCTGATTTAAATATAGACAGAGGGGGTATATTTGTCAATGATTCAACTGAATTTTTTTCCGTCACCCGGCGTTGACATGGATAATTTTTGAAAACATCCCTGAAACATACCCTGTCCAGCCTGCCGTCAGCATCACCCCGAGCGCGACAAGGAATATCGCGCTGATTATTTCTATTACCCTGTAATTCTTCTTCACAGCCGCGAATATCGAGAAAAGCCTCCCCGTGAGCAGGCCGGTCAAAATAAAAGGCACTCCCAGCCCGGCAGAATAAGTCAGGAGAAGCAGAATAGAAATGGCTCCGCCTGTCCAGCCGGTGCCGGCCGTTGAAGTGAGGAGGATCGAGCTTAAAACCGGCCCCACGCAGGGCGTCCATCCTCCGCCGAAAGCGGCCCCGATTATAAATGAAGAACCGGGGGATATTTTGCGGACAGCAGGGCTGAACTTAGCTTCGCCGCTTAAAAATTTAAATTTCAGAAGACCGGCCATCTGCAGGCCGAATATGATGATCACGAAGCCGGCTATCCTGTTGAACCATTCCTTGTACGGGCCGAGGAATTGCAGGAATATGAAAAGCAGGGCGGCAAGCAGGCTGAATACTATTGAAAACCCCGCGACAAAAGCAAGAGTGTTGATGAAAATCCTGGCCATGGGCTTGTTTTTCCCGCCTGATTCCAGGTCGCTCACTGATATCCCGGTTATGTATGCTATATAAACCGGCACGAGCGGCAGGACGCAGGGTGATATGAATGTGATCATCCCGCCGGTAAGAGCTATTAAATACCTCATTTTAACTCCCGATTTTCTTCCACACCGCACCGTCTTTAGTATCCCTGACCTCTATGCCCGATTCAAGCAGTTTCGCCCTGATCTCATCGGCCTTTTTATAATCCTTGTTTTCCTTCGCGATGGTCCTCTGTTTAATCAGCTCTTCTGCTTCCGGAGAAATCGCTTCAGCTCCGGCAGATATCCCGCCATCTTCGCCGGCAGGCCTTATGAAACCCAGGACGCTGTCTATAGAGTCAAGCCAGGCTTTAATATCATCCGCGTTTTTCCTGGTTGCGCCTGATTTATTATTATTATAAAATGATATCAGGGTGAAAAGGGCTGAAAGAGCCTCCGAAATATTAAGATCGCTGTCAAGCGCGTTATCAAAGAGCTCCGCAGACGATTTCAGGGCCTTTGAAAATGAAGGATTTCCGCGGCCTTCCGCTGAAACCTTTCCGAGTTCGAAAACAAATTCGTCAATCCTCTTAAGAGACGATTCCGCCTGCTTTAAAAGATCGAATGTGAAATTCAGGGGCTTCCTGTAATGAGCGCTAAGCAGGGCATATCTTACTGCCCTTCCGTTATGCCCCCGCTCTGCAAGGTCTGCAAGAGTGTAAAAATTGTTCTTTGATTTCGACATCTTTTCGCTGTCTACCTGAAGATGCATCGCATGCAGCCAGTAATTCACGAATTTAACCCCTGTGAAGGCCTCGCTCTGGGCTATTTCATTCTCATGATGGGGAAACATATTGTCTATGCCGCCGCAATGAATATCTATGGTATTGCCGAGAAGTTTCATGCTCATAACCGAGCATTCTATGTGCCATCCGGGTCTGCCGTCTCCGAAAGGAGAGGGCCACATAACATCCCCGTCCTCGCCGGACCATTTTTTCCAGAGGGCGAAATCCGATATTTCATCCCTTGAATATTCGTCGCTGTGGGTCCTTCCGCTTGCCCCTGCTAACAGAGCTTCCCTGTCTATATGGGCAAGCTTCCCGTAATCTTTAAAGGCGGAAACCTTGAAATAGACCCCGTCGGAACTCTCATAGGCATAACCCTTCTTTATGAGGCCTTTGATCATTTCGATCATTCCGGGAACGTATTCGGTCGCGCTCGGATAAGCCTCGGCCGGCTTGAAGTTTAGCTGTTTTATGGAGTCGAAAAATTCCTTTTTATAAATATCGGTGTAATCGGAGAGGCTCATATTCTTCAGGATTGAATTCCTGATTGTTTTATCATCGACGTCGGTGAGATTCATCACATGATGGACGGTATAGCCGCGGTATTCCATCCACCTGTGTAGGAGATCCTCGAATATGAATGTCCTGAGATTGCCTATATGAGGAGTATTATAGACTGTCGGTCCGCAGGTATAGATTGATACCTCGCCTTCTTTGATGGGCACAAATTCTTCAAGGGATCTTGTAAGGCTGTTAAAAAAACGGATCATAAAGCTCCTCCATCGAATTTTTTTAATTCTTCCTCGTAGCCGGCATGAAGGTTTTCCCATGCCTCATACAGGCCGTCTAATTTTGCCCTGCCATCGCTGATTTTTTTGGATAATACCGCGATCTGCCCCCCGTCGCCCTTTATCGAAGCCTCTATAACAAGCTCATTGTCTTTGCTAATCTGTTCTTCGAGCATACCGATAGCGCATTCCGCTTCCTTTATCTTTTCCTCTATCGGCTTCAATGTTTTAGATTTCTCCTTCAGGGCAATGGCCCGCGCCTGCCTTATGGCCTTTTTGCCGGCGGGATTTATCTCACCTTTAATGCCGGGATTTTCTTCAGATGACCAGCCGATATCCTTAAGGAAATCCCTGTAATTACCCTCGAACAGAGTGACCCTGCCGCGGTCGAAAATGATAAGCCTGTTTGTCAGGGCGTTAAGAAACATCTCGTTATGCGTTACTATTATTACTGCGCCGTTAAAAGCGTCGAGGGCGGAAACCAGCGAATCGCAGCTTTCCATGTCAAGGTGATTTGTCGGCTCATCGAGCATAAGGAGGTGCGTGGGAGAAACGAGGAGTTTGCCGAGCAGGACCCTGCTTTTTTCTCCTCCGGACAGGACGGATACTTTTTTAAGTGCATTATCTCCCTCGAAAAGCATTGCGCCGCTAATATCCCTGGCAGCCTGAGGGTCATGTTCCGGATGGGACGCCTGTATCTCCTCGACTATGGTCCTGGAAGGGTCGAGGCTGTCTATATTGGTCTGGGCAAAATACCCCTTTTTAACCCCGGGATAATACCTTACCTCCCCTCTCTGGGGCATAAGATTCTCTGTCATGAGCTTTATAAGGGTGGATTTGCCCGCTCCGTTCTTTCCGATTATGCCTATCCGGTCCTCTCTTCCGACCGTCAGGTTGAATCCTTCTATTATGTAAGGCGGTTTGGCAGTATAGGAAAAGGTAAGATCCCTGGTTTCCAGCACCCACTTCGCGGCTGTTTCAGCCTCCCTGAAAGAAAACTCCAATGTTTTCATCTTTTCCAGTTTTTCAAGCTTTCTTGTCTTTTCAAGCAGTTTAACCCTCGACTGGACAAGGCCCCCGAGCCTCGCCTTAGCCCTGAAACGCGAAATAAAAAGCAGCACCTCTTTACGTTTTTTTTCGTCATTCACCCTGGTCTTTTCATAAACCTCTTCTTCCATTATCAGCTGTTCATATAGCTTGTCCGTGCCGCCTTGGATCTTCCTGATTTTTCGCCTGTGAATACCCATGGTATGAGTCGTGACGTTGTCCATGAAGGACCTGTCATGGGTAATGAGTATGAACTCTTTCTTCCAGTCCCTCAAAAAGCGGGACAGCCACCTGATCGATACGATGTCGAGGTAATTTGTCGGTTCATCGAGAAGAAGCAGGTTCGGGTTTCCCGCTAATGTCCTGGCAAGCTGGATCCTTACCTGGTAGCCTCCTGAAAAAATATCGGGGTTCTTTTCCATATCGGCCGTGCTGAACCCGAGCCCCGCGAGGAGCTTTTCAGCCATCCAGATATCCTCTTTATGATCCGGAGGAAGGCCGAGGCAGACCTCCTGCAGGACCGTAGGCCGCGAGAATTTTATCTTCTGGTCGAGGTAGCCTATCGTATAATTCCTCGGGACCATGATCGACCCCGAATCCTTTTCTTCCATGCCTGCGATGATCCGGAAAAGGGTAGTTTTTCCATGCCCGTTCCTTCCCACAAGCCCGCATCTTTCTCCCGCGTTAATGTTGAAACTGATATTGTCGAGCAGATTTTCAGAACCGTAGCTTTTATTGAGATCTCTGACCTGTATCATTTTATTATCCCGGATTTTATTAGCCCCTCTTCGGGGCCATTCATTATAAAGCAAAACCGGGGATTTTTCGCCTAAGTGCATAGTAATCCCCGACCGGGTCCTTTCTTGATTTTATCTCTATTATATATTAAATTCAAAGCAATCTTATTATTATTGAGGAGTTTTATAATGTCTAAAGGTTTGCAGACGGGTCTGATTGTAATCGGGATCATACTGGTCCTGGGGATTCTAATCTATAATCTGACAGGCGGTACATATAACAAGCTCGTCAGGCTTGAAGAAGCCGTAAAAGCGCAGTGGGGCCAGGTGGAAAACGTTTACCAGAGAAGGGCGGATTTGATACCCAATTTAGTCGAAACGGTCAAGGGCTATGCCGCTCATGAAAAAGACACTCTCAAGGCTGTGGTCGATGCGAGAAGCCGCGTAGGTTCATTCACCGTGGACCAGAGCGTGATTAACAACCCTGAAAGTTTTCAGAAATTCCAGGCAGCACAGGGCCAGCTCTCCAGCGCCCTTTCAAGACTGATGATGGTTACGGAAAATTATCCAAATCTTAAGGCCAATGAGAATTTTCTTGAACTGCAGTCACAGCTCGAAGGAACCGAGAACCGCATCGCGGTGGAAAGGAAGCGTTATAACGACGCTGCTCAGGAGTTCAACACGGTAAGGCGCAGTTTCCCGGCTTTTATTATAGCCAACATGGCAGGGATGCAGGAAAAAGCGTACTTCCAGGCTGAAGAAGGCGCCAAGACGGCTCCCAAGGTGAAATTTTAATGCGCGAGCCTTTCAATATAACGGCTAAATTATTTTTATTTTTATCTATCCTGCTTTTTAGCCCTTTTGCGGCAACATTTTCATTAGCTATACCCGCCTCTCCCGAGGCAAGGGTTAATGATTACGCCGGCATGCTTTCAGATGACACAAGGGCTGCTATCGAGGCTTATCTTGCCAATCTTGAAAGCAGGACAGGGATTCAGATAGTCGTTGCCGCCTTTCCGTCTCTCGAAGGCGAATCCCTGGAGGATTATTCCATCAGGCTCGCTGAAAAATGGAAAATAGGCCAGAAAGGCAAGGATAACGGCGTAATCCTGGTGATCTTCAAGCAGGAAAGAAAATTGCGGATAGAAGTGGGTTACGGCCTCGAGGACAAGCTTCCCGATGCGTCTGCTTCCTATATTATCCGAAACGTGATAGCCCCATATTTCAAGGCAGGCGATTATGACAGCGGCGTCAAAGCCGGCGTACAGGCGATTGCCAAAACGGTATCGGGTGAAAGCACGGATGAAACTGAAACTTCTTCCGGCCCGTCAAACTTCACAATCGACAAGGAAAAGCTTATCAAGATAGGAATTATAATCCTCTGCGTATTAGCAGTTTTGTTCCTGCTTGATATATTAAGATTTTTTTATTACATGTCCGGACATAGAAATTACGGCCATCGCTATTCCTTTTTCGAGTGGCTTATCATCTTCAGCATTACGCTGGGCATATTCAAGATAATCTTTTATCTCTTTTTGATGCGGGGAGGCGGATTCGGCGGAGGAAGCGGCAGCGGCTGGGGCAGCGGAGGCAGTTCTTTCGGCGGAGGCGGCGGCGGAAGTTTCGGAGGAGGAGGTTCAAGTGGCGGATGGTAAAACAGTTAAAGTCAAAAGGCCGGGGAATCCTCATATTTTCTTTTCATCAAAGGAAAAAGACCATATAATCAAATGCATTGAAGAAGCTGAAAAGGGGACTTCAGGCGAGATCCGCGTGCACCTTTCCAAAAAGGTCAACAGGGAAATCCTCCATGACGCTTCACGGACTTTCGAACGGATAGGCATGACCAATACCTCTTTAAGAAACGGGGTCATGATCTACTTCGCTATTAAAAACAGGCAGTTTGCCATAATAGGCGACATAGGAATCCATGAAAAGATGGGTGATGAATGCTGGAAAGAGATCTCCATAAAAATGGAAAGCCATTTCAGGAACGATGATTTCGCCGGCGGCCTCGAATACGGAATCAAGAGGATAGGCAAGACTTTAAAAGAACATTTTCCTGCCGGTGCCGGAGACAGCAACGAACTCCCGGATGATATTTCCTACGATAAATAACCCTGTTCGATCGGAGGCAAATATGAATGAAACGATCCAATCGATATACAACAGGCACAGCAACAGGATGTACCTTGACAGGGAAGTCGCAAGCGAAGATATACTGGCGATTTTGAACGCGGCCAACCAGGCTCCTTCCGCGCATAATAAGCAGTCATGGAGCTTTGTAGTCCTCCGGGGCAGTAAAAAAACGGAACTTGTCAACCTGATCACTGATAATTGCCCGAGATTTCCCCGTCCGGCTTCGGCCCTGCTCAGGATGGCGGCCCGGAGCATTTCAAGCGCACCGCTTGTAATCGCGGTTTTAAATACCGGCGAATTGATCCGGCGGGGTCCGGAATTATTTCAGGTGGCCAATGATACCATCCATGATTTTTTCAGAATAATGGAAATCCAGAGCTCGGCGGCAGCCGTGGAAAATATGCTCATAGCCGCGACGTCATTAGGACTTTCTTCAGTCTGGCTTGGAATATTGATTATGATACAGAAAGAACTCCTCGAGTTCCTGGGTAATCCGGGCGGCGAATTTATGGCTGTCGTACCCGTCGGCTATTCGGCAAAGATAAATTCCGGTCCTGTCAAGAAACCGCTGGAAGGTTCCGTGAAATTTTATGAATGAACGCCTGGCCCTGCAGGTAGTCACCGGGATAACCGAAACCGCCATAATCGATAGTCAGGTTCAAGTATAATTCAGGAAAAACAAAAGATCAAAAACTACCGGGCCGGACTCAATCTTTTTCTCATTCTACCGAAAATCATAACAAGACGGTAAAAGGAGTGTCCAAAATATGGATAGTTCTAACCTTATGACTTTATCAAGGATGCCTTCCGCAGGCACAGGTGACCTGAAAACCGACAGGACCCAGGCTTCAAGGGACAGGTCCGCAGCCGGAAGCGATCTATCTTTCCAGGATGTTCTCAGGGGTATAAGCAGGAACGATAAAAAAGAAGGCAGGGAAAAAGAACCTGCAGTCCTTAAAGATATCAGGAATAAAATAGATGAAATCGAGAAAAAGCTAAGCGTTCTCGAAGCAAAGGAAAAAATATCGAAAAATCCGGATTCAAAGGAAGCAAAAGAGATCGAAGGACTCAAGTCGATACTTGAAGAAATAAAAAAGCTTGTCGCCGCAATGAAAGATAATAATAATACAAGCACTGATATTAAACCCGGAACGAACAGCGTTACTCTCATGTCATTTATCAAAGAGGTTCTTGAGCAGATTATAAGCATGCTCGATAACCAGGACGCAAACCAGAAACAAAATACGCTCGATGCTCTGAAGAAAAAACTCGGAGAAATAAAGGGTGCTGCCGATGTTAAAGAAAACGCCGGAAATAACGTGAAAACAGCGGAAGGGCAGCAGGAGAAACCGGCCGGCCTGAGTAAATCAGGCGGACAGGAAAAAGACATAACACCCGAAAAAGTCGTAGTAATTGATAAAAGGACCGGTACTGCCGATGCAGAAAAAACGCAGGCGGAGCCGGATAATAGTAAAAAATCGGGGGAACAATCAATCTCGAAAGAGCCTTTGAAAATTGAAACACAGTCCTCGAAAGCCGTCTCTCCGCAGACTTTAAAAGCGGCCGAAGCGGAAAACGATAAATCCATGCAGAGAGACATGACCTCGCTGCAGGCCGGGAAAGCCGACCAGGCGGCCCAGGTTCAGCGTACTGCCGCAGTGCAGGGCGCCATGCCTGTCACCAAGGCGGGCCTTGAAGCTATGATGGCCAGTATCACGGGAAGGGCTTTAGTAACTCTCAAAGACGGAAAAAGCGAGCTTAAAATGAACCTTATGCCCCCCGAACTTGGAAGGATGAGCATGAAGTTCGTTCTTGAGGGAGGAAGGATGTCCGGCCAGATCGTCGTTTCGACTCCTGAAGCCAAGGCGATATTCGACCAGAACCTGGGCGATCTCCAGAGAGCGCTTCAGCAGGCGGGAGTGAATATCGGCAGCCTCAATGTCAGCCTTTCAGACCGGGGCCAGGACAATGCCGGCCAGCCTAACGGCGAACTTTGGGATAGGTCACTTGCGGGACTTTTTAATGAAAAGCCTGAAGAAGCGCAGAGGGAGGCCCATAGGGCTTATATGTCGCTTTTTGAAAGTAATATTAATTTTTTAGCATAAATTTAAATTGCAGATAGGAGGGATTTATGAACATAAATACTCAGCTTGCACCTGAAGACCTTAATAAGCTCAATTACAGGGTTTCCGAATTCAATTCGTCCCTGAAAGAAAATCAGAAGATCGTCAGCAAAAACACTCTCGATCAGGCTGATTTTATGAAGCTCCTGATAACCCAGCTGAAGAGCCAGGATCCGACGAAACCCCTTGATGACAAGGAATTCATAGGTCAGATGGCCCAGTTCACATCCCTTAAGGAAATGAACGAGCTTACTGACAATATAAAGGCAATGAATAAGGAATTTACCTTCACGAAGGCAGTGTCGCTCGTAGGTAAATCAATTTCATGGACAGACGAGAACAGCAGGTATAATACAGGAACAGTAGGCAGCATCAAGGTCAAGAACGGCGATACATTTTTAAACATAAACGGCATGGAAGTGCCGCTCGACCAGATAAACGAGGTTAAAGACGCCGTAAAAGACACTGAAAAGAAAGATCCGGCCAGTAAATAATAACAAAAGACGTAAGGAGAAAAGCTTATGATGAGATCGCTTTATTCCGCGGTATCCGGCCTTCAGAATCACCAGGCCAGGATGGACGTTATAGGTAATAACGTGGCTAATGTCAATACAACGGGATTCAAAAAGGGAAGAATGACCTTCCAGGATATTTTATCCCAGACCCTTACGGGTGCAGCCAAGCCCTCGGAAGAGCGGGGCGGATTAAATCCCGAACAGATCGGGCTCGGCATGTCGATAGGCAGTATCGACACCCTCATGAACCAGGGAAGCATCCAGACCACGGGCAAAAATACTGACCTTGCGATCACAGGCGAAGGCTTTTTTACTACGAAGTTAGGAGACAGGACTTTCTATACCCGGTCCGGAAACTTTATGCTCGACAGGGACGGACTTCTTGTAAATCCTAACGGTTTGAAGGTTCAGGGATGGAATGCCGTAACCCTCCAGAACGGAGACCGTTTTATTAATACGGCATCTCCTCTTGAAGATATGAAAATCCCGATAATGGAAAAGCTTGAAGCCAGGGAAACAGGCGTTGTAAGGATGAAGAGCAATCTCGACCTGAAAACACCTGTCGTAGGCGCCAACGCTTCCCCTGACGAACTGATCCAGAACACTCATTCGACAAGCATCGATGTTGTCGATCGGTACGGCGACAAGAGAAGGATGGTCGTTAATTTCCAGAAAATGGGGCTTAACCAGTGGAAAGCCAATGTGACAATCGATGGAATCCCGGATAACGCGATCAAGGTAAATGTAGGGGCCGTCAAGGCGGATTCAAATAACTCGATGATAATTAATTTCAATACTAACGGAACTATTGCATCGGTTGCAGAAGCAGCGGGAGCCGCACCCGCGACAGCAAACACGGGTTCTCTCACCACGACAATCGCTTACACTCTTCCCGACGGGCAGACGAGAAACTTCAACATGCAGTTGGGCAACGTCGGCCAGGTGACGGATTCAATCACCCAGTTCAGTTCTCCTACGACAACGAAAGCGTATTTCCAGGACGGATATGAGATGTCCTACCTTGAATCATTCAAGATTGATGATTCCGGCACGATCACCGGTTCATATTCTAACGGCGAACGCAGGACGATTGGACAGGTGGCAATCGCGGCATTCACAAACCCGATGGGTCTGACAAAGGAAGGAGAAAGCCTCTATACGGAATCCAATAACTCGGGTATGGCTAATACAGGAACAGCCGGATCCCAGGGGAGAGGAAGGATTTACGCGGGAGCTCTCGAAATGAGCAACGTGGACCTTTCAGAAACATTTACAGATATGATCGTAACAGAAAGAGGATTCCAGGCAAATTCGAGAGTCGTGACCACTTCCGACGATATGCTCAGGGAAATTCTCAATCTCAAGAGAGATTAATATAGACAATGATTGAATTAACGCGTTTGAACAACACTAAATTTACTATCAATATGTTTCTAGTGGAATTCCTCGAGGAAACACCGGATACGATAATTGTTTTTCAGTCCGGCCATAAAATGGTTTGTAAAGAAAAGACAGCAGAGATCAGGCAGATGTTTTCCGAATTCCTCAGCAGAACAGTAAAGGGCAATATCTAAAAATCACACAAATGCAAAACCCTGCTTTTCATCGGGCAGGGTTTTTTAATTTAGTAAAGGCGGGCGCGCTTCCTATAAAATTGACACGCTATGCGATATTCTTTATAATTATATCCCTAATTAGGTTATGGGGATGTAGCCAAGTGGTAAGGCGACGGTCTGCAAAACCGTTATTCGTCGGTTCAATTCCGACCATCCCCTATTAATTTGCCGAGGTGGTGGAATTGGTAGACACAAGGGACTTAAAATCCCTCGGGTGTAATGCCTGTGCGGGTTCGATTCCCGCCCCCGGCAGAGATTTCGGCAATCACATCATTATGGGGGCAGCATAATGGGTATCGACCGATGGCAAAATTTCTTCATTATGGTAGGAGGCGGAGCGGCAGCTCTCGCGGGATTGGTGTTTATAGCCATGTCGATCAATCTTTCGATCATCACCCGGGATGCAACCCATAAAAACCGTGCCATAGCAACGCTAACGGGCTTCACTGCCATCTTCATTATCTGTGGATTAGCCCTCATTGGAAATCAAAACTATCAATGGATCGGCGTTGAATGGCTGGTCGTTACGCTCTTTCCGATGATTACTTACATACGAGTATACATCCGGGCCAAAAAAATCGGCAGAAGCCCCGTGGGGCTGAGCATCGGCCGCTTTTTCATGGGCACAACCTGTTACTTAGCTCAGATAATAGGCTCTGTCTTACTTATATCAGGATATGTTGCCGGACTTTACGTGGCATCCGCAGCCATGGTGCTATCCTTCGCTTTTTTCATTTCAGCTGCGTGGCTTCTCATCGTCGGCGTTTACGTGAATCAGGGCAAACAACAGTAAAATAATATCATCGATTATCCCAAAGTCGCTCATCGCCAATCCGGCGCCGGGTGCGCCCGGCAATTCGTTACCCGGAAATGGTTTTATAAAACCCTATCATCGAGCTTTCACTCCAGCCGTTTTTCATGTAAAAGCCGGCTGCCGTGATGTTATTTTTATCCGCGACGAGCTGCATCCTCTTCGCGCCCTTCGATACTCCCCAGCTTTCAATCCTTTCGAGGAGCTTCTTTCCGATCCCCATTTTCCTGAATTCGGGCCTGACGACAACGTCTTCGACGAGAACCGAATAAGCCCCTGCGGCTGTAGAAACGACAAGCTGTCCGGTCGCCATCCCTGTTAGAGACCCTTTTTCTGTTGCAACAATTATGACCGCTTCCGTCCTCCTTTTCAAAAGCAGGAGAAGTCCCATGCGCTGTTTCCGGCTGTCGAATCTGAAATCCTTCTCTATCGAAAAAAGCTCCATTAAAAGGCCTGTGAGTTCAGGCAGATCTTTTTTCCATGCCCTCCGTATAATAATCATAATACATTGAACCTGTTTACCGCTGCGATAAAAGCTTCCGCTATAGCTTTTAAGTAATCGTTACCGCCGGTACCCCTTCCAGTCAGGATAAGCCCTTTTATGACGAGAGAAACTTCGGCCTGAAAAAAGCATGTACCCGTGCTTCCCGCACACCCGCAGGAATAGTGATTAAGTGTAAGGCCGCGGGGTAAAATAAGCTTTAATGCCCCGATCAATGCTTCAAGCGGGCTATTACCGGAGAATATTGGAAAAAGGTCCCTTGAGGCGTTTTCCAGAATATTCAGAGCGGCCTGGAAATTCCCTTTATCAATCTGTTCGATCCTGATATTTTTCAATTCGAGAAGAAGCCTGTCTTTTTTGTTTCTTATCCCGGCCAGCCTGATAAGTTCCGTATCGGTCATAGTCCCGGGATTTCCATCAAGACTCTGGAGGGCTTTCCTGATCTTCTCCTTAAGCGCCTCCGGGGCTTTAATTCCGGAAGCTTTTTCAAGCCTGTAAGCTAATCCGCTAGAACCGGAATTCCTGTCGAGCGGTATTTCGGTTTCAAACCTCCCGAAAGACTCCGGGGACATCCATTGATAAGTTTGCGGATTTTTCAAAAATCCGTTCTGATGGATTCCTGAGCTGTGCGCGAAAGCATTCGAGCCGACAACCGCTTTTCCCGGAGGAATGGGAAGTCCGGCGCAAGAGGAAAACATCTGGCAGGTTCCGATCAGTTCTTCCGGATTGAGCCGGGTTGAATAAATAGAAGAATAATCATCCAGGCTGAAAAGGGCTGCTGCAATTTCTTCAAGCGGCGCGTTTCCGGCCCGTTCCCCGATGCCAAGCAAGGTAACTTCTGCCTGGGATGCTCCCGATTCTATCGCAGCAAGAGTGTTCGCCGAGGCCAGCCCCAGGTCGTTATGGCAGTGTGCTGAAATCCTCACTCTCCCATCCGAGGCTTCCGGAATATTTGCGGCAAGATAGCCTATCAGCTCCCCGTATTTTCCGGGTGTCATGATACCGACCGTGTCAGGGACATTGATCACCGTTGCCCCGGCGTCTATTGCGCTTCTAAAGAACTGCAGGAGGAAATCCGGCTCTGTCCGTGTCGCGTCCTCGGCGCCGATTTCCACAACCGCTCCGGTGCTTTTGCCTATCAGGACCGTCTGCTGCGCCATCCTGATTATCTGGTCCCGGGTTTTCCCGAGCTTGAAGCGCCTGTGCAGGGGAGAAGTTGGAATCGTGATATGAATGAACGGAAGAGCTGCGGGTTTCAGGGCTTCAAGGGCTTTTAAAATATCGCTTTTGACCGCCCTCGCCATAACGCTTACCGCCGAATTTTTTACCGAACCGCAGACCGACAGGCATGATTTGAACTGCCCGGGAGAAGTGGCCGGAAAACCGGTTTCAATTATGTCTGCTCCGAGTTTTTCAAGCTGCAGGGCTATTGCGAGCTTGTCTTCAGCACTGAGATTTATTCCCGGAGCCTGTTCCCCGTCCCTTAGCGTCGTATCGAGGATATAGAGGCTTTTCATTCCTGCACCGCCTGCAACGAAAGGCCTATCTCGCTTGCATTGATGAGCGAAAAAACCGGCGATCCCGGTTCCAGCCCCATTTTTATGACCTGTTCCGAGATCATTAAAGCTTCAATGTTTCCTATGGGCGTCTCGAGCTGAATTTCCGATAATATTTCCCCGGTTTTGATTGCAGCTATCCTCGACGGGAGGCAGTTAACGACGCTGACGCTCGTTTCTCTGCCAAGCACTATGACGCAGCTTTCCTTGAAGAGGAGATTGACGGCCTTTCCGGCTGAAAAACGCCCGTCAAGCTCGAGTGTAAGAACCTTTACAACAGCACCGCCGCAGTCTACGGACAGATAATGTATGCTTCCGCTTTCCTGCATTCCGGAGATATTGCCTTTAAGAATATTCATATGCCCCCGTATTTCAGATCTTAATCAGTACAGGGTCGAAAGCCTTGCTTGCTATCAGAACCCTGTCACCTTCCTTAAAAGAATTTGCTTCCCTTGCTGTCAAAATTACCCGGCATATATTTCCACCGATCCCGATGGTTGCTATGAAAAAAACATCCGCAGACTTGATCTCGAGAATGTCGCCGGCGAAAGAGAATTTATGAGAGGTCGCCGTATTGATGAATACTTCGGCCGGGCTTCCGTCCCTGACAACCCTTCCGTACTCCATGAAAAGGACCCGTTTCCCCAAACGGTAGATTTCCTGCAGATCATGGCTGACAAGGATTATAGTAATTCCGAACTTCTCATGGATAAAAAAGATTTCATCCTGCAGCCGCAGGCGCGAGGCATGGTCCAAAGCTGAAAGGGGCTCGTCGAGGAGGAGAAGGTCAGTCTCGCGGGATATTGCCCTGACCATGGCCAAGCGCTGTTTCTGCCCCCCTGAAAGATTCTGAGGATATGCCTGGGCAAGCTTTGAAAGTTCCGCCCTTTCGAGAAGCTCCATAGCTTTCCTGCGATCGGGATCGGCATAGAGCATGTTGCCCAGCACAGTCATATTCGGAAAGAGGGCGAGATCCTGGGAAACGTAGCCGATCTTCCTTTTCTGAGGGCTTACGCAGACTCCTTTTTCCGTGTCGAGCCAGGTTATATCCCCCGATGCGATAAAACCTTCCTCCGGTTTTGCAAGCCCCGATAAAATCCGGAGAAGCGTCGTCTTACCGCTGCCGGATTGGCCTGTCAGAACGGTTATGCAGCCGGTTTCGATCTCCAGGCAGGCATCCAGGACCATCGGGCCGCGGGACGATATCAGGTTTTTCTTAATTTTTATTCTGAGCAACGCCCCTCCCACCCTGTAAATTCGATATCCTGTTCATGATGATAATGAACACGAAGCTTATCCCGATAAATATCAGGGCGTAAGCGTTCGCGGATGCCATATCCATATTCTCCGCGCTTTCGTAAAGGGCGATGGAAGCGACTTTGGTCACTCCGGGTATTGCCCCCCCTATCATGAGAATAGCGCCGAATTCGCCGAGGGAATAGATGAAAGTCATAATAAAAGCACTTAGTATTGCCGGTTTCATATTGGGGAGAATGACGCGGACGAGGGTTGTAAAACGCGATTTTCCAAGGATATACGAGGCTTCTACCAGGGGCATATCTGTATTTTGAAAACCGTTTTTCAGGGGCTGGACCATGTAAGGCAGGCTGTGAATGCATGAAGCCAGAAGAATTCCCGGGAATGAAAAAACGAGGTCGAGGCTGAAATTCGCATGGAAAAAATTCCCTACTGGCGATCTTGTCGAAAAAGCGGCAAGGAGGTAAAAGCCCAGGACCGTCGGCGGCAGCACCATAGGAAGCGTGACAAGAGCTTCGACGGTTCCTTTGCCGTAAAAATTCCTGAAAGCAAGGATATATGCCAGGGGGAGTACCAATATAAACAATATCAGGGTTGTCGAAAGCGAAAGTTTCAATGAGATGATGAAAGGGGTCAGGTCTAGTCCGTGCATGGCAGATTCTCCCTGACAAGTTTGGAAACCATTGTCCCGGTGCCCAGGAATACTTTTATATCTTCTTCTGTCGGGATTTTCCTTTTATAAAATTCGATCACGCAGATCTCCTGGAAACCGTCCATTGAGACCAGCCTTCCGGCGACATCGTCAGGGACTTCCGCAACTTTTTCCAGGCCTGCGAGGAGGTCGCGCAGGGTATGATTTTCGGGAAGCACGCCCCTGTACATTAGAAGACCCATTATCAGCTTTTCAATACCCATCGCTATTATATTATACAGGATCTCGGGCGTGAAAATCCCGGTTTTTCCGGAGGCCTTTTCGGCGATCTGCATAAAGCGCAAGCCTTCGCTGAAATAATCGCTCCAGCCGTTTATGATATTCTTTTTTTCCACAGCCATTTACCTGTACCCGTATTTTTTCAATATCCGGACAGCCCCTTCTGAAAGCATGTAATTGAAGAATTTTTCTGCCAGAGGGTTCCCGGAGCCATGCTTCAATATAACCATGCTCTGCTCTATTTTCGTATAGAGGCCGGGGTCGACTTCAATCCAGTATATTCCCTCTTTATTATAATCTTTAATAGCGGGATCGTAAACAAGCGACAGTGCGATAAATCCGGTATCGGCCGCTGTCAGGGTCACCTGGGCCGCCTGGAGAATATTTTCAGTGAATACGAATTTATTGCTTACATCGGCAAGGAGTCCCGAATTGCTCAGGGATTCTATAGACGCCCTTCCGTAGGGTGCGACAGCCGGGTTGGCGATCGCAATCCTCTGCACGTCTTTACCTTTCAGGAAGGAAAGGCCGTTTGTAAGATCATATTTTTTAACGCTGAACAATGCCAATCTGCCCGAAGCGTAAACCACCGGTTCATTAGCCGCAAAACCGGCCTTCCTGACCTTTTCGGGGAATTCCCTGTCGGCGGAAAGAAAGATATCGAACGGGGCTCCGGCTATTATCTGAGCGGTAAAATTGCCGCTCGAGCCGGTTATCACAGTTATCTCGGAGCCGGGATTTAAATTTATGAAATCCTCTTTAAGCTCGGCGATCACAAAAGAGAGATTAGCGGCGGCTACAACGGTCAGACTATTGCCGCTCGCGCTTAAAACCCCTGCGAAAATAAATATTAATGTTAGGACTGCCGGGAATATTTTAAACATATCCAATACCTCCTGTATTATAAGTCTACGAAAGGAGCAGCGAATCGGCTGCCCTGTTTTCCTCGATGGCGTCAAGAACCGCATCAACGGCTTCATTGCTGTCGATCTTGCCGTACCACAGGTTTTCAGGATAGACGATCATTATGGGCCCCCTGTCGCAGGCTTTTAAACATCCGGTGGCTGAAACAGCCACATTCGACATACCCCTGTCTGAAAGTTCCGATTCGAGATACTGCATAAGACCGATTGATCCCTTTTTATTGCAGACGCCCTGGGGTTCTCCAGAAACGCGGAAACTTCCGCATACGAAAATATGATGCTCCGGTTTAGTCATTTTATTTGCTCCTCATTAAAAATTCAAATAATTATCCGCATCCCCCGCCGGTGCCGCCGCAGCTGCCGATGCCGCATTTTCCTCCGCCTGGGTTAATTAAAAGCGCCTTCGGGATATCCTGTTTGTTGAAAAGGGGGGTAAGCCCGTCGCGGACCAGCCCTTCCATAACGATTACCTTTATTCCCATTCCCTCGAGAACTGTTTTAGGGGTGCTTCCTATTCCGCTTGCTAGTATTGCGCTGCAGTCTTTGAGCAGCATGCCTAGTTCTAGCCACCTGTCGATACCCGATCCTGGAACAGGCGCAGATCGTCTCTCCTTTAGCTCGATCACTCCGTCTTTGCAGCCGTATATCCAGAAGCTCTCGGCTTCGCCAAGGTGGCTGTTAACAAAAAGGCCCTCGCGGCTAGATGCCGCGATGTAGGGCCTTTGAGGAGTAGTATGATGATTATTATAGGAGGCATTTTTTAATAAATTCATTACATCGGACGATTCCTTCCCGCCTATCAGCCCGGCTGCATCGGCGCGGCATCTCATGCAGTGCTCCATCTGGGGAATAAATTTTTCTGCTTCCTTCCTGAGCTCCGCCATAAGTTCATGCCCTGGAGAATCTATCGCTTCGAAGGGCGTCCCTGCGACGTGATACATCGGCATGCAGTTCATAACGTCGGCTCCGAACTCCCGCGCCTTTTCAGCAATAACGCGAACATGTTTATCATTAAAACCCGGGATGATAACGGTATTGATCTTGACCGTTATCCCCTTCTCGTGGACTTTTCGTATGCCTTCTTCCTGTTTTTCAAGAAGGGCCTGCGCAGCTTCTCTTCCCCTGTAAATACGCTTATCGAGCTTAACCCATGCGTATATCTTTTCTCCGATCTCGGGGTCGACTGCGTTAAGAGTTACGGTAATATGGGAGAGACCTATTTCTGCAAGATCTCCTGCATATTTGCCCAGCTCGAGTCCGTTTGTAGCGGTGCAGAGAAGCATATCAGGGTATTTTCCGCGGATAAGGCTGAGGGTTTCCAGAGTTTTTTCCGCGTTGGCGAACGGATCTCCCGGACCTGCGATGCCGACCACAGAGATATTCTTCAATTTTTCCATAACCTTATCCAGGTACCCGGCTGCCTGGGCAGGAGATAGTACCGCACTGGTGACTCCGGGTCGAGTCTCGTTCAGGCAGTCGAACTTCCTGTCGCAGAAATTGCATTGTATATTGCATCCGGGAGCCACGGGAAGATGGATCCTCCCGAAGTTTTTCCTTGCGCTGTCATTAAAACATGGGTGATTATGTATGTCCATAAAATTCTCCTTTTGCCTGTGCCCGCTAGGGTACTTGTGCCCGAAGGGTACTTGTGCCCGAAGGGTACTTGTGCCCGAAGGGCATGCCAGTCGGTTTTAGAGGTAACTGTAACCGACCGGCGAGTTTTCCTGTTTCGCCTCTAAAAGGGCGTTTACGATGCGGTCGAATAATTCCTGGGTTCCGCCGTACCCCAGGTGCCTTATGCGCTGTCCTCCGATCCTGTCATGCACGGGAAAACCTGTCCTGACAAGGGGTATGCCGAGCTTACGCGATATGAAATATGCCTTGCTCGGTCCGATGACGAGGTCTGCCGGACCGTCTTTAACATAATCGAGTATTGAGACGTAATCCATATCACCCGTCATTTCCTCCGACAGGGCGCCGGTCGCGCTGATTAATGGCAATAAGCCTATTTCCTTTACAAATCCTTCTATGCCGAGAGTAAGATCCTCATCCCCGCAGAGGATGACCCTCTTTTCAAAAACGGTCTTGTGCCCGTCGGCATAGGAATCTACAAGACGGCCTCGCTGGGCGGTATATTTTCCCGGCACGGACATGCCGGATAATTCCGATAAAATATTGAAAAAAACGTCAGTTCCCTCGATCCCTATGGGAAGGGGAATGTTTCTAAATTCTACGCCGCAATGATTTAAAAGGTAACCGGCGGCTGTGTCCTTGCCTTTAAGGCTTTCACCGAACTCTATGGTGAGGTCGGATTTGCCCATTGCCCTGATCTCGTCCAGGCTTGTACCGCCTGAAGGGATCTTCTGGTATGTTGCCCATGACTCTCCGTCCAGGGTTTCGGAATAATCGGGCAGGATCGTGCAATCGAGCCCGAAATCCCCGGTGATTTCCCTCAATGTTCTTAAGTCGGCGGGGGAAACGAATCCCGGCAGGATATTGACCCTCTTTTTCCCGCCTTTAGATTTTCCCGGTCCCGGGGCACAGCGGCCCTTAATAACAAGTGTTTCCACCGCCGCTTTCACAGCCGCATGGAAACCGTCCATATGGGTTCCTTTGTAGCTGGGAGTCGATACTGGAATTATTGCCGGACCTCCGTTCCCGGACGAGTCTGCACTTATTTCCCTGACTATCCTTGTAACGTCGTCACCGATAGTTTCCGACAGGCAGGTCGACGCAACACCGATAACCTCCGGACTGTACTGCCTGCTTACATTTTGTATGGCAGTTTTGAGATTTTGAGCTCCTCCGAAAATAGCGCTTGTTTCGCTGAAATTCGACGAGGCTATGTCTATCGGTTCCCTGAAATGGCTTATGACATACCTGCGTATGTAAGTAGAGCAGCCCTGCGATCCGTGCACGAGAGGTACGCATCCTTTTATTCCTCTGAAAACTATGCTTGCACCCAATGGTGAACAGAGTTTGCATGCGTTCCTCGCAGCCGTGAAATTTTTATTCATAACCTTTTCCTTCCCGGAGTGAATTTCCATACCGGGCTCATCACGGATGCGTATACCTCGCGGCAGAAATTAAGCATCCCTGAAAATCCTGCAAGGGGTTCCTTCCTTTCATGGTTGTGGTCACAGAATGCAACTCCCATTTTATAAGCGATAGGCCTCTCCTTTACGCCGCCTATAAGGAGGTCTACGTTTTTTTCCGCCATGAAAGCGGACAGTTCCAGGGGGTTGGTATCGTCAACAATCAATGTCCCGTCATCGCAAATTTCCTTGAGGAATTTATAATCTTCGGGGTTTCCTGTCTGGGAGCCGACTATTGCGGTAACCATTCCAAGGTGTCTGAGGGCCTTGACAAGTGAAAAGGCCTTGAAAGAGCCTCCGACATAAATTGCCGCCCTTTTCCCGGCAAGCGCTTTCCTGTACCTTTCGATCTCGGGAATGATCTTCCCGGCCTCAAGGCTCACTAATTCCTCTGTTCTCTTAGTGATATCCGGATTTTTGAAATGCCCTGCCACATCGTAAAGGGCACTGGCCATGTCTTCAAGTCCGAAATATGAAACCCTGATAAAAGGAATCCCGTATTCTATTTCCATGCTTTTAGCGAGGGCCGTCATCGAGCCCGAGCACTGGACTACATTCAGGGCGGCCCTGTGGGCCTTGCGGATCTCATCCACCCTCCCGTCACCTGTTATGCATGATACTACTTCAACTCCCATTCTTTCGTAATAGTTCTTGATGATCCATGTTTCGCCCGCAATATTGAAGTCGCCCAGGATATTTATACTCTCGCAGGAAACCGGGGTTTCGTTGTCGGTGCCGACCAGGACGGACAGTGCATCGCATGCCGCTTTATAACCGTCTTTTTTTGTCCCCCTGAAGCCTTCGGACTGTACTGGAATTACGGGTATGCCCGCTTCTGCACCGACTTTCCTGCATACCGCGTCCACATCGTCTCCAATGAGCCCGACTATGCATGTGGAATAAACGAAAGCCGCCTTCGGATTGTACTCTTCAATCAGCTCTGTAAGCGCGTTGTATAGTTTTTTCGCGCCCCCGAATATCACGTCGTTTTCCCTGAGGTCTGTTGAAAAGCTCATCCTGTGGAGTTCCGGGCCGCTTGACAGAGATCCCCTGATATCCCAGGTATAAGCCGCGCATCCTATGGGGCCATGGATCAGGTGCAGGGCGTCGGCTATGGGGTAAAGTACAACCCTCGACCCGCAGAATACGCATGCGCGCTGGCTTACGGAACCGGCAAGGCTTGCCTTGCCGCATTCGATAACGCCTTCTTCACAGCTGCCCTTTTCAATCACCTGATTTTTGCGCCCTTCAAGGATATCTATCATATGAACTCCTTGGCTTGTACCCGCAAGGGTACTTGTGCCCGATAGGGTATGCCAGTCGGCCTACATCACTAACTCGAACCTTTCTTCCGGCGCATCACGGTCCTGCCTGTCAAGGATGGCGTTGAGCATTCTTTCGAGAAGGCGGAGCGCTCCGCGGTATCCGACAATCGGAAAATACTGGTGCCCGACCCTGTCGTATATCGGGAAACCGATGCGCAGCATCGGGATATCCTCGTCCCTTGCAATATATTTGGCATATGTGTTTCCGAATATAAGGTCGGGCTTATCGTTCTTTATGAGCTGGTGGAACGCGAACAAATCGGCTCCGGGCCCGTATTTTACTATCGTATTTTCACCCGCAAACTCCTTTATCTTTCTTTCGAACTTAGGCCCGGCCGGAGTCCCGGTTACAACGTAGAGCACCTTCATATCGAGGTCTGTAAGGAACTGGGTAAGGGACACAAGCTGGTCCGGGTCTCCGACGAGGCCGACCTTTTTGCCGTAAAAGTACTGGTGCATGTCCGTTATTACATCCACCGCCTGGCCGCGTTCGAATGTTATGCTTTCCGGAACATTGACGCCTGCGGCCATCCTCAGGCTGTTGATAAACGCGTCGGTTCCGCGGACGCCGATCGGCAGGTCCAGGATTTCGCACGGCACCTTGCATTTTGTGTCGAGGAGTTTCGCTGCGCTCATGGAGGCCGTCCTTCCGAGCGCGAGGGTCAGAAAGCTGTCACCGGCGCTTACGATATCGCTGACAAGCGCTCCGCCATCGGGGAACATATTGAATTTCCCGGTCATCGGGCTGTTGGTGACGCCGGCGGTGTCGGGAAACATAATTCCCTTAACGCCCATTTCGGCCACGAGGCGCTTCACTTCAGCCATGTCCGACGGTTCTACGAACCCGGGTATTATATTCACCTGTTTCTTCCTTTCCTTCCCCTTCTCGGAGAAATACTGCACCATGCTGGTTGTCATGTTTGAAAAACCTGTGACATGAGAACCCTTGAAGCTAGGGGTGTTAGTATGTATCACCCTCTTGCCCGTTGGAATTTTTCCCTCTGTCACAGCTTTGGCTATGATCTGCTTCAGGTCGTCCCCGATCACTTCGGAAAGGCATGTTGTATGCACTGCAATAACATCCGGATTGTAGATCGAAAATATATTGTTTATGGATTCTAGCAGATTAGCCTGCCCGCCGAAAACAGAGGCTCCTTCTGTAAAGGAACTTGTTGTCGCCATAATCGGGTCTTTAAAATGCCTTGTCAGGGCGCTGCGGTGGTACGAGCAGCATCCCTGGGAGCCATGGCTGTGCGGAAGGCATGAGTGGATGCCGAGAGCCGCATACATGGCGCCTACTGGCTGGCATGTTTTTGCCGGATTTATTGTAAGCGCCGATCTTTCTTCAATTTTCTCGGTTGTGTGTCTTAATAACATATCATCTCCTTAGTAGCGTTTAGCAAGCGTAGCGAGCATAGTGCTACTTATCCCGCTTTAGCGGGGTTGGTGCCGCTTACGGGCACTATTCATTCCAGACGTAGCTGCCAGCGAGCTCAGGACTTTCCTGCCAGGGCGCCTTCGTCAGGCTGAAAACTTTTGTATTTACAAGCCGGTCTATTTCCCTGTAGAAATTCATAGCGCCCTTGAAACCGGCATAAGGACCGCTGTAGTCGTAGCTGTGGAGCTGCTTGAGCGGTATCCCGCTTTTCTGCATCACATATTTTTCCTTGATGCCAGCGCAGAAAACATCCGGTTTGTATTTTTCTATTAGCACCTCGGCCTCGTAATGGTTGAGGTCGTCGATAATCAGGGTGTTATCCTTCATTTCGCTCATCATGCCGTGATACTCTGAGAGTTCAATCCCCTGCTTCTTGAGCATGGCCCTTTCTTCAGCAGTTTTCCTCTCGCGATAATTCACGGGGTCCTTTTCAACTGTGATCTCTTCTATATTGCGGGTATCCGCATCCACCGTTATGCTGCCCTTGACCCTACGGCCCTCGTAATCGTCGCGGTGGGCGAATTCGTAGCCGGCAGATATTGTTTCCATGCCGATTTCCCTGAACAATTCCTGGTAGTGGTGGGCTCTCGACCCTCCCACGAAGAGCATGGCAAGCTTGCCTTTGCACTTGCCTTCAATTTCCAGGCGGACCTTTTCGACTTCTTTCATTTCTTCAACTATGAAATTCTCGACCCTTTCGATGAGATCCTTGTCGCCGAAATAGGCTGCCATCTTCCTCAGTGATTTTGCGGTTGCTTCGGCCCCGACAAAGTTGACCTTGAACCAGGGGATGCCGTATTTCGTTTCCATCATTTCGGCGAGGTAATTGATCGAACGGTGGCACATTACCACGTTCAGGTCGACCATCTGCGCGCTGGCAAATTCGTCGTACTCGGAATTGCCGCTGAATGTGGAATGAAGGGTAAAGCCCGTCGCGTCCATTATTCTTTCTATCTCGAAAGCGTCTCCTCCGATATTGTACTCGCCTAAAATATTGAGCCTGAACTTTCCCTCTTTGCCCTTTTCAAGCTGTCCGACCACGTCTGTAAAAACCTTGTTATTGGCAATATGGTGGCCTGCCGACTGGCTGACTCCCTTGTATCCCTCGCATGAGAAACCGAAAATATTTACGTCCGGATACTTCAGCTCCATTTCACGGGCTACTGCATGAACATCGTCACCGATAAGCCCCACAGGGCATGTTGAAAATATTCCTATCGCCTTCGGATGAAAAATCGCTATCGCTTCTTCTATAGCCTTCTTGAGCTTTTTTTCGCCGCCGAAGATTATTTCATCCTCCTGCATGTCTGTTGACAGGGCATAAGGCATGTAGTTTGTATCACCGGGGGTTTTAGGCCTTGTCTGGTTGCGCCTTGTAAGCCAGCTGTAGAAACCGCACCCGATGGGGCCATGGGTTATCTGGAGGATATCCCTTGTCGGGCCCAGGACCACGCCCTTGCATCCGGCATAAGCGCATCCCCTCATAGTAAGAATACCGGGGGTTGTTCTTGTGTTCGCCATTATTTCAGGCACTACGCCGTTTTCGTCAACCTTGTTTACCAGTATCTGTTTCGAACGCTTCCTGGCTAATTTAGCGGGGTATTTCTTCAGAATCGCTTCCTTAACCTCGACTGCTTCAGGTATTTTTCCTTCAAACATATATATCTCCTTAGTCCTGCTTATAGAAGCCTTTGGCGATATTAGCAGGACTTATGCCGCCCTTAGCGGCGTAGTGCCGCTTATGCTTCGTCGAGCACTGTGTCTCCGTTTTCCCCGGTGCGGACTCTTATCGCATCAAAGACCGGCATTATGAAAATCTTGCCGTCCCCGGCCTTGCCTGTCTGATTACTCTTTATGATGGCATCAACAGTCCTGGCGACCAATCCGTCGGGAACTACTATCGATATCAATCTCTTGGGGATAAGCCTCTGGCTGTTTCCGAGCTGTGAGATCGCCTCTTCGTAGCCCTGTTCTGCGCCCCTGAGGACTGAAAAGTCAACAAGACCCTTTCCCCTTCCGAGACATTCCTTTCCATTCAGGGATGAAATTCCAGTGTCTGAAAGGGCCTTCTTGGTCTGATTGATCTTGTTCATGCGGATAACCGCCAGCACTTCTTTCATATTTTTACCTCCGCTGTACCGCTGGAACTTTCCTTTATTCCGGAGGATACAGTGTATACTTCTTCCACAGGAGTCACGAATATCTTGCCGTCTCCGAAAGCACCCTTATCTCCCGTGCGGGCGGCCTGTATCACTGTCTTGATAACCAGTTCCTTGTCCTGGTCGGGAACAACTATCATGAGAAGCTCTTTTGGAATTTCATCATAAGTAATATCTCCGATCTTAATGCCCCGCTGCTTGCCGCGTCCTGAAACGTTCATGCGGGTGACAGCAGGAAATCCTTCTTCCATCAAACTTTCCATAACAAAGTCTACCTTGTCGGGCCTTACTATCGCTCTAATCATTATCATTGTAATTTCCTCCTATTGACCGATGCCGTATTTGATCAGCAAGCCTTCGAGCTCGTCGGTGGTAAGGGGCTTGGGGATCACGAAATTCTTGTTCGAGTCTATCGTCCTGCAGAGGGTCCTGTACTCGTCAGCCTGTAAGGCCGAAGCTTCGAAATCCACGACAGTCTTCCTGTTGATTTCCGCCCTCTGGACAACATTATCGCGGGGGATGAAGTGGATCATCTGCGTCCCGAGTTTCTCCGCCAGCGCCATGATGAGGTCTTTTTCAAAATCGACTTTCCTGCTGTTGCAGATGAGTCCTCCGAGCCTTACTACACCCGCTTCGGCGAATTTGACAATACCCTTGCAGATATTGTTCGCCGCATACATGGCCATCATTTCACCGGAGACTACGATGTAGATCTCTTCCGCCTTACCGTCCCTTATGGGCATAGCGAACCCGCCGCATACCACGTCTCCTAATACATCGTAAAATACGTAATCGAGGGCGAAGGTTTCAGAATATGCCCCGAGCTGTTCGAGGAGGTTGATCGAGGTTATAATACCCCTTCCGGCGCATCCCACGCCCGGTTCCGGCCCGCCCGATTCAACACAGCGGGTTCCCATGAAACCCACCTTGACTACATCTTCAAGGTCCAGGTCTTCGCCTTCCAGCCTCAATGTGTCGAGGACGGTTTTCTGTGAAAGCCCGCCTAAAAGAAGTCTCGTGGAATCCGCTTTTGGATCGCATCCGACTACCATTACCTTCTTGCCCATTTCGGCGAGGGCGGCCACGGTATTTTGAGTGGTTGTGGATTTGCCGATCCCGCCCTTTCCGTAAATAGCTATCTTGCGCATATTGTTCTCCTTAGTGACGCTTACTGTATTTTTACAGTTAGCGGCACTTATACTATATGACAAGAGCCGTGCCAAGGCATTCCGGGAACCGGAATATTTGATTTTATAAGAAAGGTAAATCTTTATTTAGGAATGAATTGTGACATGATAATAAATATGGGCAAGACGGGTTTTCAGGTTTTAGGTCCCTTGATGACGCTACTTTCATGTAGTTTAAGGGCTTTATTCCTACATAAATGTAGGAATTAATTTGAATTTTTAAAACGTTTCGGATCTATCCGGTATTTAACGACCCTCAGCCCCATTATACGTTCCGTGATGCACAGCTCTTCCGCGGCCTTTGTCATATTTCCCTTTGAATCCCTGAGGGCTTCCAGGATAAGCTCTTTTTCAAAACGGGCTATCTTTTCGTCGAGAGATCCCGTTTCGGCAGTATCGCTGGAAAGCGTGTTCTGAAGGCTGGGGGGAAGGTTGTGGCTGTGGATTACTCCGTTCTCCGATAGAATTACGGCTCTTTCTATGCAGTTTTCAAGTTCCCTGACATTTCCGGGCCAGCGGTAGGCCAGAAGCATGTCGGATGCTCTCGTGGAAAGCCGTTTTATTTCCTTTCCATGCTCCCCGCTGTATTTCTCGATAAAATGGTCCGCCAGTAGAAGTACATCAGTCCTCCGTTCACGGAGGGGAGGGACAATAATCGGGAATACATAGAGCCGGTAAAAAAGGTCCTCGCGGAATTTCATCTCCTTTACCTGCCCCTCGAGGTCGCGGTTGGTAGCCGCTATAATCCTGACGTTTACCTTGATTGTCTTGTTGCTTCCGACCCGTTCGAACTCCTTTTCCTGCAGGACGCGCAGGAGCTTGGCCTGAACGGCGGGAGAGATCTCGCCGATCTCGTCAAGGAAAATGGTCCCTCCGTCCGCCTGTTCGAAACGCCCTTCCCTTGCGGCGGTCGCACCGGTAAAAGCCCCTTTTTCATGCCCGAAAAGCTCGCTTTCGATAAGATTTTCAGGAAGCGCGGCGCAGTTGAATTTTATGAAGGGCTTCTCTGCCCGGCTTGAATTATAATGGATGGCCTGGGCCACAAGCTCCTTTCCAACGCCGCTTTCGCCGAGGATGAGGACGGTTGTAGATGTTTTACTGACCGTCTCGATCATGGGGTAAATATTGCGCATCGATTTGGAATTGCCTATTATATTTGAAGGCCGGAACCTGACCTTAAGTTCGTCGTTAAGCCTCTGGTTTTCCGCCTGGAGCTTTTCCAGCTCCTCTTCGGCTATCTGCCGGAGCCGGACGGCCTGCGATATGGAGGAAGCGATTATAGTCAGCAGCCTTACATCGTCGTCGAGGGAAATATCTTCCCTGAAAAGGCGGTCGATAGAAAGAGCGCCTATGACCTCTGCACCTATTTTAATAGGTACGCAAATGAAGGATATATCTTCCTTATTTAAATTTTTCCGCGAACCGGTACGGTCAAGGAATAATGGTTCTTCGGATATCCTGGGTATGACTATAGGCTGTCCCGTTTCAACAACTTTACCCGTGACCCCTTCGCCGAGCTGGTAAATACCCCTGGCCTGCTGTTCCGGAAGGATGCCGTAAGCTTCCTCGATAAAAATTTCGCCTGTCTTCCTGTTAAGGATGGTCAGAGCCCCCCTGATAATTTCCATGTGTTCCGACATCATTTTGAGGACCGGTTTTAAAACCGTGGTCAGGTCCAGGTTTTCGTTAAGATCCCGGCTGATTTTGTACAGCAGGGAAAGCTCCTGAATTTCGCGGGACGCCTTGCTTGTCCTGGAATTCATTCTCACCCCCATGATGATTAACTATTATTCAAAACTTTCGCCGTTGTTTGAAATACAGGCAAAAAAAAGGCGTTTATTATTCATTATATCGATTAACACACAATGGGCAACATATATGCCACTTGAATAAAAGATAATATAAAAGGTTATGATTTTCAAAACTCCGGATTGAGGTCTTCAGCGAAAAGTTATAATTTTCCTACTATAACCTCGGTTGATTTTATGATAGCGACTGCTTCATCGCCGGGTTTTAGGCCCAGTTCATCCGCACTGTCTTTGCCGATCAGGGATGTTATAATATTGCCGCCGCCGATGTCTATTTTAACCTGAGACATTATGGCGCCGTGCTTGATTTCAAGTATCCTGCCCTTCAACTGGTTCCTTGCCGATAATTTCATATTTTCTCCCTTTTATCCATTTCAATATAAAGTTAACAAGACTGACAGATGTTGTCAATTAAAATCCGCCATCATACGCTATATTTTACCGGATGACAGGTTTTATCAATTATTTTCCTATGCCATGACCAACGATTACTTTGTTAAACAGCAAGTGCCGCCAACACACTTAATACAACCTAATATTTGCCTCCGAATTGGATGATCAAACCACCACAAATTATAACAATCAAACCTATCCAGGTTGAAGCTGGTATATTTTCATTAAATACGAAACGGCCGAATAATATGCTGATCAGAGCGAAAATTGAGACATAAACTCCGAGCATTTTTGAAAAATCCCAATTAACCATATTTACAACTATACCATAACAACCTAACATAACGAATCCTAGAATGATAATAAATAAACCTAAACCATGAAGTCCCTTGCGAATAACTGCATCGCCAGTTACTTCTAATAATGCCGCGCCAATAAATATAAACCAGGATATAAATTTCAAAGCTATCCTCCGTTATAATAAGGTGTACCGCGGAATATTATTTAATAATATCCGCGGCACCGTGAAAAAGGGAAAGTCTTCAACTATTTTATTGAATCGAGCGCAAGATTTAATTTCAGAACATTAACCTTATCTATACCCCAGAACCCGAAAACCCTCGATTCAGAATTATTTGAGATTATCTCCATTACTCTTGCAAGGGGGATATTCCTCAGAAAGGAGATCCTTTTAGCCTGGATCGATGCGTTTTCAATGCTTATATCGGGGTCGAGCCCGCTGGCTGATGCCGTCACCATATCAGAAGGAACTGGCGAATCAGGGCCAAGGATATTTTTCTTTCTGACATCATCTATTTTCGCTTTAACCATCGATATCAGGTTTGAACTGGCCGGTCCATAATTGTAAGCCCCGGAATTTGTTGCATCATAATCACATTCCGAAGGCCTTCCGTTAAAATATGAATCGTTTGTAAAAGACTGGCCTATCAGGCTTGATCCGATAATTTTACCGTCCTTTTTTACAAGACTGCCGTTAGCCTGGTCATTGAAGGCAACCTGCGAAACCAGGGTAATGAACATCGGGTATATAATTCCTGTGAAAACTGTAAACACTATAAGCATCAGGATAGATTGAATAACTAATTTCATATAATACTCCTATCTAAAAAGATTCAGGATCATATCGATTATCTTAATCCCCGGAAATGGCAATATTACACCCCCAAGCCCATATATCAGTAAATTTCTGGACAAAAGGGATGCTGGCGACTGAGTTTTATATTTTACACCCCTCAGTGATAGCGGAATCAGCATAGGTATGATTATCGCGTTAAAAATTATAGCCGCCAGGACAGCTGATTCCGGAGTGCTTAGCCTCATAATATTCAAAAACCCGAGTGCCGGAAAAGCAACCATAAACATTGCCGGAACTATCGCGAAGTATTTTGATACATCATTGGCTATGCTGAAAGTAGTCATTGCCCCCCTTGTTATCAGTATCTCCTTGCCGATTTCAACAATATCAAGGAGCTTTGTCGGGTTGGAATCGAGGTCTATCATATTCGAAGCCTCTCTTGCCACCTGTGTCCCGGCGTTCATTGCAACTGCAACATCAGCCTGGGCAAGTGCAGGGGCATCGTTGGTTCCGTCCCCTATCATTGCGACAAGGTATCCGTCTGCCTGGTATTTGCGGATCATCTCCAGCTTGGCTTCCGGCCTTGCCTGGGCCACAAAATCATCAATCCCTGCCTCAGCGGCTATTGCCGCGGCGGTAAGCTGGTTATCACCGGTAATCATAACCGATTTAATACCCATTTTCCTCAGGTGTGCAAGCCTCTCGCTAATTCCTGTCTTCAGGATATCCGTAAGCTGTATGACTCCCAGAACTTTGTTCCCTTCCGCAACTACAAGGGGAGTACCGCCTTTTTCCGATATGCTTTTAACACTTAATTTTATCCCGTCGGATATTTTTCCACCGCTGTTCAAAACATGATGCTCAATGGCTTCGTACGCGCCCTTCCATACCTGGACGCCGTTCATATCGACCCCGCTCATCCTGCTTTCGGGAGTAAAAGGTATAAACTTATAATGGTCATAATCTGTTATATCCCTGCCCCGGATATTGAGGGTTTCTTTTGCAAGACTGAGTATGCTTCTGCCTTCGGGGGTTTCATCAGCAAGAGATGAGTACAATGCTTTTTTCGCCAGATCTTCCATAGCCACGCCGTCAGCCGGAATAAATTTCTTTGCCATACGGTTACCAAGGGTTATAGTTCCTGTTTTATCCAGAAGAACTATGCTGACATCACCCGATGCTTCAACAGCACGGCCGGAAAACGCTATTACATTTTTCTCAATCAGCCTGTCCATTCCAGCAATCCCGATTGCCGGAAGCAAAGCGCCGATCGTAGTCGGCATAAGACAGACAAGAAGGGATATTAAAACCGGTATGCTGACATAGACCCCTGTATATTTGTCGTATGGAATTAAAGTTGCAACAACAACAATGAATAGCACCGTAAGGGCAACCAGGAGAATTTCAAGAGCAATTTCATTAGGAGTTTTCTGCCTTTTCGCGCTTTCAACCATAGATATCATTGTATCGAGGAAACTTTCACCGGGATTCGCGGTTATCCTGATCTTGATGATACCCTCGATAATGCGTGTCCCGCCCGTTATACCGCTCCTGTCTCCGCCGGATTCCCTGATAACTGGTGCGGATTCACCAGTTATAGCCGATTCGTCTACCAGTGCCGTCCCCTGAACAATTTCTCCATCCCCGGCTATCAACTCTCCCTTGCTGACAAGAATATAATCGCCTTTTTTCAGATTTAAAGCAGGGATCATGATCATTTCGCCCGGATTGTCCACTGTGGATTTTTCTGATATTTTCTGTGCGGTCAGGGTGCTTCTCGAGCTTTTCAAAGCTTCAGTCTGGGCTTTGCCTCTGCTCTCGGCTATGGCTTCAGCAAAGTTTGAAAATATCACTGTAAACCACAGCCAGAGGCTGATATTTAGGTTAAAACTATATGGCTGAATATTGACAATGTTGATAATAGTTATTGCTGTTGTTATGAAAGCTCCGATTTCCACCACAAACATGACTATATTCCTGAGCATGAGATAAGGATTGAGCCTTATGAAAGATTCTTTCAATGCATCAAGCATGATCGGCTTCCAGTCTATCTTCTTCATTTTATCGCTTGTCATAAATTTCCTCCTATTTGTAATTATTAATATAAATGCCCGGCAAACATTAAGAGATGGTCAAGGATAGGGCCTAAAACGAAGGGGACGAAAAATGTCAGCCCTCCGAAGATCACGACCACCGAAACCAGCATAACCACATAAAGCGGCGTTGTCGTCTGGAATGTTGCAGCGGTGTCGGGTATGAATTTCTTCTTCGCAAGAGAACCGGCTATTATGAGAGCTGGTATTATTGTCGCAAAACGGCCTATGAGCATAGCAGCGCCAGTCATCAGGTTATAAAAGGGTGTATTGGCGTTCAGCCCCGCGAAAGCGGAACCGTTATTGCCATGGGCAGATGCGAACGCATAGAGCATTTCAGAAAAACCATGAGGCCCGCCATTGTTAAGGCCGGCAAGGCCGTCTTTAAGCATGCAGGCCGCGGCGGTAAATATCAGCGCGCATAGAGGACCCGTTATTATTCCGACAAGAGTCCATATCATCTCCCGGACTTCAAGTTTCTTATTATATATCTCGGGAGTCCGCCCTATCATAAGACCCGCAAGGAACATAGTCATAAAGGCATAGAACAACATCCCTATAATTCCTACTCCAACACCGCCAAATATCACTTCGCCGATAAGCATATTGAACATAGGAAAAATGGCAGTGAGCGGCAGAAAACTGTCATGCATCGCATTAACAGAGCCGTTGGCTATCGCCGTAGTTGTAACTCCCCACAGGACCGATGTAAAAACCCCGAAGCGGGTTTCTTTGCCTTCCATGTTGACGCCATGAATAATTCCGGCTTTTGAAAAAATCGGGTTACCCTTGTTCTCGGTATAAACTGAAAATACAATTCCTACAATAAGAAGAATAAACATAGCCATGAACATGGCCCATCCTTTTTTCCGGCTCTTGAACATATATCCCATCGTAAAAGGTAAAGACGCCGGCAGAAGCATGATTGCAAGGAGTTCCATGAAATTAGTAAACCAGTTAGGGTTTTCAAAAGGATGAGCCGAGTTGACATTAAAAAACCCGCCTCCGTTTGTCCCGAGCATTTTTATCGCTTCCTGCGAGGCAACGGGGCCTACTGCAATCACCTGATTATGTCCCTGAAGGGTAATAGCGTTAACATAACCCCCAAGAGTCTGGATGACACCCTGTGACGAGAGTATGACCGCCCACACAATTGACAGCGGAATAAGAACATAAAGAACTGCCCTTGTCATATCGACCCAGAAATTCCCGATATTGTCGGTTGTTTTACGTGTAAAACCCCTGAACAACGCAAGCATCACCCCGAATCCGGTTGCTGCGGAAACAAAATTCTGTACAGTCAGGCCAACCATCTGCGTAAAATAGCTCAGGGTGCTTTCCCCTGCATACGCCTGCCAGTTCGTGTTGGTCATAAAAGAGATAGCGGTATTAAGTGCAGTATCCCACCTGACCGCCCCGAATTTCTGGGGATTGAAAGGCAATATTCCCTGCACGAGCTGGATGATAAAAAGCAGTAAAAAGCCCGCAAGGTTGAACCATACAAGAGCAAACGCATACTTGACCCAGTTCATTTCCTCGGACGGGTCGATCCGGCATAGCATGTAAATAAGCTTTTCAAGCGGTGAAAAGACAGGTGTCAGGAAAGTCCTGGTGCCTTCAAATACCCTTGACATGAACTTGCCTAACAACACGGCAAGCAGAACTAGAACTGAAAATAACACTATGGCAAAAATAATGTCACTCATCATATAAACCTCCTCTTATTTTCATAGTTGTTTAGCTTAATGACATTCTTGTAAAGCAACACTTTACAGGAAAATCAAATAGTATTAAGAGGCGTATAGATCATGATCTAAGCGGCATTACCCATGATTAGAAAATTTTAAAATCTTTCAGAATGGACAGAAATGTCGAGGTAATAATAATCAAACCGATGCCATCCGCCATCCTAAAACCTCCTCTCTTCTTCAAAGCAGCTTGTTTTAATGACATTCTTGTAAAATTCTTTAATAATCGTTTTACAGGAATACCAACCGGTACCAAGAGAAGTTTTCTAGCCTGATTGACACCACAATGACCATGCGGTCATTTAGAAAATTTTAGCATAATTTTTTTATATTGTCAATCGTTTTTATAATATTCTTATTTTCAGGGCTATTTTTTCAAAATTATTACTGTTTTCATTATTGTTCTTTTTTATTCGGATTATCATGGTAAGCAACAATGCAATATTACATGTTCCGCCGGGATTGATTACAATCCCTCAGGCGGAGCCTTTTTCAGACAGCAGCAGGCGGATAAGGTCGAAGCGGCTGGCCGCTCCTGTTTTCTGGAAAATCCTCTGGATATGGGTTTTGACGGTTGCAAGAGAAATAAAAAGTTCTCCGGCTATCTGCGGGCTGGTTTTTCCCTGCATGACAAGCTGCAAAACTTCCGATTCTCTCCTGGATATCCCGAATCTTTTATAAAAAGAACTTTCCGGAACAAGCGACGATGATTTTTTATATAAATTAACACGGTCGCGGTTTAAAAAAACTATCAGCAGGATGGCAAATGAGCAATATAGAAGAGAATAAAACGGGATAACAGGATTGATGTTAAGCGCCATATCGGTAAACATGAGCGGTGTGAAAATAAAGCTGATTATCCGAATACTCTTATAAAAATCATGCAGATAGCTTTTATACGGTGCTGTAAGAGGACTTTGCGTTATCCGGATGGGAATAAAAGCAATTACTATAATGATGATATTTAGCGCTATATATATCCATACGAAGGGTTGTGGAAGTTTAAAGCCTTGAAAAGGCAATTCCATAAAAGCCAATATTTCAGAAATTAATAATAATATAGAGGCGAAAATAATCGAATAACGAAGCCATGCAACCCCGGCAATTTTCTTCGCTTGAGCGACATACCTGAAGATCGTATATGGCACAAGATTGTATGAAAAAAAGATAAGAATAATTAAAAAACGGACCGGTGTAACCGAAGGGTGCCGGATATTTGTTGCGATATAGTCGAGAATAAGAGTTTCAAGGATCAAAAGGGTAAAGTTGCCGAATAGCAGCAGGAATTCACGGAGAAGCCTGTCGCGGCTTTCAAGAACCAGCTGGATCAAAGCATTGAGAGCAAATATCCCGATCATCAGAATGATGAACAAATACAGGATGAACCACTGGCCCATAATCTACTCCCGCCTTTAAGTCTAAGGCAAGATAATATTATTTTCAAACATTAAAGAAGGTGTCCCGGCATACAGGTGTTCATAAAACCGCAAAATACGGCTGAAATTTTAAAAAATCATCCCTTGGAACGACAATCTGAACCGCAAAATCATCCTATCGGGCAATTGGAAACGTTTAATAAGCGATCTAAACTATCTGATCATTGAAGAAGTTTTGTCATTGAGGAGATCAATATGTTTATAAGTGTGAAAAACGTATCGAAAATCTACAAAATGGACAGGGTGGAAATCGAGGCGTTAAAGAATGTCAGTCTTGATATTGAGCCTGGAGATTTTATTTGCCTGATGGGGCCCAGTGGAGCCGGGAAATCCACTTTACTTCATGTGATAGGTTGTATAGAAAACCCAACGCAAGGAGATGTTATTATTCATGGGAAAAATGTAAAAGAAATGAATGACGGAAGCCTTTCGCTTTTCCGGAACAAGCACATCGGCTTCATCTTTCAGAGTTTTAACCTGCTCCCGGTCCTGACAGTCTATGAAAATGTGGAATATCCCTTGATGATCCGCGGCAGGAAAGTTGATAAAGAGCAGGTTTTGTCGGTAATCGAATCTGTAGGTCTCCAGGATTATATTAAACACAGGCCGGATGAACTTTCAGGCGGGCAGAGACAGAGGGTGGCGGTTGCAAGGTCTATAGTGACTGAACCGGATATAATTATTGCGGATGAACCTACGGCAAATCTGGATTCCAGGACCGGGGATTTAATCATAGACCTGCTCCTTAAATTGAATAAGAAATCCAATACGGCTTTTTTATTTTCAACTCATAACGAAGCTGTCTCAAAATACGCAAAAAAAATAATTCACATTCTTGACGGCGAATTTCAATCCTGAAAAACAAGGAGGGAAGATGTTTTATTTTAAGCTCGGTTTAAGAAATATAATAAGAAATTTCAGGAAGACAATGCTAACTATGGCAACATTAACAATCGGAATGGCCGCCATTCTCCTTTATAACGGTTCAAACGCCTATGTGTTCGGGCAATTCAGCGAGAACCTTATAAGGTCGGAATACGGACATTTTCAGATTTATAAAAGCGGGTATCTGGCGAATGTGGACGACCATCCTTACGATCACCTGATCGAAGGCTACCGGGAAATATCCGGTGAATTGATGAAAATCCCGGGAGTAAAGTTTGTAGCGCCAAGGCTTTCTTTCAGCGGGCTCATTGCAAGCGACAATACGAGCACAACGATATACGGCCAGGCCGGAAACCCGCGGCAGGAAAATAAGTTCTGGCATAATACAATTTCTAACGGATCCTTTATAAGTTCGGACGACCCCGAAGGCATATTAGCGGGTAAAGGCCTTGTCAGGAGATTGTCCGGAGAATTAGGCGATACGTTTACCATCATGGCAACAATGAAAGGGAAGGGATTAAATGGGATTGACGTTAAGCTTAAAGGTGTCATCGACCTGGGTGAAGCCGATGCCCGTAATAAGATGTACGGCCTTGTAAACCTTGATAGGGCCCAGCACCTCCTGGGCGTCGGACAATCGGTGGACAGGCTTCTGGTAATGCTCGACAATACGGCAAAAATGCAAAAAGTCGAACCTGAAATCAGGGAGATATGTTCCAATAACGGGCTGGAATACAGGAGATGGGACGAACTGGCAGTTGTTTTCAAGGGAATTAGAGACATGTTTAAAATGAACGAATACATACTTTGCGGAATAATAATCTCAATATTGACCTTCATAATTGCCAACACTATGTCAATGAACCTCCTTGAGAGGATGAGAGAGATCGGTACAATCAGGGCTTTAGGGACGAACAGGAAAAGAGTGATGTATATATTCCTGGCTGAAAGTTCCCTTATAGGCCTGATCGGAAGTTTTGCAGGGATTATTTTAGGTTTGCTTTTGGCCCTTTGTATCAATCTGACAGGCGGGATTTATCATGGACCTTCGGGATATCACACCTTTATCGCTCCGCAATTGCAGGGAATACTGATCTATATGCTGGTATTTATACTGGACGCTGCTGTATCGGCGCTGATGACGGCCCGGAGGGCATCAAGGATGTATATAGCCGAAACGTTAAGGTATATATAGCTTAGCTCACAGAGCTCGCTAAGCATAAGTAGCGCTAAACTTGCTGCGCGTCGTTAAGCGCTACTAAGGAGAAGTTATGTTATATCTGAAATTGGGAATTAGAAACATCATTAAAAACATTAGAAGGTCAATTCTGACAATCTCAACGATAATAATCGGAATGGTTTTCCTTATTCTGGCTAACGGTTTCATCAATTATACGCTTTGGGGGTTCAGGGAAGGTATAATAAGGGGAGGGATAGGCCATTTTCAGATATATAAGAAAGGTTTTCTTGCCCAGGGAGACGAAAAGCCTTTCGAATACCTGATTACGGATTATAATAAGATAATAAAGGAAATAAATAAGATACCCGGTATCAAGGCGGTCACTCCCCGCCTTGGTTTTCGCGGGCTTCTGGCAAATTCCGACAATAGTGCGATAATTTTAGGAAACGCCGGAGATCCCGTTGGGGAAGAAAGCATGTTCGGCGCTTTTTCTTCGGTGGTAGACGGGCAGAACATTACAGAAGAAGATACGAACGGTCTTCTTATAGGTAAAAGCGTCGCAAAAAAGCTTAAGCTCAAAGCCGGTGATCCTTGCACCGTCATAGTTTCAATGAACGACGGAAGTATCAATGCTCTGGATTTCAATATCTCGGGTGTAAAGAGATTGGTTATTCAAGAACTTGATAAAGTTTATGCGCTTGCCAATATAAAAACGGTTCAGGAACTTCTCAACGTATCTAACTCTTCAGACTCTCTGGTCCTGCTTTTAACAAGAACTGAGGATGTCGAACGCACGGAAAATAAAGTCTCTCAAATTTGTGATAAATTCGGACTCGAATACAGGAGGTGGGATCAAATTTTTCCGATGTATTACGATGCCAAAAAATTTTACAGCTCAGCTTTAGATTTTGCGATGTTCATTATTTTCAGTATTACTATCTTTGCCATTGCAAATACAATGATGATGGTCCTTTTTGAAAGGATCAGGGAGATCGGTACGATCAGATCTCTTGGGACAACCAGAATTAAGGTCCTGAAGATAATAATGTCTGAAAGCCTGATCCTGGGTTTTATAGGTTCTGCAATCGGCATTATTTCAGGTTTTACATTATCGTATCTGGTTAATTCGCTTGGCGGAATACATGTTTCAATACCGGGACAGCCTTCCGGTTACCAGGCACACATACGTCCGGACATTACCGTTGTATCGATATATTTTCTGCTGTTCATAATAATTTCAGCAATTGCGGTTATATATCCGCTTATTAAGGCTGCAAGGATGAGTATTGCAGACGCCCTGCGCTGGATATAATATGAAAAGAAACATTATTATTGCCGTTTTCCTGCTGATCCGGCTTGAGGCTTTTTCGTTAAGCGCTGATGAAATCGTGAGCAATACTGATAAGACCAGGGGAGTATCATCCATTTGTGAATTGTTAATACATATGGAGGATTACTCGATGGGTAAACTTTCCGAAACCTCGGATATGAAGGGATATATCAAGGGTTCCGAGAAATCCATGATCATATACACAGCACCCTTCAATATGAAAAACCGTAAAATCCTATCGATAAATGACGATATGTGGGTTTTCATACCCGATACACAAAAACCCGTCAGAGTAACAGCCTCCCAGAGGCTCCTCGGGCAGGCCTCGAACGGCGATGTTTTGAAAATCAGATTTGAAACCGATTATTCTCCCGTTTTGTCCGGGGAACAAACAATTCCCGATATTGACGGTATAAAAAGGAACTGTTATAAGCTGGATCTTAATGCCAAAAGAACAGGGGCTACGTACAAGAAAGTTATCCTTTGGGTTGAAAAGGAAACATATTATCCGGTTAAGGAAGATTGCTTTACCTTGAGCGGGAAGAAGTTAAAAACCGTTTTTTACAGCGGCATAAAAAATTTTGAAAGTAGAAATACAGTCACTAAGATGACGATCTTCGATGAGGTAGTGACCAACAACTTTACTACCATTGAGAATTTTGATGAAAAGAGCGCCGACATCGATGATAAATACTTTAACAGGGAATATTTAAAGAGGATGTAAGAGTGATTTTTTCAAAATCTCTTATCTGCTCATTCGCGTTTTTTAGCTTGCTTCTGTGTTTTGCAACTGCAAATGGTGACTCTAACGATGTCCGGCATTATATTAGCTATAATGCTGAAATTTTTGATGATGAAAAATATTCTTCATATTCGAGCCCGATCGATCCTGACAATGTTTTCGGTATTTATTCGGGAGTATACGACGCAGCACAATATTACCTGGATTTCAAATGGAAAAGCGATCCATTTTCTATTCAGGCATGCGACATAGGTTTCACGACTATTGTAACAAACTTCCCTGTGACAAACTACCTTTCCGAGATTTATGCATCATATAATCTAATGGATTTTTATTTAGATCTCGGGAAAAAGAAAGTATCGCAAAGCATGTCTTTCCTTGTGACGCCGATGGATTTCGCTATGAGATCTTATAACGATGTTTCGAGGGATAAATCGTTTGATACCATGTTCTCGGAAGGCAAATACATGGCAAATCTAGACTGGTATACAGATATCGGTCAGTTCGGATTCTGCTATATTCCGGAAATTATTTTTTCCAGTAACTTAACGGCATATTTTTCAAGCTCCCAAAATCAGGAAGAGGAGTTACGCTATAATAACACCATTTCCGGCATCGATTTTGCATTTGCCCTGAATTACGATACTAACTTGAGCGCGGGGACAGGTCTTTCAACCACTATAGGAGATTTTATTGAAGCGCATGCCGAGGGAGTATGGATTAGTTCAACTTACCGTTACATTCTTACAACAAACGATTTGACTGACACATATTCACCGCTCCTCGGGATCGCACCACAGCAACTTTCCAACATTTTCAAGATCGTTCTTGGAGGGTCTTACAACGGAGATCCCATCAGTATTATGCTTGAATATTATTATAATTCTTCAGGCTTCAATTACAGTCAGTGGAATGATATATTGAATGCGATGAAAGATTTCAGGAGTGCTTACGACTCGAATCCGGAGGGAATTTTCAGCCCGGCAAATCTGGGAACTTTGGCGCAATTCTTTGGCGCCAATTACTATCTGGACTACGGGCAGAATTTTGTAATGATAAGGCTCTCACCTTCGAGAACTATCGCAAAATTCTCTCTGACAAGCACGACTCTTATGAACCTGGATGACTTAAGCGGTGTGCAAATCTTTAATTTAACTTACTGCGGCTGGGAACACCTGCTGGTGTCCGGAACGTTCTCGTTCGATTTTGGGAGCCCTTTTTCCGGGTTTATGTTGTTTGCCGCTACCACTTATGAGCTCGAATTTCATTACATCCTTTAAACTTTCCGCTGCGGCTATTTCCTTGCAAATTGCCCGATACGGTCAGGCGGAAAAAACGATCCGTCAAAATGGGCCTTGACTTTCCCTTTTTTTATTAAGATAATATACATCATCAAGACTACTCCTGAGAGGTTTTTCGACAGGACGGATTAATAAGCATGAGTCGTATAAAATCGATACGGAAATACTATAAAACAAGGATTTATATAACATCAGAGGATCATGAAATATTAGGCTGGGAAACAAAAGAAGCGCAATTGCGCCGTTTTTCAGTACTGACGGACGCTTTCGAATTGACAGGAAAAAGCCTCCTCGATGTCGGGTGCGGGCTGTGCAGCCTCCTTAAATATTTGAACAGTCTTGGTATCAAGACGGATTACACGGGAACGGATATAATGACCGAAATGGTCGAAATAGCCAAAAAAAGGTATCCAGGCACGAAGATATATCTGACTGATGTTTTTAATGAAAACCATGGGATAAGCGGCATTTACGATATTGTTTTCTCTTCGGGGATTTTCAATATCAATTTGGGTAATAACCGGAATTTTCTTCCTTTCGCCGTGAACAGGCTGTTGAGTTTCGCAAAGAAAGCGGTCGTTTTCAACTTATTGCATATGAGGTCGTCCGATAAGGATAACCGGTATTTTTATTACCAGCCCGACGACGTCCGGAGCATTCTCAAAACCGTGCCAGGCGAAACTTTCAGTATAGAAATTCTCGACAATTACCTCCCCAATGATTTTACCGTAATTTGCAGGAAACAGATAAAAACGGGCCGGAAGACCGGCCCGCTTAATTAAAATTCGATCCTGAACCCTCCGAGGGGTATAAGCGGCAGGTCGTTTACAGGGTTTTTTGTCAATTGCCCGTTATTAACCGAATAATTGTAAGATAAAATGTTATTATAATTCAGGGCGTTGAGGACTTCAATGTAAACATATCCGCGGACATAGGGGCCCAAGCAGCCTTTCAGCCAGCCTGCGTCGAAAGGCATGGTCAATTTCAGATCGAGCTTGCAGTACCAGGGTGTAAGCATGCTGTCATATGCACCGTTATAAAAATAATATTGCGGCATGCCGTTAACGCTGTTCGCCGTATAATTCGTGACGGGAGTATAAGGAATACCGCTCTCCATCGTCAGCTCGGCAGAAAATTTCCATTCATTCATAAAATCGAAGAATGATGGCCGCAGGTCCTGGTTCTTATAATATGTCAGCTCGACAAGAGCGGAAATTGTATGCGAAATCAGGAATGCAGGCACAAATTGCTGATTGAGGGGCATCTGGTACGGGTTAGCGGGATCTTCGGGAGAACGGTTGGTAAGCTCCTCCATACCTTTGACATAAGTATATGATATCCAGCCTGACAGCCAGTCACCCTTTTTAGGCTTTTTCTGGATGTAGACATCCCCGCCGTACACGTTTCTGATCCCGCAATTATTGATGTTGAGAAGGGAATCAGTTTCATCGAGATCATAGTAATACTTGTAAAATCCTTCTATCCTGAACATATAGTCCGAATCGCTGTAATCCAAACCGGCAATCGCATGATAGACTTTTTCGCTCTGCAGGTCAGGGTTTCCTGTCAGGCTGTTGAGCTCGAGGATATTCATAGGATATTCATGATAAAGGCCCCCCTTTATATAGAAGTCCAGGTTTTCAGTGCTCTCCCACTTTATTCCGCCCTGGGGGTTGAACGCGTATTCATTGTTAAGTGTGTAATATTCCTCCCTGCCGCCAAGCTCCAGTATAAAGGACGGCAGGATCTCCCAGTTATCCATGAGGTAAGCGGCATAATAAGCGGCCTGGAGATTATTGATAGTCAGATTTATGTTCTGAATATTCGTCCATGTGCCCTGGGGAGTGAGCATGTACTGGCTCATCTGTTCATTTCCGAACGAGGGATTGTCGTATAAAACGATGCCGCCTGCCTGTATTTTATGCCCGTTTATTGAATTCAGATAATAATCCGAACTAAGCTGGTAGAAATACTGGCTGAAATTTTCATTAAGGTTTAATGACAGGCCTGAGCTTATATCGATATTTCCTATAACCGGCATTATCCCGGCGACGATATCGAAGGAGTCTCCCGTTCCGAAATTATGATAATATTTCGCGCTGCCTATTACATTCAGGACCTGGTATTCATACTCCCCGGAATAATTATAACCGTTTTGAGGTGCATTCGTATCGGCAGTAAGCGACCAGTCCATTCCCTCCAGCGAAAAATACCCGTCGAAGGAGAGCCTGTCTTCGGGTGAAATATCCCAGCTGAGCTTGAGAAAACCGTCCCAGAGATATGGAAATACGGTTTCGGATCCTTCGTCTATTGAAAAGACAACCGGAAGCCAGAGATCATAATAAGTCCTTCTCATGTCGAAAACTACTGTCAGATTCGATTTTACGGGCCCTTCTGCCAGTATTTCAGCAGCCATAAGGGAAACATCAATAAAACCCTTCCACCTGTCGCTGCTCCCGTTGACGGTATCGACCGCGACCACGCCCGAAAGGCCCTGTCCGTATATTGCAGGATAGCCTGCAGTATAAAGATCTATGCTGTCTACGACATAAGGATTGAACATGGATACGCTTATATAGCTTGCCAGCATCGTAGTGTTCATGTAACCGTTCCATCTCATCGGGTTTTGTATGTAAATTCCATCCATGTAAGCTATCCACTCGTCTGAATTTCCCCCCTGGATGAACATGGCGCTGTTCGCAGCGCCTCCGCCTGAAGAAACTCCGGGCATAAGCTGGAGAGTTTTTACAGAGTCGTTCATAACTGTCTGGGAGTTTGCATAGAGCTCATCTTTTTTCACGGTTGTCTGATTGTCTACTTTTCCTTCATTCCTTTTCGATTCGACGTTAATTTCGCCTAAGGAATATGCAGCAGCCTTCATGCTAATATTGATATTCATGTTCGAACCATTTAATTCAACAGTATTTGAGTATTTTTCAAACCCCGGCAGTATGGCAAACAGTGTGTACTTTCCTCCTGGCAGATTTTTAAAAACACAGATACCCCTGTCATCAGTCAGCTGATTTAACTTGAGTCCGGGAATTACAATACTTGCATCTTCCAGTGCGACGGAAGAACCGTCTGTGACTTTTAACAAGAGGTTTGCCGGGAATGACATTGCGGCCGCAGCAAATGTTAAGGAAAGCATCAATAATATTCTCTTCACAAAATTACTCCTTAGTGCCGTTTAGGGTAATTGTACCCTTAGCGGCGCTTATACAGTTTATTTTTCAAATTCGACAGGATTGACCGAGATAAGAGGCAAGCCGAGATTAAAAACTTTTTTTATCAGCCCATGAAGGGCAGCCTGATCGGCTACCGGGCCCGTAATAAGCGTATCGCCGTTATTTTCCTGGGTGAGAGCAAGGTCGTTGAACCAGCTTGCCCATTGATAGCTCAGGTGGCCCTTTATCCTTATCTGATAGATCATTTCCAGGCTCCGATCTTTTCAAGCTTCGTAATGCTGTCCGAAGTTTTTGTCTCGACAAGCAATCCCCTTTCGCTTTTTTCAATATATAAATAGTCCTGCGAAGCATCATGGAGAAGCCGGATCAGTTTCCCAAGGAATGGATCAGCGACGGCGTAGCCGTATTTTCCAGCCTCAAATTTTCCCGCCGGTATATCGATTTTTTCATCGCCGTAATATTTAAAGCAAAGAGGAATCGGCGCTTTCACAACCCGGGGAATGATGGAATAAGCGATTCCGTTCTTTTTCATGTCGAGGAAGCGTAACCCTATGACGATAGAATCGGGATCCCAGTATGAATATCCTTTTTTTAAGGGCATGCGGCTGTTAATTGTCGAAATCTTAGCACCATCCCAGTCATATTCCCTGCAGAAGGCTACCATATCATTGGTATTGATATCTATCTCAAAGCCGGCCTTCCCTTTCTGTTTTGTCCTCTTCAGTTCATCAAGCCGGTTTTCTTGGATTTTTATTATAGAACCGGCTGATAACGAAATCTCCAGCTTTTCATGATAATTGGTGTAATTTGAAGGCATATTCTCTTCAGTATTTGTCCTGTCTATGTACATGACAGCCCTGTCGTTCCCTTCCAGCCGTGTTACAATATTCATGACCCCGGTTTTCTCGCCTCCGTTATAAAAGCCGTAAACAAGAAATTCCCCGTCAGTGATGGCAACTCTATTTACAGGAGCAGGATTTTTCCCGTTTCCTGTAAAGAAGCACCCGTATATTGCCGGGATAAATGCAAAAATAATAATTATTAATCTTGGCATAATACCTCCTTATCCTTCTTCTGCAATTCTATAATGATATTATAGAAGCTGTAAGGTATTGCCATAAAGATACTAAAGTACTGTTTTGAGGTATTGTTTTTGATGGGAGGATATAAACTAGAGCAGACCCAGTTCGCGGGCTCGCACCGCAGCTTCTGTGCGGCTCCGGACCTGCAGTTTGGCGAATATATTTTTGTTATGCCCTTTAACCGAACTCAGGGCAAGGAATAGCCTCTCGCAAATCTCCTGATTGGAAAATCCTGCAGCAATGAGACGGAGAACTTCCAGCTCCCTCCGGCTCAACTCCTCTATCAGAGGTTGTGATTTTTCAGGTTTAAAAGCGGCCATTAGCCTGCCCAAATATTCAGGGGAGACTCCCTTAGACATAACGCCCTTTCCCGCCGCGCTTGACAGCAGATTGGCCATCGGGATACCTTCATCAACAAAGATACGGATAAAACCGCCGCTCTGCGCCTCCGCAAGTGCGGCGCCTATAGCCTGAACAGCCCCGTTTTTATCGCCATTCTCATGAAGAGCGATCGCCTGAAGGATTTTGACCCTAAGCAGTTCATCCTTCCAGCCTCTTGATTCCGCCTGCTCCCTTAGATCTTCCAGTAAAGCAAATGCTGCTGACGGGTTTCCACGGGCCAGGAGCAGCCTTGCCCGGCTTACAGGATTTTCGTGCTTCTCAAGCAGGCTGGCGGCTGCCTCAAGGTTGCCCTGGCGTATGAATGTAAGCACCTGTGCTGCAGCAACCTCAGGTATCCTGTGTACAAAATTATTATCCCTTGCAAACTGACCGGACCGGTGTAAAATATCGGCTGCACCTGCAGCATCGCCAAGGGCAAGCTTCAGGCGGGCAAGAAACACCTCGCAGATGACAAATCTGTCGATAACCCTGTCATACTGCCGCGCCAGAATGAGGCTCTGCTGTCCGAATTTTTCTGCAGCTTCCAGGTCGTTCCATTCGTAGGAGATACGAGCCAGGCCGAGATGGGCTTCGTAGGAAACCGGCTGCGGGGTATCTCCTTCCAGCTTCAGAACGCGCCTGTAGGTATCAGCCGCCTGATAAAGCTGGTTTTCCGCTTCCTGTATATTGCCCATGCCGATTGCAGACAGTAGGGTATTCAGGATATCACCGGTCGCCTGGCTTATAGACATGGCTTCGCTGTAGGCCCGGCTGGCCCGGGCACGGTCTCCCTGGTAATGATAGGCTACACCAAGGGTCCAGATAGCTATATTGCGTAAAGGCAGGTTGCCGGGATCAAGGTTTTCCAGGGCACGGCGGGACTGGGAGATCATGGTTTCAACATCGTACCTGCTGAGAGCCAGAGTAGCCCTAGCTGCTGCAATTTGTCCGATAAGATTACGGGTGTTGCCGTCCTGCTCAGCGCCCTCCATGGCTGTTTCTGCAGCCTGCAGTTTCTCTTCAACACCGGTCGTCCGGCCGGTAACAAGCATAAGCGAGGCATATTTTACCAGCAGCGGCGGCCGCTTTTCCAGTACAGTCCCCGGCAGCGACTCTAACCACTTTAATATAGTAATTACTGCCATTGTTCCCCGGAAGTGAAGCGGCATCACTTTTCCCTCAATAAGGCGTACAGCCAGGTCGATATCATTTGCTGCGGCGGCATGGTGAAAAGCTTCAATCTCAAACCCGTTTTCTTCATACCAGCTGCTGGCCCGCTTGTGGTATCCGGCAGCCTGGTCTGCCGAAAGGTCCTGGCGGCTGCTGAGGCGCTGCCTGAGAAGATCGGCAAAAAGGCGGTGATACCGGTACCAATGCCGCTCATGATCAAGCGGCACTATGAACATATTGGCATGTTCGAGATATTCAAGAGTTTCCTGCCCTGATGATTCGAGTGTCACCGCATCGCAGAGAGGGCCGCACAGGCGGTCAAGTATGGACGTGCGGAGCAGGAAAGCCTGTACTTCCGGAGACTGTTGCTGCAGGACTTCTTCAAGGAGATAGTCCATAATAAAATGATGGCTCCCGGTGAAAGATTTAATAAAGCCGGAGACATCTTTCTGTCCCTGCATTGAAATCGCCGCCAGCTGAAGTCCTGCAATCCAGCCTTCTGTTCTGGCTTCCAGTGCTGCGACCTCTTCTGCAGAAAGGTTCAGCCCCATAACCCCCCGGAAAAACCCGGCGGCTTGCACGGGTGTAAACCTCAAATCAGCTGTACGGATTTCAGTCAATTCCCCACGTGCTCGCAGCCTGGCAAGGGGCAGATCGGGGTCTTCACGAGTGGCGATTATAATGTGCATCCGGGGCGGCTGGTGCTCCAGCAGATAAGCAAGGGCCTTATCAAGGATCCTGGAATCGATAACATGATAGTCGTCAAGAACGAGTATAAAATTTTCCGGGACGGCGGGAATATTCGAGATATCATTTAGCAGCACTGTCAGGATAGATTCTACCGGAGGCTGGGGTGATTGGAGCAGGCCCGTCACACTTTTACAGATGTCAGGGACAATTGTCTGAAGACTGGCCGTGAGGTAGGAGAAAAAAACTGCAGGGTCGCTATCCCCTTCATCAAGAGACAGCCAGGCTGCTGGCATACCGCAGCCTGCAGCCCAGGATCCGACAAGAGTTGTTTTACCAAAGCCTGCCGGGGCGGACACAAGTGTAAGTTTGCACTTTAGACCCTCGTTAAGACTGCTGAAAAGATGAGGACGGAGGACTATGTCCGGCCTGAGAAGGGGGATAATCAGTTTGGTTTTTAATATTGATTCAGGCATATCAGATTATAACATAATATTAACTTTTTTAAAGCAACAAATTCTATTCCATCCGTAATGTCCATTATAGATTTTCTAGAAACACCTTCCCCCTTTTATTTTCGAACAATTTTTCTTCGGTTGCCCGCAGTTATAGCAGATCTCGTTTTTCAAAGGATTTCCTTCAAAATAATCCTTGATGTTCTGTAGAGTTGTCCGGGCAATGTTTGTCAGGGCCTCTTTTGTAAAAAATGCCTGGTGGCTGGTCACTATTACATTGTTAAAAGACAGAAGCCTTGCAAGAACATCATCATCAAGCACGTCGCCGGATTTGTCCTCAAAGAAATACTCGCTTTCTTCCTCATAGACGTCAAGACCGGCATACCCTATTTTTTTATTTTTAAGGCCGTCTATCAATGCCTTTGTCTTAATAAGCTTGCCCCTGCTCGTGTTTATTATCATCACCCCGTCTTTCATTATACCGATCGATTTTTCATCTATCATATACTGTGTTTCAGGCGTCAGAGGGCAATGAAGTGAAATTATATCCGCCTGCCTGTATAGGCTGTCGAGCGTTGTATATTCAAAACCCTCTTTCTCCGCGAATGCTTTATCCGGAAAAGCATCATAAGCGAGGATTTTCATTCCGAAACCCTTGAGAATGCGGATAAGAACTTTCCCGATCTGCCCTGTGCCGATTATTCCCGCGGTTTTTTGATTCATGTCGAATCCGAGAAGTCCCGTTATAGTAAAATTTTTATCGAGGTTTCGGTAATATGCCTTATGGGTTTTCCTGTTAAGTGTCAGCATCAATGCAACCGCATGTTCTGCTACGGCATAGGGAGAATAGGACGGGACGCGAACGACATGAACATTGCCGTATGCCGCCTTGAGGTCAACATTATTATAGCCTGCGCAGCGCATTGCTATGAGGCCTATTCCGAAGTCTTTCAGACTGCTGATAATCTCAGCATTCGCCACATCATTGACAAAAAGGCACACAGCATCATAACCCTTCGCAATAGGTATCGTATCTGGAGTCAGATGTCCCTTGAAATATTTCAGTTCATATCCGAATTCCCCGTCGTTGAGCTTGTCGAAATACTCGCTGTCATAAGCCTTCGAATCAAAAAACGCTATTTTGCGGATTTTCATATATTCCTCCGGTTTTATTTTCTGTTCAGGGAAATAATCTTAAGGGATTCCCATGTCTCTTTGAATTTTTCCTCCAGGTCGAATCCGAAATCCGAAATCCTCCACTGTGCGGCCAGGAACCTGAATGAACCTATAATCAAGTTGAAGAACTGTTCTGATAGTATATCCTTCCTTATTTCCCCTTTCTTCTGCCCCTGCTCTACAAGCAGGCAGATCCTGTCGTGGTTTATCTTCATAATTTCATGAACCTTTTTGGACAGGCCCGAATCCTGGGGAAAGATATCTTCCGATAAAATTATCGTTACAAAAGCGGGATTAGTCATGAAATCCCTGGTCCTTTTTAAAAGGATATTGTAAATATTTTCAAAATCCGAAGTCCCTGCCCTGAATTCCCCGTCAAAAACATCGATAGACCTTTTTTCAAAAAGATCGAGGATAGATAGGAGAATTTCGTCCTTATTTTTAAAATGCCGGTAAAGGGCGGCTTCTGACACGCCGACTTTTCCCGATATATTTTTGATGGTCAGGGCTGAAATTCCTTCACGGGCTATTATTTCCATGGATTTCAGGATGATCTCTTCCTGCCTGGCTGTAAATTTCATAAATTTCCTATGTTAGTTAGCATTCACTAACAATAATAATATTATTTAAACCTTCCGTCAAATATTTTAAATAAATTGACTTTTGAGCTTATATATTAATATATTATTTATAAACTTTTTCCATCCATTTTACGGACTAACATATGGGAGGGCAAAATATGGCTGAAAAATACAATGATCCGCTTTTAAAACTTCAATTTGACGGAAACAATGAATTCAAGATCGAGCTTCAAAGGCGTGTCGACGAATTTTTCTCTCAGACAGGACGCTCTCTCAGGGACAGCCCTGTCATGTATTTCAAAACGGTCGTAATACTATCGCTTTTCGCGCTGACATATATCCTGCTTGTTTTTTACGCAAGTACCTGGTGGCAGGCAGTCACCCTTTCGGTTTTTTTAGGCCTGACTATAGCGGGAATAGGCTTTAATATACAGCATGACGGCGGCCATAACGCATATTCGAAATACCAGTGGATAAATAAAATGATGGCGATGACCCTTGACATCATCGGGGGCAGTTCATACTACTGGAAATGGAAACATGTCGTCTTTCATCACCGCTATGTCAATATTTACGGATACGACCCCGACGCCGATCTGGGTTTTCTGGGACGTTTCCAGCCCCATGCAAAATACAGGTTCTATTTTAAGTATCAGCATATTTATATCTGGGTTCTTTACAGCCTCATGGTCCCAAAATGGCATTTTGTCGATGATTACTATTCCTTTATTACCCGCAAGGTAGGCGCCCATACCGTACCAAGACCCTCGGGCTGGGAAATCCCGATATTCTTCCTTGGAAAGATCGCTTTTTTAGTATTAGCGTTGGGAATCCCCCTGCTTCATCACCGGGTCCTGCCTGTTTTAGGCTGTTATTTTATCGCCGCAATGGTCCTCGGTCTCCTGATGAGCTTTATCTTCCAGCTTCCCCACTGCGTCGAGGAATCCGAATACCCCATGCCCAATCCCGCAACCGGGCGCATGGACAGGCCATGGTCGGTCCACCAGGCAATTGTTTCTCTCGATTTCGACAGGAATAACCCCTATTTCACATGGCTTCTCGGAGGCCTGAATTTTCATAAGGAGCATCATTTGCTTCCCGTTGTAAACCATGTCAATTACCCTGTCATTTCACCCCTCGTACAGCAGACATGCAAGAAATTCGGAGTGCCGTACAGGGAGCATACATCGATACACTCTGCGGTCGCATCCCATTACAGGTGGCTCAAGCGCATGGGACAGAAAGAGGTATAAAGAGGGGGTTATTAGTATATGAAACTTCTTGCCATCAATTCAAGCCATAGGGGAGATAAGGGCTTTACCTCTTTTCTTATCGGTAAATTGTTCAAGGGTGCATCAGATGCCGGCGCTGACTGCAGGGTCGTAACGCTTGCAGGCATGAAAATAACCCCATGCAAAAGCTGCGAGGCATGCCAGATGGGAAGTCACAAATTCCGGTGCATTTACGACAGCAAGGACGATGTCAGGGAAATTTTCAATAATATGGCGCAGGCCGATATCATTGTCTTCGCCTCTCCTGTTTATGTATTCGGAATGACAGGGTTAATGAAAACCTTACTGGACCGGCTGCACGCAACCGGGGATTCTAACGATATCAAATTATCAAAAAGCGGCCTTATTTTTCACCATATCGAACCGTCAATCTGCTCAAAACCTTTCGTCCTTCTTGCCTGCTGCGATAATATGGAGAACGAGACCCCTAAAAACATAAAATCCTATTTTAAAACTTACTCGAAATTTATGGACGCAAAACAGGTTGGAACACTGGTCAGGAAGACTTGTAAATTGGCAGGATCCGGAAAAGACTCCGGGAAAGAAAGGGCCTTTCCAAAAATATACAATGTATATGAAGCATATTATCAGGCCGGAAAAGAACTGGCTACACTCGGGAAAATCAAGGGCGGAACCCTGAGAAAGGCGAATAAAAACATATTGCCTGTTCCCGGCATAGTTCTCAAGCTCCTGATGAATTTCAGGTTTTTCAGAGCCAGGATTTTTGAAATAATCGGGAATAAATGAACGCAAAAGGGGAACGGGAACCGCAGATGGCGCAGATTACGCAGATAGATTTTTATATGAAAAGCATTGATCTATTAGCACGATTCCTGGAATTATTTCGAGGCTTACAGGGGATTTTTTACACGGAACCCTGATTGAAAATCAGGGGAGGAGCGGAGATGCAATTTTTCCAAGGCATCTGCGTTATTCTGCGGATTCCCCCCCCCTTTTTGCGTCCTTCACCTGTAAATTCTTCATCTCGCGATCTTGAGCAATCCATCCTCCGACAGGGCATAGACTCCACCACGGTCCGCGACAACCATCGATATGGGACTGCCCTGGGAATAATACGTCCAGTCGTATTTATTCTTTACGAAGTTATAGCAATAGACTTTCCCGGATTCCGTCCCTATGTAAACCGCCCTGTCAAAAATAAACGGCGAAGCTATTGTCCCGCACTGGACCAAAATTTTTGAAATGACCTGGCCCGAAGCGCCGTCGACGATAATAACTGTAGAATTTGTTTCGCTGCTGCCGGCAAGGATAAGTTTCCCTTCCGTGAAGCCGGGGTTAATCCTTGTTCTTTTTATCTCATCGAAAGTCTGAGACCATAACAAAGATCCGTCCGCGGGGTTTACGGCTATGACATTTCCGTCTGCCCTCGAAACCGCTATGATTTCATCGGTCCCGACGAGGGGATACAGGAACCTTTTGTTATAACCCTTGCTCCAGTTCCTGGCCTTTTTCCCGATATCATAAGAAACAATATTCCCGCTCTCTGTCGCAAATACAAGGGTATTGCCTTTATCGAGGATCAGCGGCGCCGAATAAACCGAGTCTGAATCGACATGGGCTAAAAGTTCGCCGGTCTTATCGAAAATCGTCAGGCCTTTATCGATCGATGGAACGGCAACTATGCCGTTCGCGGCTGTCGGGCTGGCGCCGTATTTCTCGCTTCCGGCATCTTTTTCCCATAAGAGCTCGCCGTTTGTCGAATATGCATATATGCCGCCCTTATCGGAACCGGCATAAACAACTCCGTCGCTTACTGAAGTCTTCGTGAGCCTTATATGCTCGTCGACGACAGGTATTGAACTCCGGAGTTCGCCTCCTGTTGAAATGATATAGAGGCTGTTGTTTTTGGTAACAAATATCCTTCCGAAGTATATCACAGGATCGGCAGGTTCCTTGTATGCCGATTCAAATTGCAGCTGCAAAGGTTTCTTCCAAATAAGTCCGCCATGAAATTTTTTAACTTCAGCTGAAACATTGGTATACAGGATGGAATTCACGTATACAGCCACGAAACTGACAACCCATAACAATAATTTACCGCCCCCCTTATCTGCAGGCATAATAACCTCCTTGGTTTGATAATATTAAAAAAGGGACCGGTTTTTAAGCGGTCCCTTTCGTATTATCTGCCTTTGGATTTTATCTTGCAATCTTGAGCATACCGTCTTTCGACAGAGCATAAATGCTATCCTTATCAGCAACTACCATCGAAATAGGATTGCCGGTAGAATTGAACGTCCAGTCGTATTTCTTCTTGCCGACATTATAGGAATAGACCTTTCCTGATTCCGTTCCTATATAAACCGCCCTGTCAAGGATAAACGGCGGAGCTATTGTCTCGCTCTTGAACAAGGTTTTTGAAATAACCTGGCCCGAAGCGCCGTCGACGACAATGACAGTAGATTTTGTGTCGTTGTTGGCAAGTATCAGTTTGCCGTCTGTGAAGCCCGGGTTTATCCTGGTTTTTTGTATCTCATCGAAAGTCTGGGTCCATAATAATGATCCGTCGGCAGGCTTTACGGCTATTACTTTTCCGTCTGCCCTCGAAACCGCTATGATTTCATCGGTTCCGACGAGGGGATACAGGAACCTTTCGTTATAGCCCTTGCTCCAGTTTTGCGCCTTTTTCCCGATATCATAAGAAACAATATTCCCGCTCTCTGTCGCGAATACTATCGTATTGCCTTTATCTAAGATAAGGGGTGCCGAATAAACCGAGTCAGAATCGACCTGGGCTACAACTTCTCCCGTTTTGTCGAATACCATTACTCCTTTATCGATCGAAGGAACGGCAATAACACCGCCGGATGCCGACGGGCTCGCGCCGTATTTCTCGCTTCCTGCATCTTTTTTCCATAAGAGCTCGCCGTAAGACGAATAAGCATAAATGCCGCCGTTATCCGAACCGACATAAACTACGCCTTCGTTTACTGCAGGCTTTGTAAGTTTCACGCCTTCTTCAGCGACAGGAATCGATCTGAGCAGTTTTCCTTCCACGGAAATGATATAAAGCCTGTTGTTCCTGGTTACAAATATCCTGCCGCCGTATAATACAGGGTCGGCCGGTTCTTTGTAAGCGGATTCGAGCCTGAGGGGAAGAGGCTTCTGCCATGAAAGTTCACCGGGAAGTTTTTTAGGTTCGCCTGAAATATTGGTGGTCTGTCCGTTAGTAACCTCATTGGTCTGTCCGGGCTGAACCTGTTTCAGGATTGAATTCACCGTTAAATTCCCTCCGATGGAAACACTTTTCGAATCTTCGATATAACCGTCCCTGTCAATGCGGACGTTAACGGTTTTCCCCTTTTCGAGGAGCGTATTCATAGGTGTAACGCCGAGCTTGATATCGTCGACATAAACATCGGCTCCTGCCGGTGCAGATTCGAAGCGAACCATGCTCATATCGACAACTTTACTTATAATATTGCTTTCACTTAAATTGTCCATTTCTTTCTTGGAACCTTCGGAAATCTCCTGCTTCTCGACCGTTGAAGAGCTGATATTCAGTTCATTGGTCGCTCCCGGCTTACTCACAACAGGCATATTCTTGGGGTTCATATCCTGGGCTACGGTCATGGCCATCAGCTCGGCTTCAGGCACCTTTACTTCAACCGTCCTGTTGCCCTTTCCGGTCTTTTCCCTGACATTTGTTATGCTTTCAAGAGAATCTTCTGTAATTTTTTTCCCTTCCTGCTTTTCCGCGACCTGTTCTATGACCTTGCCTATGGAGCTGTCCATGGCCTGGACTTTAGAAGTCTGCATGCTTATCTCTTCACCCGGGTTTACCTCGACAGGTTTTACTATCTGCTGCTCGAGAATATCGCATGCCTTTTCATCGCAGAGCCCCTTTTGCTGGGCTTCGTCGATCGATTTGATAACAGGCTTGACGGAAACCTGGCCTTCGTTTACAGCAACTTTCGTATCGCCGTTCTCTGAAACATTAACGCTGAATTTGGTGCCTCTTACGGCCGCCACAGCTGTCGAGGTTTCAACCTCGAAATTTTCGCCCTGTTTAAGCTTCTTCGGTTTTAAGGCCACCGTTCCCTTATCAAGTCTCATTCTCGAATCAACTTTATCGTCCTTGCTTACAAGATTGGCAAGGTAAAGCTGGGAGGAACCTTCTATTCTGAACAGCCCTCTATTGACCATTTGAAGTTCGCAGTATGAATCGCTGCCCGTCTTGATGGAATCGCCCATTTGAAGAGTATCCGCAACGTTGATCACCCTCCATCCGGAGGCTCCCATTTTTTTGACCTGAACATCGCCGACGACAAGACTTACGACGATGGATTCTCCTTTTTCTATTTTTTCATTATTTTTAATTGTGGTTATTCTGGTAAGGCCTATCCACACGATCGCCGCAACCACGACGAAACTTATCGCCCATACCAGTATTCTAGCGCCCCCTTTCTTCTCAGGCATACTAACCTCCTTAAATCCTTTATCTTTTTCCAGCCTTGCCCAGAGTGAATTAAAATCGGGGCGGCTGTCATCGAAAGCCCTTGATTTGAAGATGTTTTCCAATTCTTCATATTTCATTGTTCAATCCCTCTTTAATAAGAGCGTAGGCCGCCTCAAGCCGGTTATGCGCCTGTCTTAAGCTGATCCTTAGCATGTCTGCAGTAGCCTGCATATCCAGCCCTCCATAGTTTCTAATAATGACTGCTGTTCTCAGCTTCTCAGGTAGCCTAATAATAATACTATGAAATACATCACGCATGTGAAATTCATCCAATAATATTTCCTGATTGTCGTTTTTGATCTGTCCGGCTGATTCAATATCAGAATAAGCATGCTTGATAAGGTCCCTGTACCGGTCTCTGACGCAGTTTAAAACAATTTTAAAAATCCATGGCTTGAACGGCCTGTCGATGTGGAACGAATTGAAGTTGGTGAAGAATTTAATAAAGGATTCCTGGACGGCGTCCTCGGCGTCGCTGCGCTTCAGCCCGTAATAACGGGCAATATTGTAGCATTGAGAATAGAAGCGTTCGTATATTTCCTGGAAATACTGCCTGACAACATCATCATGAAGGCCGGCTGACTGCATAAGGTCCTTCATCCGGCCTATGATCTCATTCTCGTTTAACTCGCTATAGGACATCATAATCTCCGTTAGATAACTGACTCAAGATTATATCGGCAGATATGATCAATATCAAGAACAAATTACCGGGCCGTTCAAACGAGTTAATCCTTACAGATTACCTGGATACTTTGCCGGCATTCTCTCTGGCGATAGCGACAAATTTTTCGAATGCTGCAGGATCTTCAACAGCTAAATTTGAAAGCATCTTCCTGTTGACGACAATATTCGCCTTGGTCAATCCTTCGATGAATCTGCTGTAAGTCAGCCCATTTTCCCTGACAAGGGCATTTATTCTTGTAATCCATAACGCCCTGTAATCCCTCTTTCTGTTTCTTCTGTCACGATACTGGTATCTGAGGGCATGCATCACCGCTTCTTTTGCGGATTTAATCCTCAGCGACCTTGCGCCATGAAAGCCTTTGGCCCTGTCCAGTACCTTTTTCTTCCTGTTTCTGCTAGCAACGGTATATCTTGACCGCATTATTTTCCTCCGTTTTTCCTATGCGTAGGGAATGAGTTTTTTAATTCTTACAACGTCACCCGAAAAAAGCTCCGCTTTCTTACCGAGATTTCTTTTGGTTTTCCTGCTCTTATGTGTCAGCAGGTGCTTTTTAAAAGCCTTGTTTCTCATTATCTTTCCGGTACCGCTTTTATGAAACCTTTTTGCAGCCGATTTATTAGTCTTGATCTTAGGCATATATCCTCCATCTGTCATAGGCCTGGTTTATTTTATTTTTTATGTAAAGGCGAAATAATTACCACTATATTTCTCCCCTCCATCTTGGGAGATTTTTCAGGTGTTCCGAGGTCTAAAAGGGCTTCCACTATTTTTGCCGCAAGGTCGAAACCAAGCTGGGAATGAATAAGCTCCCTTCCCCTGAACCTGATCGTAATTTTTACCTTGTCGCCCTTGTCCAGAAACTCCCTTATCTGCTTGATTCTATATTCAAAATCATGATGATCTATTTTAGGCCTGAATTTCATCTCTTTTATTTCGATGACCTTCTGCTTTTTTCTTGATTCCTTAGCCTTTTTCTCTTTCTGGTAGAGATATTTGCCGTAATTAATCAATCTGCAGACCGGCGGTTCGGCGTCGGGTGAAACCTCGACAAGATCGACTTCAAGCTCTTTGGCCTTCTGCAAGGCGATATCGATAGCTAAAACGCCAAGCTGCGCTCCGTTTTCATCGATAACCCTGACCTCCTTGGCTTTAATCTGATCGTTTATCCTAAGGTTGTCGTCTTTTGATGTAGCGATAATCTGCCTCCTGTATACAACACCTCATTTTACATTCTATTTGCATTTTCTTCAAGAATAATTTTTAAAATTTCTTCAGGCTTCGAAGATCCGAGGTCTCCCCTCTCCCTGTGCCTGACCGAAACCGTCTTCGTTTCAACTTCTTTTTCGCCGACAATCAGCATATAAGGCACCTGGCCCATCTGCGCCTTTCTTATTTTATATCCGAGCTTTTCGGATGAAAGGTCCGATTCCATCCTTACCTTGCCGCTTCTAAGAATGGCCTCGACGGATGAAGCATACTCATTGAACTTATCGGATACGGGCAGAATCGCGGCCTGGACCGGCGAAAGCCACAGCGGAAATTTGCCCCCGTAATGCTCGATCAATATTCCTATAAACCGTTCAAGGCTTCCAAGGATCGCCCTGTGAAGCATAATGGCCCGGTGTTCCCTGCCGTCTTCGGCGATGAAATTTATATCGAACATCTCGGGATTATTCATATCAAGCTGTATTGTCCCGCACTGGTGCGTCCGGCCTATGGCGTCCTTAAGGTTATATTCGATCTTGGGCCCGTAAAAAGCCCCCTCGCCTTCATGGATCGTATAGGACATGGCGGTTTCATCAAGGGCGTTTTTAAGCCCGCTGACAGCATTGTCCCATTCCTCATCGGTTCCCATCGACTGCTCCGGACGGGTAGACAGACCCACAGTATATTCGAACCCGAAGTCTTTATAAACAGCATCGACAAGTTTTATAATCTCAATAATACTTGCTTTGAGTTTATCGGGCGTTGTAAAAATATGGGCGTCATCCTGTGTAAATCCCCTGACCCTGAAAAGTCCCTGGAGGACGCCCGAACGCTCGAAACGGTGAACTTTGCCGAATTCCGCAATTTTGAGCGGCAGCTCCTTGTATGAATGCAGGTCTTCCTTGTATATCAAAATCCCGCCCGGGCAGTTCATCGGCTTTAATGCGAAAACTTCTTCTTCCCTTTCAGTGAAAAACATGTTCTCCTTGAAATTGCCAAGGTGTCCCGAAGTTTTCCATAGAATATCGCGGAGTATTGTCGGCGTCTCCACTTCAATGTATCCGAGGGCGTTTTGCTTTTCCCTCATATAATCGATCAGCAGGTTTTTTAGGATCAGTCCTTTATGTTTCCAGAAAGGCAGACCCGGCCCCTCTTCATGAAAACTGAATAATCCGAGTTCTTTTCCGACTTTCCTGTGATCCCTTTTCCTCGCCTCACCGAGCATAGCCAGATGAGCATCGAGAGACTTCCTGTCCGCAAAAGCAGTCCCGTAAATTCTTGTAAGCATCGCATTTTTTTCGCTTCCGCGCCAGTATGCGCCCGATACGGACAATAGCTTGAATGCTTTTAAGTGTTTTGTCGAGGGTATATGCGGCCCGCGGCAAAGATCGGTATATTCCCCCTGCGAATAAAGGCTGACCTCATCAGAGGCTATATCTTTAATAATTTCAACCTTGTAAGGCTGCCCTGCTTTTTTAAATAATTCGACGGCTTTATCTTTTCCCATTTCCTGCCGTGAAAACTGGAAATTTTCTGCCGCTATTTTTTCCATTTCGTCTTCGATCCTGGCAAGATCTTCCTCGTTTATGGGAGAGGAGGTTTCTATATCGTAGTAAAACCCCTCCTGGATCGTCGGTCCGATCCCTAATTTAGATCCCGGATATAATCTCAGGGCAGCCTGAGCCATTATATGGCTGGCGCTATGCCTTAGCGTGTCAAGCCCCTCTTCGGATCCTGGGCCGAGCAATTTCAGATCGCCCTCAACGCTGATAATTGAAGAAAGGTCGATCAGGCTTCCGTTATAATCTGCTACGATGGTATCATTCAGCTGGCCCTGAACGCCGAGTTCCCTCGCCTTTTCAGGATTTGCTTTGAGGTAACCGATAACATTGCTGACTGTCACAGGCCCCTCAAAGGACACATTGCCCTTGCCTAACTTTATTACCAACATATTTCCTTCCGGGGAAAATTAGCTATACATTTTAACAAATGATTGAGAAAAAAGGAAATAAATGGAATAACGAATTTCAAATTCCCTTTTCGAAATTGCAGAACCGGTTTGAAAATAAACTGACAACCGGAATCATTGTCAGGAATTCGATAACCGGCCGCCCGGCATTCCGTATTCTTTACAAAAATGCCTTTTTTTGGTATAATGAACGGTAGATTTTTTTAAAGTGATAAGAGGGGAAAAATGCCTTCAGACGATATTTTCGATAAATCCCAGATAACCGATTCCTATTTCGAGGACGAGATGAAAACGTCCTACCTCAACTACGCATACAGCGTGATTACATCCCGTGCAATTCCGGACGTCAGGGACGGCTCTAAACCTGTCCAGAAAAGGATACTTTTCGCGATGAACGAATTGGGGCTTCGGCATGACAAGCCGACCAGGAAAAGCGCTACTATCGTCGGCGAGGTTATGGGTAAATACCATCCCCATGGAGATTCTTCAATTTACCTTGCCATTGTAAAAATGGCCCAGGAATTCCACCTCAGGTACCCGCTTGTAATCGGGCAGGGAAACTTCGGCTCAATCGATGACGACCCGCCTGCGGCCATGAGGTACACAGAGGCAAAGTTATCCAAGGTGGGCGAATACCTTCTCGAGGATCTCGATAAAAACACTGTCGATTTCAAATCCAACTTCGACGACACGCTCAAAGAGCCGGCAATCCTTCCCGGAAAATTTCCGAATCTTATTTGCAACGGCACTTCAGGCATTGCAGTAGGCCTTGCGACCGATGTACCTCCCCATAATTTCAGAGAAGTTGCGGGCGCCCTGTCGGCTTTGATAGATAACCCCGGCATCACCGTAAGCGGCCTGATGGAGTACGTAAAGGGTCCCGATTTCCCCACGTACGGGATTCTGACTGACGCTTCCGCCCTGAAGGATGTGTATGAAACCGGCCTGGGATCTATAGAACTTGCAGGCAAGATACTCCTTGAAGAAAAGGGGCTCAGAAAGGATCTTATTATAACAGAGATCCCCTACCGCGTCGTCAAATCCAAGTTAGTCCAGGAGATCACCACCCTTTATTTAAACAATGAAAGCAAATATAACCTGATCCTCAGGGGCATTAAAGAGGTAAGGGACGAATCGAGCAAGGAAGGCATAAGGATCGTCATCGAACTGTTCAAAGATGCAAGCGTCGAAGCGATTAAAACAGCCCTTTATAACCAGACAAGCCTCAGAGTCAGGATCAAGGTCAACATGGTCGGCCTGGTGAAGAACCACCCAAGGGTGCTTCCGCTAAAGGACGTGCTTAACACTTACCTGGAACACCGGCGCGAGGTCATCATTCGCAGGACCCAGTTCGACCTCGACAAGGCCCTGAAGAGGATCCATATCGTCGAAGGCCTTCTTATAGCTCTCGACAATATCGACGCTGTTATCCATACTATAAAAACATCGAAGGACACTCCGGAGGCGAAAGCCAACCTCATAAGCAGATTCAAACTGTCCGAGCTCCAGGCTGACGCGATACTCGATATGAGGCTCCAGAGGCTTACAGGGCTTGAAACCGGCAAGCTTCGCGATGAAAAAGCTGAACTTGAGAAAACTATAACAAGCCTCCGTGAAATTTTAGCCAGCTCTAAAATCCGCGACCAGATAATCAAGACAGAACTTGACGAAATGGTCAAAGAGGTAGGAGACGACAGGCGCACCACTTTCGATACAATAGTCACTGAAAAGATCGGCGCGGAAGAACTGATCTCGAATGATCCGATCCTTCTGACGGTTTCCAAGAAAGGATTCCTGATCAGGGAGATCGGCAATACGATCAAGATGAGCTCCAGGGGAACGAGGGGCAGAAAGGGCGATGTAACCGACAGCAACCGTCTTGAATCCGATGATTTCATTTTCGCGACGGTTTCGGGCTTCCTCAAGGACACTATACTTTTCGTAACGGATTCGGGAAGGATCTATTCCCTTAAATGCTACGAGATCAGAGGAGATACTGAAGGCAAGATTACAAGGTCCCACATCCGCAATATTGACAGGCTCAGGGAAATCGAGGTAAGGAGCGAGTTGATTACGGCGGTCCTGGTTGTACATGAGTTTACTGAAAAGCATTTCATCCTCTTTATAACGAGAAAGGGTAAAGCCGCAAGAATAGGCCTCAACCATTTCGAAAATATCAACAGGACAGGCGTAAACAGCATCAATCTGAAAAACGGGGACGCGGTCGCCGGCGCTGTGATCACAGACGGAACTAAAAAGCTGTTTTTAATCAAAAAAAACGCAAAGGGCTTCAGGTTCGATGAAAACTTATTCTCCGTGCATAACAGGGGGGTAGGCGGCGAAAAAGCCACCTCAGTGTCAAGTGCCGAAGAAGAAGTGTTAGGCATGGAACTTGCCGAAGAAAACAGATTGATCATATTCATCACGAAGGACGGCAGGGGCAGGAAGGTAAAACCCGGCGAATTCTCCGAACTTGTCAACAGGGGCGGAAAGGGCCATAAGCTAGTCCTGCTCGGCAAGGGCCGCAGCCTGGCCAGTTTCGTGATCTGTGAAGAAGACGATACGCTTATAATAACCACTAAAAACGGGCGTAGAATATCAATGGGCGTCGATAAGGTCGGGCCGAATCTTCTCAAATTGATGGATATAAAGGGCGATGACGAGGTTTCATCGATATCCACAGTTAAAGTTACGGAATGAAAAAGCCGGAGATGGTATGAGTGATTTTTCCTGTGTAATATTCAACCTCTACCAGACTATCCTTGACGATTCGCATGGCGGCCCCGAAAGGGAAAAATACCGGCTTGACAACATATACACGATCCTTGAAAAATCGCTTTTTCCCGTTAAATTCAGCTCGCTCAGAAAAATTTATCTTGAATCGGAACAGTTTGCCAGCGCCTATGAGCACGAAAAGGGACTTTCTTTCGGACCTTTCAACCAGGTTAATTATATGGTTCGGAAATTAGGTATAAAGGATTCGGTGGTATTCAAGAGAGTCTACGACAGCTATATCGACGCGCTCCTTCAAATTTCCCCGAAACTCAGGAAAAATGTCAAAGCGGCGTTTGACCTGCTTCGGGAAAGGGGCAAAAAGATCTCTGTCCTTTCTACATCTGATAAAACACCGGGCGATATTGTTAAAATGCTTCTCAAAGACCTTCTCATATATGACAGCATAGACGAATTTAATTTTTCAGACGGTGCGGGGATAACAAAACCCATGGCCCTTGTCAATCTATGCCTTGAAAAACTGAACCTTGCCAGAAAAGATGCGCTATATATTGGGAAGCTTTCCGCTCCTGACTATGCGGAGATGACGAAGGCCGGTTTTAATACCCATCTCTTCAAAGAAACAGAAGATGATATCTATCAGCTCGCTATTCGTTACAGCGGCGGTTATTTATAGCCTCCTTCCGCTGTTTATCGGGCGGTTAGGGCCGGCGGGCACAAGCAATTAGCGCTAAGGAGATATTATATGAAGCTAAAGCATGTAATTGAGTCTCAGCAGTTCTCCAGGCAGGACCTTGAATACATCTTTGAAACAGCCAATAAGATGGAGAAGCTGTCCATCCAGGAAACTGTCCTGAAAAACAGGATATTGATCACCCTCTTTTACGAACCTTCGACCAGGACGAGACTATCCTTTGAAGCTGCCATGATAAAGCTCGGCGGAAGCGTTATTTCTACAGAAAACGCGGCAAGTTTTTCATCCGCCGCAAAAGGCGAAACCATCGAGGATACGATAAGGGTTTTAAACGGATACGGTGATGTTATCGTAATCAGGCACCCGGAGAACGGGGCCGCGGCTAAAGCGAGCCGCGTTTCCGATATTCCCGTCATTAATGCCGGCGACGGGACCGGGCAGCATCCTACCCAGTCGCTGCTCGATCTTTATACGATAAAAAAAGAGCTCGGCCATATAGACGATTTAAGAATAGCAATGGTTGGAGACCTCGCGAACGGACGGACGACCAGGTCTTTAGCCTACCTTCTTACAAAGTTTAAGAACATTAGCATTGTTTTCGTAGCCCCTCCGAATGTCAGGATGAATGATGATATAAAATCTTATCTTAAAAGCCACAATGTAATTTATGAAGAATCGGAAAAACTCGAAGAAGCCGTTTCGAATGTCGATGTGGTTTACCAGACCAGGATACAGCGTGAAAGGTTTTCGAGCATGGAAGAATATGAAAAGACGAGGGGAATTTTTATAATAGACAGGAAAATACTCGATATACTTCCGGAAAAAGCTATAATCATGCACCCGCTTCCAAGGGTTGACGAGATCAAGTATGAAGTTGACGGAGACCCGAGATCCGCTTATTTCCGCCAGGCACACAACGGTCTCTTTATTCGAATGGCAATTTTATCAATCGTACTTGAAAAATAAAGGGGCTTTCAATGGATTTACTCAGCAAGGACAGATCATGGCAGTTTACTCCCCGCAATCCTAAATTATTGAACGAACTCTCAGAGAATTTTCACTACCCCGAACTTATAACAAATATCCTCCTGGGGCGCGGTATAGACACCGCCGCAAGGATACTGAATTATATTAAACCTTCGACGCTTAATTTTTATTCGCCTTTTTATTTCAAAGACATGGGAAAGGCTGTAGACAGGATAGAAAAGGCAATAAACGAACATCAGGGCATACTCATATTCGGTGATAAGGACGCTGACGGCGTAACCGCCACGGCAATTCTATACAAATATCTCCAGCGTCTTGACGCCAATGTCGTATACAGGGTTCCTGAGGGTTCTGAAAATTACGGTATTTCAAAGGATGTGATCGGATGGGCGGCTATTAACGATTTCAGCCTGATCATAACGGTTGACTGCGGGATAACATCTATCGCGGAGATAGAATACGCCAATTCGATCGGAATGGAGGTCATTATAACAGACCACCATGAAGCAAGGGAAAATCACCCTGCCGCCTATGCTGTGATCAATCCGAAGATCTCTAGCGACTGTTATCCCTTCGCTTTTCTAAGCGGCGCTTCCGTCGCTTTCAAACTTGTATGCGGGCTGGCTGAAAAATCGACCCTTAGTGAAACCTATAATATTGAAATCGTATTTTTCGATATAGAAACTACCGGCTTAAACCTTTCAAAGGATGAAATAATAGAAATCGGCGCGATCAAGGTAATAAACGGTGTAAAAATAAGCGAATTCCAGGCTCTTATCAAACCTTCTTCCAATATTTCCGCAGAGATAACTGCGCTGACGGGCATTACCAATGAAATGCTTGAAAAGGACGGAAAACCTGTCGCCGAAGTGCTTGAAAAGTTCGTCCGGTTTATCGAAGGCTGCCGGCTCGTCGGCCACAATTCCATCGAATTCGACCTTAAATTTATCGAAAGGGAGCTGAAAAAATATTTAAAGATCTGCATCGGCAACCCTGTTGAGGATACGCTGAAAATGTCGAGGGTGATGATTAAAAAGATCAGTGATTATAAACTTTCAACAGTCGCTAAATTCCTCGGATTATATCCTGAGCCCGGTAAACTTCACCGCAGCCTTTTTGACAGCTATGTGTGCTCCGAGGTATACAGGCGCCTTATAATAAACAGGAATACAAAACTTATAGAACTTTACGAGGAATACCTGCCCCTCGCCGCCATCGGAACAATAGCCGATATTATGCCCCTGGTCGACGAGAACAGGAATATAGTAAAAAACGGGCTGCGCCTGCTTCCCCATACGTCTATCGGCCTTATCACGCTTCTCCGCGAAATCAATATGAATATCGAGAAGGTAAAAAGCAGGGATATCAGCTGGAACGTTTCGCCGATCCTGAATTCTCCGGGCAGGGTCGGAGACGCAAGCTTGAGCGTGGAACTGCTCATTTCAAACAAGGTTAAGGAATCCGAAGAGCTCGTGCAGGCTATTATTTCTAAAGATACTGAAAGAAAAAATATTGTAGACGACGGAATAGAAATTATAAACAAGATGCTCGAATTGAATTCTAAGGCCGCGGACAGGATGTTTTTCATATCTTCCGACAGGTTTTCCAAAGGAACGACCGGACTCCTCGCCAACCGGTTTTCAAATCTTTACACATTGCCTGTGGTCATTATAGCTATCGACAGGGGATTTTCGACCGGTTCTATCCGCGCCCCGAACGGCTTTGATGTCATCAAAATGCTCGACTCCTTAAAAGACCTTGTCGTACAATTCGGCGGTCATAAATCCGCAGGCGGTTTTACGATCAAGACTGAAAACATTGAAACATTCAGGGAAAAAATAGTCGATTATATGGACCGCCTTACAACAGAAGATCTGAAAAGGGAACTGATCGTAGACGCGGTGATCGAGGACCCTGGGGATTTGAATCTTTCAATGATCAGATACCTTGAAAATGTTATCGAGCCTACGGGCAACGGCAATGAAATTCCCAGGCTGCTGATGAAAGGCGTGAAAATAGTATCAAACAGGGATATAGGAAGGAACAGCGAACATATTCTTATGACGATCCAGAGAAATGGTAAATCCCTGACGGTGACCGGCTGGAACTGGGCGAAAAAGATCAGAATTATCGCAACCGGGACAGGCCAGGAGGCTTTTTTTGACCTCATCGTTACGCCGGAGATCAATAAATACCAGGGAAACGAGGAATTGAGGCTAAATCTAATCGATATCAAGAGAGCGATATGAAGAGACTGATAGAGGGCCAGGCAAGGGCGGTTTCCGTTATATCGCGCCTAATAGATGAGAATATTTCCGGACGGACTGTTATTTTGCTTGGCGAACGGGGATGCGGTAAATTTACGGCGGCAGCTTATTTGGCGGAAATTCTGCTCCACAAAAGCCCGTTTTTATCGCCGGATTTTATGTTTTACAGGAACGACTTATTTTCTGTAAAAACCCGTTATTTTCTCAATAATATAAAAAACGAAAAAATAAAATCTATTTTTTCCGATTATTTGAATTACTTTCTCGGAAGGCTGTCCGCTGCAATTTCTCTCGGGGAAATAGCCGCAATAAAGCTGAAAAAAATGTTCCCCGGCACAGGGGCATCCTATACCGTCAATGATTTCAGGAACGAATTGCCGGATATCATAAACAGGGAAACCTTCTTCGATTTGATTGAAAATCCGAGTGCATTTTCCTCAAACCTTATAATTGTTTCTGACGAGATTTCAAAAAAATCGAGAATTCCCATCGATTTCATTAGAAGGGCTATAGAATTCAACGGCATCAAGTCAGAATCCGGGCGTAAAATAACACTTATCGGTAATTTTGAAAACGCCTCTGAAGAAACCCAGAATGCAAGCCTTAAACTTTTAGAGGAACCTCCGGCTGGAAATCTGATAATTATTACCGCAAATTCAAGCAATACGATACTTCCAACCATATTATCCCGCAGCATGATAATACATTTTAACCAGCTGACTCCCGCCCTGGTAAACGGCATACTGGGCTCGAACGGGATCATCGGCTCTTATTATTCCACCATCGAGCTGATGGAGGATCAATTGTACGGTTTCCATGAAGAAAGGAAGAAAAAGGTTGTGGAGTTCTTTACCTCGATAGCCCCTGCCATCCAGCAGGGAAACAGTGTTTTTACCTTTATAGAAACAATGGTTTCTGGCCAGAACTCGAGGTCCCCTGTTCACTTTTTCAATGAAATGATCGAATTCATCAGGAACGCTCAGCTTCTCCGGCAGCAGTACCTGAGGAAAACAGATCTGTCCGGATATATAGATACAGATTATAAGAAGATCCTCGATCCGGCGATCCATTCTATTTATACCGCCGAATTAAAAGAGTTCGCATCGAGGATAGGTTATCTTATAAATAAAATAAGGTTCAACAACGTCACGCCGGCCGCAGTCCTTCCCGGATTTCTCATCGACATGGCAAGGTGGTACCAGAAATCACTTAAAAAGCATGCCCGTTAGATAGAATAATCTATGGCCTTTTCTGTTATCCCCTTCTTTACCTTATGGGCGAAATACAGATACCCCGTATGCCCTATCATCCTGTCAAAAGGCCTTGTGAGGTTCTTTTTGATCCTGATGCCCCTCGAAAGGGTTTCCATGCACCTGACCCTGACAAAACCGGTTTCATTCATCTTATATACGGTCGTCTGGACCTGTTCAATATTGGGTGAAATTACGCCTAAAGCCCCTCCCGGTATCAGGGATTTATAGGCTTCATCGATCAGCCTCCAGGGTTCGGGGACATCGAGAAACAGGGCGTCGGCATTTTCAACGCCGAAGCCTCCCTCCACAGAAGGGTCTTTCATAAAATATTCGACATTATCGTAAGGGCTGAACTTCTTAACATTTTTTATGGCGTTTTCAAGGTGCTCGTCCCTTCTTTCGAAGGAATAAACGCGGCCCTCGCTGCCGACAAGCCGTGAAAGGAGAAGCGTCAGCGATCCCGATCCTGTCCCAATTTCAATAACCCGCTTCCCGCCCGATATGCCGAGTTCCAGGATGATGACACCGGCCTCCTTGGGATAAATGATCGTCGTGCGCCTCTTCACCTTCATCATGCAGTCGGAGAGCACAGGCCTGAGAAGATAAAATGCTTCTCCCGTATTTGCTAAGAGCCTGTCGCCGTAATCGGCTTCCGGGGGTATTTTGAGCTCGCCCTTATGGGTGGATACGCTCATATTATCCTGGTAGGCCATCATGAAAGATACCTTATCATCATAATATATATAGATGAAATCGCCTTTATTTAACATTTATACTCCTATTTGCTTGTGCCCGTTAGGGTACTTGTGCCCGAAGGGTATGCCAGCAGGCCTATGTGCCAGTAGGCCTAAATGGATTCTTTCTTTTTGAAATTATTTAATCTGGCCTTTCTCAAACATCATATTCATTAAAACCCCCGGATTTTCTCTCAGAAATGACAGTATATCCTTTCCTTCGATCCTGTATAGCTTGACGTGCGTTTCAGTTTTGTACGAGAATTTTATCGCTTTATTGTCCTTTATCGAAAAAACATCCCCTATTATATCGCCTTTGCTGCCCAGGCTTATTTCATTATCCTGCCGGTATAATTTTACAATCCCGTCTATCAGGAGGAATATATGGTCGCTCTTCTTTCCGGATTCGAATAAAATTTCACCGCTTTCGAATTCGGCAGGTTTAAGTTTTGATTCGAGGCCGGTGACCTGGAAGGAAGAAAGGTTCTTGAAAAAAGGATTGGATTTAATAACTGTCCAGGTCTGCTCGTTTCTCACATTCGCAAGCTTTCGAATATTCTGCTCAACGATAGTATTTCCTATCAGTCTCTTAAAGGATTCTCCGTTAATCGAATAGGCTTCGACATTGGTGACAGCCACAACATCCGCCATCCTTGGCGTGTCGAGAATTATTGACGCTTCGCCGAAATATTCGAAGGTAGCGTATACCTTATCCTTGATTTCGTTGTTTTCAAAACCGCTGATGCTTACATTGCCTGAAACTATCACATAAAATTTATCGCCGGGCGTGTTCTTATGTATTATAAAGTCGCCCTTGTTGAAACTTTCTTTTTTTGTAACAAGGAGAAGATCTTTTATTTTTTCAAAAGGCAGATCCTTGAAGACGTCTATCCTGCTGAATACATCGAGGATCCTGTATGCATCCTCGAACTCGTATTTTTCAATGTCGGGGTATATCGTTTCGCCGATCCCGAATTTGGCTAATTTCAGATTGGTATCCTTCGGAAAATCTTTTTCGGCTATATGGTATACCGTTATCCTCTTCTGGGTCTCCACAGGAAGCGAATTAAGATAGCTGACGGGCGTATGAAGAGGCGGAATTCCCGATTCATGGTAGATAAGATCATAATGCCATGGGAAATTCAGAAGCTGTTCCATCCTTGGTTTTGCTATCACTCCGTCATTATGAAGCTTTTTGATGATTTCAGGTTCGTTCAAATGGTCGGAAGAGTAGATAAAACGTTTATTGCGGTAGCTGAAATGAAATCCGATAGTGGGTATTGAATGCAGGGAATAATAAAAATTAAAAAGAGCCCCATGGATATTGTATCTTCCGTTCATTTTGACCGGGTAAAAGTTAAAAAGGTCCATGAGGGTCGCCGGCGGGATCCTTGTCAGCGCCGAATACTTCCGCAGGAAACTCTGCATGACCGTCGGGGTTGTGTATATTGTGATCTTCGATTCCTCGAGTATTTTCTGGAAAGTCCCGGCGTCATGGTCTGCATGGCAGTGTGTGAAAATAATGCTGTCGATTATCTTGGGATTGACATTGGAATCTTTCAGCCATAAAGTTGAGTTGGCGGGGGGATCTACCATAATGCCGACTTTATTTATCCAGAGTATGAACCCGGATGTGTTCTGCTCGGGATCGAACCCGTGACTCGGCCCCAGGCAGGTTATTCCGAATTCGGGCGGGATGAAAGGTTCGCTTATTGTAGTACCGAGGTCGTAAAGGGCCTTGAAGCTTATTTTGGCGGGGACTGACGCGGTCAAAACCCCGTTATCAAAAACATCGAACCCGCCGTCCTGCCTCTGGACTATTTTCACATTGTCTATAGAAAATCCGCCGGGTATAAGTTCTTTGAGTTCCACAAGGTCTTCCATAACCCTGTTGCCCCTGAAAAATTTCATCTCCGACATTATATCAGGGATATGACCGTTTTCAGTCTTTTCCACATCGCCCTCAATATCGAGTTCCATAGGCCCGAAAACAGCCTCCTGGAGAACAATTTTCATATTCTCGATATGATTGGGATTAACAAATATCCTGGTTTTTTTTTGTTTTAAAAAAAAGTTATAGTAAATAGGGAACTCGATCTCTGCTACGCTCATCCCATGCTTGGGATCGAAATGCTCTATCGGAAGAACGAATACCTGCGGGACACCCTTAGGAAGAAATATCGTGTCTTTCAGGGTTTCAGGAGGCGAACCGAATTGGATATACCCGGCAGAGGTATCAACAAGATAGCCTCCCCGGGGCAATTCCGTAATTACACCTGAGAGTTCCCTCAGGCTTTTTATTTTCTGCATCAAACTCTCCAATCAAAATGGGCTTAATCTGCGTATTTTTCCTTGATAGCTTTTATTACATCATAGATAGAAAAAAATGCTTCCACGACTTCAGGATCGAAATGTTTTCCGCTGCCGTCTTTAATATATTTGAGAACATCCTCTTCCAGCCAGGCATTCTTGTATACTCTTGCCGATATAAGCGCATCGTATACATCCGCCAGTGCAACTATTCTGCCGAGTATCGGGATCTCTTCCCCGACTTTCCCGGGTCCCGTATCGCATTCGTCTTCGCCGCAAACCACCCTTCCCATATACCCCTGCCCGTCCCATCTCTCATGGTGGTTGAGGGCTACTTCGGCCGACAGGGCGTCCCAATCGGAAACCGCGTCATCGAAAAGCCTTGCCCCGTAGACGGTATGCATCTTCATCTGGGCAAACTCCTGGGGAGTCAGCCGCCCGGGTTTCTTCAAAATTGTATCTGAGATCGCGACCTTGCCGACGTCATGCAGCATGGCGGCGATACGGAGTATGTCCTTCACCTGCTTGATCTCATCCAAGCTGAAGCCCTTTTTCTTTGCCCACTTTTCATAGATTTCTATTGAATAGCTTGCTACCCTGTTAACATGATTTCCAGTTTCCTTCGGGTCTCTGAGTTCGGCCATTTTTATCATCCGCAGCAGGATTTCCCTTGTCATTTTTGCCCTTTCAATAGCTACAGAAGCATTGTTCGAGAAAAAGGCGACATACATCCTGTCTTCCTCGGTGAAGGGTATTATCTCTCCATCGGGTCCTTTCGCGTTGATGATCTGCATTACGCCTAATATATTCTGCCGGCTTGTAATCAGCGGCACGGTCAGCATGGATTTTGTCCTGTATGAAGACATGGAATCGAAATAGGAATTGAATGAATAGGGTACGTCATTTCCTATCTTATAGACATCGTCTATGATGAGGGATTCCCCCGTTAAAGCGACGTAACCGGCGATGGAATTGTCATTAATCGGAATTTCAAATATGGAATATATATATTTATTGTTAGTATCGTCTATTTTTGCCAGGGTATCATTCTGCACATAGCTGAATTTGAGTTTTTTACCATCGGCAAGATAAATCGAACCCGAATCGGCTTTTGTAAATAGCCTGGCTTCATATAGGATATTATCGAGTAGCGAATCCACATCCTTGACATGGTTCAGGTTTTCCGTTATCCTCAGCAGTTCTTTGAATTTATCAGCATCCCTTTTAGGTGCGGAAACAGGTCTTTTGGAAGTTTTTTTCCCCGGCATATCAGACTCCAATGACTTTTTCTATCAAAATATCGGTTTAATCGAGCTTCTTTCTTTAGGGGCGCTTCTAAAAACCTTCCTGCCATGACGGCAAGGCAGGGCCCCTTGGCTGGTTTCATTACAATAAGAACATCATTTGTTAATAACAATGTCAGTTTTTAGCCCTTAGTTTAATATCCTGAGACCGTCTTTCCCGCAGCCTGCAAAAAGCTCCCCTTTTTCCGCTAAATAATATAATTTATTATAAATAGCGCCGTCATTGAATTGCTTTTCAAGAGTGAAATCGGAGAACTTTTCTCTCCTGATTTTCAGGATACCGTTGATCCCGTCGGCAATGTAGATAGAATTACTCAGCTCGGAGGCGTCATAGGTGTCCCCCGAGGTGTTGTAATTGATTATGTACCGGTAGTTCCTGGGGTCCGCTATATTATAAATCACGACGCCGCCCATCCTGTCCCCGATTATAAGCGTTTCTTCGTCGAGATAAACGCTGTTAGCCATAGACAGCGCATTGCTGACAGTGGAAAGGAGCTCCCCTCTCCAGTTGAACAGGTAAACCGCTCCTGTTTTTGAAACAGAACAGATAATATTTTTATTGAGGTCTATTCTCTCGCCCGGAAAATCTCTTCGTCCGCCGAAATTGCCGGTTGAGAGAAGGTTTTTCCCGAAATCATATGAATACAGGATAAATCCTTTATCTTTATCGCTTGCTATAATATCGATAACGTTTCCGCCATGTTCGAAGGTTTTAATATTTTCTGAAATTACATTGGTTTCAAGTATAGAATTAATCACCCTTATGTTCGTTATATCTGTAATATCGCATACAAGAAGGCCTCCCGGCGTTTCAATCCCCCCCGCGGCGAGAAATGCCAATGTGCCTGATGCTGTTTTATTGACTGCAACATCATTGATTGATAAATTGGTAACTAAAGAGGATTTCTGCTTAAGATCGGGATTCCCGAGTATTAAAAACCCGTCATCGCCTAACGCGAGGTACACATTCGAAACATCGGCTTGGAACGATTTTACAACCTCTCCATTGGTCCCCCGCCATGACTGGACGACATTATATTTGATAAGATTGATTTTTGAATTTATTTCAGCTTCTTTCAGCTGGCTGTTTGTCACGCTGACGGCAAAAAATATCGCAAGAATGAGGATCGTAAAAGATCCTACAAATACCGTTTCTTTCCAGTATTTTTTTATGAATCCTGCTAATTCCGCCGGTTTTATCTTAAACGCCCAGCTCTTTTTCATTAAACACCACTGCTTCGAATTTATATACCTTCGCGTCATTTTCCCAGCAATAATTTTCCATACCGGCTTTTCTGCATGTCTGGTTCAAAAACTCATCCCTTCCCCAGCCGTTTTCCGTGGCAACCTGGGGCAAGAGCAAGCCTTTCTGGTATCCTCTTTCTAAAACGATGCCATGCTTTCCCGGAACGATTTCGCCGACATCTTTTACTTCTTCAAGGGGGTAGAGAATAGATATTTCAATTTTCAGCTTTTCAAGTTCATTCTTAGATAGCGGTGTGAACCGGGGATCGCGGAAAGCCGATTCAATTGCAATTTCCTTTACAGAATCCCTGAGAGGTTTCTCGCCTGTGATATTCCCGATGCATCCCCTCAGATCTTCCCCTTTCTTAAGAGTTACAAAGATCCCGTAAGATTCTGAAAAAACCTTATCCGACAGGGAAGGAATCCCTGGTGATTCTTTACCTGTGAGCATGCGCTCGATTGTCATGCGTGCTGTTTTGAGCAGGTCCTTTTTCTGATTAATACTGAATTCAATCCGCGGCATAGTAAGCTCCCCCTTATCTAACTTTTAATGTGGCTAAAGCCATGAGCGCGCATAAGGCCGAAAGGATCCAGAACCTTGTTACAACCTGGGTTTCTTTCCAGCCCTTTTTTTCAAAGTGATGATGAATGGGCGCCATTAAAAACACCCTTTTTCCCTCGCCGTATCTCTTTTTTGTATATTTAAAATAACCCTTCTGGACAACGACCGACAGTGCCTCGACTACGAACATTCCGCCGGCTATAAGGAGGAGTATTTCCTGTTTTAATATTATCGAGATAATGGCGATCGTGCCTCCCATGGTCAGCGAACCGGTGTCACCCATAAATACTTCTGCCGGATGAATATTATACCATAAAAAAGCGGTTAAACCGCCTATCATGGCGCCTATTATTACAGTCAGCTCCCCGGTGCCTGTAATAAAAGGAAAGATCAGGTATTTAGCGGCCACGGCGTTTCCTATAACATAACTTAAAATTCCGAACGGTATGTAAAGTATTATTCCCATTCCCGAAGCTAACCCGTCCAATCCGTCGGAAAGATTCATCGCATTTGAAAACGCAACCATTGTAAAAATATAAAATATGAAGGCAAGGTAATGGGGCCATATAAATATTGGCTTATCTATTATCGGGATATAAAATTTCCAGAAAATGTCGGAAAACCCCGGATTGAGCGTTAGCAAGAATACTAACAGGAACGATACAGCGGTCTGCATTAATAATTTTACAATACCCTTGATGCCTTTCGAGTCCTTATACTTGATCTTCATGAAATCATCGATAAATCCTATCATCCCGAAGAGAACGATACCCAGACAGACAATCAGGGTGTAGTAGTTGAATTTTGTCCAGAGTATGATCGAGATCAGTGCGGCAATAATTATCAATATTCCACCCATTGTAGGAGTGCCGGATTTAATAAGGTGAGATGCGGGTCCGTCCTTTCTGATGGACTGTTTGATCCCGAATTCCTTGAATTTCCTTATGCAGAACGGTGCGACACAAACTCCTATAAGGAAGGAAGTGGCAAATGCCGCCATTGTCCTGAAGGTTATATAATTAAGCAGGTTGAAATGTATAATTTTAGTTTTTAAAAGCAGAAAAAGGGCGTTGATCATTTTAAAATCCTTATTAAACCGGCGGTGCCGTCTGCACGGAATGATAATATAATAACATTAGCGGGCGACGGGATTTGAACCCGCGACTTTCAGCTTGGGAAGCTAACACTCTACCACTGAGTTACACCCGCGTAACGCATTATTTTACAAGTTGATTGTGTAAAAATCAAGTTAATTTGGGTTGTCGAATGACATCCCATAGATAATCATATAGAGGCTTTATAGTAAGAAAGTTTTTATACAAAAATTCAACGAGGCCAGGCCCGAAAACCAAATCGTCCAGATTCTTTCGGCAGTATAGGTAAAAACCCTTTCTCTCGTACCACTTTCTGAGATCTTCCGGCACATCTTTGTCTTTGACCCTTTTGAAAACTTCTCCTGCTATTTCGAATTGCGACGCAGGACCTTTTTTGCCATAGAAAAATATCGCTTTTTTAAAAGCTGCCGGATCTTTGAGAATGGCTTCACGCAATTTTTCCTTTAAATTTGAAGGATAGTTAAAAAATCCCATTCCGAAATGATAATACTCCGGGTATATTTCAAAAAAATAGACTGGAGTTTCCTTCCAGTCCGGTACTGCTTTTTTAAAAGAAATCCAGACATTATTCCTGTATGGAGTTTTATCCTTTGAAAATCTTGTGTCCCTGTAGATCCTCGAAATGGTTTTATCGACCGCCGGCCTCAGCTCGAATTCCGGATCGATATTTTTCATCTTTTCCCCGAGATCGGCTACAAGGTCCTGGAAAGGGCGCAGGACGTTTTTCTTATAATCGGGCTTGTGTTCTTCATACCATTCCCTGTTGTTGTTATAGCCTATCTCGAAAAGAAATTTTATTGTTTTTTCAGTAAACCCCGTAAAAAGCATGATCAAACCCCATAATTTTCTATTGGATTTTTTAAAACAAAATTAGTAAAATATATATAGTGTAAAGTAAAATATCAAGGAATCGGATGAAATATATAAGGCTGATATTATTTTTTTTGTTTACTTTTCTTATCACCTGGGCATGCTGGTGGGGCCTGGCGCTTCTTGTAAATCTCAATATACTGCATCATGGGCAGGCTTATTATATTGTAATCCTGTTTATCGGGAGTCTCGGCCCCTCTTTTTCACCTTTCATAACATTTGCATTGACAGGCAATAAAAGAGGGTTTAAAATTTATTTATGCCGTCTTTTCAGGTGGCGCCTGAATATTTTCTGGTACATATTACCGTTTATAATTACTTTCGGAGCGTCCCTTCTTTCAGTCTATTTTTTAATAATTCTTTCAGGCAACCGTTTCACCATAGGAATGAACGGCCCCTGGTTTATGCTTTTCCCGTTGTTCTTATTAATGCTTGCCGGAGGCGGCCTCGAAGAATTCGGATGGCGGGGATTAGCTTTGCCCGAGATGGAAAAGTATTACAGCCCTTTATTTTCGGGCCTCGTTATAGGGTTGGTATGGCTGATATGGCATTATCCTCTGATAGTCATAAAGGGAGCTTATTACTCAATGGACCTTATAATTTTTACGATAGCTATAATTGGTTTAAGTCTGATCCTGACATGGATTTACGACCATACTCAAAGTATAATTATCTGCATGATCGCTCATGCCTCTTATAATATGGCTATTGCAACGGGAATTTTCGGATATTTCCTGCAGGACGGCTATTATACGAAAGCACTCATTAATTCGATTATACTACTGCTGACGGGATTGTTCCTGCTGTTAGCTTTTCCAAAGGCGAAGGTCAATATGAAATTAACCCAAACGGCATGCCCATAAATAAAAAAAGCTCTCGACACCTACTTTCCCCGTAAACGAGTATCATCGGCGACGCAGGGCTTAACTTCCGGGTTCGGAATGGGACCGGGTGTAACACCTGCGCTATGGTCGAGAGCAAT
>Ga0181520_10000120_pt1 | contig 157370 bp, 135 predicted proteins | sample PEATcosm2014_Bin_29_FD_132451 | JGI IMG/M metagenome (GOLD analysis project Ga0181520, IMG submission 132451) | Peatland microbial communities from MTU Mesocosm Facility, Houghton, MI, USA - PEATcosm2014_Bin02_30_metaG | ecosystem: Environmental > Terrestrial > Soil > Wetlands > Peat | place... | reverse complement strand
CGGGTTGTGCTTCTGCAACACCTTCGTGATTGCCGCCGTCAACGTCGTCTTGCCGTGATCGATATGCCCGATCGTGCCCACGTTCACGTGCGGCTTCGAACGATCAAACTTTTCCTTCGCCATAAGAAACCCCAAATCCCTTTCATGGCTCGTACTGCCCGTTTCAACCCGGGGCGCCGGCCATCCGGCTCCAGCCCCAAAAAATCAGCTATCAGTTCTCAGCCAACCGCTATCAGTCTCACCCCGCACATGCGGGCCGAATCGGCTTCACCCAACACCGCCCGGAACTGTCAGCTGTTTACTGTCAGCTGTCAGCTTGCTTCACTTGCCCTGCGCCCGGCCGATGATCTCATCGGCAATCATGCGCGGGGCCTCTTCGTAACGCGCGAACTGCATGGAGTAAGAGGCACGGCCCTGGGTGGACGACCGAATGTCGTTCACGTAGCCGAACATCTCCTTCAACGGCACCATCGCCTTGATGACCTGCGATCCAGCCGCGTGTTCCATGCCCTCGATCCGCCCGCGACGCGAGTTGATGTCGCCAATAATGGTTCCCATGAACTCCTCGGGGACCGTCACTTCCACCGCCATCACCGGCTCCAGCAATACCGGCGACGCTTTTCTTGCTGCTTCCTTGAAGGCGATCGAACCCGCAAACTTGAAGGCCATTTCGTTGGAGTCCACTTCATGGTAGCTGCCGTCGAACAAAATCACCTTCACGTCTACCATGGGGTAACCCGCCAGAATGCCCAGTTCCAGCGCGCCCCGCACTCCCTGATCGATGGGCTTGATGTATTCCTTGGGCACCACGCCGCCCTTGATCTCGTTGATAAATTCGTAGCCCTTGCCCGGCTCATTGGGCTCGATGCGCAGCTTGCAATGGCCGTAGTTGCCCGAGCCGCCGGTCTGGCGGATGTATTTGCCCTCGGCTTCCGCCACCTTGCGAATCGTCTCGCGGAAGGCCACCTTGGGCTCGCCGACATTGGCGTCGACCTTGTGCTCCCGCTTCATGCGATCCACAAGAATCTCAAGGTGCAGCTCGCCCATGCCGCTGATGATGGTCTGACCCGAATCCTCGTCGGTGTGCACCTTGAAGGTGGGGTCTTCATCGGCCAGGCGCGACAGGGCGATGGCCATCTTCTCCTGATCGGCCTTGGTCTTGGGCTCAATGGCCACCGATATCACCGGCTCAGGGAATTTAATGGCTCCCAGAGCGATGGGATGATGCGGTGCGCACAGAGTGTCGCCCGTCTTCAGATCCTTTAGCCCTACGCAGGCACAGATGTCGCCGGCGAGAATCTCGCTCACGTCCTCGCGCTTGTTGGCGTGCATCTTCACCAGCCGCCCCACGCGCTCGGTCCTTCCGGTGCGGGGGTTTAGCACCGCATCGCCGGTCTTGAGTGTGCCAGAATAAACCCGCACAAACGAGAGCTTGCCAAACGGATCGTTGATCAGCTTGAAGACCAGCGCCGCCAGGGGCTCATTGTCATCAGCCTTGCGCACCACGATTTCGCTATGGTTGGAGGGATTGATGCCTTCCACCGGAGGCTTGTCCAGTGGGCTGGGCAGGTAATCCACCACCGCATCCAACAGCGTTTGAACACCCTTGTTCTTAAAGGCGCTTCCGCAAATCACGGGGAAGATCTTCAGATCGATAGTGGCCTGGCGAATGCCGGCCTTCAACTCGTCGATAGTCGGGGTCTCGCCCTCGAGAAACTTCTCCAACAGCACGTCATCGGTCTCCGCAATGACCTCGATCAGCTGTAGTCGGAAGGCCTCGGCCTTCTTCTGCAGCGAGGCCGGAATGGGCTCGATGTCGTACTGCGAGCCCATGGCCTCGTCGTGCCACAGAACCGCCTTCATCTCGATAAGGTCGACAACTCCCTTGAAGCCCGCTTCTGCGCCAATGGGAATCTGCAGCGCCACGGGTCTGGCGCCCAATCGCTTGCGGATGGTGTCGACCACGTATTCAAAGTCGGCGCCATTCTTGTCCATCTTGTTCACGAAGCAGATGCGCGGCACTTTGTACTTGTCGCCCTGCCGCCATACCGTCTCAGTCTGCGGCTGCACGCCAGAAACCGAGTCAAACACCGCCACCGCGCCGTCCAGGACGCGCAGCGAGCGCTCCACCTCGGCGGTAAAGTCCACGTGGCCGGGCGTGTCGATGATATTGATGCGAAAGTCGCGCCACATGCAGGTGGTTGCGGCAGAGGTAATGGTGATGCCGCGCTCCTGCTCCTGTTCCATGTAATCCATGGTCGCGGTGCCCTCATGCACTTCGCCAATGCGGTGCGTGATGCCCGTGTAAAACAGGATGCGCTCTGTCGCTGTCGTCTTTCCGGCGTCGATGTGCGCCATGATTCCGATGTTCCGGCAACGATTCAGAGAAATGGTGCGAGCCACGGTATTCATCCTTGCGGGCGTTCGGGCCCGCGGTTGTATCGGTAACGGGGCCCCAGCCAATCGGAACCCCTTCGTGCCGGCGGTTCTTCTCCCCCGGCCTCAACGCTATGGTTTGCGCTCCCGCGCCCTACCAGCGGTAGTGGGCAAAGGCCTTGTTGGCCTCGGCCATGCGGTGCACGTCTTCCTTCTTCTTCATCGCCGCGCCGCGTCCGTTGGCCGCGTCCAGCAACTCGTTCGACAACTTGTCGGTCATGCCCTTCTCGCCGCGGCTGCGGCCATACGTGATCAGCCAGCGGATGGCCAGAGAGGTTCTTCGATCGGGATTCACTTCAATTGGGACCTGGTAGTTGGCTCCGCCCACCCGGCGCGTCTTCACCTCGAGCAGCGGCTTGCAGTTCTCGACCGCTTTCTTAAAGAGCTTGAGAGCGTCGTCGCCCCCGCCCTTCTCCTCAAGGATCTTCATCGCATCGTAGAAGATGCCCTGGGCCGTCGATTTCTTACCACCCCACATCATCGAGTTGACAAATTTCGTCACCAGCGTCGATCCATAGACCGGGTCCGGTGCCACTTCCCGCTTCGCAATGTGCCCTTTTCTCGGCATAATCCTCAAAATCCTCGCGCGCTATCGCGCCGCTTCTGCTGCCCTAGTCCCGGTCCAAATACTCCGCCCGGGAACCACCCTTATTTCTTCGGCGCCGCGCCACCCTTGGCGCGCTTGGCTCCGTACTTCGAACGGCTCTGCTTGCGGTTGGCCACGCCCACCGAATCCAGCGTGCCACGCACCACGTGGTAACGAACCCCTGGCAAATCCTTCACGCGGCCTCCGCGGATCAGCACGATCGAGTGCTCCTGCAGGTTGTGGCCGATACCGGGAATGTAGGTGGTGACCTCAATGCCGTTGGTCAACCGCACGCGGGCTACCTTGCGCAGGGCCGAGTTCGGCTTCTTGGGCGTCTGTGTATACACGCGGGTGCAGACACCGCGCCGCTGCGGCGAAGCCTGCAAGGCCGGCGAAGCCGTTTTGTACCGCGGGGCCGTGCGCCCCTTGCGAACCAGCTGATTAAATGTAGGCAAACTCAAACTCCTTACCGCAAAAATCCCTGCAACCCCATGTTCGACCGCCGCGCGCAGACCTCTGGGGCCTCCCCTGCGAGCTCGCACAACCAAACTACGGCGCGCACACGCACGGAAGCCCTGTTGTTACTGCTTCGCGTCTGCCTTCGTTCCACTTCCAGACGAGAGCCGGGACGGTGGCCGGTCGTTTTCCCGCTTGCACAGGAAAAGCTGACTCCGTTTCGCCGGTTCCGGCTCGCATAGCCCTCCAAGGCGGAGAACGCGCGAGCGCCGATGCGATGTATGAGTCTTCACGTCTTCCAAGGCGTATTCGATGCCCGACCCGGCCGTGTCCTCCCTAAAGAAGAACACCCCCGATAAGCATTCGCTTCGGCAACCATCCAACGTGAAAACGTCTTTGCCCCCGCCCTTCGCAAGAGAAGAGCAACTTCGGAGCCTCTCGGCCGGATCAACTCTCCCCCGGCCTCGGGATTAAGCCCTCGCCAAAACCACCCGGCGGGACCACCCGTACGCATCTTCCCCTAAGACACACGGACAGATGCGTTCTTGCGGAACCCTTCTACAATAACAAGAAACGGGGGTGGGGTCAATGCAATCGGCCACCGCCCCCGGAATTTTCAAGGAGCTATTCGATCGAGTGCAGCTTCCAGGCCCCGCCATCGAGCGAAAAGTCGGCCTGGCGCTTGGTGCTCAGCGTGTTTCCGGGGTTGTGCGCGATGTTCTGCAACGCGTCCGGCACGCCGGTGAAATCCACGGATTCGGTAAATGAGGCGCCCTTGGCAGAATCCACGCCGGGCAGAGTCTCGTCCTGTATCTCCTTGATATCGTGTGCCTTAAGATGATTGGCCGCCACGGTAACCACAACCGCCACAAAACGAGTATCGGTGAGGCTATCCGGACGCCACTCGATGACATCGCCACCTTTGGGCAGCTTGATCACCTTCTTGCCTTCAGGGGTCAGCGTGAAATCGGCCCAGAACCGGTTGGGATATACCTTGGTTCTCTCCCAATACTTCGCCGCGATCCCCTGCCGCATGCCCAGATCGGTTAGCGTGATGTTGATGCCCGCCGGCGGAGCCTGATCGTACTTGGCCTGGATCAACGCCAATGCGTTAGCCTGCGTCAATTCCGGAGTCGACTTGCAGCCCACCGCCAGAAACAACCCCGCACCCAAAAGGGCCATCGCCCCTAAAGTCTTCCTCTTCAATGTATTCCTCACTTTTCCTCCCTACACCGCTCAAAACGGCTCGAATACCATCGACCCGCCATTTTTCACCTACTTTCCACTGCTGTCAATGGAGTTGCAAGTGACAGGGCGCACACTTCATTGAATTTACTGTGGGAAGTGTGCCGAACGCAGCTCAAAGCGTACAAAACCCTCCCTTTTTCCCTCGCCTCCGGCCCCGCTCACGGAGTCGCATCGCCCACAATCCGCGTACGTAGAAGATCCAGGAATCCCTTTTCGTCCGACTGCAGGCAGACCTGGGCGTTGGGAGCGCCGGCGGCGGGCCGCGTGAACCCTTTCTCGTCTACCTCAAGACGCATGGGCTTGGCCGGGCAAAGCTCGGGACGAATCGCGTAGGTTACGGCCACTGGGTCAAAAAGCGTCGGCGTCACGACCTGCCCCCCGCTGCCCGTCATCCACTGGTGATAAAGAAGGGTCAGTTGGTCGGTCAGCGGGGAACCGTGGGAAAAGATCGCCTCCCGCTGCGCCTGCTGCAGATGGATCTGGGTCGAATCCAGCGGCATCATGAAGATCGGCACGCCGGCCGCCAACAGCGCCTGCGCTCCAGCCGGATTGCGATTGATGTTCCACTCAGCGTCCGGAGGCCGATGTTCGCCCGTCTTTCCGTCGTCATAGCCGCGATAGATGCTGCCCCCCATCATCACCACCCGCTTCAGCTTGCGGAAGGTGGCCGGGTCGCGCTCAATGGCCGCCTGCACAGTGACAAGTGGCCCGATGGCAATCAGCGTGATCTCTCCGGGATGGCTGCGAATCTGGCTCAGCAGAAAATCGGCTCCGTCGGCATGCTTTCGCTCCGGAGCCTGGCGCGCGTAGGCCGCCTGCGTAAAGGGGTTGTCGGTCTTGGCGGCGGGGCCGGCGGCTACCGGGATATCGCTGCGGCCGGCCGCGCCCAGGTACCGATCCAGCAGGCGGGCGCGCAACTCCGTATCGCCGAATGTCGTCGTCACTCCCAGGATGTGCAACTCCGGACTGCGCAGCGCCAGGGCCAGCGCAAATGCGTCATCGATGTCGTCGCCTATGTCGGTGTCGAGTATGACGAGCTGGGGCTGAGGGACAGACGCACCTCCGGCTGCAGCCTGCGCCCGGCTCGCACCAGGAGCCGCCGTCGCCAGAGCCATCGCAGCTATCACCATAAAAATATGCGGAGTCTTCATGCCAAGTACTCTAACCCACTCGACAACCACTAGGAGCTTTTCTCCAGTTGCGCAACAATCCGGTCGGTGTCGTAGACGCAGCCGCCCCACACTCCTCCGCTGGCCTGCACCAGCGCGGCCCACAAACGCGTGTCGTCGGGCAGTCCGGGGTGCGGGCGCAGGTCTAGGCGCGGCGCACGCTTCTGCAGACGCCGCCGGCCCTCTTCCGCGCCGAACTCACCCTCTGCGTCGCCCACCAGGTTCACCGACCCTGTCAACCTTTCGCGGTCGATGACAATCTCGATAAGGTCGCCCTCCAGGACCTTCCCAATCGGCCCCCCGGCCAGCGCCTCCGGCGAAATGTGCCCGATGCATGCCCCCGTGGAGACGCCGCTGAAGCGCGCGTCGGTGAGTACGGCGACGTGCTTGCAGTGGGCAAGCTGTTTCAGAGCGCCTGTCACCTGGTAAGTCTCTTCCATCCCCGCGCCCTTGGGCCCGCCGCAGATGAGCACGATCACGTCGCCCTGCCCGATGCTGCCGCTCTTGATTGCCTCCACTGCCGCCGTTTCTGTGATGAAAACCCGTGCCGGTCCGCGATGCCTGTAGACATTGGCCGCATCGATCAGCGCGGGATCGATGGAAGTGCTCTTGATAACCGACCCTTCCGGCGCCAAGTTGCCCAGGGGAAAACATACAGTTGGCGTCAGGCCCCGCGAGCGTGCGCGATCCGGCGACATAATCACATCGTCGGGGTCGATGCCGTCCTGCCGCTGCAGAGTCTGGCGCAATGCGCTGCGGCGTTCGCTTTCCTCCCACCAGTCCAGGCACGCACCCAGTGTCTCGCCACTGACTGTCTTCACTGTCGTGTCCAGCAGGCCGGCGCGCCGCAGGTGCAGCATTACCTCCGCTACCCCCCCAGCCAGAAATACCTGCACGGTGGCAAAGTTTCGCGGCCCATTCGGCAGCGCGTCCACTAGCCGCGGCACCAGGCGATTAACTTCCGCCCAATCTTCCACGGTAGGCCGCCGCAAACCCGCCGAAAATGCTACTGCGGGCAGATGCATCACCAGGTTTGTTGACCCACCAAAGGCAGCATGCACCACCATGGCATTCTTCAGTGCCGCGGCGGTCAGCACGTCGGCCACGCCCATCCCCAGTTCGTACATGCGTTTCAGCGCCCTGGCTGAACGCCGCGCGGCATCCAGCCAGATGGGCTGGCCTGAAGGAGACAGCGCCGTGTGCGGCAGGGCCAGTCCCAGCCCCTCAGCCACTACCTGCGAGGTGGCCGCCGTGCCCAGGAACTGGCACCCTCCGCCCGGCGTAGCGCAGGTGCGGCAGCCCACCTCGGCGGCATATTCCAGCGTGATCTGCTTCTGTGCAAAGCGCGCGCCTATCGTTTGGGCTTTGGCCGCATCCTCGCCCGCCTCGGGCAGCAGCGTCACTCCGCCGGGAACCAGCACTGCGGGCATCTTTCCCGCCGACGCCAGCGCCATCATCATCGCCGGCAACCCCTTGTCGCAGGTGGCCACACCCAGCACCCCTTTGCCAGTGGGCAGGGAGCGCATCAGGCGACGCAGCACCATCGCCGCGTCGTTGCGAAACGGCAGCGAATCCATCATCCCCGTGGTGCCCTGCGTTCGACCATCGCAGGGGTCGGTACACGCGCCGGCAAAGGGCACTGCGCCCAGAGCCTTCAACTCCCGCGCCGCCTCGGCCACCAGCAGTCCCACTTCCCAGTGCCCGGTATGAAAGCCCAGCGCAATGGGTCGCCCGTCTTCAGCGCGCAGCCCACCGTGTGTGCTCAGAATCAGGAATTCAGGGTCAAGAAGGCGGGTAGTCTCCCAGCCCATCCCTGCGTTCTGGCTCATGGCGAACAGGTTGCCCGAGGGCTCTTTCAGCAGCATCTCTGCCGTCAGCGGCAACGCTCCTGCCGGTCCCGGCGCATGGGTTGCCACGCCCAGCAGGCTCGCGTCCGGCGATTCCAGAACGGATATGACAGAGATTGCCGCCATGAGAAAACTCTCCTTCGATTCAGTAAGCAAGTATAGAAGCGGGCAGCGGCGCTTCCCTTATCCGCCACACGCAGGACGCGCTGGCCATTGCGCATCTGCTCGAAGATGGAGTGAGGCGCCCCTACTTCCTGGGCGCAGTTGCCACACTCACTAGCGAATCCGCACAGCCGTAGTAGAGAAACCACTTCTTGTGAAAGAAGATCAGCCCCTCCGAAAAGGTGGTTCCGGCAGCGTATTGCCCGGTCTTTTCATACGGCAATTCAGGCTTAAACACTGGCGCCGCCATCTGACCTTTTAAATACGCCGGGTTCTTTGCATCGAAGAGCGCTTCGCCAACGCCATAGGCCGCGGGACCCAACTGCGGATCGCCGCCGCTGCTTGCATTCTTCCCGTTGTAGATCACCACAATCCCCGCGCCGGTCAACACCGGGGGCGGCCCGGTTTCAGGGAACGTGCTGTCAAAGTGGCCGGGGCGCGGGCGCAGCAGCTCCACCGCATTGCCCTGCATATCTTCCACTGGGTTCCAGTGAATCAGGTCATCCGATGTTGCCAGGTGGATGGTGCCCTCTCCCCAATACATCCAGTACCTGCCGTTGATTTTGGCAGCAATCAAGCGGCCTTTTTTGATCTCGGTCACAATCCCCGCCGATTTGTATTTCAACTGGGCATACCTGCCCCCGGCGGCAGTTAGAAATGCAGGCCCATACTTCGTCCAATGTGTCAGGTCCCGCGAAGTGGCGATGCCCACCGAATAGGTGGTGCGGTTCCACTGTGTGTAGGTGAGCACATAGGTGCCGTCCTCCGACTCCACGATGCGCGGGTCTTCCACGCCACCCGGCCACTCGCGGGCCTTCTGGTCGTCCTCCGCTGGATAAAACACCGGCGCTGCAAGCCGCTTGAAGTGGATGCCGTCCTTGCTCTCCGCCAGTCCCAAACGCGAGGTGTGCATGCCAATTTCCATGGGGCCCGAATTGTCCTCGGCACGGTAGAGCACCACCACTTTGCTGTCGCGCACAATGGCCGCGGGATTGAACGTATGCAGGGCCTCCCACTGCGCTGGAGCTTTCAGCACCGGGTCGGTAAACGTCGACTCCGGCCGTGGCGCAATCACCGGGTTGCCGGTCGTGGGCCGCGTGAACGGGCCGATGGCCCACTTCTCCGCGCTCTGTGCTTGCAGTCCCGTGGCGCAAACCAGCGCCGCCGCCAATACCAACCTGCTTCCGATTCTCATCCCGACACAATCCTTATCAATTCGCAGTCTGCGGGCTCAGCGCATAGAAGCTTAGAGCCGCATCGCCTTGTTCAAGCAACCGTGTGCGCGTAAGCCTACCGTAGCACTCTGCCAAGCGCTCTTTGCGGCGATGCTCGGCAATCACCACTGCCCCAGCCGCCAACCTGCTTGCCGCGCCTCCGCCCAGCAATCCCAGAACTGCCGCGTACTCTTCCGCAGCATCGTACGGGGGATCAAGAAAGACGATGTCGAAGGCCATCGAAGCGCTCGCCCCCCCCTTGCGGAGATACGTCCCTACACTGGCGGATTCAACGCGGAATCCCGCCGTGAGCCCCAGCCGTGCCAGGTTGGCACGCAGAACCTTCAACGCCGCGGGCGCCCGCTCAACCAATGCCACGTGTGCTGCGCCGCGGCTTATGGCCTCAATGCCCACCGCACCGGACCCGGCGTACAGATCAAGAAAAACTGCGCCCTCGATGCGCGGCGCCAGCACGTTGAACAGTGTCTCGCGCAATCGGTCGCTGGTGGGCCGGGTGGCGAGGCCCGCCGGAGCCTCCAGCGTGCGGCGGCGAAGCGATCCTGCAATGATGCGCATCGCGAACCAGCATACCTCAAACGGCATTTGGCCCCACCCTCTACAATTCATGTATGCGAGGCTGGTCAATCCCGCTGGGCCGGTGGATGGGCGTGGAGTTGCGCGTCCACGCTTTCTTCCCCCTGCTGGCGGGCGTGTGCCTGATGCTAGGCGCCTCGGATGTCGGCCCCTTCTCCTTGGCACGCGGTCTGGGCCTGTTTATGGCCTTGCTGGGCGCGGTGGTGATTCGCGAGATCGCCCGCCTGCTCGTGGCCGCATGGCTAGGCCTCAAGTTACGCGCCGTTCTACTGCTGCCCATCGGTGGCCTGTTTGCCTACGCCAACCCCGAGAGCCAGGAAAATTCCAACCAGGGCGGCGGTCAATTTGCCATGGCGTTTGCTGGCCCCCTGGCCAATATCGTCACCGCCTTCATGTTGGCCGCGGCGTTTATGGGCGCGGGTGGAAACATCCGCCTCTTTGACCAGCCGTGGATTACCGCCGCCTACCTGCTGCGCAGCACGGTTTGGATGCAACTCGGCCTCGGCGTGCTCCATCTGCTTCCCGCCTATCCACTGGATGGTGGGCGTCTGCTGCGGGGCAGCTTTGCGCGCAAGCACGGCCTCATGCCCGCCGGCCGCGCAGCCACAGGCCTGGGTCAGGTACTGGCCCTGGCCGCCATGATTGGCGGCATGTTATTGCATAGCCCTTGGCTCATCATCGCCGGTTTCTTCATCATGATCGGCGCCCAGATTGAAGATCAGGGCGTCTTCTTCCAGTCCGTTGTGGACACAGTGCATATGCGTGAAGTGATGCTCACTGACTTTGCCACCCTCTCACCCTCTGACACTCTGGCCGACGCGTTGGTTCGCTGTGTCCACTCGCTGCAGGAGGACTTTCCCGTCGTCCGCGGACCGGAGCTGGTGGGCATCGTCTCTCGCCAGCGCATTGTGGATGCCCTGCGCAACGATGGCAATGGCTATGTGCAGTCCGTTATGTCGCGCGCTTTCCAGGTGGCGCGTCCTGAAGACACCCTGGGAGCCACCATCCGCCGCCTCACCGCCGGTCATGGCCTCGCGCTCATTCCTGTCACTGAAGGCGGGCGCGTGGTGGGCATCGTGAGCGTGCAAAACCTCATGAGCTCCATGTCGCTCCTGTCAGAACAGCGCCGTCTGGAACGCCAGGAAGCCGATAAATAGCTCTCTGCCCAGTTTCGTTTTTTCTGAAACCGGGAAAATTTCGCCGTCCACGTTGAACGATTGCCATGGACTCACAAGACGCTCCGCTTCCACCCGGCCTTTACCTGGTAGCCACCCCCATCGGCAACCTGGGCGACATCACGCTGCGCGCCCTTGAGGTGCTCCGGCATGTAGATCGCATTGCCTGCGAAGACACCCGCCAGACACAAAAACTGCTCAACCACTTTCAGATCACCACGCCGACTATTAGCTGCCACGAACACAACGAGCGTCACCGCGCCGACGAGCTCATTGCCGCGCTCAACGCTGGCGGACGCATCGCCGTGGTCTCAGACGCAGGCATGCCGGGCATCAGCGATCCCGGCGGATGGCTGGTCGCCGAGGCCATCGCGGCCGGAGTTCCTGTGGTCCCCATACCCGGCGCCAATGCGGCCCTCAGCGCCCTCGTCGCTTCCGGCCTGCCCTCCGGCGAATTTCATTTCATCGGATTCCTGCCGGAGAAAACCGGAGCGCGTCGGACACGTCTTGAACAACTCGCAGCCCAACCCCGCCAAACTCCGCTCACCCTGATCTTCTACGAGGCTCCGCACCGCATCGTGGACACTCTCGCTGACCTTGAATCCGTCTGGGGTCCCGCCCTTCGCGTCGTCATAGCCCGCGAACTGACCAAGATGCACGAAGAGTTTTTGCGCGGAACCGTGGCCGAGGTGCGCCGCGATCTGGCCGCCCGCGACCGCATCCGTGGCGAGTTCACCCTGATGGTGGAGGCCCCCGTCCACGCCGCCGGTGTTTCAAGCCCCGATTCGGGAACCTCGGAATCCGTCGCCGCCAAAATCGCGCGCCTGCAATCCGAATACGGCATTGACGAAAAGGAAGCCTTGAAACGCCTCGCTCGCGAGTTAGGCCAATCTAAAAGTGAGATCTACCGCGAGCTACAACGCACCCGCGCAAGACGCAGCTAGTTGAGAACAAATTAAGACAGCCTTGCCCTGTTTGAAAGCGGCGCACACTCTCTTCATTAGGCCGGGTGCGCACGCCCCATCACATAAGGCCGGATCCAACTGCGCAGACGATCAGTGTTCCTTTCAAATACGAAATAGATCAGTTGCGCGTAAATCACGATGCCGATCAGCACTGCCAGGTTGACCAGCAACGCGCGACCTGCCGGGTAGGCGCGAGGCAAGTGCAGCGACGCCTTGACGAAAATCAGCACCGGTACATGAACGAGATAAAGCGTGTACGAACTGCGTGCCGCTCTCTGCGACAACCACACATACCACGAGGGAAGCGAAGCAGGGGCGCAGTCCAACGTCACCCAGATCAGCAGCGTCACCAGTACCCCGATGAAGACATCTGCAGCCAACGAGTAGTGGAACTTGCCGATCACCAGGCCAACGCCTACCAGAGCCATCGCCATGGCAATGACCACAGCACGCATCCATGGCTCGTACACCCGCAAAGCCGGCAGGTAAAGAATCAGCGCCCCCATCAGCCACGGAATCCCCAGCAGGACCATAGGAAGCCCGACGAACCATCCCAACGCCAGAGCCCCCAGTCCCAGTCCTACACGCGCGGGCCATGACCGCACCCCTAGCAGCGCCAGAAATGCCAAAGGGAATGCCAGGTAATACCAGAATTCATTGCTCAAGCTCCACAGGGGCCGGTTGGACCCCAGCGCTGGAATCTCGTGTCCGCCCATGCCCGGGGGTGTAATGGTTTGCAGAAAAACAGAGTTGGCCGCCAGGGTGGGCAGATTCAATGTGCCGTGCACGTCTGTCATCAGATCGTGCATGCCCGCTTTCCCCGCGTAGACCGCATCCGTGCCCGAAAGGTGCATGCCGGCCCAATCCAGGGCGCCGCCCAGAATCAGCGCAGGCACCAACACAATGTAGAGCCGGGTCAGCCGCCTGAACAGATAGGTGCGCCAGTTCCAGCGCCCCTCCGTCACCGAACGAAGAACACCGCCGCCCACCAGGTAACCGCTCAGCACAAAAAAGACAATCACCCATTGATGACCAAGGCGCGCCACCAGATACGCACCGGCAACCAGCGGATTAGGGTGCGACAGCTGGGAATAATCCACAAAGAGCGCATCGCGCCAGTGATTCAGCAGCACTGAAAAAGCGGCGAAGCCTCGCAGAGCATCCAGATGGACCGACGCCGTGCCGTGAGGGCGGCGCAAGGTCCGGCTTGTTCCCACGACTGCAGAATGCGCGAGTTGCTGCGTAACCAAAAGATCCGCCTCCCGTGAACACGACCTGTCGGCCAAAAAAGTGAACGGTTATGTGGCTGCCAAGAGGGCCGGTCACGAAAGTCGCGGCCTCCCCTGTGCAAGACGTCTGCGCACAGGAGACGCGATCGACACACACCATCACTGCTGGTCTTCATCAAAGGCTGCAAGCCATCGACCACCGCTCGACTGCGCCTGCGAAGACAACAGGAGGCTCTGGAACTTCCTGAGAAATTGGAGCCATGCTAGCACCGTTTCCGGTCCTGCTTCAGTGACGTGGAAACGAGACCCCGCACCAAAGTGGCAGTGCCCACGCGTGGAAGTAACTGGAACCGAGCTACCGCGCGGAGAATTTCTCGCCTGCCACCAGCGCCAGCGCTTCCCTCGCGCTCGAGGCCACCACCAGTAACTCCCGGTTTTTCGCCTTCAGAAATCCTGCCATCACGGCAGTATCCAGAAATCGCATCAGCCCATCCCAATATCCCGCCGTGTTGATCAGGATGCAAGGCTTGTGGTGCAGTCCAAGTTGTGCCCAGGTCACGGCCTCCATCATCTCGTCAAGCGTTCCGTAGCCGCCCGGCAACATCAGAAAGGCATCCGCAAGCTCTGCCATGCGCGCTTTGCGCTCGTGCATGGTGGCCACCATCTCCAGCCGCGTCAACCCGCCGTGCGCAATCTCGCTGCCTTTCAGCACATCCGGTAGCACTCCAATCACCTCTGCCCCGCCGGCCAGCGCCGCATCGGCTACCGCGCCCATCAGCCCTACGCTGGCTCCGCCGTACACCAGTCCCAACCCCGCGCCAGCAATTGCCTTGCCCAGCGCTACAGCCTCCACCAGAAACGCGGGATTGTTCCCGTTGGCCGACCCGCAATATACGGCCACACGCTGTTGCAATTTTTTCGATGAGATCATTCTGCATTCAGCATAGCGCCGCAGAGAGCTCGCGTCGCTCAGCCGTGCCTTGGCGCCCGACGAAACAATGCGGCCAGCGGTAAGCACAATAACGCGAGGACCGCTAGCAGGCGAAAGTTGTCTACGTATGAAAGCAGCGATGCCTGCTGCTGCACCATTTGGTAGATCGCTCCCAGCGCCTTTTGGTGCGCCGTGTAGGAATCCGCCCCGGCCAGCGAGAGCTTTGCCGCCAATCCCTGTGCCATCCCTGCGCTTGCGGTGTCTGTCGCCGTTAAATGTGCCGCCAGGTAATTCTGATGCACCTGCGAGCGGCGAACCAGCAACGTGGTCGCACTGGCGATGCCCACGCTGCCGCCTATGTTGCGCACCAGGTTGTAGATCCCCGCGGCATTTCCAATCTCCCGCTTGCGCAACTTGCTCATGGTCAGCGTGGTCAGCGGCACAAAGATAAACCCGCCTGCAAACCCGTTTAATACGTTAGGCACCACTACCGATGTCATCGCAATGCCCAGGTTCACATTCCCCAGCATCAGCGTCGAGACCCCCAGAATCAAGAAGCCCATCATCAACATCAGGCGCGCGTCCATGTGCTCCGCCAACGCGCCCGCCACCACCATTGAAACCATTGAGCCGATGCCGCGCGGGCTCACAGCCAATCCACTATCCAGCGCCGGATAACCCAACAGCGTCTGCAGAAACAACGGCAACAGGGCCGTCGAGCTATACAAGACGAACCCATACAGTCCTGTGATCAGCGCGCCTACTGCGAAGTTGCGGTTCAACAGGATGCGCAACTGCACGATCGGTTCGTCGCACTTCAGCTCTCGCGCCACAAACACTGCCAGCGCCACCACAGACACAGCCGCCGTCCACCGGATCCAGTCCGCCCCAAACCAATCCGCCTCCTGGCCTTTGTCCAGCACCAGTTGCAATGTGCCCAGCCATACGGCCATCAGGCCGAAGCCCAGCGAATCGATGCGTCCCTTGAAGGCCGCTTTCAGATACGGCGGATCTTCCACAAAGATGCTGGCCAGGAACAGCGCCAGTATTCCCACCGGCAGATTGATATAGAAGATCCAGCGCCATGAATAGCTGTCGGTAATCCACCCGCCCAGCGTGGGGCCGATCACCGGCGCAACCACGATTCCCATACCGTAAACAGCCATCGCCTTTGCATGCTGGCTGGGCGGAAAGCTCTCCAGCAGAATCGACTGTGCCAGCGGCTGCATCCCCCCGCCGCCCACCCCTTGCAGAATCCGGGCCGTGATCAGCATGGGCATGGTGATGGCCATGCCGCACAGCATCGACGCCCCGGTAAACAACATGATCGACAGCATCAGTAGCCGCTTGCGTCCAATCCGCCGCGTAATCCAGCTCGTGGCCGGAAGCATGATGGCATTCGAAACCAGGTAGCTCGTCAGCACCCACGTGGCTTCGTCTGTCGAGGCGGAGAGGTTTCCGGCAATGTGCGGCAGGGCAACGTTGGCCACTGAGGAGTCGAGCACCACCATGAATGTGGCCGTCATCACCGCCGCTGCGATGGCCCAGGGATTGGCGGATGGCGTCCAATGCGCCGCTGCGCCCGGAACGGACGGGGCATCGCTCACGCGCACCGCCTCGTCGAATGCGTTCTGCATTCAAGCGACGATGAATGATTCCATTTTGCGATGACCATATAGTCATTTTACTGTACGATTAGGTCACACGGGGTTGGCGTGCCGCCGGTCACCGCAAACCACTCGGTCGCGTCTCGCTGCCAATGATGCAAGGGGCTGCCAATGAAAACCAAGCAACAGGTCGTGACTGAATTCCGCCGCCGGGCCATCCTCGATGCCGCCCGCAAGGTCTTCGCGCGCAAAGGATTCGCCGACGGAATCATGGACGACATCGCCGCCGAAGCGGGACTCGCCAAGGGCACCCTCTATCTCTACTTCAGATCCAAGAAGGATATCTACAAAGGGCTTCTGCACCACGACATGGAAGCCCTCAAAGCCGACACCCTGCGTCGCATCGATGCCGCTCCCAACTTGAAAGAGAAGATCAGGGGTTTCATCCTCGCGCGCCTTGAGCGGGCTGAAGCCAACCGGGAGTTCTTTCGCATCATGGATACCCACGCCGCGGGACTGTCGTTCACCCGCACCCAGTACCGCGACTGGCTCCGCGAGCCCGTGCTCCATCTTGCCGCGGCCATCGACCGCGCCGCCAGCCAGGGCGAGGTACGCACGGTGCCTGCGGAAAAGATTGCCTGGGTAACCGCCGATCTGGCGCGCGGCGCCATTGTCCGCCGCCTGGTCGGGCCCACGGAAACCACGTTAAGCCAGGAAGCCGAGTTCGTGGTCGACCTGCTCTGGGCGGCTCTCAGCGCCCAACATTGATCTGCCCATCCGGGCCCGTTCCATGCCATGCCAGCTCCCTACCGGACCTCCCGCTCCGTCTTCGGCCGCGAACGCTACACTAGACACAGGACCCTTCCCACTCGGACTTGCCCCGTGCAGCCGCAACTCTCCAATCTGAATCCCGAACAGCGCGCCGCCGTTGAGGCCACTGAAGGCCCTCTGCTCATTCTGGCCGGCGCCGGCTCGGGAAAAACCCGCGTCATCACCAGCCGCATCGCCTGGCTCATTCGCCAGAAGGGCATAGCACCGGACTCCATCCTGGCTGTCACCTTCACCAACAAGGCCGCCAGCGAGATGGCCGAGCGCGTCGACCGCATGCTCGATCACTCGTCCCTGGCCAAGCCTCTCATCTCCACATTCCACTCTCTCTGCGTGCGCATTCTCCGCCGCGACATCGAGGCCCTCAAAGTCGGCAAGGACGGCCTTACCCGCGACTTCGCCATCTACGACGAAAACGACCAGCAGGGGATCGTCAAGCAGGTCATGCGGCGCATGGGCCTCGACACCAAGCAACTCACCCCGCGCACTGTGCTGGGCCGCATCTCCTGGGCCAAGAACCACATGGTCGATCCCCAGGAGTACTACCTGGGCTCAAAGGATCCCAACAGCGAGCGCATCGCCCACATCTACCAGGGCTACAAGGCCGAACTGCGCAAAAACAACGCACTCGACTTCGACGATCTGCTGCTGGAAGCTGCCCGCCTGCTCAAAGTCTCCTCCGAGGTCCGCGAACGCTACCAGCGCCGCTATCGCTATCTGCTGGTTGACGAATACCAGGACACCAACCGCCCCCAGTACGAGTTGATGAAGTTGCTGGCCGGCGAGCAGAAAAACGTGTGCGCGGTGGGCGACGAGGACCAAAGCATCTACTCCTGGCGCGGCGCCGACATCCGCAACATCCTCGAGTTCGAGCAGGACTTTCCCCAGGCCCGCATCGTCCGGCTCGAGCAGAATTACCGCTCCACCCAGATCATCCTTGAAGCCGCCGGTGCGGTCGTTGCCCACAACCTCCGCCGCAAGGGAAAGAAGCTCTGGACCGACCGCGAGGGCGGCTCGCTCATCGGTTACTACGAGGCTCCCGACGGCGAAAACGAGGCGCTCTTCATTGCAGACCGCATAAGGAAATTTCTGGGTGAAGCGGCCTCCGCCGAAACCCAGGACCGCCGAGCGGCCGTGCTTTACCGCACCAACTCCCAGTCCCGCCTGGTCGAGGAAGCGCTGCGCCGCTACAACATCAGCTACACCATGGTCGGCGGCTTCAGTTTCTATGAGCGCGCTGAGATCAGAGACCTGCTGGGCTACCTGCGCATGGTGCGCAATCCCCATGACTCCATGGCCTTGCAGCGGGTCATCAACACTCCCACCCGCGGCATCGGCAAAACCACCCTCGAAACTCTGGAGCGACTGGCTCTTGAGACCGGGTCTTCCACCTGGGATGCTGTCTCCGCCGCCATCACCAACCGCCTAATCCCCACCCGCGCCCTCATGGCCCTCGACTCCTTCCGCCAACTCATCCTCGACGCCCAGGCCATGATGGACCCCGACTTTGCCGGCAAGCTTTCCGCCGATGTGGCCGCAGATTCGAGCAGCGATCAGGAGTCCGATACTGACTTCGCCTTCGGTGCGGCCTCATCCGACGCAGCCAGCGCCGAGTCCGCGGCCAGCTTCGACTTTGGAGGCCCCGACCACCCCCAGATTCCCTTGCTCGACGCCAGCCATTTCTCGCCCTTTGCCGCGCAACCCGTCCGTCCTTTCCTGAAGATGCCAAAACAATCGAAAGAGCCGGCGCCCCGGTCATCGCTTTCGGGATCTGGCAAAGGAGCCAAGCCCGATTCTCAACCCACCGAAGATCCTGTGAAAAACGGAGAAGGCCGGGAGACCGCCTTCAGGAAGCCGGGCGACGCCGCTACCCTCCCGGAGTTGATCCGATTCATCATTGACCGCACCGGCTACATCAAGGCACTCGAAACCGAAGGTTCGCCGGAGGCCTTCAGCCGCATTGAGAACCTGAAGGAACTGGCCAACGCCGCCCATGACGCCGAAGCCCGTGGCGAAACCCTGGCGGAGTTTCTCGACCACGCCGCTCTGGCCTCTGACACCGATCAGTTCGATCCCGATGCGCGCGTCACCCTCATGACCCTCCATGCTGCCAAGGGCCTGGAGTTCCCGCTGGTCTTCCTCGCCGGGCTCGAAGAGGGGCTCTTTCCCCACTCCCGCACGCTCAACAACCCCGATGAGCTGGAGGAGGAGCGCCGCCTCTGCTATGTGGGCATGACCCGCGCCATGAACACCCTCATCCTCACCCGCGCCCACTATCGCCGCCGCTACGGCAACGAGGCGCCGGAGATGAGCGTCCCCTCCCGTTTCCTCGAAGAGGTCCCCAGCCCGCTTATCGAGAACCTGGGCGGCCGCTCTCCTGCGTGGTCCACTCCCGCCTATGGCGGCAACTACGCCTCACGCCGCCGCCCCGCCCACTCCAGCGAGTTTGAAGGCCGCCACTACAACTACGAAGACGAAAGCCAGGAGACTCCGCGTATCTCTGCGCATACATCGGTTCCAAAAGGCCAGAGCACGGAATCACCCGCGCCGCACGACGAGCACTCCATCGACAACATCGCCCGCTTCTTCGGGGGCAAGCCAGGTTCTCTCACCCGTCCGGCCTTTGGTCGGCCTGCCATGGACCTGCCGGAATCCACCGGTGCGAGCGGTCTCAGGAAGGGCCAGCGGGTACGCCACGCGAAATATGGAGACGGCACCGTGCTCATCCGTGAAGGCGACGGCGAAGACGCCAAGCTCACCGTGATGTTCGCGCGCCACGGAATGAAGAAGCTTATGGAAAAGTTCGCCAACCTGCAGAAGATCTAGCGGACACAAACCTCGACTTCCCCGCCCGCTTCCCTCACTCCAGCCCAATCACCAGGGCTTCCCTGCCGCCCCTAACCTGCGTTTCATCGCGCTTCAGCCGTTTCGCTTGTTCCTCGCCGTCCAGCACCCTGAAAACCCCTTCAGCCAGCGCCTGCAATTCATCTTCACCGGGGTAAACCGTGATAGGCGCAATCCACTCAATGTAGCCCCGCAGCAGGCTCACCACTCTCTCTGAATAGGCCATACCGCCGGTCAGCAGCACAGCATCCACTTTGCCCTTCAGCACCGCGGCCATGCCGCCGGCCTCTTTCGCCACCTGATACACCATCGCCTCGAAGACTGCTCGAGCTTCGCCGTCTCCCCTATCGATGCGACGCTCCACTTCCTCCAGATCCCGCGTGCCCAGGTAGGCATAGAGCCCGCCCTCGCCAAACATCATGCGGTCGAGTTGTTTCTCGTTGTAGATGCCGCTGCAGCACAGCTTCACCAGCTCCTGCACCGGCAGCCATCCGGTGCGGTCAGGACCAAAAGGGCCTTCCTGGGGAGTGTTGTTGTCGATCATTTTCCCGTCGCGGTGGGCTGAGACGGTGATGCCGCTGCCCAGGTGAATCACAATCAGCCGCAGCGCCTCATATTTCGATTGCCGTTCCCGCGCAAACCGCCGCGCCACAGCTTTGATGTTCAGCGCATGGCCGATGCTGGAGCGCGGCGTCAGCGGACAGCCGGACAGCCGCGCGCACGGCTCCCATTCGTCCACCGTCACGGGGTCCACAATGTAGGCGTTCACGCCGGCCGCGCGGGCAAACTTCAGCGCCAGCACCGCCCCCAGGTTGCAGGCATGGTCTCCGCGTCGCGCCAGGCGAAGCTCCTCCACCATCCCGTCGTCCACCAGGTAGGTGCCGCATTGCATCGGCGGCAGCAGCCCGCCACGCCCGGCCGTCGCCGCAAAGCCATGCAAATCGTGCCCCGCCGCCTCAAGCTTTTTACGGATTTGTCCCGCGCGGAATTCCAGTTGCGCCAGCGCAGAGTGCCCGCGGAATTGCTCCAGTTCCTCGTCGCCATGCCGGATGGTGCTCACCCACTCCGCGCCACTCCGGGTAAACACTCCAAGCTTTGTTGAGGTCGATCCGGGATTGATGACCAGGACACGGCTGCTCTCGTTCGGCAACGCACACCCCCAGCCCAGAAAGAACGAGTTTACCTTGTCCCGCATGCCACGTCCCAGGCGCTCACTTCCGGTTCCTGTTTTGCAGCCGGCCGCCCCCGCGCCTCCAGATATTCCAGGCCCCAAGTCCAAACCGTGCTACACTTAATGCAATCGTAGAATTCGATTAGAAGTCATTGCCTGTTCCGAGTTACCGCTCTACACGCAAACACTTCCACATTGCGTTCGCGGTAAATCAGCACCACATCAAGGAGCAACATCATGGAAACAGGCACAGTCAAGTGGTTCAATGACGCCAAGGGTTTTGGATTTCTTAGCCGTGAAAACGGCGAAGACGTCTTCGTTCATCACACCGCCATCCAGTCGAACGGCTTCCGTTCGCTGCAAGAGGGCCAGAAGGTTCAGTTCAATGTGACCAAGGGTCCCAAGGGCTGGCAGGCTGAGAACGTCCAGGTCGTCTAAGCATCAACCAGAAAGCTTGGAATCAAATAGAAAAGGGACGGCAAATCTGCCGTCCCTTTTCTGCGTTTGCGTTCTTTCCCGCAGGCTTATGCCGCTGGCTTCAGTGACTTTTCTCCGCTTTGCGGAGGGGGAGTATGCATAGACGCCTGGGTTGTTTCGTGGGTGCCCAGAAAATCGAGTGCGCTATTAATTGTGTCTTCGAAGCGCCCGCCCGTCTTGTGCGTGGCCTTCACGCCTTTGGCGACCAACTGGCACATCTCAAAGCGGTTCATCCCCTGCGCAAGTGCGCGATGAATTTGGTCAGAACGCATAACTAGACTCCGGTCAACAGGTACTGTCAACGTGTGATTGCAGCGTGTGCTACGGAGCTCGTCAGGAGCGATAGAACGGCCGAAGCCGAGCAGGCTTGTCTTTTCTAATTTCGTCTCTAGTTCGATTGTACGCTGGAAACAGGTGAAACGCCGCTTTTTACGCGGGTTTCTGCCCTGCCGCCGCTTTCGCGCGGGCGCAAACCCTGTTACCATAGAGGTCACATCGACCCGCTTGCCGGGAAACCCTGAAGAGATTGCAGCGAAAGAGGTTAGCAGTGGCAGATACGACCAAGATTGAAGATAAGGTGGAACGCAAGAAGATCAAGCGCGCCGCCCGCAAGAAGGCCGCCCCCAAGGCGAAGAGGACCACCCCGCGCGGCGCCAACAAGAAGAAAGTAAAGAAGCTCGCACGCGGCCAGTCCAAGCGGTAACGGCTGCAGCAGCATTCGAACGGGGAGCCGGGCTGGCTTTTTCTTAAGCGTGCCAGGCTTGGCTCTCCATCTCACCCTCCCCTTGAGCTTGCTCTCATTCGCTCATTTGCCCGAACCAAAACTGCACGGGAAAGTGTTCCACCGGGGAATTCTCAACCTGTAGACTGCGGCGAAGGCGTTCTGAACCGAAACCCGGGGGAAGTCCCTTTCAGGACCCCGCGATCGACAGGATCAGGAGAACCGCGCTGCTTAGCCAACTGCTTGCCCGCAAGTCCATCGATAAGCTGATCCGCGACTCTGAGGAGCCCGAACACTCCCTGAAGAAATCCCTCGGCCCCTGGTCGTTGACCGCGCTGGGCATCGGCGCTGTAATCGGCTCGGGCATCTTTACGGTCATCGGCACCGCCATGGCCGGACAAAAGTTCGACGTCCCCAACATCCGCGACACGCCCCTGCTCCATTACCTCCTCCACCACACAGCCCTCGCAGGCCGCCCCGGTGCCGGACCGGCGCTGGCCCTCTCGCTGGTCTTGGTAGCCATCGTTTGCGTCTTTACCGGCCTTTGTTACGCCGAGCTCGCGTCCATGATTCCCATCGCCGGGTCGGCCTATACCTATACCTACGCCACCCTCGGCGAACTGGTGGCCTGGATCATCGGCTGGGACCTGATTCTGGAATACGCCTTCAGCAATATGAGCGTCAGCGTGGGCCTGTCGGCTCACATCGTCGACCTGCTTGACTGGTTTGGCTTCCATCCGCCCGCGCAATGGATATCGCCCGCATATCTGCCCACCGGCCTTCAGGACCTGGCTGGCAACGATCTCTACGCATCCGGCTGGCACTTTGGCTTCAACATTCCTGCGTTCCTGGTCGTAATGCTTCTCACCGTCATCCTCGTCCGTGGCATTCGCGAGTCGGCCCGCACCAACAATATCCTCGTGATGGTCAAAATCGCGGCCATCCTGGTCTTTATCTGCGCCGCGGCCAGCTTCGTCAAGCCCCATTACTGGCACCCCTTCATGCCCAACGGATGGACCGGCGTACTCACCGGCGGCTCCATCATTTTCTTCACCTACATCGGCTTCGACTCGGTCTCCACCGCCGCCGAGGAGTGCAAGAACCCGCAGCGTGACCTGCCTTTCGGCATCCTCATGACCCTCGTAGCCTGCACCGTACTCTATGGGGGCGTGGCCATTGTCCTCAGCGGGATTGTCCCCTGGCAGACGGTCATGGGCGATGCGGCCCCGGTAGTCAACGCTCTCAAGCGCCTCTCGCTGATGCCCGGCGGAGGCAGCCTCCACTGGGTGCGGCTTTTTGTCCTCATCGGCGCCATGCTGGGCATGATCTCCTCCATCCTGGTCTTCCAGCTCGGCCAGGCGCGTGTGTGGTTCGCCATGTCTCGCGACGGCCTGCTACCCACACTCTTCAGCCGCATCCATCCGAAATTCCGTACGCCTGCCGTCGCTACCTGGGTGGCTGGATTCGTGGTGGGCATTCCCGCCGGGCTGCTCGATATCGGCACGGTTTCAAACTTGTCCAACATCGGCACCTTGTTCGCCTTCGTCCTCGTCTCCATCGCCGTGCTCATCCTGCGCTATCGCGAGCCGCAGCGGCCACGCAGTTTCCGCGCCCCTTTCGGGCCGCTCTTTCCCGTTCTCAGCATCATCTTCTGCATCGTACTGATGTTGGGCCTCGAGGTCATGACGTGGATGGCCTTCTTTGCCTGGCTTTTCGCCGGACTCTTGATCTACTTCTTCTACAGCCGACACCGTTCGGAGTTTGCGAATCTCCGCTGACCCTATGCTCTTCCGCATGGAAAACTTCATCCGCCGTCTTCCTAAAGCCGAGCTGCATCTGCATCTCGAGGGCACCATCCTTCCCTCCACGCTGGTGGAGCTCAGCGCCCTCCACGACGACAAGCCTCTTACCCCCGACGAGGCCGACGCCCTTTATCACTTCAGCGACTTCACTGGGTTCATTGAGGCCTTCAAGGCCGTTACGCACCATCTCACCCAGCCCGCGGACTACGAACTGGCCGCCTGGCGCATGATGCAGCGGCTGGCCGCGCAGGGTGTGGTGCACGCCGAGGTCTTCATCTCCGTCGGCGTCATCTACATGTGGCGCAACCACGATCCAGCCGCATTCGAACCCATCTTTGCCGCTCTCGAACGCTCCCGCACGCGTGCCCAAAGCGAACTCGGCCTCTCCATCTACTGGATCTTTGACGCTGTTCGCCACTTCACGGTCCAAGAGGCCGAACGCGTCTTCCGCAAGGCTGCCGCACTGCGCCCTGATCACCCCTCCATCATCGGTATCGGCCTGGGCGGCGACGAGCGTCGCGCTGGTTCCGCGCCCTTTCGCGAAGTCTACGCCGAGGCCGCCCGGGCGGGCTTGCGCCTCACCAACCATGCCGGCGAAACGACCGGCCCTGAAGCCATTCGCGAGGCCCTGAGCATTGGCTCAGAGCGCATCGGCCACGCTCTCTCCGTCATCCAGGACTTCTACCTCCTGCAGGATCTGAAAGAGCGTCGCATTCCCCTCGAGCTCAATCCCACTTCCAACGTACGCACGGGTGTCTGCCCATCGTTTGCCGCTCATCCCCTGCGGCGCTACTTCGATGCCGGGTTACTGGTCACACTCAACTCCGACGACCCCGCTTTTTTCGGCTCCGACTTGGCCAACGAGTATCTGCTCGCTCACACCATTCAGGGTTTCACTCGCCAGGAACTCCGCCAGTTGGCGGCCAACTCCATCGAAGCCAGTTTTCTTCCCGAATCGGAAAAGGCCAAATGGCAAGCACAGATCGAGCGCACCCGCTAAACCAAAGTGTCAGGCTCACGATCCTGCTCCGCGACGCGTCTTAACAAAGTTGCGCTATCATGTCCGCAGGAGGCTGTGCCGCTCATGTCCACCGAACCCGAATCCCTCATTCCCGTTGAAGAACCCAAAGAGAGCATGACTCTCCGGGTCATCGGCTGGTTCTCGGTCGGAATGGCTCTCGCCGCACTCGGCATTTTTGTGGGCCGCGAGCTCCGCAGCCGCTACAAGTTCAAACGCCGCACCCCCTACGACTTCTACTCCAACGCCGACGAACGCCAGACCGGCGAATTCGGCATGGGAATCTAAGCGCCCTGCTCTTTAGGTCACACCAGAATGCCGCCCCGCGCGGCATTTTTCTTTTCCGGTGCCCGCAGCGTGGTTGACCGCTGCGTCCCCGCGACATGGAAATGTGGGAATTGTTCTTTGCCTCTCACTTTTCCACACTCCCAACTCCCGCCTGGTGCCCCACATCCGGATTTTCGGATGTGAGAGGAACTGCTCGGTGCTCCATCCTTCCGCAGTTTCATCGCGCAGGGGGGAACCACAAACCCCGCCCGATGTCTGACCCTGGACTATCCACAGACTTGAGTTTGGGGAAAGAAGCAAATATTGAAATTGTGGGCCACTTGCCCTTCTTAGCTTCCCGTCTTGGCTCCCTCTTCATCATTACGTTCTGCCCATGAAGACTCGATGATCTCCGCAACCATCTTGACGCAGTAATCGATGCCCAGAGTGCTGTTCAACGTGAGGTGATAAAGTCTTGGATCGGTCGAATCGCAGTCGTAATAGTACCGGGCATAGTGGAGGCGCTCGGAATCCTTGCGGCGCAGCAGGGCCGGCAGATCGCGTTCGTGCGGATGACGCAGCTTCATGCGCACAAGCTTCTCCTTGAGCGGCGCATAGACCAGCATCCGAAGTACCTGGGGATGGCGCCGTAAAATGCACTGCGCGCTGCGGCCGATAATGACGCACTTGCCGACCTTGGCGGCCTCTTCAATGATGCTCGCAGTGAATGCCTGAACCGTATCGCGGTCCACTCCTAAATCAGGCCCCTCCCCGACATACGATACGACGCTCCCCTGGCGAAAGCTCCTCATCACGCGTTCCCACCACTCGATGGCGCGTTCGTCCGCCCTTTCGGCCCATGAGGAGTCCATTTTCCCCATAGCTGCAACCCGCTCGATGATCTGCTTGTCCAAGCACTCCCAGCCCAAAAGCTCTGCGACCTTGCGCCCGATGTCCGAGCCCCCGCTGCCATACTCTCGAGCAATCGTCAAAACGTTGAACATCGTCTTCCTTCCTTGCTGCCACCCCATTACCTTATTCCAACCGTGGCGATCGGTTCCTGTTCTCACCGCCCAATAGCCCGGGCGTTGTAATCCGCCACAGCTCGCGCAACTTTCGCGGCGGATGAGCGGCGGCTCGGTCTCTCTTCCAACCAGGCGTAAAGAGACTCAAAGACGGCACCCACAAGGCACCGTGCTGAGAACAGGGGATCTGACACAGAAAAGGCTTCAGGATTTGACTTCACCGCCTGGACAATCTGGCCGGTGTGCCGCTGGATAAGGTCACGGCGTATCCGCTCCAGACGGGGGCCCAGACCGGAAGACTCGACGATCAAGATGCGAGCCTCCCGCGGGTTCCGGGCCAGGTGCAGAAAGACCGTTTCCACCACGCAGCGGATACCCAGGAGCGGGTCCGGCTCGGATTCCGTAGCTTGATCGATCAACTCTGATACCTTCGCGCCGATCGTCTCCAGGGTCGCCCCAAAGACATCTTCCTTATTGTGAAAGTGCGCGTAAAAGCTGCCAATTGAGCTGTGTGCCTGTGCAACGATCATGGGTACCGTTGCGGCGTGATAGCCGGAGTCACCAAACAGGCGGATTGCGGCGTCAAGAATCAGCTTGCGGCGGGCGTCTTTGCGGGCTGCCGCCGCTGGTGTTTTGCGATAGACCATAATTCAAGACCTTCTTGCAAAGAATAGAATGATGTGTCATTCTATATTATGTCAAGAGGGAGAACCTCCTGAGACAAGAAAGATGCGCTATGGTGCCCCCGAAAATGAATACATTCCGCTTTGATCGATCTCACGCGATTTGCCTCTTCTGCGGGCCTCCTACCAAGCCGCAAAGGAGCTGGTATGTCTGGCATGCTCGTTGACATTATCGATGTTCGCACCGCGCTTGAAAGCGATGCGATTGTTCCCTGCTTTCAGCCAATCGTCGAACTGCGCACCGGCCGCCTGGCCGGCTTTGAGGTCCTGGCACGCTGGCGCCACCCTGACCTTGGATTGATCCTGCCGCAGAACTTCATCTTGCTGGCAGAAGAGAACGGGCTGATCGGACAGCTTACCCATCAGATCCTGAACAAGTCCTTCCTCGCTGCGCATCTGTTGCCGGAGCCACTATTCCTGACGGTCAACATCTCTCCCATTCAGTTGCGCTACCTCACGCTACCCCACCAGATTCACGATGTGGCCCAGGACCATGGGTTCCCGCTGCAACGATTGATCGTGGAGATCACTGAAAGCGCACTGGTAAACAACCTGGAACGCGCTCAAAAGATAGCCTTCGAGCTCAACGAAATGGGCTGCAAGCTCGCATTAGACGACTTCGGTACCGGATATTCGAGCCTGACACACCTTCAGGCGCTGCCGTTCAGCAAGCTGAAGATCGATCGCAGCTTTATCCAATCCATGGCATCCCGGCGAGAGAGCCGCAAAATCGTGGCAGCAGTCGTGGGCCTGGGTTACAGCCTTGGCATGAAGACAGTGGCAGAGGGCGTCGAGACTGAGGAGCAGGCAGACATGCTCTTATGGCTCGGATGCGAATTGGCCCAGGGCTGGCTCTACGGACATCCTTTGCCTGCCGAGCACATTCCAGATATGGTTGCGGCCGCTCCGCAGACATTTTGCAGCAGAATATCGTCAGAGAGGAGTAAGGGGGAAATTTTCAGCCTCGAGGCGCTGCCTGCACAGCGTCTGGCGCAACTGCAGGCAATCTACAACGGAGCTCCTGTGGGCTTGTGCTTTCTCGACAAGGACCTTCGCTACGTGAGCCTCAATCAACGCCTGGCCGATTTGAATGGCGCGCCGGTGTCAGCTCATATCGGAAGAACCGTGCAGGAGATGGTCCCCGAAGTCTTCCCGCAGGTTCAACCGTACCTTCTGCGAGCCTTGCAGGGGGAGGCAATCTCAGGTGTGGAGGCGCCCAAACCCTCCCCCAAGGCAGGAGAACCCGACCTGACGGTCATCTTGTCCTACCAGCCAGCCTTCGACGAGGACCAGGACGTGATTGGCGTTTCGGTTGCGGTCATGGATATTACCGATCGTAAGATTGTCGAAAAGGCCCTCTCTGAGAGCGAACAAGAATACCAGCATTTACTGGAGCTCAGCCCTTACATCGGGTGGGTCGCCGATGCCGACGGCAACCTGGTTGAAATCAGTTCCAAGTGGGTGCATTTGACAGGGCTAAGCAGAGAGCAGGCGCTGAGCCGCGGTTGGCTGGAAGCGCTGCATCTGGACGATGCGAATCGTACGCTGAAAGCGATTCGGGAGGCATTGCAGACCGGCAATCCGTTTGATGCCGAGTACAGGGTAAAGACTGCAGACGACAAGTGGAAGTGGATGCGATCTCGTGGATGGCCGCGCCACGCACCATCGGGAGAGATTATTCGCTGGTACGGCGGCGTCGAGGATATCGACGAACGCAAGGAACTGGAGAGGACGCTCGGCAAGAACCGTGCCTGCCCCACCATTGACCCGCCCACAAAGTGAGGGTGCCGCATCCTTTTCACGGTCTCATCGTGGAGATGGTGGGGGAGCACACCCACTCACTAAGCGTTTCAATCCGGCTTGCAGAGAATTATCTGCTCGCGGCGCATAATGGAATTCGAGTGGAGTATCCAGAGGTTGATGACACTGGCCGAGCACCAGTCGAACAACGCCTTCGCATGCCGCGCACAGGCAAGCGCGAAAGGCCACTTGTCTTCGTGAATCTGGGAAGCAAACCGTCCACCTAATCCCGAAAATGCGGCCTAACTTCTTTAATGTCTACATTCTGCGGCCAACATCTTCGGAATTAAAATTTTGCAGCCCGACCCCTTCCGTAAACGCATGAAAATAGAGAATTTACTTACAGAATAGGGATATCTCCAAAAGCGGTACGGACTGTCGGCTGACCCCGCGCGCCCCCCAGCACACCAGAATGCCGCCCGCGCGGCATTTTTTTTGCCGGACACTCCTCGCAGACCCACCCACTCAGGACTGGAACGAAGCTAAAACTTGTCGGCTCTTTGTGCTGTCTTGCTCATCCAGGGCGGTGCAACCTCGCGTATACATCGAACCAAGACTCACGGATACTCCGCCCACCGGAAGGACCAAGACTCGATGCAAAAGAAACGCGATGCAGGCACCGACAATCCTAAAGTTTCGACCGGCCGCCCAGCGATGCAGCTTCCAGAACCGATGCGCCTTATCGAAGGCCTCTCTGGACTGGACAGACTTAGAGCCCGGAAGCTGCAGATAAGCTCGAAAATCACTGAGGCGCAGATCGATTGGTACAAGAAGCATCTTCGAACGGAGATGTGATCTTGCCGATGCGCTTCAATCCAGTTTGCAGAGAATTCTCCGCCTTTGGCGCAAAATCGAAATAGGAGAACGCATGTGCGGTCCATTGTTCCGGCTCGTATCCACGGAGACCCCTACCCCCCCTCCCCCCTTACAGGGGTGTGATTCCGACCCTTTCTGTTTTGTAAGATCCATATAATCAATTGTTTGTAATATCTACATAGATACTCATCGGTAACTGGAAGACCCTCCTTTTACGCTCCAAAACGGCCATTTGGGGCTGTTTTCGGGCAATTTCGACTCTCGTAGCGGCGAACGCGGACGGGTTTTCCCCTCAGAAACGACAAGCCTATTTCCGAATCTCTCCCAAATTCCCGGCCGCGGAAACCGATAGCTGACAACTGACCGCTGGCTACTGTCTTTTGCGTTACCCTTAAGCCTTATGGGCCGCATCCGCATTCTTCCTGACCAGGTCGCCAACCAGATCGCCGCGGGTGAAGTAGTCGACCGGCCCGCTTCGGTGGTCAAGGAGCTGGTGGAGAATGCCCTGGACGCCGGCGCAACCCGCATTCGGGTCGAGGTCGAGGCAGGTGGGCGGCGCTTGATGCGCGTGGCCGACGACGGCCAGGGCATGAACCGCGACGATGCTCTGCTGGCTTTCGAGCGCCACGCCACCAGCAAGCTGCGCACCGTAGATGACTTGCTCTCCATCGCCACACTGGGGTTTCGCGGCGAGGCGCTGCCCTCTATTGCGTCCGTGGCCCGCGTCACCCTTGAGACAGCAACCGGCGAGGATGCCGCCGGAACCCGGATCGAGATTGCCGGCGGCAAGATGCTCCACGTGGACGATGCCGCCCTGCCCCGCGGCACCACCATCTCTGTTGCCGACATCTTCTTCAACACCCCGGCCCGCCGCAAGTTCCTGCGCGCCGAAAGCACGGAACTGGCTCACGTGACGGCCTTGGTCACCCACTATGCGCTGGTCCACCCGGAGATGCACTTTGAGCTACAATCCGCCACCCACACCATTCTCTCCGCCCCGCCAGTAACGCGGACGGCGGAAAGGATTTACCAGATCTTTGGCAAAGACACCCTGGCGCAGTTGCTACCCCTGGCCGCGGAGACTCCGCTGACCCACGGAGGGCTGCCGGTGCCCCCGCCTTGGAAACAGGACCCAGACCAGCCCCCACCCCACCCGGGTACTTTGCGGCTGACCGGCTTCTATTCCAAGCCGGAACTGCAGAAGCTCAACCGAAATTCTGTCTATATATTTGTAAATAAACGCCTTATCCGTGATCGACTGCTGCTCCATGCGATTACTGAGGCCTATCGCAACGTGATTCCTCCCACCAGCTTCCCGGTGGTTCTGCTGTTTTTGGAGATGGCTCCCGAAGAAGTGGACGTCAATGTGCACCCGGCCAAGACCGAAGTGCGCTTTCGGCAGCAATCCCTGGTTCACGACTTTGTCCGCGACAGCCTGCGGACAGCGCTGATAAGAGCCCGGCCAGCGGCCAGCTTTCTTGCCGCGCTTGACTCCTCGCCTGCCGCCAGCCCTTCGCTGATGCCCCCAGCGGCATCACCCCTGCCGGGCTCACTAGACGGTGCGCCGCGACAGGGTTCCGAGCCAACCGATGTACAGATAGCCGCGGCAGAGGCCGCACCGTTCGAATTGACTCCGCGCCTCCGCACCCCTGTCCCCGGCAGGCTTTCTTTCTATTCAGATAGTACCCAAGGCCTCGACCAGCGCATGTGGGCCGAGGCTGCAGCGGCACTGTTCAAGCCTGCCAGTATGGAGCAGCTTGGAGAATGTTCGCCAAATAATTCCGATGCAGTAGCTTACATCCAAAACACGACTGCGAACGCAGCCTTGGTCGAGGTGGAGCAGGCTAACACCAACTTGAACCACTTGGGTTCGCTTCGGCCGCTGGGCCAGTTGCGAGAGTCATTCATTCTGGCCACCGGCGAAGACGGCCTTTGGATCATCGATCAGCATGTGGCGCATGAACGGGTGCTATTTGAGAAGATTCTGCGGGATCGCCAGGTGGAACGGGCGCAGCGGCAGCGACTGCTGATGCCCCTTCTGGTGGAATTGAAGCCATGGCAAATGGTAGTTTTTGCGCATATCGCCGAAGAGCTTGAGCGGAACGGATTTGAGGTTGAACCCTTTGGTCCTCAGACACTTGCGGTGAAAGCGGCTCCAGTAGGCTTGGAAGGGGCGGCTCTGGAGCGGATGCTGACCGAGGTGATCGAACAATCTAGCGGTGACTCAGATGAACCCAAACAAAATGAGGACCTTACAGCCTTGCGTACACGGATAGCGGCTTCGATTGCCTGCCACTCCGCCATCAAGGTAAATACCCCTCTTGATCCGATTCGAATGGAATGGCTATTGTCAGAACTTGCAAGGACTGAGCACCCAACAAGTTGCCCGCACGGACGTCCAATAGCTTTGCTGTATTCTTGGAAGGATATCCAGCGGGCCTTCCATCGAATTTAATTCGCATTTAGAATAGGTGGGGGTGGCAGCTCCACTCTCAGGAGAAGGGGCTGCCCGGCGTTAACGCCAACCTGGAAGTGAGGTTTTTCTTTGACATCGGAGCAATTGGAAGCAGCGCGCGCCGAAAGGATGCGCCAGAATGGGAATGGGGCCCTTACTTTGGAGGAAGCCCGGACGTGGATTGAGGAGACTGGCCTATGTCTCTTCCTGCCGAGGAGGCAGTATTCGTCCTCCGTCGCACCGTCATTTGTGGAAGCCGTTGTAGGCCTTCGAGATGCTGCTCCCGATCCACGACAGACAGCACTGGCTGAAGATTTGCTGGTGCGCCTTGAACTGGATGACGTGGTGGTCAGACTGAATCTGCTGGGTCAGCCGGGCGAACAGCCGGATTACATTGTAGCGAGCTGGGTTCTTCCTTACGTGTATGCGCTCCGGGGCGACCGCGACTGGCGGCGTAGTCCCCAACTGACCGGATCGCGGCAGGTTTCGCAATTGGCGGTTCAGGCGTACAAGCAACTAGAAGCGGGCGACGCCACCATTTCGCAGCTGAGACAGGCACTGGGCCGCGAAGTGAGCGAATCGGCTGTTCTGCGTGCCATTACCGAGCTTTGGCAGCAACTGCGCATCATCCCTGTGATTTCAGCTCCCGGCCAAGCTGCCAAGTGGCAGCTATTGCGCCATCGTTTCCAAAAAGCCATTGCGGAAGGTGCTTCCACATCGCAAGTCACAGCTATTTCCGTGCTGGCCTCAATCTATCTTCAGGCTGTGATCGCGGCCAGCATGGAAGATGTGGAAATGTTCCTCGCTTCCCTGACAGCACGCAGCAAGGTGCGCGAGGTGCTTCGCGGCCTGGTTGCCACCCGACAGGTCCACACGATCTCAATGGGCCACGCGCCGCACTTCTATGTTGCAGGCACATTGCCGGAGTTCACCCCCGCGCCGACCATCTACGCTAGTTCATCCATGCTCTCATCCGGCTACTTTTCGCGCGACTTTGACCACGAAGAAGAGGCTCCTGAAGTTCAACCAGTACAGCCTGAGGCGACGTCGTCGTCCCCGGCCGAACCACTCAAGCCTGTCGAGTCGCACGTTTCCCGGACCCCTGTACGCAAGCCCTCTGCCAGTGCCAAGCCCGGCGTGGCGCGGCCCCACTTCGGCCGGACAATGGGGCGTTCCCGTGATCGCAAGCCGGGGCAATCCACTGCAGATAGTCGCCCGGCACGTCGTGCAGGGGAAGCACGGCCTTCGGCAGGGCGTTCGCAGAACGGTTCTCGTGCTGCCTCTGGCGTGCGCTGGGGTCAGGGCGTGGCCAAGAGTTCAAATGGGAAGCACGAAGGTGCCCGTGGTAAGGCTGACTCCAGCAGCAAAGGCGCCCGGTCGAACAGCGGCAGGCCAGCCAATGGCTCTACTGCGCCGCATACGGCGAAACCCTCCGCACCGGCGTTGGGCAAGCGCAATGGTCATGCCGGGAGCTTGAAATCCGCGGCTAGGCCTGGCACGAACGGGCGCAATTCGGGTCTTGTCCGCAAGGATTCCCGTTCCAGCACCCGGCCGAAATCCGGCAGCCGCGAGCCGGCATTAACAGCCGGTGCCGCGGGCGGAAACGGTAAACGCTTCGGCTATACCAACCGAGCCAAGCAGGGGACGAAAAAGCGCGGATGAGCCTGGAAGCAAGTCCTGGGTATCACCCTCCCCGGAAGATCGTTATCGCCATCGATGGTCCGGCCGGCGCGGGTAAGAGCACCGTCGCTCGGCGTCTTGCGCGGCATTTCGGGCTACTGAATCTTGAGACGGGCGCCATGTATCGTGCCTTTGCGCTTAAGGCGCTGCGCACGGAAATCTCCTTGACCGAAGTCGCAGGCCTGGAAGCGCTGGCTGCGGAAACATCAATAAACCTTGCGCCGGGCACCGAGGAAAACCGGGTCCTGCTCGACGGTGAAGACGTGACCGGCTTGATCCGTAACCAGACTGTGACCGACGCCGCGTCACGAGTGAGCGTGTTTCCAGCAATTCGCGCCTGGATGGTGCGTCTGCAAAAGGAGATGGGCGCCTATGGCGGGGTGGTCATGGAAGGGCGCGACATCGGCACTGTGGTGTTTCCAGACGCAGACGTAAAGATCTTTCTGGATGCCGCTCCCGAAGTGAGGGGCATGAGGAGATTCGATCAGCTTGGCCCTAAGCCTGAAGTGCAACCGGAAGAGGTAATCGGCGAGTTGCGCGCTCGCGACGAACGGGACCGGAACCGCACTGACTCGCCGCTGAAAGCGGCTCCCGACGCGGTCCTGATTGACTCGAGCCGCATGACCCTGGACGAGGTTGTGGAGACCGCCGAAGCTATTGTGGCAGCGCGGCTTGCCCCGGCCACATCCCTTCATTCGCCGGACGCGGAAGCAGATTAGCGAGCCACGGGTGCCAGCTAAAGTGCAAAGTAACCCCCTTGGCCTGTCGGCCTTGGAGCGTGAGATGTCAATAACCTGCGAGAACCGCGGATCGTCAGACTTTCGCGTCTCTCAGTTCAGGCGGTCGGACTTTATTCGATTAGTCGCTCTGCAATATCCCGTGCGGTGCCGCTTTTGCCAGGACCGGACGCATGGACCACTGCTTTGGGCCTTTAGACTTCCCGGCGCCGAAGCCAAAGAACGCGCGGAAAGAAACCGTAGAGAGCCCTGAAGGCGTGAGAAATTGCCCTCGAGAATCCCACTCTGCAGTAGCGGTTTCGACGTACGGCAATTGTGACACCGCGGTAGGCGCGAAAATGGGGTAGGCTCTAGTCAGGTATGGAAATCACTTGCAATCGCTGCCACCAGGCCATTCTGGCCGAGAACTGCTACTGCCCGGCTTGCGGACTGCCACAATTGGTCTACACGGCGAACGACGCGGCAGGGCAGGACCAACCAGAGCGTTGGCCAGAGGCGACAAGGGATGCAAGCATGGTGGACTGGAAGCCAGCCATGCGTGCGGCCCTGATGCTGGCGGTTCCCGCGGGGCTGCTGTCGAGCGCGCTTTCGCCGGTGGGGATTCTGGGATTGTTCTGGATGGCAGCAGCGGCGGCGTGGGCTGTGGCGCTTTATCTACGCACTCAGCGGCCGGCGTGGATCACGATTGGCGCTGGCGCCCGCATTGGGCTGGTGACAGGGTTGCTCGCTGGCTGGCTGGCATTCGGTATCAGTGGCGGCGCGTTGTTTGTGGATCGTTTTGTTCTTCACCAGACAAGCCAGATTGACGCGGAATGGAAGATCCGGGTGGACCAGAGCCAGCAGATGACACAACAATTGGCATCCCAGATGGGCGTGTCGGACGCCGCAGAAGCAGAGGCTCAAAAGGCATGGATGCTGTCACCGTGGGGTCACGCTGGGATTGAGGTCTTCGGATTTGCCAGCAATTGTCTGTTCCTTTTGTTCTTTGCCGCCGGTGGCGGGGCGTTGGGCGCGCGCCTGATGGTGAGAAACCGACGACCAGAGGTTTAGGGTCTGTTCGCCCTATTGAGGCAGCCCAGTAGAAGCAGATGACGCAGGCTCCAGCAAGCACCCAATCGAGTCGGCACACTAGATTCTGGATTTTGTTCCACTTCTCCACAGTTGCCCCGAACCGCCAACCCTCGTATCATCCTGCGAGAGATAAGCTGCGAGAAAGAGCCCATGAGCGAAGAGCACAACACGCCTAGCCTGCGCATCAAGGGAAGGCTGATGTCCGCATCGGAGATTGAACGCACATTAGTGCGCCTGGCCCACCAGATTGTGGAAAAGAGCAACGGCAGCGAGGACCTGGCGCTTATTGGTATTAAACGCCGGGGCATTCCGCTTGCGGAGCGGCTGGGCAAGCTGATTTCCGGCATAGAAAAGCGCCCAGTGGATACCGGCGTACTCGACATTCAGTTTTATCGCGACGATCTTTCCACGACCGGTATTCGCCCGGTGGTGAAGGAAGGGGCAATCGGATTCGACGTCGATGGCCGCGACGTTGTGCTCTGCGACGACGTGCTTTATACCGGGCGCACAGTTCGCGCGGCTCTGGACGCGCTATTTGACCATGGTCGGCCGCGACGCGTACAACTGGCCGTGCTGATTGATCGCGGCCACCGCGAGCTGCCCATCGAAGCCACCTATGTTGGCCGGCAAGTGCCCACGAGCAGCCGCGAAATTATTGAAGTCAAGTTCAACGAAGTCGATAACGACGAGCAGGTTCTGCTGGTCGAGCGGGTGGAATAAGTCTCTCAACCGGCGCGCATCCCCGCGCGTCGTACCCCAGGACTCCGAGAGCCCTGGTAATCACTGTGAACCGGACCGGGGCCCGTGACTCCGGTGTGGGATTGTATGAACGCAAGCGCAACACCCGTTCGTCGCCAGCTTCATCTACCGCCAGTTGCTCCATCGCCATTCCCTTACAATCCGGGCTCGCTGCTTTCGGTTCAAGACTTGACGCTGGAGGCCTTAAGTTACATTCTCACCCGCGCAACGGACCTTGAGAATATGGATCCGCTGGTCCGCGACCGCATTCTGTTAAAACGTCGCGTGGCACTGCTCTTCTACGAGTCGTCGACGCGTACGCGCACCAGTTTTGAACTTGCCGCAAAGAGTCTGGGCGCAGACACCACGCTGGTTTCCAGCCTTTCGTCGAGCATTGAAAAGGGCGAGACGCTCAAGGATACCGGCCTTACCCTGCGGGCGCTGGGGGCCGAGGCGATTATCCTGCGCCACAACTCTTCAGGAGCAGCATGGCTGCTGGAAGAGGCAACCCACCTGCCGGTATTGAATGCGGGCGACGGCATGCACGAGCACCCCACGCAGGCTCTGCTTGACCTGCGCACAATCTTGGAGCATCTGCGGCCAGGCATCGAGACTGTGACTAACGAAACAATGGCCGGAGTGACTGTAAGCATCGTCGGCGATATTCTGCATAGCCGGGTGGCGCGGTCGAATATGCTGCTGCTTCCGCGGCTGGGGGCACGGGTGGTACTTTGCGGACCCAAGGAACTCTTGCCGGAATTGGCCGCCAACGCGGGGCCGGGGATTGCCGTAGAGCGCAGCCTGGAGGCTGCCCTTCGCGAGTCGCAAGTGGTGATGATGCTCCGCATCCAAGCGGAGCGACTGGCCGGCATGCAGTTGGATCTCGAACAGTACAAGGCCAATTACCAACTCACCGGCCAGCGGCTGGCAGCTCAAGCACCCTCGGCGCTGGTGTTGCACCCAGGGCCGATTATCCGAGGGCTTGAGTTGACGGCCGGGGTGGCCGATGGCGCGCAATCGGCGATTCTGGAACAAGTGCGTAATGGGGTGGCCATCCGCATGGCGGTGGTGGAACGAGCCCTCGCGACAGATAGGAAGGGGGGCGGCGCATGACGACTCTACTGATCCGTGGAGGCCACCTGATTGATCCGGCGGCGGGCGTAGACGGCCCCAAGGACATCCTGCTCAAAGACGGACGGGTGGCGGAGATTGCTTCGCCGGGGAAGCTGAAGCTGCAGAACGGGTCCAGCGCAGACGAAGCAGTCACGCTGGACGCTACGGGGCTGACGGTGGCGCCGGGGCTGATTGATATGCACGTCCACCTGCGCGAGCCGGGGCAGGGCTACAAGGAGACCATCGCCACGGGCACAGCAGCCGCAGCCGCGGGCGGATTTACCGCTGTCGCCGCCATGCCCAACACCAACCCGGTGAACGACTCGCCCGAAATCACCCGCTGGATGCAGGCGCCGGAACGTGGAGCAGCCGTTCGCGTGTTTCCCATCGCCGCGGCTACACGCGGGTCAAAGGGCGACGCGCTAAACGATTTTGCTGCACTCAAATCCGCAGGAGCCGTTGCGGTAACCGACGATGGCCACCCCATTCTGAAGGATGGGGTGATGCGCGAGACGCTGGCCGCGGCGGCACGGGTGGGCTTAAGCGTGATCCAGCATGCGGAAGACACGCGCCTGACCCAGGGCGCCAGCATGAACCTGGGCCCGGTGTCGTTCAAGCTGGGCCTGCGCGGCATGCCGCCGGAAGCCGAGAGCGGCCTGGTGGAGCGCGACATCCGCCTGGTGACCGAGCTACGTGATGCGCGGGCTCATTTGCACGTGGCCCACACTTCGACGGCCGCGGCGATTGCCGCTGTGCGCCAGGCTCGCCGCAGCGGGCTGCGCGTGACCTGCGAGGTAGCGCCGCACCACTTCCTGCTGACCGACGAGCACGTGGGCATGTACAACACGCAGGCCAAGATGAATCCGCCGCTGCGCTCGGCCGCCGACCGCGACGCCATGATCGAGGCCATTCTCGACGGCGTGGTGGACGCCATTGCCACCGATCATGCGCCACACGCTACGCATGAAAAGGAAGTCGAGTTTGAGAATGCGCCCAACGGCATCATCGGCCTAGAAACCGCGCTGGGGTTGTGCCTGCGCTGGCTGCACAGGGAGTGGAAGCTGCCACTGGGCCGCGTCTTGAGCCTGCTGAGCGCACAGCCTGCGGCGCTGTTGAATCTGAAAGGGCGGGGCACGCTGGCCGTGGGCAGCTTTGCCGACGTGGTGATCTTCGACCCCAAGGCCGAATGGACCTACCGTGCCGTGGACACCTTGTCCAAGGCGCGCAATACGCCTTTCGACGGCTGGACGATGCAGGGAAAAGTCCGTTGGACTATCAGCGAAGGACGCATAGCGTACAAGAGTTCCTGACAACTCCACCCCCGCGACGAAGACCTGTCGCCGGGGACCCCTGGATTCTGACGGTCGCATCGACTCGACCGGCGCGCCTCTGGGAAGCGCCAGCTCTGGTTCCGCCGTAGCCTGCTCAAAAACGCCCCGCTTTCTTGTCGAACTCGCCAAAAATACCCTCAAAAGTGACGAAAAGTGCCGTTTTCCAGGGGTTTCTGTTTACCATTAAGGCAACTGGGTCGCTAACAGGTATATCTGCCATATTGTTGATTACGGATAACTTATCTATTCTACCGAGGCAAAAGCATCCCCGGAAATCGGCCATTTCGAGGGGGAGGGGGGTGGGGGTCGCTGGGGTACAGACCGGTCGGATGCCTGATAGGTTGAACCGGCTCGATTGTCCAATGGCTGCCATACCTAGATTGTGCGCTTGAGGGGTCTAATTCTCGGCAAAGGCAAGGGCGGCGAATTGAAGGGGTTCATGTCGCGGCCTGAGTGACCAAGACAGATTTGGCTGAAAAGCCCGCAGAGCAGGAGGTTGGTGCTGCTCAGCCCAGCATGGATTGTTTCACTCTGGCCCGGCTAATGGGGCACCGTTCGCCTTCCGTGGCTGCCCCGTATTACATCCCCGTCACAGAGATGCACGTTGCTGCCGGATTCGGGAAGTTTGTCGAGTACTAAACGCGCAACTTAGCAGAGGGATTCGCAGCGGCATCCCCACTAGCGAAGCCGTCCAATTGTGACAAGTTTAACGTCTGTTGCCGATCGACCTAGTTAGATGTGACGGTAAGTCGAATTGGGGTCTGTGTAGTACTTGACTGGTAACTTCCGGATAGACGGTGATAGGCCCATTACGTCAGAAACCGGAGAGCGGACCGGTTGGGGTTCGCGGTCCCCCCGGCCCAGTGTTATTGCCGCACGCTTGCCGCTGCCTTCCGTCCGACTTATTCTTCATGAAGTGAAGACGCAACAAGGAACGGAGCTTGTGATGGCTGAAGAAATTGTGAATTACGGAACAGGAACCAACGTTTTATGCAAGTCATGCCGACAAAGAAATATCTTTGCAAGCGGCCCGACACCCACGACGCCTATCCCAGGTGGGGGGCGATATTTAATGTTGGAGTGCCCATCCCCAAATTGCGGTCGGGTTAAGAGGTATGAGGAAAACGAGCTTGAGATACATTGAGGAGTCAGGCCATTTAAGAACACCTGCCTTCTAAGCCGGTCGCTCTACCCCCCGCTGGTTGCTCGGCCAACAAAGCGCGTGCGGGGTGCAGGGGCCGCAAGGGACGGCGGCTTGCTGACTTATTAGAGGCCCAAGCCAATATCGAAGCTCTGCTCCCGCTGCGGCGCAATCTGGGGATGAACACCCAAACGCGAGGGATCGCCTCAATGGTTCTGTTGCTTGGATTTTGCCCGGTTAACTGCGTCCTTGGTTACATCATCTAGTCCCCATAAGACGGCTGTTGTGAGTTTGTCTGACCCGTTACACAAGTCCGTCTTCACTCCTTTATCGGAGGAACTTAGAGTAACTCTCTTTGAAGTGATATCGACTCGCAGAGTGTTCACAATGCAAATTGGAGAACTGTCCACCGCGATGATCTCTTTACTGTCCCAGCGGAGAATATCAAAGGAAGTAAGGTTCACTCCGGCTACGCCAAAGGTCTCGAATGCATTAGCAACATCGCAGAACCCAAAGTATTTGTAGCATTGAATCTGAGGAGAGCCCGGTCCGACATGCTCGCCAGCATCCGACCACCTTCCCTCAGCAAAGAGCCAGAGGGTCGGAATCTTCTGTGCTCCCATAACAACGTTAGATAGATCGAAAATGATTGGCTGTTGGGCAGCAACCGGAACCGTAAGCGCAAGAGCAACAAAAACGGACAAAATTTGCCGCATAAAGGCATCTCCTACCATGATGGCGGGTAGTTCATCGCCATCAATGCTACATGCGGGTGGCTCATGAATCGGGAGAAATCGTATGCCAAGGCGGGGTGGATTCTGAAATTCTCGGTTGAAGGCAGAGACCGAGGCACGTCTCCAACTTCTATTCGGTACCGTCTTGCGAGTTCGGGTCGTGTGGTCGCCAAGCCGGAAGTAACCCGTTTTTGGAGCTACTTCCTATTTGGTGGTGGCTAGACCGAAACTCGTTCTCAGCTTCGGTGAGTGACGGCTCATGGGAAAGTTTAAATTTGCGCAGGCACCAAGGAACAGAGATCAGAAATCGCAAAATTCACACTTGACACTGACAGATAATCCACTACCATATGGTTGTGGATAGACTGGGTACTGCATTTGCGGCTTTATCTGATCCGACGCGGCGGACGATGATCGAGCGACTCTCGCACGGACCTGCGTCGGTGCATGTACTGACGGAACGGTTTGCACTGTCGCAGCAGATGATTTCAAAACATATTGCCTACCTGGTGCGGGCGCGGATTGTGATCAAGACGAAGCGTGGACGAGAGAGTGTGTGCACGCTCAGGCCAGAGGCGATAAAGACAGTCAGCGACTGGGCGATTAGCTATCGCCGATTCTGGGAAGAGAGCTTCGACAAACTGGATGCAGTTGTAAATCAAATGAAGAAGGAGGAGGTCAGAGATGACAGAAAACACGGTTAGCGAAATTGAGCGGATGGTCGTTACAAGAATTTTTGATGCCCCACGCGAGCTGGTTTGGAAGGCGTGGACAGAGCCGAAATATGTGATGCAGTGGTGGGGGCCGAAGGGCTTTACTGCGCCGGTTTGCGAGATGGATTTTCGCGTTGGAGGAAAATCTCTCTACTGCATGAAGGCGCCGGATGGGCAGGAGTTCTGGAATGCGGTTGAATACCACGAGATTGTTCTGCACGAGAAGATCGTTTCCTCAATGTACTTTTCGGACTCGAAGGGAAACAAGGTTGATCCTGCGCAATTAGGGATAGAACATGAGGCCATAGACGGCGCGTACGACGTGACCATCTTTGAGGATCTCGGAAACGGCCAGACGAAACTCACCTTCATTGGAAATGAACCCATGGAGAGTGCAAAGAATAGCGGGCAATTGGAGGGCTGGAACGAGATACTCGATAAAATTGCCGCAGTTGTTGCGGGACTGGTGCAGGCGGAATAAGAAGTTGAAGTTTTGATGATCGTCCTGCACGAGATAAACACGGCGGAGCAAGATTCCGCGCGGTCCGCCGCAAGGCGTAATGGCGATGTCCTCAGCCCTTGCGGCGGTAAAGGACTTGAAACTCATAGCCGGGGTTGGCGGGGAAGAGGGCTGCAACGTGGCGCAGGCGCTCAGCAAGGGCCGGCGCCGCCAGCAGCGGATATTCGCGCTCGCGCAGGTCGTGGTAGTCAAAGTCCACGGACATCGACAGCATGTAAACGGCCAGAGCGTCGGAGAACGAGGACTCGAAAAAGGCGTTGCGGGAGCGTTCATCGATGGTCTTCTGTCCGCTGCGAGTGTCCTGAGCGCGGCGACGGTTTTCCCAGGCATCCTGACTGGTTTCGCCACGCACCTGGGCCTCGGCCTGCGACCAGACGAGAGAGGAAAAGCTATCGGGGACGCCTGCCGCTTCAACAAAGTTGTGGGCGACGTTGATAAAGAATTCGAAGGCCAGCCCAAAGCGGTCCTCAACCAGGCGGGTGGAGAGGAAGACAGCTTCCATTGAGCCGAAGACGGCGTTACGGTGGCAGACGGCACGGTCGCCCAGATCGACGGAGTAGGCGGGGGCGATCATGGTATCGCCAGTGTCTGTGATGGCCAGAGGCACAAAGTAGTAGGCGCGGTTGGTGAGCGCCTCAGACATGGTGGCGGGGACTGCGCCGACGAGGTGCTCCAGGTCTGCCTCGGAGATGCGAGTTTCACCCCAAGCAGCATAGCGAATGCCGTTGGGCGCCGGGGCGACAGACACCAGTGTGGCAACCTTCTCGGCATGCCAAAGTTCGATTTGTGCGCCTCCAGCCATAGAACTGTATTCTAGACGAGAGAGGCCGGGAAGATCATGCATCCTTCACAAACCCAACGGTCCGGCTCGGGAACGGTGCTTGGCTTTCCGCTGGAAGGCTTTGGATTGTTCACCAGCCTGCTGCTTAGCTTCGCCACGGCATTCTTCACGTTTTTCGGGGTGACAACGATCGCGATCTTCTCTCTGCTGGCATGGAACCTGATTGGTGGCCACATGGTGAATTACGCGTATAGCTACCGGTATGCGGGATTCCCGGCTGGAGTGGTGGCGCTGGCCGTGGCTCTGCCGGTGTTTGGGACGCTGTGGCTCCGGGCGAGATTGCGCAAGTAGGTTCAGGCTTATAGCCGGGATGGGCATCTGTGGTTTCCCACCCTTGAATCACAAAACAATTCAAGGATGGGGCACCCAGCGCAAGTAGGCCCAGTTCCTATCGATTTCTAATTTTGAACAGAATGAGAAAAGCGGCCGACCCGAACTGCGGGGGCCGCTTTTCCAGCTCTTTGGGACAATTGGACGTTCGTCCAGGGCGATTTGGACTTGAGTGCTTGAGGTATCCCAGGCCCAAGAATCCGGACCTGGGGCACCCAAATTTCTAATTGAAATTGAAAATGCACTAGAGGCCGGCGGGTTTGGGATTGGCCGGGTCGAATTTGGCTATGCGGATTTTGCGGGCCAGACCGAGCTTGGAAAGCAGCCAAATGCCATAGAAGTTGGGATCAATCTCATACCACCTGAGGCCGTGGCGCGCAGAAACGGGATGCGCGTGGTGGTTGTTGTGCCAGCCCTCGCCGCCACTGAGCAGGGCCACCCACCAGTTGTTGCGGGAGTCATCGCGCGTCTCAAACCGGCGGCTGCCCCATAGATGGGTCGCGGAGTTGACGAGCCAAGTGGCATGCAAGCCGAGCGTCACGCGCAGAACCACCCCCCAGAGCACCAGGGCAATGCCGTTCACCAGCCCGCCCCAGATCCACCCACCGGCGAAGAGCAGAACTCCGCTCGCGGTGATGGGTACCCAGTGGTACTTGCTGAGCCAGACATGGAAGCGGTCGCGGCTCAGGTCAGGGGAATAGCGAGCCAGAATCGCAGTCTGTGCGTGGAGCGCCTGACCAAACAGAATCCAGCCAGTGTGCGCCCACCAGGCGCCCTCGCGGGGAGAATGGGGGTCGCCCTCCTGGTCGCTGAGCTGGTGATGCACGCGGTGAGTGGAGACCCAGAAGATTGGCCCTCCCTCGAGCGACATGGAGGCGAAGATGCTCATCACGTATTCCACCCACTTGGGAGTTTGATAGCCGCGATGGGTGAGCAGGCGGTGGTAGCACATGCCTATCCCAACGTTAATGGCGAGAACATGGAATACGGCCAACACAGCGAGGCGCTGCCAACTGAAAAAGAAAAATGCGGCAAGTGCGCCGGCGTGAAAGAGGACGATGACCGAAAGAGTGAGCCAATTGACACCTTCGCTCACGGTGGCGGCGCGGCCCATGCGGACCAGTTCTCGCGCGGGAATGGCGTGGGACGACGAGGACACAGACGTCTCAAGCGGCTGTGCAAGAGACCTAGTTGGTGCTTCGCCGGTAGTCTCAGAGGAAGGCGCAGTTATAGCTGAAGCCATGTTTGGGGAAGATCCTTGGGGAGTGGCTGGATGACCACTCGTGTGATTAATTGTATAGGAAGGCATTTTTCAGCCACTTCCCGGGGCGGCATTTGTTTCCATAATCCCGCAAATTTGCTGGAAAAGACGAGCAGAATTGCTCACATTGAGGGGAGAAAATGCTTTGCCCTGACCCGGCCAGAGTTGGGCTTGCGCGTCGGATCGTGACCCAAAGAGGGATGAACGGCCAAAGAGACAGCGGCTTAGCGAACAGTGCTATTGAGCGTCCGCCGTTCCGAACTCTCCGCCGCCGCTTATAAATAGCCTTTGTGCCTGTCCTCGCAGCACACGATACAGAGCAAACTGGCGCTGAGTGGCCCCGCGAAGCTCAAAGAGCAGCTCGCCACGATTGTCGGCCAAGGCATCTACGGCGTCCACCAGACGCATGCGCGGGGTCACGTCAAGGTGGGAGGCATCGGTGACGTTCTTGAGCAGAACCAGCAGGTCGCCGTAGAGGTCGGGCTGAGCCACCAGGGTGACAAACTTCTGATGCTCGATGGGGTCATCAGTGTGTGCCGTGAGCACCAGAGTGGCTCCAGAACCGTAGGCGAGCTCGAAGACGCGATACTGCTCGTCGACCAAGGGAGCGGGGGGCGGAGGTGGGGGCGCAGGCTTGGCCTTCTGTCGAGACGCCGTTCGCTTGGGAGCCGGAGCTGGCGGCGGATTCAGTCCCAGGGCATTGCGAGCCATATCTTCCAGGGCGGCCTTCATTTTGGCTTCGTCTTCCGGATTGGCCCAGCTATAGCTCCAAGGATGGTCTGGCTGGTTCCGGGCGTCGGATACGGCAACGGCCTGGTGCATATCGGAAGGCAGGCCCATCATGGCCGGGAGCAATTCGCCGCCATTACCGCTGGACTTGCCGCGCTTGAGGCGGGGGCGATCTGGATCCGTAACATCAGGGAGAGACTGGACGTTTCCAATGTCTTCAGCGGGCTTTGACTTTCCCGGCTTAAGGGTAGGGCGGTCGGGATCAGGAACGGAACCAGCACTCGAGCTGCTGGTGTCGTCGCTCGATGGCTTTTTGTGGAGTGTAGGCCGGTCGGGATCGGACGCAGGGTTGGAATTCGCTGTGCCCGAATCATCACTGGAAGTCTTCTTGTGCAGAGTGGGCCGGTCAGGGTCGCTGGCTGGAGCCTGCCCGCCGGAATTGCCTGACGCTGTGCCAGTGTCTGATCCGTCAGCCGACTTGTCACCGGGATGCACCTTGCGATGAAGGACAGGCTGGTCGCTGTTTCCTTCGTCGACCCGCTCCTTGGACCAATCTGTCGTGGCAGGTTTCACTCGAGGGGCGGGCAGCGGCTTCCAGGTTCCAAACCCTACCCAGGAGCCCTGCTCGCGGCCTGCGCCGCTGATGTCGAAGAGCCCTATGGCCTTGCCGTTCATCTCAAGCTGGTACTCTACTTCGCTGGCCAGGGCCATGGGCGCTGGGCGCGCGAGATAAATTCCGCCATCCTGGAGCTCCCCGCCATCAAAGACAGTGATCGGGACAAGACGGCTGGCCTTGGGCTTGCTCGCTTCACCGGTCCACTCCAGTACGCCCACGGCGCGCAGTTCGGGAGCGTCCTTGGTGGATTTGGCCACCTGGCCCGGGTACTGGGCGGATGCAGGCAAGACGGCCAACAGGCCGATGACCGCGAGGACGGTCAGTCCTGTGGATAAAACAGTTGCCTTGCTCGATGACACCTGACACCCACCTCGGGAATAATGCAAACTAACGGCCACTACGGCCCTCCATCCGCTCTGAGAGGAAGATCCCCATGGAACTCAATAAAAAAGTCGCTGACTTTACGCTCGAAACCGACGAGGAAAAGACCGTCAGCTTATCAAATTATGCCGGCAAACCAGTCGTACTCTTCTTTTACCCCAGGGCCGACACTCCCGGCTGCACTATTGAGGCGTGCGGCTTCCGCGACACCTTTAAGAAGCTGCAGGCCGCAGGCGCGGTAATCCTTGGCATTTCTCGCGACACCCCAAAGGATCAGGCCAAGTTTCGAGCCAAGTTCGACCTGCCCTACACGCTCCTTGCTGATGTAGACGAGAAAGTTTGCAATCAGTTTGGCGTGTTGAAGGAAAAGAACATGTATGGGAAGAAAGTGTGGGGTATCGAGCGCACTACTTTCGTGATCGGCCCGGACCAGACACTGCTGCATATCTTTCCCAAGGTTACGCCCGCAGGCCACGCGGAAGAAGTGCTGGCTCTGCTGAACGAATGGAAGAAAACACACAAGTAAGACGGAAGAAGGCAGGGATGAGAGGTTTTCCAGGGCACCTGTCGCCCCGCGCTTTCTTTGAGGCGCCGCCGGAAATAGTGGCGCCGAGGCTGCTGGGCAAGCTGCTAGTGCACCGAGTCGGCACAAGTCTGCTGGCCGGGCGGATTGTGGAGGTGGAGGCCTACCTCGGCCCGCACAACGATCCGCCTGACCCGGCGGCCCACTCGCATCGCGGACCCACGCCGCGCAACCTAGTGCTCTTTGGGCCCGCGGGCCACGCGTATGTGTACGCAATTTATGGGCGATACTTCTGCATGAATATCAGCTGCGAGACCGAGGGGCAAGCAGGCTGTGTGCTGCTGCGAGCCCTGGAGCCGGTGGCAGGAGCGGATCGAATGGCTGCGAACCGCGGGCTGGACGACGGCGCGCCGGTCCGGCTGCTTACCTCAGGTCCCAGCCGGCTGTGCCAGGCGATGAGCCTCACCCGGATAAGTCACAACGGCCTGGACATTGCCAGCGCTGCGTCACCGCTCCAGGTGCGCGACGACGGCTTCGCGCCTGGCGAGGTGATGGTGACAGCGCGCATCGGCCTCAAGCATGCGGTGGACTGGCCGCTACGCTTTGCCCTGGCTGGACACGGCTGCGTCTCGGGACCGAGAGCGGTTCCACAATTCACGCGCTCTCGCTGGCATCGTGCAGGGTGGCCTTTTCTTAAGGAAAACGCCACTTGAGAGTATTGGTCCTGGGGTAGAGCAGTTGTGGAACCGCTACGGGGTTTGAACGGCCAGCGCGTTCGTTCCAAGTAAAATTCCGTCATACTGAGAATCGACCATCCCAATCTGCGAGGAATCCTTTCCCTTGAAGCCATCTTTGCCGAACCTGATAGCCGCGTCCGCAGTGCTGACCATCGCAATTGCCGCGCCTGCGCAAGCTCCGAATCCGCCGCAACGGCCAGCAGGCGGCCCGCCACCGATGCACGATTTTCCTGCACCTACCAACCTGAAGGTGCTGCCCAAGAATCTGACCGGAGAACAGGTTCACGAAATCATGCAAAAGTGGAGGACCGAACTGGGCACGCATTGCAACACATGCCACACAGAGGATAAGAAGAATCGGGCACCCGACGGGCGGCCGCAGCTGAACTTTGCGGATGACACGAAGGCGGAGAAGTCCACCGCACGGCTGATGTACAAGATGGTCGACGACATTAATGGAAATTACGTTTCAATGGTCGAAAACTCAGGCGTCCCGGTGACCTGCGGGACCTGCCATCGCGGCCACATCACCCCGGAACCGTTTGTGGCACCGGCCGAGAAACACCAAGACATCGGACCTCCGCCGACGAAGGGCGGAGAGGCGCCAAAGCTGCCTCGCTAGCGTGACTGTTTACAGGCGAGATGGACATCAGTGGTTTCCCACCCTTGTCGCAAAAGCGCGACAAGGATGGGGCACCCAGATGCCTCGTTAGAGCGTGTCAGGATGAAACGCTGGCGGTGGGTCTGGAATAGTCGCCGCTTTTGCCACCGGATTTGGCTTCAAGCTGAATGGCGCGGATCACGATGGACTTGTCGAGCGCCTTGGTCATGTCGTAGACGGTGAGCGCGGCGACGGCGGCTGCGGTGAGAGCCTCCATCTCAACACCCGTCGGGCCGACCGTAGCGGCCGTAGCGGTGATGCGCACGCCACCGGCAACGATCTCCGCGCGGACATCAACGTGGGTGAGCGAAAGCGGATGGCACATGGGGATCAGATCTGCGGTGCGTTTGGCTGCCTGGATTCCCGCAAAGCGCGCGACCTCAAGCGGGTTGCCCTTGGGGTTCGCGGGCAAAGCATCCAGCACTTCCGCAGACAGCTCCACAAAGGCCGAGGCCCGGGCGGTTCGGGAGGAGGGCTGTTTGGCGCTAATGTTCACCATTTCAGCCTGGCCGGATTGATCGAAATGCGAGAGTCGAGGCTGCGCAGTTTTGGGCATGAAGTTCCTCAGGATAGCAGGATGCGGACGATTGCGCCCTCTTCAAGACGGCTGGCTTCCTCCGGCACGACGAGGAAACAATTGGAGCGGGCAAATGCAGTCAGGTCACCGGAGCCGTGCCATGGGACCACGACAACCTGCGGAGGCTGGCCGTGGGGTGGGTTGAAGTCGCACCGCGCGGGCAAGAATCGTGTGAGACCTTGTTTGCCGTGTTTGTCGGTGTCCTTGGCCAGATAGGCCAAGGCAAAACGCGGACCGGATTCACACCTGCCTGCCAGCGCGGCCAGCACGGGAGCCGCGAAGAGCAGAAACGTGACCGCCGTGGAGATTGGATTGCCGGGAAGCCCGAAGAACGGCAAGACCGGAGATGCGCCCGGCGTGGAGGAGCGAGAGGCACCGTTTCGGGGCAGCTCACCGAAGACCAGCGGCTTGCCGGGCTGGATGCGTACGCCGGTGAAGTGGAAGCGCGCACCGATGCGACCCAACGCAGGTTCGACCAGATCAAATTTGCCTGCGGAAACTCCGCCCGAGATGAGCAGGAGATCGGCCTTTGCGGCTTTGCCGAGCGCGGCATCGAGAGACTTGGCATTATCCGCAGCTGTCGGCAGTACCCAGGGGTCGCCGCCCGCGGCGGCTATGAGCGCAGCCAGCATGGGAGCATTCGAGTTTCGAATCTGGCCGGGACCGGGCTCAGCTTCAACCGACACAAGTTCATCGCCCGTAGTGAGAATTGCTACGCGGGGGCGGGCACATACGTCGATGGAAGCGTATCCGCAGGAGGCGGCGAGAGCGATCTGGGCGGGTGCAAGGATCGTGCCCACGGGCAGTAACTCGTCACCTTTTTTAGCCTGAGCACCACGCGCCACGATGTTTTCGCCGGCGCTGACAGTCCGCGGGGGCAGCAGCCGGACCCGACGATCGACGACCTCGACATGCTCGATCATCATTACCGCGTCGGCACCGGTGGGGACGGGCGCGCCGGTCATGATCTCCCACGCAGCACCAAGCGACAGAGGGCCGGCCGGGGCGTCGCCGGCATGCGTGGAGCTTTCGACTGTCAGAAATGTATGACGAGATGCTTCCGCCGAGCGGCAGGCATATCCATCGCGAGTGGAACGGGGGAATGGCGGCTGGTCCCGATCGGCAGAAAGGGGTTGAGCCAGCACGCGGCCGGCGGCGTGACGCAACTCAACACGCTCGATTGACCGCGGCGTAGGGTTCCACTTGGCAGCATGAGCGGCTACGATCGCCGCGGCTTGCTCGTAGCTAGGCAGAGCACAGCTCATGGAATGGATTGTAGATGGGAAGGCCGCACCGGCCGGAAGGAATGGATTGAAGCTCTCAAAAGAACAAAGGGCGCGCCCGAGATCTCGGGAGCGCCCTTCGTCATTGCGGAGATGTTGCTTACTTCTTAGCGGGCTTGGCGGCCTTGAAGCTGGTGTCGACCTTTTGCCCAGCCTGTTCGAGAATGCCCTTGACGTCTGCCGCGTAGGGGCCGGTTGGGGCCAGTTCCAGATACTTCTCATAAGCCTCCTGGCAGCCGGGAGGCAGAACGATCCTCTGCGTCTTGGGGTCGATGGTGGCCTTTGAAACCAGGCCCTGACCCTTGAGGTAATACAGCAGCGCCTGATTCGGATCGGACTGCAGCGCCTCTTCGGCGGCTGCGATCTGTGCATCCGTGTTGCCCAACTGGAAGAAGATAACGGCCTCGTTCTTCAGGTAGAAGCCGGCCTGTGGCGGGTTGGCCTTGGCAGCCGCGTCGTAGGCCGCATTTGCCTCCGGAACCTTTCCAGTGCGTGCAAAGACTTCGCCGAGACCGCTGTTGACCATTCCCTCGATAGCCGGAACCGGCTTCTTTGAAGCGGCATCCGCGTCCAACGCCTTCTTAAAGGAGACCTGGGCGTCGTCGTATTTCTTGAGGCCAACCTGAGCCTGACCAAGCTGCGCCCACAGAATGGCGGCATCGGGCTTGACGGCCGTGTCCTTGGTCATAAGGGTTTCGACCTCGCTGTACTTGGAGGTCTTGATCTCAGTTTCCTTGGCTTCAACATCGGTCTTGGAAGCCGTAGCGCCTAGCTGCTGGACGGCAGCGGCGCGCGCATTGTCGGCGTCTTTAATGTCCTGCGTAGAAACGCGGAGGTCGGCATTGAGGTTTTTGATGACCTCGTTGGCCTTCATGGCCTCGGCGTTATGTTTGCGGAGCTCTTCGAGCATCTTCTTCTGCTCTTCGGGCAGCTTGTCAACGAACTCCTTGCGGGACATGTCAAAGTCCTGCACCGTTTCCTGACCTTCGACGATCTTCACATTATCGAAAGAGTCGACGATCTTGTCGGGCGGGGTATCCACCTGACGGAAGATGACCATGTAGGTGGCGGGAGCCGCCTGGCCCTCGTAGTCGCCCTGGGCGTTGATCTGGAACGTGTACTTCGATGTGTGCCCGCCGTCGGTGGAAAGACTCACTGTGCCGGTGGCCTGGGCCGCGCCCGTCGGATTCGTCACGCGGCCATGGATCTTGCCCATAGGCGCGGTGGGTTGCTGCGCCAGCGCGGGCAAGAGAGCGAATGCCAGCAGGCCCAGCCAAAGTGAAATGGTGCGTTTCATATTGTTCTTCTCCTTGGGAGCTGCGCAAACATCTTGTTCGCGGGCTCAATCAACATAATCGCGTTTACTACCTGCACATCTTGAGAGTGCCACCAGCTTATTCCCGCTGGATTTGAGATTGCGGTCTCGCGCCCGTTAACATGCGACAATCGCAAAACTTCAAAGTCCTACCGTCAGTGAACATCCATACACGGATGCCCGGCATAGCGCTGAATCGGGTGCGGACAGCTTTCCTCAGCAGGACTCAAGTTAAATCCAACAGGCTGTCCAACACAAGACCGCGAAACAGAGGCGCCATGATTCAGGCGTTTTCAAAGGCGCCTTCGCAGTGCTACACGAACGACCAGACCTATTGCGTCTGACGTATAACGTCCAGCACTGGACCCTTCAAATAGTGTTCGTTCACATCGTAGTGCGCCTGTCGCCTGGTCCTTTGTGGTCTGCGTCACACCCTACAATGGGAGCATGGCAATCACGATTCGTCCGGCAACTTCAGCGGATGTGCCGCAAATTCTTGCGTTTATTCGGGCGTTGGCGCTCTATGAGCGCGATCCCGGCGCTGTAACGGCAACCGAAGCGGACCTGCTTCGCGACGGTTTTGGGCCTAATCCTTTCTATTTCTGCCTGATAGCCGAGTGCGATGGGGCTGCAGCCGGGTTTGCCTTCTACTTTTTCAACTATTCGACGTGGAAGGGACGGCCGGGGCTCTACCTTGAAGACATTTTCGTTCAACCGGAGTTCCGCGGCCTGGGAATTGGCAAGGCGCTGCTGCAACAAGTGGCGGCGTTCGCCGTGGAGAAGGGATGCCTGCGCCTGCAGTGGGAGGTGCTGGACTGGAACACGCCAGCCATCGATTTTTATCGCGCAATGGGAGCGGAGTTTCTGGATGAGTGGCGCAATGTGCGGGTGAGCGGGGATGCGCTGCGGAAACTGGCCGGAGTTGAGGCGGGGCAGGCGGAGGCAGCGCGTTGAAGATTCGTGTGGTTGGCGGCGGGCTGGCCGGCCCGGAGGCAGCACTGACCGCTGCGCGGCTGGGATGCCAGGTAGACCTGTATGAAATGCGGGCCATGGTGGACGGGCAGCCGAGACTGACGCCTGCTCACCAAACTACCGAGTTCGGCGAACTGGTGTGCTCCAACTCGCTCAAGAGCGAGTCGCCCAACACCGCGCCCTGGCTGCTGAAGCAGGAGATGCGGCGGGCGGGTTCGTCTCTGCTGCGCATTGCGGACGAAACTGCGGTGCCCGCGGGCCACGCGCTGGCCGTAGACCGGGTAGAGTTTTCGCGGCGCATTGCCGCTGCGATTGCCGCCGAGCCACATATCCGCGTGATTCGTGAGGAAGTAACGCGTCTGGACCCTGAGGATGGATTGACGATTGTGGCAACGGGGCCGTTGACCTCCGGCGCGCTGACTGAGGAGATTCAGCGCATCACGGGTTCGGAGCACCTGGCTTTCTACGATTCCATTTCGCCTATTGTCGAGGCGGAGTCCATTGATATGGAGCGCGTTTACTTTGCAGCGCGCTGGGACAAGGGAACCGCGGACTATATCAATTGCCCAATGAACTGCGAGGAGTACGAGCGCTTCCTCGATGCGCTGCTGGCTGCTGAAGCGGCTGAGAGCAAGGAGTGGGAAAAACTGGAGTACTTCGAGGGGTGTCTTCCGATCGAAGTGCTGGCGCGGAGAGGCCGTGACACGTTGCGCTTTGGCCCCATGAAGCCGGTGGGTTTGCGCGACCCGCGCACCGGGCAAAGACCGTGGGCCGTGGTGCAACTGCGCAAAGAAAATCTGCGCGCCGACAGTTACAACCTGGTGGGCTTCCAGAACCACCTGAAGTTTGGCGAGCAGGCGCGCGTGCTGCGGCTGATTCCGGGACTCGAAAACGCCCGATTCCTTCGCTATGGGCAAATCCACCGCAACACCTACATCTGCGCCCCCGCCCTGCTGGATGAATGCCTGAGGCTCAAGAAAGCTCCATGGCTTTCGTTCGCAGGGCAGATTTCGGGCGTGGAGGGATACACCGAGTCGATTGCTTCGGGGTTGCTGGCGGGGATTTATGCGGCGAGTTGGGCGCGCGGTGGAGAGCCCGTGGCCGTTCCGCGCTCCTCCGCGCTGGGCTCGCTGGTTCACTACATCACTCACGCCGATGCGAAGGACTTTCAACCTGCGAACATCACTTTTGACTTGCTGGAGCCTCTGGAAGAAGAGACGCGCAAGAAGGTTCGCGATAAGAAGGAGCGGCACCGCATCCAGTGCGAACGGGCTTTGGCGGCGTTCGACGCGTGGTGGACGACCCACGAGTCCACGACTGCGACGCGGGACAAATAATACTTTCTGATAGCTCCGGATTTGCCAAGTCCCGTTTAGAATTTGCCTTGAGTGCAAGCGATGCCAGAAGACTCACTTCACGAGACCGACGGTCCGGCCAGGCGCGATTGGAAATGGTGGGGAAGTTGGTATAAGGCCTCCACATATCAGTTCATGCTCGGATTCGGTGCATCGACCATGGGCGCAGCAATGCTTGGGGACCAGCGACCAGGTTGGATTCCATCTCAGTGGCACGAAGTAGCGGTTTGGGCTTTCCTAGCTTCGTGGGGATGGTGGCTCTGGATGACTTTCCCGAACATACTCCCGAACATACCAGAGTTGGATTTTCCGAAACCGAATCCAGATCCGGGAAACAAGACCTATCTGGTTTTAGCTCTCTTAGGCACTTTTCTCTTCAGGTGGCAATGGAGCGAGGCTTGGGCGGTCGTCCTCCTGGGCCCGTGCGCAGCCGTGATTCTCTGGTATGCCGGACGCGCGCAAAACTCGAGGCCCTACCTTCCAATTTTTGTCTGGATCATTTCAGGAGCCGCGGCGCTTGCGCTGCCGTGGCCCAACCCGCAGCGATTTCTTGCCGTACTGATTACCGGGGGAGCGGCGACTGCCCTGCAGGGAGTTTTTGTGTTTTCCAGTTTCTATCTGAGACTGCGCCGGAAACTGGCCGAGGGTTGTTGAGATCGCCGCATCCAGTGTGAGCGGGCGCTGGCGGCGTTCGACGCGTGGTGGAGTGCGATTCCGCATCCGGTTGCGGAACTGCTCACATAAAGTTTGCGTAGTTCCGTGGTAATCTTGCCTCCCCCGGAGAGGTTGCCTATGCGCGCCATTTCTGCTGCAGACGCCGTTTCGCCCGCCATTCAACGCACCAGAGAGTTCCTCTTCAGGCCGTTCAACTGGGGAACTTATCTGAAGCTTGGCCTAGTTGCGATAGTCACTGAGGGTTTCGGAAGCAATCTCCGATCCTCGTCGCATGGCGGTGAATCGCCGGGACATGGATCAATGGTCCATTCTCCATTCAACTTCACGCCGGAAATGATTGCGGTGATTGCGGGAGCTGTGTTGCTCGCAATCGTTGTTTCTATTGTGGTGTTTTATCTGGTCACGCGGCTGCGGTTTGCCTTTTTCCATTGCCTGATTCACAACACGAAGGAGATTGGCCCGGGTTGGCGGCTCTATGAAACACAGGCGACGCGGTTCTTCTGGCTGAACCTGGTTGTGGGATTCTGCTTTCTGCTGGCGGTAGTGCTGATTGCACTTCCCTTCGCGGCTGGGTTTTGGCGGTTGATCCATGACACCCCGCCCGGCGGCTCGCCCGACTGGGGTATGTTGCTGTCTCTGGTTTTGCCGCTGATCCCGATCATCCTTCTGGTGGTGCTGGTTGGATTCGTGATCGACATGGCTTTGCGGGATTGGATGCTGCCCCATTTCGCGCTGGATAACGCGACGGCCGGCGAAGCGTGGGCCCAGGTATGGGCTCAAATCATAGCCGAAAAGAGACAGTTCATCGTTTACACGCTGCTGCGCGTGGCGCTGCCGACGATTGCGATGATCGCAATGTTCATTGTGCTGATTATTCCGGGGCTCATGCTGGCCGGCGCAATGGCCGCGATTGTGTACGGAATCCACTCGGCCTTTGCGGGTTCAACGGGCGCGGCATGGATGGTCGGCATTCTTCTGCAGGTGTTTTTCGGGGTGGTTGCATTCGGCATCGCGGTGCTGGTGAGCATCTGCCTTGGCGGCCCTGTGAGCACGGCAATAAGGGAGTATGCGCTGATGTTCTATGGCGGCCGCTATCAGGCCCTGGGAGACACACTCTACCCGCCCCCTCCGCGCCTGAATGATCCTCAAGTTGGCTGATCACGGCACATTGGCTCACAGCATCGCCGTTCCTGCGCTGAGCGGCGTGGGAAATGCCGGAGGGATGATGCTGAGACCTTTCCGGCGCTACCAGTGTCAAAGGACTTGGGAGGCTGAGCAGGGGGAGGAGGATTGGCGAGAAGCGGCATCGAACCTCTGCATAGTACCCTAGACTTGGAGCAGTGATACTTGATGCGCTGGATTGCATTGGTGGTGTGCGCGGCAACGCTGGCGGGTAACAGCGCCCTTGCGAAGGCACAGACTGCATCCCAGTCGGTTCCGATCCTGCTGAAAGCTCCGCCATCGGCAAAACAGGCTGCAGCGCCGGCGAAATCTCCAGCGCCCGCTAAGGCCGAGCCAAAGGCCGCATTGCCGAGTGCGTTTGCCGGATGGGAAGCCGCAGAGCCGCCGAAGACATTCGCAGATGCAGCCCAAGCAGACAACGCCAATGGCGCGGCGCTGAAGGAGTATGACTTTGCCGATGGCGCACTGGCCAGCTACAAGCGCCGGGCTGAAACGTTGAGTGTGCGACTGCTGCACTTTCACGACGCCAGCGGAGCCTACGGCGCCTACTCGTTTTACCGCCAGAATGGCTGGCCCAAGGAAGATGTTGGAGCAGGAGCCACGTCAAACCACAACCGGGTGCTCTTCTGGCAGGGCGATTTGGTGGTGGACGCAACGTTCTCGCAAATCGGCCCGTTATCTGCAGCCGAACTGCGCGAGTTGGCAAGCGGGTTCCCTGTTCCCCAGGGAACCAAGGCGATGGCGCCGCCGATTCTGGGAGACCTGCCGCAGACATCCCTGGACCAGCAGACCACGCACTACGCGCTGGGGCCGGCGGGATACGCTGGCGCAGGCGGGGCGCTGCCGCCGGAACTGGTCGGCTTCGACCGCGGTGCGGAAACGGTAACGGCTAACTATTCGCTGCGTTCGGGCCAGGCGACGCTGACCATCATTGACTACCCGACCCCGCAGATGGCTGCCGCGCAGGAGGGCCGGGTGAGAAGCTACATCAAGGCTGGTGGCCAGGCACAACCGCCGTGGCCGAAGCCGCTGGCGGACTCCGACCAGGCGTCTCTGGAGGTGCGCCGCAGCGGGCCGCTGGTGATCCTGGTGAGCGGCGATGCGATTCCCGACGAGAGTCACAAGCTGCTGGAAATGGTGCACTTCGAGAGCAGTCTGACCTCTGTTCCCCAACCCGGTGAGTCTGAGGTAGCAAAGACGGGGCAGTTGCTGGTAGGAATCGTCACCCTGGTGCTTATAGGAACAAGCGCGGCAATTCTTCTGGGTTTCTTCCTGGGCGGTGGACGTGCGCTCTACCGCATTGCAAGAGGCAAACCTGTCTCGTCGGTTTACGAGATCGAGTTTATTCAACTGAATCTGATCTGGGAAAATGAAACGCCGAACGAGCAGATAAATGAAGACCGCACCTCGGTGGTTAATGGCGACCTTAAACCTGTGGAAAACTGGAACAAAACCCCATAAAACCCCCCCAAAAAACGGGGGAATACAGAGAGATAAAGACGAAGACAAGGCGAATAGAAAGACCTCGGCGCACAAATTGTGTTCTGTGTAAGTTGTTGTAAATAAATACTTTATTTCGTCCCTGATTTATTCTTGACACTCCGCCCCCTCGCACCTACTATGCAGCCAGAAAGTTCTGATGGTTTTGCCTCCGTTGGAACTATTCTCCCTGAGGAAGGAGCTGCCCTGTTGCCGGGCGGCTCTTTCCGTTTCTGAGGGGTTCATGCCTCAGTCTTCTCCGGATTCTCGGTCAGGTCTGCCGGAGCGGATTCGGTCCATTGCCTTCCGCAAGATTCGCATTGCCATGTATTGACCGGGTTGACATCTTCAAGCACCGGATCTGCGGCGCCGCAGCTCGGACACACAGGCGGCTCAAAGTCTGGCAGTTTGATTTTGGATAGATCGACGATTTCCTGCGGGATCCTTTGCGCAGCGATCTGGAGGGCTTCATCAAGCTGATCGGCGGCGACCAATACCCGCCGTCCGCTCAAACCAAAGGGAGATTGCGGTCTTTCAATCCAACTCTCAATCCCGGCTCGTCTTAGAACCTCCGCAACTTGCCAGGCTTGTTCCCGCTCCTCACACTCGCATAACAGCGTCTTCCAGGTGTATTCACAGGGAAGATCGCATTCCCCACTCATGGCCGCAGAGTTTGATTGGGTATCGCCTAGATGTCCTTGCAGAGATGCGGGGCGAACTGGATTGCTTGCGGCCTCGATTGCAGCTTGCGGCTTATCCAATCCGCGTATTTTCATCTCGTCGCGGAGAACCTGCTGGGCAACTTCGGTCAGGTCGCAGAAATCGGCGGCCAGTTCGCGCAGTTCCTCGTCGTTCTTCTCGCTGTAGAGCTCCCTGAGCCTTCGCCATTCCTCTGCTGGGTTGTCCCACATGATGAGCAGTATAGTGCGGGTTTGAAGTCCGAGCCTCCCATCGCCAACAGACTTCCTGACTCGTGTTTAGCGAAAGGAACTCCAGCCGATGTCGGCGAGCATGGCTCGGCCGACGACCAGGAACGTGACCGTGAGCGCCGCGATGATACAGGTCCAGAAGCCGATGCGACTGAAAGGGATGAAGAGAGTGTTTTGATGGCCGGTGAGCGTGATTCCTGCCTGGTCGGGCAACAGAGCCCGAATGGCTACCGCTATGAGAAACCCTCCAGACCACACAATGGCAAGTCTGAACGCAAGCTGAAAGGTCTGATCCATGGAAACTGTCCCCTCTCGCAACGAGCTACGGAATAGACGCATCAGCCTACCGATGACTGGTGAGCTTTACCGGATACGAACACAACGATACAATCTTGAAGGAGTCCGCCGACGTAGCTCAGTTGGTAGAGCAGCTGATTCGTAATCAGCAGGTCGTCAGTTCAAGTCTGACCGTCGGCTCCATGATAAGCGGTACAAAATCACGACATTGCAGACCAGATGGCCTCTCGGTTCAGGGAGGCCTTCTTCATTTAATGAGACGTTTTGGCCGCGGGCTTCGCGGCAATCATCCCCTGGGGGAGCGCCCAGGCGAACAGCACACCACCGCTGCTGGTGACGATGTACTGGCGGCCGTCCAGCAGATAGGAGATGGGAGAACTCTGTATGGGTGCGCCGGTGCCGACATGCCACAACGTCTTACCGTTGGCGGTGTCCAATGCGAGCAGGTTGCCGAAGCCGTCGCCGACAATGGTGAGCCCCGAATCGGTGGTCATGATGCCCGCGCCTGAGCCCCATTTACCCACATCATGACTCCACCGAATCTTGCCGGTCTGATAGTCGATAGCCTCGATGACGCCCTTTCCCCATAGTCCATAGTCTGCGCCCGCCCAACCATAGTTGCCGTCAGCCGGCTTGGCGAAGTAAAGGCTGTAACTGGGATGGGCGTCGACAATGAACAGGCCGGTTTTGGGGTCGAAGCTGGGGGCGCGAAAATTTGTGAGGCCGCCCTCGTCGGGCGCAATCAGGCGGCCATCGGGGGCTGGTTCCTTGGCTGGATTGGGAATCGGCCGGCCTTGTGCATCAACACCCAAGGTCCAGTTGACAGGACCGAATGGAACCGTTAGAAGGCTCTTTCCGTTCGTACGGTCGAGCACGAAGAAGTAGCCGTTGCGCGAGGCTTGCATGAGCATCTTGCGCGGGTGGCCATGGAAGTTTCCGTCGACTAGGACAGGGGTTTCCACGGCGTCCCAATCATGGGTGTCGTGGGGCGAGGGCTGGAAAGCCCAGGCCAGCTTGCCGGTGTCAGGGTTGATGGCGACAATGCTACAGGTGTAGAGGTTGTCGCCGGGCCGGGTGGTGCCGTTGAGAACCGGGGTCGGATTTCCAGTGCCCCAATAGGTGAGATTCAACTGGGGATCGTAGGTGCCGGTCATCCATGCCATGCCGCCGGTGGTGCCGTTGGGCGTTCCGGTGGGAGGCGTGCTATTCCATTGCCACTGTGGGGAGCCTGTCTCCGCATCAAAGGCGCGAATCAACCCGGGGAGGTTATCCATATCGCCGGAGGAGCCGACCATAACGTGGTTGCCTACCACCAGCGGGGCCATCGTGGTCCAGTAGCCTTTGTCCACATCGGCGATGACCTGGTCCCAGCGGACGGCACCGTCTTTCGCATCGAGAGAGATAAGGTGATCGTCTGGCGTAGTGAAGTAGAGCCAGTCCTTCAGCATGGCGACGCCGCGATGGCCGATGTGATCGCCCTTTGTGGCCGGCCGGTTGTAGTGCCAGACCTGATGACCGGAGCGCGCGTCAATCGCCCATATATTGTCGGGCACGGTGAAGTAGAGGATCCCATCGACGAGTAGCGGCGAAGCCTTGATTTCAGCGGTCTGACCGGTTTGGAAGGCCCAGGACAGGCTCAGGCTGGCCACGTTCTGCGGCGTGATCTGCGTCAGCTTGCTGTGACGCCTGCCGGAATAGTCGCCATGATAGAGCGGCCAGGTGTCCGCGGGCGGATTGAGGAGTTGCGCGTTCTGGAGGTTCTGCGCCCTCAGCGCGCAGGGCCCTGGCAGGGACAGGAAAAGTACCCCGGCGGCAAGTACCAATGCGTCTTTCACGACTTTCATATTGAGACGAGACCTCGATCAGAGATGTGCATTGCAGCGTGGCTCAGCGCAGCGTCTGGATGTAAGCCATCAGGTTGTGGATGTCGTCGTCGGAGTACTTGCTGAACATATCTACGTGGGCGTCGACGGGCGAATCAACCGTGTACTTTACGGCCTTGGTTGACCACGATTTGTAGACGCCATCTTTGTCACGCAGTCCCACGGTGAACTCGTCGAGATAGGCGAGAGTCCCCGAAATCCTTTGACCGGAGGGGAGGGTAACCGTGACCTTGCTCGTGGCATCTTCGGGATAGAGCATGCGTTCTTCCAGTTGCAGGCCCTTGTAGCGAGTGGCGATCCCGGCCAGGTCGCCGGAGGGCGAGTGGCACTTGGCGCAGCCTCCAGCGCCGTTGAAATACCGCATGCCGGCCTGCGCGTCTCCAGTTTGCAGATCGGCTACGGCCACCCCGCGGCGACCGCCCTTCTGGGATGCGGCAGTGGCTGTGCGCGCGCGAATGAAGGCAACGAGACTGTCGATTTCATGGCTGGAGAATTTGAAGACCGGCATCTTGTTTGCGGGCCGTCCACTGAGCACGACAGCAGAGATTTTTTCGCCGGTAGCGTCGGAGAGGACGAGCTCGGATTGGGTGAGGTCGGGGCCAGATTCTCCTCCCATCGCATCGCGGCCATGGCAGAAGGCGCAGTTCTGGAGAAACAGCGAACCGCCCGCCTCTGCCAATGCGGAAGAATCTGCAGCCGAAGCACCGGCGGTCGCCTCAGGCGTTGACGGGGCCGAGCTGGTAAGGAAGTGCAACAATGCCTGCAACTCTTCACTCTGCAGTGTGGGGAAACCCGGCATGCGCCCCTTGCCGGAATGAATGATCTCTGCAATCTGGTCGCCGGTCTTCTGATGTGCAATGCCGATTAGAGGCGGGAAGGCAGGAAGAATGCCTTCGCGCTGATCACCGTGACAGATTGCGCAATGGCGGGCATACGATTCGGCTCCGGCATTGGGCGGCGATTGGTTGTCCGCCTGGTGCGCCAAGGCGGACTCTGCGCTGGCGGAAGCGGCATGAATAGGGGTCTGGATGGCTTGAAAGCCAAGGATTCCTGTAGCCACTGCAGCCAGGAGTGCTGCTACTCGAACTTTCTTCAAACCCAAAACCCCTCTCATTCGTGATGGGAAGACAATGTGGATGCGCCCAAGCGATGTGGTGTTATCCCGAATATTTAATCAGTTGCATGAAGCCGTAGTCCATATGCAGTTGCTGATGGCAGTGCATCAGCGTCGCGCCGGGATTGTCAGAGACGAAATCTACCTCGACTGTATCCAGCGGCATGAGGTTGACGACGTCCTTCATCAATCCGCTGAGGTGCTTTTCTCCGATTCGCGTGACCTCGAAGGTATGGCGGTGCAGATGGATTGGGTGCTGGTCTCCGCTTCCGTTGCGAAAGACCAGCCGGTAACGCTTGCCGGGATGAACTATCAGCGGTTCGACATCGGGCCAGGACCTGTTGTTGATGGTCCAGATGTCAAAGTTCGAGCCGGGCTTGGGTCCGATATCGCGAAAGGTGAGGACGAAGGTGTCATCGGGCGCAGGAGCCGCGGATGTATTGGCGAACTGAGTGTAATCCCACTCGGCCGGCGCTGGATCCTTCCAAGCTGGTGCTCCGGTCCTGCCGGCGTATTCAACGACGACCCCGAGACCCATGCTGCGGGCCTTTTCAAGCGTTGAGCCGAGTATCCATACACCGGGCGAGTTCATCTCGACGACGGCATCGACGCGTTCGGCGACGGCAAGCGAAAGCACCTCGACGCTGCGAGGGTTGGGGACAGGATTGCCGTCCATTGCAATGATGGTGAAACGATGACCGGGCAAAGCCAGAACGACATTTTCAGTAGCGCTGGCATTGAGCAGGCGCATGAGTACGCGCTGGCCCTGCTTTACCCGGATGGGCTCTCCCGCGCCGAGCATGTGTCCCTGGATGGTGGCGTACTTATAGCCGACGTCGGAGCCGGTGGTGAGGGGCATATTAGCGGATTGCTCGCGCATGGTTTCAACCATGGGGACAAAAGAAGGCTCCCAGTGGTGGATGGCCAGATTGATTTCCTGATCGTAGTGCGCCGGTTGCTCCCTACCTTCGACCAGGAGGAAGCCGAATTGCCCGCTGTAGGTACCGGCGGACAGGTTCTCGTAAGCACCAGCGTGGGTGTGATACCAGCGCGTGCCTGACGGTCTGGGAGTGAAGGTGTAGCGTTGCGTATGGCCGGGCGGAATCATCGGCGATCCCTCTTCCATGGCACCATCGTTGAGCGAATCGATGGCAAGACCATGCCAGTGGACGAGGTCGGCAGCGGGGCTGGCGTTGGTGACGTCGATGGTGACGGGGACACCTTCGCGCAGGCGCAAGAACGGCCCGGGAACCTGTCCGTCGTAAGCGAGGGTATGAATCGTGATACCGGGACCAATCTCGAGCGCGCAAGGTTCGATACGGAGGGTGTGGTCGGGCTTGGTGGCCGCAGCGGCAGCACCCTGATTGGCCTGCGCAGACAAGTATCCAGGGAGAGAGTGAGTCGCCAGCAGCACCCCTGCTGACGAGAGGAAGCTTCTACGATCCATCAGAATCAGTCCGCCATTTTTCGACTGGCCATTGCGGTGGCCGTAGGGTGATTGTATCTGTGGTCCGTCGCTTTACGAGACAGCCAGGATCTGAATTTCAGCGAGTCGCAGAAGCCGGCCGCGGGTGGGATGCGGTGCTCCCATCCGTCATCCAGAGAGCCCAGCGGATGGCTTCGAAGTACATCTTGCGGACGTCCGGATCTATCCACGACTCCTCAGTATGGCCGAGGGTGGAATAGAAGACGCGACCCTTGCCGTACATCTTGCTCCAAGCCACGGGAAAGTCATGGTCGGTGCGGTGGACACGCGGATTGTTGGCGTAATCGAGCCGGTTCGGATCGAGGCTGAGCAACACATTTACCTTATCGCGCGACCAGGACTTGGGCTGATAGATTTCGTCGTACTTCACAAACGTTTTGGGGAAATGGCGCACGGCGGGGAAATCCTGATCTTCATTGACGATAGGCGCATTGAAGGTCATCCAAGGGTGCTCATCAAACCAACCTCCGATCATCTCGCCGTATTCCGGCCAGGTGTAATTTGTATCGAGCGCGGCATGAATCCCCACGAAACCTTTGCCGTCGTCCTTAATGAAAGAAAGCATGTCCTGCTTCTGGCTCGCGTCCATATCCAATTCGCCCGTGGTGCTGGCGAAGACGATGAGGTCAAAGTAGTCCAGGTTCTTCGCGTTTCTACCCGGGTCCTTCTTGGTGAGCAACTCCGTGTCGGTACGCATGGTCGTATCCCACAGGCCGCTCTCGCTGCCCATGGTGTAAACCGCAGCCATGGCCGCTGAAATGGAATCGTGCTCAAAGCCTTTGGTCTGGCCGATGACCAGCACATGCTTCAGATGAGTCTGTTTGGGGTGCGGTGCGGGGGGCAAAGGATCGCCGGCGGCGGATTGGCCCCAGGCGCGGTTGCTCTGCGTAACGACCGCTAAGACAGCCAGACAACAGGCAAGAAGAAAGGCTTTCCGTACAAGGCGCACGATATCTCCTTTTCGGGTCAAAAAACGGAATGAAGTCCGCGAAGCATCTCGTTTCCCAGTGTGGATACCGTTCGTTCAACCGCACCCACGGCTCGATTCGGTGCAACGGCTGGGAAGAGAAAGTTCGTTGGACACTTCGAGGGACCGATTTTCGCTCGGAGAGCAGTCTATCGGTCCATGGCCAGATCCGCAAACGTGAAGTTCTCGATCAGCGGACTATCCGCTGGGAAAAGGTGGGGACCTTAAGCTCTCAACTCCGACGCTGCTCAGTTACGTGGTCTAGCAAAAGCCCCGGTTGGGACGCCGATTTCCACAATTGGCCACGCCAGAAGCTGCGCGAACCAAATCAGGCACCGGTTATCCACTCACTTTTTATTGTTCTCGTGATACACGGCTGCTTATCCACGCATATTCTTGGCATAATCGCAGCTAGAGCGGTGCCTCCGTCGCTGTTCCAAGAGCCATGTCAAGGATCGGAATCGGGTATTCGAGTTGAAAATGGAGTTTGGGAAATCCGAAGCTGACCGGGACCAACCAAGGGAGCACTGAAGAGTGACCAGCTATCGGCGCCAGGATGTGTTGAGGATTCTGCAGATCAGTTCCCGCCAGTTACAGGGGTGGGAGAGAGCCGGCCTCGTTCCCCAGCAGGAGAGTTACACCTTTCAGGATCTCGGACAGTTGAGGATCTTGCGCGTCCTGCGGGAAGAGGATGTGCCGGCAGCATCGATCCGGCATTCCATTGTGGCCATGAAGGCCGTGGCAGGCATGGCCAATCCACTGCTTGAGGCAAGTTTGGTGAGGACCGGAACGCGGCTCGCTTTCCGTTGCGACGGGGCGATGGTTGACCCGATCCGGCGACAGTTGCTGTTTGATTTTGAGCGTGTAGAGCGGCAGCCAAGCGCCGGACAACCGGCTCCCCTGCGCCGACCGGGCGCAGGCCACGCGCGCAACGTACAGGAATTATTCGTGAGAGCGGTACAAGCCGAAGAGTCGGGAGAGAAGCATCGCGCCATTTCACTCTACGAAGAGATTGTGGCGGTGGATCCCAGCTTTGCCCCGGCGTATATCAACCTGGGGACCATCCATTTTCACCTGCGCAAGTATGGCCGAGCGGAGGAATTGTATCGCCGCGCTACTGAGACTGACCCGGGGTACGTGCTGGCCTTTTTCGATCTAGGCAATGTGCTGGACGAACTGCAGCGGCCGGATGAATCGATTGCTGCTTACAAGCAAGCCCTTGCTCTGGCGCCCCGCTATGCAGATGCGCACTACAATCTAGCCTTGGCATACGAGCGCAAGGGTGAACACAGGGCGGCGTTGCGCCACTGGCAGGCTTACGTGCGCTTGGACAAGAGCGGTCCGTGGTGCGACCACGCGCGGGGACAGATTCACAAGCTGCTGAGCCGCGAAAAACTGTCAATCGCCTGGCGAACGGACACCTTTGTGCCACCGCGTAAAGGAACGGCAGCGCTGGAGTTGGTGAACTGGGAGGCCTGAGGCGGACCTACTTGGATACTTCCATATCTCGCGTCATCAGCCAGAGACGGTGCAGATGGCCGGCTTTGCTCCTTGCCAAATATGGCGCAGCCTCTTGTACAACTTTGTGACGAAAATGGAGTCTATACCTGAAGATGCGTGCGCTTATTGACTAGGGGGATGTTGGCCCGTGCCGCATGATGCCAAGGCGCCCGGTCCTTTTCACCAATGATTTCGCTGCTTTTGGGGATAGAGTACGAGCGGCTCTACTGTGTCTAACCGGCATGGTACGGACCTCTAGAGTTCGTGCCAGAATGTCTGTACCCTCAACACGGCATATCAGAAGGATGGCTATGACGACGATGCTTGCACCCTCAGCGCAAAAGCGGCTTCGGAATTGCGGATGGATCGCCATCTGCGCTTTGGCGGTAACAGCTCTTGGCGCGCAGACTCCGGCTGTGCGGATTCGCTCCGAGATTTCCAGTTCAGAAATGGTCCCGTTAACGGGCTCACTGCACCCGCGGGCACAGGCACAGTTTGACGCCGGGCGGGTACCCGCGGACACGAAGCTGAACGGCATCAGCATGGTCTTCAGCCGTTCGGCAGCGCAGGAAGCGGCTCTGAATGCACTGATCGCCGCGCAGCAAGATCCAGCCTCGCCGCAGTTTCATAAGTGGCTGAATCCGGACCAGTTCGCCGCCCGTTTTGGGATGGCACAAGAGGACCTGGACAAAGTACAGAGCTGGCTGGAGCAGCAGGGCTTCTCAATTGATTCGGTGGCCCGGAGCAAGAACCTGATCCGTTTTTCGGGCACAGTGGGACAGGTGGAGCAGGCGTTCCAGACGCAAATGCACTATTACAAATCGAATGGCGAGACGCACTTTGCTCCATCGACTGAGCTTTCGTTGCCGGCGGCGCTTGCGGCCACGGTGGCGGGGATCAGGAATCTGGACGACTTCCGGCTGCGACCCATGCACATCCAAGGCGTGGGGCGGCGCGGGCGTCCGAACTACACGATCTGCTGCAACAGCAGCAATGCTGATGTTGTGTTTTTCGCGCCGGGAGATATTAAGACAGCTTATGACTTCCCAACAACCGGCACGGGCGAAACAGGCGCGGGGCAGTCGATAGCAATTGTGGGCCAGTCATCTATTGCAGTGAGCGACATTGAGGACTTTCAAAACGCCTCCAGCATAGCTGTGAAGGATCCGACCCAGGTGTTGGTCCCTGGATCGGGGAGCCCACTGGCAGTTGCTGGTGACGAAAGCGAATCAGATATTGACCTGGAGTGGTCGAGCGCGATGGCTCCCGGCGCCAACATCTTCTTTGTGTATACCGGTAGTAACAATACATACGGAGTTTTCGACTCCATTCAATATGCAGTGGACGAGCAGATTGGGAACATCATCAGCGCCAGCTATGGCGCCTGCGAAACGGCATTAGGATCGACTAATTTTGCGTCGCTGGACCCGATTCTGAAGCAGGCTACGACGCAAGGTCAGACGGTTCTGGCGGCTTCAGGGGATCAGGGTTCCACGGGCTGCAGCACGACAACCAGCCTAACCACCGCTCAACAACAGGCCCTCGCAGTCAATTACCCCGCGAGCAGCCAATACGTGACGGGGGTAGGCGGCACTGAAATCACGGCGGCCAACGATGTTGTGGGTACATATTGGAGTTCCGCCACCAACAGCACGACGCCCGCGCTGACTACCGCGACCCAATACATCCCTGAAGTGGCGTGGAATGACGATGCCCTGAACGGCCAATACACCCCACAAAACGGTGGCGGCTTGAGCGCGAGCGGTGGTGGAGTGAGCACGTTTTACACCTCCAAACCGAGCTGGCAAAAGGGTGTGACCGGCATTCCCAACGACGGTAAGCGCGACGTCCCGGATATTGCACTCTATGCGTCACCGTACTATCCCGGATATCTCTACTGCAGCAGCGACCAGAGCGTTTGGAGTCCGGGGGGCAATGGCAGTCCGGCCCAGCAGGGTAGTTGCACCAACGGGTTTCTTGATACGACGGGCGGCTATCTGACCGTCGCCGGCGGCACCAGCTTTGCCGCGCCTATTTTTGCTGGGATGTTGGCCATCATCAATCAGGAGGCCGGTTACACCGCCGGTCAGGGAAACATCAACCCGTCGCTCTATACGCTGGCATCGAACGCCGCCACCTATGCTGCCGCCTTCCACGACGTGACCAGCGGCAACAATTTCTGCCTGGCGGGAACCACATATGGATATTGCAGCAGCAGCGGGGCCACGGAAGGCTACGCGGCAGGCACGGGGTACGACCTGGTGACAGGGCTGGGGTCGGTGAAGTTGGACGCGCTAGCGCCGGCATGGACGACCAATGCCGCGCCCCTGGTGGGAACGACGACCTCGGTTTCGGCATCGAACAGCACGCCGAATTCCGGCCAATCCGTTACCTTCACCATTACCGTTGCCTCCAATACCGGCAGCACTACGCCGACCGGCAATGTGACCCTGCAAATCGATGGAGGAACCGCATGGGGCGCTGGCGGCACGACAGTTGCGGCTCAACAGCTCTCGAATAACGGAACACTGACTTACACAACGACATCATTCACGACCGCGGGTGTTCACCAGGTGCTTGCCCAGTACGCGGGAGACGCCACACACACTGCTTCGACCGGGGTTGCCCAGGTTACGATCGCGGGGACCAGCTCGGGCTCCGGCTCTTTCACCTTGACGGCGACCGCCGTCACCGTGAGCCAGGGCAGTTCAGGGAACTCGACAATCACCGTGAAGCCTGCAGGCGGCTATACGGGCACGGTGCTGCTGGCCTTCAGCACGTCTAATGACACCGCGCTGACTAACCTGTGCTACAACTTTGCAAATCAGCTCAGCGATGGCGATGGTTCCGTGGCCGTGACCAGCGCAAGCGCTGTAACCACGACGCTGACCTTAGACACCAACGCAGCTGATTGTGTTACCGCCGCGGTGTCGAAGCCCGGGCAGCACGCGATGCACAGCCTGCGGAGGGCGAATACATCAAAGAACGACAGACCTAACCCGGCGGCTCCGGCAACAATTGCCTTCGCCGGGCTGCTGCTGGCTGGATTCCTGGGCCGGTACTCGCGCAAGTTCCGCAATTTGGCAGGGCTCATCGCCCTGTTGGCTGTGGGCATGGCAGTTTCAGCGTGTGGCGGAGGGGTATCAAGCAACACGCCCAGCAATCCACCGAAGGGGACCTATACCATTACGTTAACCGGGCAGGACTCGACAACATCGTCGATCACAGGAAGCACGACCTTCACGTTTACCATCCAATAAGCTTTCTACAAACCAACCAGGGGCAGACGGCCTGAACGGCGTCTGCCTCTTTTGTTTTGGGTGGCATGCGGCAAGGGTAGCTTGCCTTACCTTGCCCGCAAGCCTTCCCGCGTGGTTGACTGAAGACCGAAGGAAGACGACTCGTATGGCAATGATCCTTGCACTGGACCAGGGAACCACCAGTTCCCGCGCGATTCTATTCGACGAGGCGGGCGCGATCGCCGCCGTGGCACAGCATGAATTTGAACAGTTCTACCCGCAGCCGGGGTGGGTGGAGCACGACCCCACCGAAATCCTGACCAGCCAGTTGAGTTGCGCCGTGGAGGCGCTGGGGCGGGCAGGCGCGCGGCCCAGAGACGTCTCGGCTATCGGCATTACCAATCAGCGGGAGACGGTGATCGTGTGGGAACGCGAAACCGGCAAACCCATCCATCCGGCGATTGTGTGGCAGGACCGCAGGACGGCTTCGCGGTGCAGCGCATTGGAAGCGAGCGGCGTGGGGGAGACGGTGAGCGCAAAAACCGGCCTGGTGCTGGACCCTTATTTCTCCGCCACCAAGGTGGGGTGGATTCTGGACAACGTGCCGGGCGCACGGGCTCGGGCAGAGCGCGGCGAACTGGCCTTCGGCACCGTGGACAGTTGGCTGATCTGGCACCTGACCAGCGGCTACCATCATGTTACGGATGTGACCAACGCCTCGCGCACCCTGCTCTTCAATATCGTGACAGGCGAGTGGGATGCGGAGCTGCTGCGCATCTTCGGAATTCACGAAAGCCTGCTGCCGGAGGTTGTTTGGTCAAGCCAGCGGGTGGGCGAGGTGACGACCACCCTGGGCCTGGGCGGAATACCAATCGCAGGCATTGCCGGCGACCAGCAGGCGGCGCTGTTCGGGCAGATGTGCTGGAGCGCGGGCGAGGCAAAGAACACCTACGGCACAGGCTGCTTTCTGCTGCAGAATATCGGCACTCAATTTGTACGTTCGAAGCACCGGCTGATCACCACGCTGGCCGCCAGCGCCGAACATCGCCTGGAATACGCTCTGGAAGGCAGCATCTTTATCGGAGGCGCAGTGGTCCAGTGGCTGCGCGACAACCTCAAGCTCATAGGGTCGTCGGCCGAGGTGGAAGCGCTGGCGGCCAGTGTGCCAGACACGGGCGGGGTGGTGCTGGTGCCGGCGTTCGTCGGCCTGGGCGCGCCCCACTGGGACCCAAACGCAGGGGCGCTGCTAATCGGCCTGCGCCGCGACACCAAGCCAGGCCACATTGCGCGAGCGGCGCTGGAGAGCATTGCCTTGCAGGTGGCCGATGTGCTGGAGGCTGTGCACAGCGAAACGGGAACGCCGCTGGGCGCTCTGCGTGTGGACGGCGGCGCGGCAGTGAACAACCTGATGATGCAGTTCCAGGCGGACGTGCTCGGTGTGCCGGTGGTTCGGCCGCAGGTGACCGAGACCACCGCAATGGGCGCCGCCTACCTGGCGGGGCTGGCAACAGGATTCTGGGCCGGACCCCATGAGTTACGGGCCAAGCGGCAGAATGATGTGCGCTTTGAACCGAAGATGAGCCCGGACGAGCGAACCGAGCGGCGGAGGCGATGGAGCCGAGCCGTGGAACGAGCGAAGAACTGGAACGAGTAAGGCAGAGGTGGAAGCAATGCGCAGGGAAGAGATGGTGCGCAGGATCTGGGAACGGGCGGAGGAAAAAGGCCCGTGGGATGTGGCCGTGGTGGGCGGCGGAGCGACGGGCATGGGAGTGGCCGTGGATGCGGCGTCGCGCAGACTGAGCGTAGTGCTGCTGGAAGCCCACGACTTTGGCAAAGGAACCAGCAGTCGCAGCACCAAGCTGGTGCACGGCGGCGTGCGGTATCTGGAACAAGGCAATATTCCGCTGGTAATGTCGGCACTGAAAGAGCGCGGACTAATGCGGCAGAATGCGCCGCACCTGGTGCATGACCTGGCATTCGTGGTGCCCAACTACTCCTGGTGGGAGGCGCCATTCTACGGGATCGGGTTGAAAGTCTATGACATGCTGGCGGGAAAGTATGGATTTGGCGTCTCGAAGCTGCTGTCGAAGGAGGAGACGCTGGAACGGCTGCCGGCACTGGAGCCGGAGGAGCTGCGAGGTGGGGTGGTCTACTACGATGGCCAGTTTGATGACGCGCGGCTGCTGATCCACCTGGGAATGACGGCGGCTGATTATGGCGCGACATTGGTGAATTATTGCCCGGTCACGGGCCTGACGCGTGATGCCGAGGGTTACATCAACGGGCTGACCGCGCGCGATGAAGAGACCGGCGAGACTCTTACCATCGCGGCACGCACGGTGGTGAACGCGACGGGCGTTTTTACCGACGAGGTGAGGCGCATGGCCGACCCTGCCGCCGAGCAACTGGTAGTCACCAGCCAAGGGATTCACCTGGTCTTTGACCGTTCATTCCTGAAGGGCGATACGGCGCTTATGGTTCCCCGAACCAGTGATGGCCGCGTTTTGTTTGTGATCCCCTGGCACGGGCACGCGGTGGCCGGCACAACCGACACTCCGCTGGACGCGCCAAGTCTGGAACCGCGTCCGCTGGACGAGGAGATTGAGTTCATTCTGGAAACAGCGGCACGCTACCTGAGCCGACCGCCGAGCCGAGCCGACGTGCTGGCTGTCTACGTGGGCCTGCGCCCGCTGGTGAAGGGGGAGGGTAAAACCTCAGCGCTTTCGCGCGATCACGTGATCCATGTGGATACGTCGGGCCTGCTGAGCATCACCGGCGGCAAGTGGACCACCTATCGCCACATGGCCGAGGATTGCGTAGACCACGCGATTACCCTGGGCAAGCTGAAGGACACGCCTTGCATCACAAAAAACCTGCGCATTCACGGCTACCTGGAGGACTCGGCGGCGCTGGGAAGCCTAGAGGTTTACGGAGCCGACGCGGAGGCAATCCAGACGCTGGCGCGGGACCCACGATTGGCGGCGCGGCTACATCCCGAGCTGTCTTATATCGCCGCGGAAGTGGTGTGGGCGGCGCGGGCGGAGATGGCGCGCACAGTGGAAGATGTGTTGGCAAGACACACCCGCGCCCTGTTCCTGAATGCACGTGCGGCAATGGAGATGGCGGAGCCGGTGGCAAAATTGCTGGCCGCGGAGTTGGGCCGCAATGAAGCCTGGGTGGCGGCACAGGTGAAGCAGTTTCAAGCTCTCGCCGAACAATACCGGGTAACGTAGTGAGAAGGCGAAAGGGAGCAAAAAATTCTGAGGAGGTCTCGGATGGCAACCAAGTGCACACATACGGCAGAACATCTGAAGAAGGTGAAGCCGCGCAGCAAAGGCTGCGAGGAATGCCTGCAAAGCGGCGACGCATGGGTTCACCTGCGCATGTGCCTGGAGTGCGGCCACGTGGGCTGTTGCGATTCGTCGCAGAACCGCCATGCCCGGGCGCATTTTCATGCGACGCAGCACCCGCTGATCCAGTCGGCCGAACGGGGCGAAGACTGGCGCTGGTGCTACATCGATGAGGTGTATCTATAGAGGTTTACGCCAGCTCGACTTCGATGGTTTTGGCGTCGGGATCGAGCTTTACGATTTTGAAGCTTCGGATCTGACCCGCGTGCATAGGCTCGGGCTCTGCCGTAGCAGCTGGCGCATTGCCTTTCCACCGCGCTTTGAGCATGGACGAGAGCGAAGAGAGATCCACCTTGGCTGCCGTGGTCTTCGCGGCAGCGACGGCGACATGAGTAACGCGGCACACAGCGCGAATGCCCTCGCCAAGTTCTACGGTGGCATGGCCGGCTGACTCCTCGACAACGCGGCCCGAAACAACATCCCCTGGCTTATGCTCGGCGATGTATTCATCGATGCTGGTGGGCACCAGCTGCTTCATGCTGAGCTTGATCTGGCGCTTTTCGGTGTCGACGGCCAACACCTGCGCCTTGACCACCTGGCCTGTGCGAAGCACGTCCTGGGGGTGGTTGATGCGCTTGTCTGCGACGATTTCGCTCACGTGCACCAGTCCCTCGATGCCGTCCGCGATCTGAACGAACGCGCCGAAGTTCATCAGCTTCGTCACGGGGCCCTGAATCTGAGAGCCGACGGGGAACTTGAGCGAGACCTCTGACCATGGATCGCTGAGAGTCTGTTTGAGGCCCAGGGAGATGCGGTGCTCGTCCGGCTTGATGCCGAGGATGACGGCGTCCACATGGTCGCCCTGCTTCAATATGTCGCTGGGGTGGCGCACCTTTTTCCCCCACGACATCTCGGAGATATGAATGAGGCCTTCAACGCCGGGTTCGATCTCAACGAATGCACCGAAGTCGGCCAGGCGGGTGACCGTACCTGTGACTCGCTGGCCGGCCTGATATTTTTGTGGCGCGGCGTCCCAAGGCTCCGGCTGAAGCTGCTTGAGGCCGAGGGAGATTTTCTTGTTTTCGGGGTCGATTTTGAGGATTCGGAGCTGAAGTTCCTGGCCCACGGTCAGCACGTCTTCCGGCTTGTTCACCCGAGCCCAGGAAATGTCGCTCACGTGGAGGAGGCCATCGATGCCGCCCAGATCAACGAAAGCGCCGTAGGGCATCAGGCTGCGAACCTGGCCACTGACGGTATCGCCCTCCTTCATTGCGGCGTGGAGGGTTTCAGCGGCGGATCGTGCCTGCTCTTCCAGCACCACACGGCGGTCTACAACTACGTTTTCATCGCTGACATCGAGCTTGGTAATGCGGCAGTCAATCTGTTGACCCACCAGCTTTTCCAACTCGGCGGCGTCGTGGGTTCCGCTGCGGCTGGCGGGCATGAAGGCGCGCACGCCGATGTCGACATTAAGGCCGCCCTTTACCACGCCCGTAACAGTGCCCGCCACGGCCAGCTTTTGCGCGAAGGCCTCTTCGAGCGCTGTCCAGTCGCGAGGCTGCGCCACCTTGAAACGTGACAGCACGTAGTAGTGTTCCTCATTGCGGCCGGTCACGGAGACGGGGAAGCTCTGCCCTGGCTCCACTCCCTCGGCATTGTTCTCGAAGGCGGTGCGTGGCAGAACACCCTCGGTCTTGTAGCCGATGTCGAGAAACACCTCGTCGGCAGACAGGGAGACGACCGTGCCTTGCAACTGCCTGGCTCCGCCCTCGGGCTGGTGTGTGTGGCTGTGCTCAAACTCGGAGAGCAACGCGGCGAAATCCTCCGCAGGTTCGGCCACGGTCTCAGAAGTGATTTCGGGGGTGGGCTGGGATTCAGAAAGGCTGTCGTTAGTCATGATGTCTACCGTTCCATTGTCCCATGATTCAATCGCGAGCGTTGTCGGTGAGGATTCTGCGGTCACAAACGGGTGCCTCAATTCGATAGCGACTTTGCCATTCCCGGCGTCTGTGGACATAAGCCGGACCGGGGAGCGAGAATGGCGTTCGCGGGGGAAAAGGCTTTATGAGCATGCATTCCATTACACGCAGGGATTTTGTGCGTCTCGGCGCGGGCGCCGTGGCAGCGGGAACAGCCATCAAGTCTACGTTGCTGGAACCACCGGTGTTGGCGGCACAGGCAGCCGCGGGCGACGCCAGCGGGCGAAAGATTCGCTTTGTCTCAATTGGGACCGGGATTCGTGGTTGCGATCTGTTGCGGTCGGCGCGCCAAGTTTCTACGGGGATGCTGGTGGGCACTGCGGACCTCTACGACATGCACCAGAAAGCTGGCCTGGAGGCCTACGGAGCGGATGTTCCCACCAGCCGCGACTACCGTTCGCTGCTGGACCGGAAAGATGTGGATGCGGTGTTTGTGGCCGTATCTGACCATCTGCACCGGCGGGTGGTGCTGGACGCCATTGCGGCGGGCAAGGACGTGTATTGCGAAAAGCCCATGTCGCACAACGTGGCCGACGGGCTGGCAATGGTGGATGCGGTACAGTCCAACAAGCGCATCTTCCAGGTGGGCAGCCAGCGGGTGAGCAACCTCGTCTACAAGAAGGCTGCGGAGATTTACGCCTCAGGACGGCTGGGCGAGGTGCATCTTATTGAAGGCCAAACGGATCGCAACTCGCCTTCCGGCGCCTGGGTTTATCCCGTTGCGCCCGACGCCAGCCCGCAGACGATTGACTGGGACGCCTTTCTGCGCGATGCGCCGGCACGCCCGTTCGATGCGGTGCGTTTCTTCCGCTGGCGCTGTTTTGCCGACTATGGGGAGGGCTTGGCAGGGGACCTGTTCGTTCACTTGATCTCAGGCATCCAAGGCGTCAGCGGCATCAATGCCGCTCCCAACCGCGCCTGCTCCAGCGGCAGCCTAACTCACTTCGCCGACGGACGCGACTTTCCCGACCTGCTGGCCACGCTCTACGACTATCCGGGCATCACCGTAAGCCTGCACTGCAACCAGAACAACTCGGGTGGCGATGAGACCATTTTCCACGGCAAGGAGGCCACCATGGTGATCAGCGGCAACACACTTACCGTGACTCCGCAGGACACCCGGCCTGAGCCCGAAGGCTACTCACTGAACGGCTGGACCGCGGCGGCCAAGAAGCAATATTTGAACGAATGGCATGCGGCAAATCCCGCACCGCCTGCCAAGATGGCCGCCATGGAGAGCTATTCGGCGCCTGGCGACTACGACGACACAGCCGATCACATCGCCAACTTCTTCCGCGCGGTAGAAACGCGCGAACACGTAGTCGAAGACGAGATTTTCGGTAATCATGCCGCCATTGCATGCCACATGGCCAATTACTCGTATTTCCATCACAGTGTGGCCACGTGGGACGCAGCCACGCAGACCATCAAAGGTTGACGCGCAGGCTGAGGAGAAGAAGATCATGAGCAATTCATCACGCAGAACTTTCTTGAAGGCTTCGGGCGCGGTTGCCGCGGCAACTTTTGTTGGCGCCAGCCGGTTGACTGCCAAGCCGAGCCATGTCCCTATCGGACTGCAGATTTATTCGGTGCGCGACCAGTTGTCGAAGGACTTTGACGGGGCGCTCGCAAAGGTGCGGGCTGCGGGATACACCGTGGTGGAAGCGGCAGGCTATTACAACAAAACCGCCTCTGAATTTCGCCATTCGATGGATACGGCTGGGCTACGTTGCGTCAGTACCCACCATTCGTTAGACATATTAAGGTCGCGACTCGACGATCTGATTGAATATGGCCATGTGTTAGGACTGGAGTATATGGTCTGCTCGTCTTCAGGGGGAGTGCATCGCGACCCGTCCGACACGCGCGACGAACTAACGCTGGACGACTGGCGCTATGTGGCAGGCGAGTTCAATCGCATCGGCGAAAAAGTGAAGGCCGCCGGCATGACTTTTGGGGTGCACAATCACACGCCAGAGTTTGCCCAGGAGGGAAACGTCCTGGTTTACGACGAGTTGCTGCGGCTGACGGATCCGAAGCTGGTCGTCTTCGAAATGGACTGCGGCTGGGTCTACAATTCGGGCCACGAGCCAGTGGATTACCTGAGCAAAGCGCCGGCACGGTTCCCGCTGCTGCATGTGAAGGATATTGTGAGAGGCGGCGCAGACGGAAAAGTGCAACTCCCGGTGCTGGGCCACGGATCAATGGACTATCACGCGATTCTGCGCGCCGCCACGGGGCTCAAGTACTACTTCGTCGAACAGGAAGAGTACCAGATGGAGCCGTTCGAAGAGCTTCGCGAGAATGCGGAGTACATGCGCAAACTGACCGCGTAGCCCGATGCGCCAGAGGTCCGCTTTTCGAGTAGGCTGGAAAAATGAATGTCTTCGACGAAAAGCGGGCTGAGCTGGAGCAACACGAGTTCATGATGGGTGTGGAGCGCGGCAGGTTGGCTGTGGCGCTCGACCTGCTGACCGACTCGCTAATCCTGGTGGGCCAGCACGGGGTTTATTGTGCCTCAAGCCGCAACCCTTCGAAACCGGCGCTGGATCTGCAGGCTGTTCTAGGGGGTATGGAGGGGGCCAAGGCCCTGATCCAGTCTGTGATGGAAGTGTTACGCTCACAGCGTGAGGCGGAACGCGGGGCCTGACCGCCGGCATGCTGACAGCGCCCAGCGAGACCCAAAATACGGTATGCTGATAGAGCGCGCCCGTAGCTCAGCTGGATAGAGCGAACGCCTCCGGAGCGTTAGGTCGGGAGTTCGAATCTCTCCGGGCGCACCATAAAATCCCCCTTTGACCCATCTCAAGCCGGCGCAGTCCGGGCGCAGCGAGGGATTATGGTCGACGGGGAACACCTCCTACAACTGGATGATGACAAAGAGGACCCCGCTCGTGCGTGCAGGGAGATTCCGGACGCTCGCCCGAAAGGGGCAAAATACCTGGACCTGACTGTGTGGACCGCGCGCGCTGAGAAGTAGACACAAGGTAGAGCTGCACGGCTTCACGCAAAGGCACATGCGGCTGCACGCCGCTCCGGAAGAGCCTATATGGGCTTGGCCAATTAAACTGAAACTGGGCCGGGCAGACACTCACCTCGCGGCCAGACAAGGTTGAGATGCACTTCAATTTTCCTTTCACCATTGTCCAGACACTCTGGACGTTGACTTTTGCGGCACTTCTGGTTCTGTTGGTTGTCCTGCTGGGACGGGATCGGGCGCGGCGATTTCCGTGGTTCACGGCCAGCACAGCCCTGGTGGCGCTGCGCCTGCTTTCAAACCGGCTGCTTTATGGCCGGATGCCGCAGTTCACCCTGAGCGCAATCTTCATTACTCTCGCGGACATATCCACGGTGGCGGCGCTGCTGGTGGTGGTGGAGATGGCGCGACGCGCCTTTGGCCGGGCACGACGCAGTGTGTGGATAGCGGGGACTGTAGCGCTGGTGGCGTTAGGCGGCATCGTCCTAGCCACCTGGGGTCAATGGCCGGCGTGGAAATCGCTTGCCGTGGACACGCCAATCGCAGCGTTGGCGCTGCTGCAACTGTTGGCACAGAAGACCGGTCTGCTGGTGGATGTGTTGACTGTGGCGCTGGGCCTGCTGGTGGTGCTCTTTGGCCGCCGCTACGGCGCCGGATGGCGCACCCACACGCAACGGATTCTCATTGGCCTCTCCACCGCTTCTCTGAGCCAGTTGGCGGTGCAGGCGATCTGGGAGGTTATTACCAAGACAGCTGCGCCGCACTCCATGGCAGAGTATGAACGCGTGGTGGGCCTGCGGGAAAAACTGTTCAACTCAAACAGTGTGGTGTACCTTGCCGTGGTCATCTGGTGGATCGCCTGCTTGTGGATGGATGAAGTAGGCGCCGCGCCAGGAGAATCTGCAACGGCAAAAGAAGGGGTCCATGAAGCAGAGTCTCCGGTTGCGGAGCCGCCTGAGGATTCTGTGAAGTAGCGGCGAGAGATGCCAACAAGAAAATTTGGGCTTCAAAGAAAGGGGATGACTTCGCGTCATCCCCCTTTGTGTTTGCAGCCTTGCCGGCCGGGTCACACGGCGAAGTCAATGAATCCACGCTCGGGATCGGTGGAGACCAGCTTCACCGTCACGCGATCACCCACGTCGAGGCCCTTGGCTCCCGGCTTTCCCGCGTTCACAAGCATCCCTTCCACGTGCGGATCGAGGGTGCGGACAAAGGTGCCGTAATTGTTGACGCCGGTGACGATTGCGGGGAAGCTTTGGCCGATGCGGGGACGCAAGACCACCGCGGCGATGCGCTTTTGCATCTCGCGCTCCACCTTGCGAGCACCGTCTTCCATCAGCGTGCAGCGCAGCGCGATGGCGTTCAAATCACCCTCGGAGTAAGGCTGTGGACCGTGCGCCAGCCAGGCCTTGAGCAGGCGCTGCGTGACCATATCGGGAAAGCGCCGGTTGGGCGCGGTGGAATGAGTGTAATCCTGAACGGCCAAACCGAAATGGCCGGGCGAAATCTCGTTAGGCTTAACCAGGACGTACTCTCCGGGGCCCATGAGCTTGATGACGGTAAGGGAAAGATCGGGAAAATGGTCGGGGTCCTTCTGCTTCTGGGCCAGCAGGAAGTCATTCAGGGCCTTGGAGTCTGGCTGTGCGGGCAGCGTGGTGCCGAGGCCCGCGGCCACCTCCACGATGCGATCCCAGCGCTTGGGCGTGCGCACAATGCGACGAATGGACGCCACACAAGCATCTTCAAAGGTTTTCGCGATGACGCCGTTGGCTGCCACCATGAACTCCTCAATGAGCGAGGTGGCGCGGTTCTTCGGCTGGCGGGCGATATCGACCGCCTCGCCAGCCAGCATCACGGGCCGGGTCTCAATGGTTTCAAGATCGAGCGCGCCATGCTGGAAACGGCTATCCAGCATGCGATGGGCGGCTGCGTCTTGCAGTTTGAGCTGCTGTGCCAGATCGGTGCTGGCGGCTACCTTGGCGGGCGCCGGGCCAGTAGTCTCCAACCACGCACCCACGGCGTTATATGCCAATTGCGCACGATTGCGTACCAATGCTCGATAGGCTTTCCCGCCGGTCACGGTCCCGGCCTCATCCACCGCGTATTCGATGATCAGCGCAACCCGGTCTTCATTCTCGTTGAGCGAGGTGATGCCCTCGGAGAGCTCCGACGGAAGCATGGGGAAGACTTTCACTCCCGTGTACACCGAGGTGGTTTCGCTGCGGGCATGCTTATCGAGCACCGTGCCTGCGTGGACGCTCGCGTCCACGTCAGCCACGCCGATGAGCACGCGGATGCGGCCGTCAGGCAACTGCTCGGCCCATTCGATCTGGTCCAGATCTTTTGAGGTGTCGTTGTCGATGGAAGACCAGAGCAATCCACGGAGGTCCTGTGCACCGGGTGCAGCGGGAAGCTGAGGATGTGCTTGAATAGCGGCCAGCTCGGTATCGGCGCCTTGCGGGAAGTCAGGTTGGAAGCCGTGTTCGATCATGGCAGCATGAGCCGCCGCAACAAGATTGAAATGAAGAGGATGGCTGTTAGACATCAGAAAGAGGCTCCTTGAATACGAAGAGCCAGCCTACCATGCCGGGATACGGTCATGAGTAAACGCAAGAAGGGCAGCCTTGTCGGCTGCCCTTCAACTCATTCCATTGGTCGCGATTTATTGGATGCCCAGGTCGCTCAGCACCTTGGGCTTGGGCTCATCGACGGCCAGCAGATTGTGGCACGCCGCACAGTCCTGGGTGATGGCCGTGCCGTTCTTGGCTGCATGATCGCCGTCGTGGCAACGGAAGCAGCCGGGATAGCTCATGTGCCCGATGTGATTGGGATGGGTTCCCCAGGTAACTTTCATAAAGGGAAATACGTTTTGGCTGAAAAGGGTCACCAACTCGTCACCTGCGGACTTGACGAGCGCCGCCTTAGTGGCCATCACGTCGGGATGCTGGCTGCGATAGAAGTCCGCCAGTTGCTCGGGAATTTTCGCACGCGCCTCATCTTCACTGGCGTAATTGGCCTTGAGCAGTTCCAGTCCTTGTTTGTGGACCCAGGGCAGGTCTGGACTGATGGCGCCGTCGGCCATGGCCCGGTTGATGGCGTCCTCCGCCGTCACAAATGTGTGCGCCGCGCGGTTGTGGCAGTCGATGCAGTCCATCACTCGCCGCTCGCCCTGGGGTGGTCCGTTGGCTCCGGCTGCGGTGGCGAACACGGTCTGGGAACCATCGGCATTCTGCTTTTGCACCCAGGGGATGGTGGTTCGAGTAGAGTCGGTGGCAACGTACTCAATGTGGCCCAGGTGCACACCATGGATCCCGGTCAAATGAGAGAGTGAATCCTGTCCGCCAAGGTGCAGCACCACGACGGTCTGGGTTTCGGTGTTCTTTTCATCGTCGGCAAAGCTGGACTTGACGAGCAACTTTTCACCGACAAACCGGGCGGGCGTATGGCAACCCTCGCAGATGACGCGCGCGGGGCGGAGACTGGTCACCGGCGACGGGATGGGCGTGGGATAGCGATCGATGGAGACTTCAATAAGTTGCTTGGTGCCATTCACCTTGGCGGCGAAGTAAGACGACGCGCCGGAGCCGATGTGGCACTCCACGCAGTCCACGTGGGAGTGCGCAGAAATCTTGTAGGCCGTGTATTCAGGATGCATGACGTGACAGGACTGGCCGCAGAATTGTGGCGAGTCCATATAAGCAGCACCGCGATAACTGGCCATGGCAACGACCAGCAAATTCACGATGGTAGCCACCAAAACAATGTCGAGGCCGTGGCGAAAGATGCGGTCGTTGAGATCTATTTTGGGGAATTGCGCCGGAATCTGCCCGGCCTTCTGAAGCGCTCTGCGACGGATAAACACGCCCACCGGAATCAACAGCAATCCGGCGATGAACAGGGCCGGGAGCAGCAGGAAAAAGATGATCCCCAGATAGGGGTTGTCATTGGGCCGGCCGAAGATCTCCACCAGCCAATAGCCGATCATGGTTACGCCGGAAGCGCTGGTAATGGCGCCGCCGGCAAGACTTATGGGATTGTTGCCAAAGAACAGTGCCGGCCGTACCCAGCCTTCGCGGAATTTTTGGAACATTTGTCTGTTGCCCTCAAATTTCTGAGATAAATAGGCTACCGATTACTGCACTTTCAGGGCTGGCGGTTCACAAAGGCAGAGATTCCACGTTGGTTTGGACCGTAGCTCCCGCGACACCCGCGGACAATTCTTCATCCGCGGGGTGGAGCAGGCGCTAACCTGGGCTGAGTGACCTTGACCCTGGAAATGTTTGAAGCCGGGACGCACTATTTCAACGTACGGATATAGCTCACAACTTCGCTGATCTGAGTGTCGGTGAGCTTGCCCTTGAATGCGGGCATCTTCGCCTTGCCGTCAGTGGTGGACTTGATCATGTCGGCCGCGGAGAGCTTCTTCATGTCCGGATCAGAAAACGGCTTAACCTTCATCATCTTGGCTGTCGGTGTGTCCGCAGCGCCGTTGACACCGTGGCACATCTGACATTTTGCCTTGTAAGTCGCCTCGCCTGCGGATTGAGCGAAGCCCAAGGAACCGGCCAGACACACAGTCGCGGCCAGCACCACTAGAGAACGAGTTTTGTTTGTCATTGCAAGACTCCTCAAAAAAATACCCAGTCTTCACACCGGGGCCGCACTGAGCAGACGGCTTGCCTTCCACACCCAAGAACGGACAACCGAAAGAGGTCGTCCGGATTGCAGCGGAGTGAAACCAGTGAATCGCAGTCACGTGAATCCGGCGCGATTCCACAACGGACGGGGACCGCGCCGGGCTTTCCTCTTCCTAGTTCAGAAACGTGCGGAAGTAGGCTACCACGTCCTTGATCTGGGCGTCAGTCAGTTTGTCTTTATAAGGCTGCATCTTGCCCATGCCCTTGCTGACGGCGTCAACCATCTCGGCTTCGGAAAGCTTCTTCACGTCCGGATCGGAGATTGGCTTGACCTTCATCGCCTTACCTGCCGGCGCATCGGCAAGGCCCTTTGCGCCATGGCACATCAGGCACTTGGCCTTGTAATTCGCCTCACCCGCAGATTGAGCGAAGCCCAAGGAGCCAGCCAGGCATATTGTTGCGGCCAGCACCATCAGAGATCTAATTTTCGTGCTCATCTTTCAAACTCCTCAGTGATTTTCCCGGCCCCGGTGGGCGGGGCAATCGCTCCAGCAAACAGCTTTCTGAACAAAGACTGCGTGAATCCCTTTGAGCCGGTTGAGTGAATTCGCATTACCATGCGAAATCAGTGAAGGTGCAAAAAAGGTGGATCGGAACAGCTTCTTGTCCAATCCGCCCCAGTAGTTAAAAAGCGTACTTCACACTCAGCGTTACCACGTCGCCGTGGAAATCGCGAGCTGCAGGGCCTGGACCACCCTGCTCGGAGTAGCCGTGGTGAATCCAGTTGCCATGCCACGACCACTGCGGCGCAATGTTGATCTGGGCATCGGCAAAGGGCGACACAATCTTCGATTGCAGCGCACCCGACACCATAAGCGGATTGAGCATTTCAGCGGAGCCGTTGACATCATTGACCCGGACCCCACCGTTGAAGCGGAACATTTTCGATGGAGCATAGTTGACTGCCGCAGCGACAAACGTGTCCGGCGCATCATAGTACCCATTGCCCAGCAACAGGTTGCTGGTTGCGGTGGGATTGGCTGTGCTCGGCACGCAGGTACCGGCATTGATTGCCCCTGGAGGGAGCGGCGCGGTTGGCGTCACCGTGTAGATGTAGCACAGATCGGTCCGGGAGAAGACGTCATCGCGAGCCAGACTGAAGTCCAGGCTCAACGTCTCCATCGGATTGAACTGCGTGGCGAAGCTGAAGTCGCGGTTGTGCTCCTGGTGGTTGACCAGTGGATCGTCATTCTTGGCGCTGTAATCGTTACCGGAGACGGCGAAGTTGACCCACTTGGACGGTATGACTGTGAGGCGCGCACGCACGTGGTAAATCTTGTCCGGCGCCTCGCGGGTATAGGTGTTACTGGGTGTGGATGAATTGGCGTTCTTCGAATTCATCATGTCGTAGTTCACGTTGAGCCGGACGGCGTGGGACGGCTGCAAAACACCGCCCAACAAAAACCAGTTCTGGTGCCAAGTGAGGTCATCGGGACCGTAATCCGCGATTTCCCTGGAATTGATGCGCCAGCCGGCTGAGAGTTTGAACTGCGGAGTGACATTGACAACACCCAATACGGTGTTACCCAGGTTCTTCTGGTTCAGGTAAGTCAAGTTGGGAGTTGTGGTCGTGGGATTGGGCGTTATGCTGCTGACCGGCGTCAGCATACTCAAGTTCGGCGTGGTCGAACTGCCCCAGGTAGTAGTCACAACGCTGTTCGAGCCAGGAACGCGGAAGTCCCAGAAGCTTAAGGTATCGGAGACCGACAAGTACTTGTTAAGTTCGGCTTCAACGGCGTAGTCGGCATTCACGTTGACACGCTTGTTGTGAGCAAGGCGTCCGTCGCCGAGGCCACCGGTGTCGATCTCCTGGCGAGTAAACGTGCGAGCCAACAGCCCGGTAAAGGTCTCGTTGAAGTTGTTCACGTTGCTGACGCCGCCGCTGTAGTCAACGCGCCCGTTCATCGAGATACGGTTCCAGTAGTGCGAACTGAAGCGCAACTGTTCGGTAGGAAATGTAGTGCGAGTAGGCGCCACCTGGCTTTGCACGGATGACCCGCTGCAATATGGATTGGCAATGCCGTCTATGACTTCCAACGTCTTGTGTGCACCCGAGCCGCAGGTAGCTGTGGCCAGGGTATCGACTCCCAGCGAAACCGGCGTTCCATCGGTAAGCTGGAAGTTTGCGCCTGTCAATTGGAAAAACGAATCGCCCTTGTAGAAGACGTAGAACTGGTCATAGCTGAGGGTGGTCCGCTTGGCCAGCTTCACGTCCACGCCACCTAAATAGTTGTCTGAGCTGTTACGGAACCACTGCAACAGTTGGACGTCGCCGCCTTCGTGAACCGAAGTGTACGATGGGCCCTCGTGAGTGCCGTGATTGAAACCGGCACGGAAACTGATCACCGAGAGCGGCATCAGAGTGAGCAGTGTGTCTGTGTTGCGGCGGACGGTGTTGAACAGGTGTAGCGAATCGGGCTCGGGTACGAGGGCATTGGGGCCGAGCAGCGAGTTGGCCAGCAAGTTGTAGTCGAAGTAATTACGATCCCGCCGGAAGCTGCCCGCGAAGTCGTAGAACCGGCCCTTGGAAACCTTGAGGTAGGTGACATCGTATGGGTCGCCGCCGTAACCCACGCTGGAGGTGGAAAGAGTGTCAAAGAATGGTGTTTTGGATGTGTCCACCGAATGCATTTCAAGAGACTGGCCGATGATGCGCATTCCGGTACTCTGGTTCACCATGGTGGCCCACATGGCGTCACTGCCGTCTCTTTGGGTAATGCGGCCTCCCAACTCGACGGACTGATGAACCAGGTAGCCGCCCTTGATCTTTTCAGCCGGCTCGGCCGCGGGTTTCTTTTCTGAAACCTGTTTGGCGGGTTTGGCTGCATCCGGCTGGGCTTGCGCAAAGCCGGTAACCGCTCCGCTTGTGGCCAAAAAGGCCGCGAGGGTAAGGGTGCATAACCGGGAAAAGCTGATCCCGGCCAGCGACCCACCCAGACATTTCCGGTTTTCTGTCTGTTTTGTCATCGCTCGCCCCTACTCAGTGGAATTGAAGAAAACTGCGCTGGTGTTGGAACCATGAATGCTCGTATGGCAAATGGTGCACGACTGATATTGCGCCGCCTGATTGTGCGCCGGTCCGATGGGTAAACCTGTGGTGAAATTAGGCGACGGGGAGTGGCACTGCAGGCAAATCGTGTTCACGTTGGCACGATTCAGCAAACGAGGATTCGGGCCGCCGTGCGGGGTATGACACGCGGTGCAGCCTTCTGTCTTGACCACGTCGTGCTCATACACAAACGGTCCGGCGGTTTCGGTATGGCATTTGGTGCAAACCATATCCTGCTGCGCGGATGATTTGAGGGCCTTGCTGCCGAAAGTGCCATGTGGATTGTGGCAGTCAGTGCATTGCATCAAACCCTCTTCCACCTTGTGATGGAAGGGCATGGAGAACTGCGGCTTGATGTCGGTGTGGCACTGGAAACAAAGTTGAGGCTCGGCAGCCTTGAGCAGATGCTCCTTGTCCCCGCCGGCGTGGATGCTGTGGCAACCGATGCAGCTCACGTTGCCTTCGCCGTGGGCCGAGCGCTCAAAGTTCGCATGCTGGCCCTGGTGACAACCCAGGCATTTCTCGTCGACCTGTTTGGCGGTAGCTTCAGCGGGGTTAAATATCTTGGATTTATCGCCGCCGCCCTCAACGTGGGCTTTGCCGGCACCGTGGCAGCCCTCGCAGGTAACTCCAGACTTGCCATGCATCTCTGCCAGCCGAGCATGCGGATTATCAGTAAAACCCTTGGCAACCTCTGCGTGGCAGGTAGCGCAGGTCTCTGCCCCCACAAAGTCTCCTGGAGTAGGTGTCGTTGCCTGGGTCGCTGCTGCTTTGGCTTCCTTTGGAGGAGCGGCTACGGCTGCAGCGCAAGCGAGGCATGCGCCCACCAATAAGAGGAAACAAACACGCAGTCCCGGTCTTGCGCCCGGGGCCGCACCAAAGAGCGATCTTGCGACTGGCCTATTTCTATGCATCAAGTGTCACCTCAATTGCACTTCAACTGCTCTCGTTGCGACCTTCGAAACCAGATTTAACTGACCAGAACCCAGCAGTGTCGCATAACGCCTTTAAAAGATGACAGATACAGCTACCTGGATTCTGTGCTTTCTGGCTCGGAGACGCTCTTTGTGCGGAGCATCACCTCACGGGCTGCATGCTACTTTTCTCCCTTGCCGAATGACGGTGACGCTCGTCACATATTGAAAAATGGCCGACTACTAGCCGCGACTGCGCTGCTCCTAGTAATCAAGGCTTACCGTAGCTCAATCTTCGCTTGCGTATTGGTGCGACCGATCACTTTTGCGTGCACGTGGTCACCGTTCATATGGAGCATGGGGAATGCAAAGAACACCCGCTGCTTTAATGCATCACCAATACCCTGGAACGAATGAGCAAAATTGACCACCTTACCCAAATACCGGGTTCCCGCGACGTGAAAGCATGTGATCCAGCGGCAGTTGCAGGGCCACTGTCCGATGCCTTCACAAGTTTAGCAGTCCGCAATAAGGGCGAAAGATGATCGTGTGTTCCAGTCCAGAAAACTGGGGCTTGCAGGAACTTCGGGCCAAAAGAGACGTGAGGCCCATCACATCCACAGGCTGCGACGCCGGGGGAAACTTTGATGAGGCGAAAGTCTCTTTCCCGGAGACCGAAATGTTAAGTCCTCAAAGTCAGCCCTTGCGGGATGGCAGCAGAGGTCGAGAGTGTTTCGATGTTTTCAAGCGGGGCAAGACTATGGCGAGCTTTGAAATTCCGGCAGGAGTACAGAGACGACAAAGACATTTGGCCCGCCAAGCGCCTGTAGGTTGTGCCGCTTGCGCCAACCGTCGGCCGGGGTGGTTTTGCTCCCTGGGAAGCGCCGTACTCGCTGACCTTGAACTGGCAACCAGCACCATTTCCCTGCCCGCCCAGGCTTCGCTGTTTGTTCAGGGCGGGGATGCCCGCTGTCTTTACCTGATCTGCGGCGGATACTTGAAGCTAACTGCCGGCCGCGCCCAGGATCGCCAGATGATTGTCCGGGTTGCTGGTCCTGGCTCCATGCTGGGGCTGTACGCAGTCCTCTCACATGGGGTCTACGAAGTTTCTGCCGAGTCGCTTACCCCTGCCCAGCTTCGTCCGGTAGAACGAGAACGCTTCCTCACTTTCCTGCGGAGCCACAAAGAAGCGCAAATGCGCGCGGTTCAGTGCATTTGCCAGGAGTACCGCTTCGCATTGCAGGATGCTTGCCGCATCGCCTTGGCCGAGACTGTAGCTGCCCGGCTGGGCCGGCTGCTGCTTGAGTTGGCTCATCAAATCGGTGAACACCTGAATGGCGGCGGCTTCCGCTTTCCGTTGCTGCTGACCCACGAAGAGATGGCCTCGATGGCCTGCACTACGCGCGAGACCGTTACGCGCACTTTGGGCCAATTTCGCAAAGATGGTTGGATATCGATCGACGATTCACTTATCACCCTGCACGAGCCAGAGCGCCTGCAGACCCTGCTCTAAACCCGGGGTCCTTGTTCCCGTTTATTCATGCTCTCAATAGGCTTCCATGGGAAGTCAAAGAGATATCATCGAGTGTGGGAGTTTGTGTGCGTATGACTCGTTTTCTGGCTTGTTTTTCTGTCTTGCTGCTTTGCTCGGTTGCAGTTGGGCAGACTCCGGCGGCGGCGACTACCCAGTCGCCTGCCACCACTGCCGAATCCCCTGAGGTCAGCGAGTTCCAAAAGATTGAGGATACCTGGTCCAGCGCTGTGAATCAGCGCGATCAATACAGCCTGGAGCTCGTGCTGTCGCCCTTGTTTGTGGATGTTGCAGCCACGGGCGACATCACCACCCGTAACCAGCAAGTGGCAAACCTCATTACGGGAGAAGACAAAACCATGCATCTGGCCCAGCGCGTGATCACTGTCCGCATGTTGGGCGACATTGCGGTGGCCAACGGCACCTATGTGCTGCACCATAAAGTCAATTCGGCCCAGTTGGACGAGAAGGGCGTCTTCACGCACGTTTTCGAACGGGTGCGGGGCGGGTGGCTGTGCATCAACTCGCAACGTACGGTGCTACGCGAGGATTCGAACGCCAAGACGAAGAGGCAGTCCAACGCCGAGATGCCCTTCCATATCCCCCTGTTCACCAGGAGCGACAAGTAGGATCAGTAGCCAGCGGGCACATTGCCTGTGGATGCCAGTTTGCCGGCGCGTTGCGCAGCCTGCACCCGGATGGACACGTGTACCAGGCCGACTGCAGCCGGCGTAACGCCTGGGATGCGGCTGGCCTGGCCGATGGTGCCGGGACGCACCCGGTTCAAGGTCTCGCGCATCTCCCGCGAGAGGCCACTGATGGTTCCGTACTCGATCCACTCAGGAATGGCAACGGCCTCGGCAGCCTTGAGCTTTTCGATGGACTTCTTCTGCTGTTCAAGGTAGCCGGCGAACTTGATCTCCGTCTCGACGGCTCGCGCTTCGTTCCGGAGGACCGAGGGAAGCGGGTGGCCAGTGGCGACCGCGGCGGCCATTTCCTCCAGTTGCGGTTCGGCGGCCAGCGATTCGCGCAGGGCGCCGAGCACCGGCTCAATGGTTACTTCAGGCCTCTTGAGCAGTTGCGCCCACGTAAGGCCGGCGGTCGCGGTCAGCTTGGCGAAACCCGCGCCGGCCAGCCGCTCCGTGTCTACCTTGCCACCGGTCAGCAGGCTCTTGAGGGCGGCCAGGCGGCCCTGCTTCTGTTCGTATTCCGCCCAGGTTTGGTCGCCAATGAGTCCCAGGCGGCGGCCGTGCGGAGTCAGGCGGCGATCGGCGTTGTCAATGCGCAGGTGCAACCGGAATTCAGCGCGCGAGGTAAACATCCGATACGGCTCGTTGGTACCCTTTGAGATCAGGTCGTCGATCAGGATGCCGGTGTAGCCTTCGGTGCGATCCATGGTGAATGGTGGCTCATTCTTGAGCCACAGCGCCGCATTGATGCCGGCCATGATGCCCTGGCACGCGGCCTCTTCGTAACCGCTGGTGCCGTTGATCTGGCCGGCGAGATAGAGACCCTCCATGCTCTTGACGCGCAAGGTGCGGTCGAGTTCAGTGGCATCCACGCTGTCGTATTCAATGGCATAGCCGGGGCGCAGCATTTCCGCCTCTTCAAGGCCGGGAATGGACCGAACGATTTGCCATTGCACCTCCATGGGCAACGATGTGGACATCCCATTGACGTAAATCTCGTGAGTGTTCAGGCCCTCCGGTTCCAGAAAAAACTGATGCTGCGTCTTGTCAGGAAACTTGACGATCTTGTCTTCGATGGAGGGGCAATAGCGCGGGCCAATGCCCCCGATTTGGCCGGAATACATTGCCGACCGGTGAACGTTTTCGCGAATGATGCGCAGCGTCTCCGGCGTAGTAAAGGCGATGTGGCAGCAGACCTGCGGCTGCACAATCTTCCTGGTGCGAAAGCTGAATGGCGTGGGATCGGCGTCGCCCGGCTGCTCCTCAAAAGCCGCCCAGCGGATGGTGCGGCCATCAAGGCGCGGCGGAGTCCCGGTTTTGAGCCGGCAGGTGCGCAGCCCCAACGCCCGAAGCGCTTCGCCGAGCAGCACGCTGGCCGGCTCGCCGCTGCGCCCGGCGGGATAGCGCTCTTCTCCACAATGGATGAGACCGTTAAGAAAAGTCCCAGTAGTAATGACTGTGGCCCCTGCCAGCAGGTTGCGGCCGTCGCGGAGCTTGAGGCCGAGCACGCGGCGGCGGGGGCGGATGGGGCGAGGCAGTTCAGCTGTATCCCAAGTCTCAGATTCGAGACCAGGGGCACCCATTCCATTTGAGGAGCGCGTTTCCTCTTCGATTACAAGGTTGACCACTTCGGCTTGGCGGATGTGCAGACCCGGCTGGCTTTCCAGCACTTCGCGCATCTTCGCCCGGTAGAGTTGTTTGTCGCACTGTGCCCGAGGACTCCACACGGCCGGGCCGCGCGAGGTGTTGAGCAGGCGAAACTGAATGCCTACCGCGTCTGCCACCTCTCCCATGATTCCGCCCAGGGCGTCCACCTCACGGACCAGGTGGCCCTTGGCCACGCCGCCAACTGCCGGGTTGCAGCTCATCTGCGCAATCAGGTCGAGATTCATAGTGATGAGCGCGGTCTTCAGCCCCATGCGCGCAGCCGCCATCGCCGCTTCGCATCCAGCGTGACCGGCGCCAACCACGGCAACATCGTATTGTTCGGTAAAGGCCATCCGTTCCTATTCTACGGGTACGAAAACTTGGCCGAGGCCAGCCCCCCGGGCCGAAGCCCGAACAGTTCCATCGGACAATGTTAGGATGCACACAAAGCAAGCCATTCCACCTTTCCCCAAGGAGGGCCTGCCCCATGAGTGCAACGGGTTTCGAGTGGGAACGGCAACCGGAGGCCGGCGAAGGCGCCGCCAATCCTCGCGGAGAGGACTGGCAACCTGCGCAATCGGCTGAAGAGCTGAAAGAAGAGAGCCGCAAGATTCGCCGACTGCAGATGGTGGTGAACATGGTGATGCAGGTCATCTGGCAGGACGCTAACCTGACGGTGGATGAGGCTGCGGCAATGGTGGCCGACACGCGCCGCGCGGCGTTGGCCATGTTCCCAGACAAGGAACTGGCTTTTGACCTCATTTACTGGCCCCGGCTGCAGCGGCTGATGCGCGAGCGCTACCGGATGCAATAAAAGACAGGGATCACTGGTCGGAGATCGGATTCCTGCCTTGCGAAGCGCCATTTGATTTGAGCCGGTGAACCCCGGGGCGGTCACTTGTTTTCGTTGCCGACCAGGCGAAACGTGATGGTGCCCCAGAAGAGGCGCGCGCGCATTTGTACCGGGAGGTGGCGCTCGTCATCGGTATACCAAATCCAGATATTGCCGCGATTCTTTACCACACCCGCATCGGCTGTGGGCTGCACGCGCACGGTCTTGAAGGTGCCCAGCGGGGTCTTAATCTCCTCGCGCCCTTCCACCTTCATGGTTACGGGCACGTTATGCATAGCATCGACTACCGGGATTATGAAGCTGTGCCCTACGGTCATGGGCTGCGACGCAGAATAGAAAACGCCGGTCAGCAGATCGGTCATGCAACCCGGTACTGGCGACTCCACATGTTTGGTTTGCCCGGTAACGAGATTCTTCTCATCCAGAAGGGACTTGAACTGACCATAGTCAATCCTGAGCATGGAGTTTATCTGGCGGCGACCTTCTACCGTTTGCTTGTCGAACTCATAGGTGCAGCCTTTGGCGCGATCAAAGTTGGCCTGGAAGTGATCGCTCACGTGAAAGAGAAGGTTGATGGCGCCTATGGTGTCTGCACTTGCGGTAATGCGTTCACGGTCGCCTGCGGCCTCGAAGCGTATTACGGCGGTTCCTGCGGGAAAGACACGCCAATCTACGGAGTAGGTAAGGGTCTGTCTTTGTGGAAAACTGAAGCCGGGGGCGGGTGGAGCAAGCTGAGGAACTTGCTGGCTATGCACCGCTGTGGCAAGAGCGAGGGCGCAGAAGATCGTCAGTAACGTCGTGCGCATCTTCACTTTCTGGCCTTGCTCCTTGGAAGATTGGCTATTGCTGTACAGAATTCGCTCACCGGGGCCCATGCAGAAGCGCGCTCAAAACCGGCCGTAGACAGATCAAACTGAAATAAAGCAACGCAACCCCTATAGCTGCATTGTACTCGCGGTGCCTGAGGTAAAGAGCGAAGGAGAAGCAGCCGGGCGTGGCGGGGATTCTCTGCCCGCCGGCCAGCGATCCGCTCTCGGCATGAGGCTCGCGGGCAGCCGTGAGGCGCGGGATCAATCGGGGCACGCGTCGGCAATAGACATCGAATTCTGGAAAGGTGGTGCGCAAAAAGCGCTCCTCAGAAGCGATCACGGGAATATAGATCACCAGGAACCCGACAGCGAGTACCAGAGCCACAGGCCAACTGAGCAACGCCAGGGCAAAACCGGAAGCGATGAGGGCCGAGCCGAGGTAAAGGGGGTTGCGGGTGTGTGCGTAGGGACCGGTCTGGGTAAGCTCGCGGTTCTTCTTCACATAGCCGGCGGCATAGCCCCGCAGCCACAGGCCCGGCACAACGAGCAACAGGCTCCAGGCCACTGCAGCAGGCTGGGGTGCACGACGCCACAGCTCGAACAAGTAAAGCAATGCGGTGAGAAATCCAAGGGGCACACGGATGCGGCGGGCTACGCGCTGCCAGCGGGCGATCCAGTCCTGTTGCCTCGAATCACCGGGCTGGGTCATGAAGCGGTCTCCTCGGCCAGAAGTTCGCTGGCGGCCTGCAACACCTCTTCTGGCGTAATTGTCAGCAATCCGGCCTCCGGGGATTCGTAGCGAGTGTGGTCTCGGCGGCTCTCCGGACTGCGCAGCACCTTGAAGCAAGTGCCGAAAGGGCCGTTGCGACTGGGGTCGGTGGGGCCGTAAATGCCCACAACCGGCCGCCCCAGGGCACAGGCCAGATGCAGTGGGCCAGTGTCGCCGGCAATGGCCAGCGTAATTCTGCGGGTGAGCGCAATCAACTGGTCCAGGTTGCCGATGAGCGGCGTGACCGCGTCGTCCGTTTCTGCGCGAATCACGTCAACGAGTGGTTCCTCGCCGGGGCCTGTGTTGACCAGTACGCGAAACCCTCGATCAATGAGTCCGCGGGCAACAGCGCCGTAGCGCTCCGCCGGCCAACGTTTAGCTCCCCAGCCCGCGCCGGGGTTGATAAGCACGGCCGGCTGATTCGCAAAGCAGAGCATGAATTCGTCGGCCCAGACCTCAGCGACAGGATTCACAGGCAGCCATGGCCGGACTGGCTCGAGCTGATCCCCGGCCACCGACGAGGCCATTTCCAGGTCCTGCTCGATGACATGTGCGCCAAAGGTTGCTACGCGCTCGGTAAACAGCCAGCTCGCTGCCTGCTCCCGCGGGCGGGCCTCGCCGATCAGTCTTTGGCAACCTGTCATTCGGGCCACTACGGCAGAACGTATGGCTCCCTGCAGATCCAGCACCGCATCATACGCTTCTGCCCGAAGAGACTTGCGCAGGGCGTTGATTTCATGCAGAGTCTTGCGACTTAGCGGGCTGCGCCCCCAGTCCTTTGTGGGCGCCGGGTGGAGCAGGTCGACCAGCGGCTGGGCGGGCGTGGGTTGCGAAGCATCGCGCCCTGAGCTGCCTGGAGCGGATAGTAGCGCCCTCCACCTGGGTTCGACCACCCAGTCGATGCGCCAGCTCGGATGAGCCATGCGCAGGGCTGTAACCGCTGGCAGCGCGTGGAGAATGTCGCCCATGGCGCCAAGGCGGACCACAAGCAAACGAAACTTGGACTGCGTGTGCAAACTCTGATTTTCTCACAGGGATAGGCGCATTGGGGCGCGGCCCAAGTGGGCGGTAAGCCAGTCGATGGCAGCCGACTCCTCCTCGATTTCAATGCGAAGACCAGCAGTGAGGAGAGGAAGGGACCCTGAAAAGACTGATGCGAGATTACCCAATCGGGCGGAGTCCTTCTCCGTAGTGAGGATGGAGGTGGCGCCGGCCTTGCGTGCCGCAGCCAACAGCCGTTCGAGGTCCGCGGTGGTGTAAGGGTGGTGGTCAGGGAATGCGATGCGGGCGGCAAGCCGCAGACCCGCCGATTCGAGTCCTTGAAAAAACTGTCCGGGGCGGCCGATCCCGCAAAAGGCAGCTATGGGACCGCCGACAGCGGGAACATCGACGGAGCGATGTAACCGCCAGATAGGACCTTGCCAGCAGCGGGCGCGGAGCTCTGATTGCAGTTCAGATTCGTTTGCGGGAATGGCAATCACGTTGGCCCGATGCAGCGCCCGGAGCGGCTCGCGGAGGTTGCCCCCTGGGAGTAAACTGTCTCGCCAGTCGGACAGGTTCAGGAGCAGAATATCCACGTCCCGGGCGAGCTGACGATGCTGAAATCCGTCGTCGAGGAGATGAATGGTGGGTGAGTCAGACGCACCTTGGGCAAGAACATCGGCCTCCGCGAGCAATCCAGCGTCGTAGCGTTTCGGAGCGACGTAAACCGGCACGCACGTCTGCCGCGCAATCAGGAGCGGCTCGTCGCCAAACTCGGCCGCGGTTCCATCGGGGCGGACGCAGGTGGGCAAACGGCTTTGGCGTCCGTAGCCGCGCGAAAGCACGTCCACATGGAATCCCTTGCCTAGGAGAAGCTTGGCCAGCGCGATGGTGAGGGGTGTTTTGCCTGCACCCCCGGCAGAGAGGTTACCGATGCTGACAACTGGATAGCGCAAGCGGCGCACTGGCTCGAGGCCCGAGCGTAGCTGTAACTCCCGCAAAGCCAGAGCCAGTCGATAGAGAGGAACCAGCGGCCGGAGAATGGGACGTGCTGACGATGCCTGGCTCATGCGGGCCGCTTCGCGTCGACTGCCTGTTGGTCCGCTTCGGCCGATTCCAATTCAGGTGGCAGCAGCTCTTGAATGGCCTTCACGCACCGGTTTGTGGCCCCGGCCTGCTGTTGGAAGACCTGCAGGGCCCGTTCGCCCATGGCCTCGGCGGCGACGGGGTCAAGGAGCAGGTCAATCAGAACCCGGGCAAGCTCCTCTTTGGGAGCGATGCGAAGCGCCTGAAAGGCGCGCAAGTCCTCGGTGATGGCGCGAAAGTTGGGATAGTAGGGGCCGACGACGATGGGGACAGCAAACTGGGCGGGTTCCAGCGGGTTATGCCCCCAGCCGGGGTCGAGACTGCCACCCACAAATGCAACGGCGGCCAGCGAGTAGACGGAGGCCAGTTCGCCGATAGTGTCAAGTAGTACAACCTGGCCGGGATTGAGCGGATGGAGTGTAATGACCGAGTCCGAAGGAAGCTGCGGCTGCCAGTCGGACCGGCGGACCCAGGCAACGCCGGACCTGTCGAGGAGCGCGGATACGGCGGCGAAGCGCTCGGGGTGACGGGGAGCCAGGACCATCACCAGTCGCGGATCTGCCTGAAGCAGGCGCGGCCAAGCTGCCAGCAACTCGGCTTCTTCACCCTCCAACGTGCTGCCTGCAACTACGAAGCGCAGACCGGGAGCCAACGCCTGGAGCAGACGCGTGGCTTCAGCCTGCTGGGCCGCACGCACATCAAACTTCAGGTTGCCGGAGACGGTGACTCTTTGCGGCTGACACCCGATGGCCCGCAGACGTTCCGCGTCAACGTCGGTCTGCGCCATCACCCGGCTCAAACGCCCAAGAATGGGGCGCCACAACCTGCGCATCCGCTGGTAGCGCGGCCAGGATCGATCGGAGATGCGCGCATTGACCACAGCCACGGGAATTGCCCGACGGAAGCAGCCATGGAGCAGGTTGGGCCAAAACTCTGTCTCGGCCAGGATCAGCAGTCGCGGCTCCAGGGCATTGAGATAAGCTTGTACAGCCCAAGGCAGATCCAGTGGGCAATAGAAGACGCGGTCGGCTCCAAAGCGCTGGCGGGCGAGTTCTTGCCCGGTGCGGGTAGTGGTGGAAATCAGGACGCGGTATCCGGAGAAGGCGCGATCCAACTCGCCCACCAGCCGGATGACCGTCAAGACCTCGCCCACCGATACGGCATGAATCCAAATTACAGGCCGGGTACCCCTTCGTAACCGCGACGGGACGCGGCCCAGGCGTTCAGCCAGCCCCTCGCGGTATTTAAGGGTGGTCGCCAAGCGCCACAGCCACCAAGGGGCACCGGCCACCAAAACCACCAGAAGCGCCAGGTTGTAGAAAAGCAGAATCATGCGTAACGGAACTTCCGCATCCGCTGTCTAACCCTCAAATGATACAGTCGAGCACGATGAGGGTTCTCAGGGTTCTTCCGCTGGCTGTTCTGTGGCTGGTACTGCCGGCGGTGGCCAGCGATCATAAACCGCCGCCAGTGCAGGCGGCGACGTCGTTTGCCGCCGTTGAAGTGCACGAAAAGGAGAAGGTGGCAATCGCCGCCGAGCCCTACGATACCAAGGAGAAAGAATCGATCTTTCGCGTGGACTATCTGAGCCACGGGGTGATGCCGGTGCGGCTGATCGTGACCAATAACGGCGACCGGCCCATCTCGCTGCGCGATGCGCGGATTCTCTTCCAGACCGCGGCGGGCGACCGCATTCAGGCTGCCGAGCCTGAAGACGTTGAGCGGCTGATGACGCGCAAGGAGCGCGAAGGCAAGAAGATTCCGATGCCGGGGCCAATTCCGAACATCAAGATGAAACCCAAGGCCAGCAATAAGGATATCGAGGCGGACTTTGACCAGTTTGAATACGGAGCACTGGCCGTGGAGGCGCACACAACCCGCGCTGGCTTTCTGTTCTACGACGTCTCAGAGCTGGACCACCCGCTAAGTGGCGCCAAGCTGCACCTGCACAAGCTGCGCGACGCCGACGGCAACGAACTCTTCTTCTTCGAGATACCCTTCGACAAATATCTTCAGTCCAAGTCAAGCCAGATGAAATGAGAGCGGCGCAGCGCTACTCGTAGTAGGTTGCCGTGGTGGTGTCGGTCTCCCAGATGGTGCAATCCTTGACGCGCACACGGCCCTGGGTCATCCCTTCAAGCTGCCCATTGGTCTGGTCGTAAAAATATTTGGCGATGTTTTCGGCGGAGGGGTTCAACTCAATGAATGGGTCAATGTCGTTGAGCATCTGGTGGTCGATGCGGTCGATCACCGGGCGCAGGACCTGCTTGAGCAACTTGAAATCGAGCAGCAGGCCGGTGGAGTCGAGCGCCGCCCCGGCAAGGGTCACGCGCACCTTGTAGTTGTGCCCGTGCGGATTCTCGCACTTGCCCTGGTAGTTGCGAAGGTAGTGCCCGGAGGAGAAATCGGCCTCTACGGTAACTTCATACATTGGCGTTTGCCCGATCCTGTGCGGGGTAGAATTCCTGATCTGATTCTAGTTCTTCTCACCCCGGTTCTTACGCCGGGCGGCCTGCCGGGCTTCTTCGCTGCGCCGGTCAACCTGCTCGAAGAGATGGCTCATGACCCCGACGAGAGCTGAAGCGAGTCCCGCCAGCAGCAACAACAGCGCCACGGTACGCCAGAGCGATGCGTTGGCGGGCAGTCCAGGCTGGAAGCTCGAGGGCACCATCGCCATGGCCGCCGAGATCAACGCAAAGAGCCCGAGTGTGGCAGCCAGAATGTAGAAGTTGCGCGACATATCTGTGAGGAGCGAAAAGGATGCACTCGCTCTGCTCGGATTCTACGGCGCTCCGGCGCTGTCGGAAAGGCGCGCAGCGTCGATGAGTGTGACTCCGGCTTGCGCGAACTGCGCTTCGACCTTCGCGACGGAGCCATCGAGGTCGATGACCCGGCAGGCGTCGCGGATCACAATGGCCGGCAGACCCAGGCGGCGCGCGTCGAGGGCCGAGTATGCGACGCAGTAGTCGTAGGCAACACCGGCGAGGAAGACGCGGGTCAGGGCGCGTTCTTTAAGGTAGCCGGCGAGGCCGGTGGAAGTCGCGTGGTCATTCTCAAAGAATGCGGAGTAGGAATCGATCTGGGGACGAAAGCCTTTGCGCAGGATCAGCTCGGCCTGCGGGAGTTGGAGGTCAGGGTGAAACTCTGCACCTTTAGTGCCTTGAATGCAATGGTCCGGCCACAAGGTCTGGAGACCGTAGCTGAGTTCGATCTGCTCGAACGGGCGCTTGCCGGGATGACTGCTGGCAAAGGAAGTATGCGCCACGGGATGCCAATCCTGGGTGAGGACGATATGTGCGAACCTGGGCGCGACTCTGTGGATCGCCTCGATGACCGAGTCTCCGTCGGCAACCGCGAGTTGGCCGCCGGGACAGAAATCGTTCTGCACGTCGACGACAAGAAGAACGTCTTGAGATGTAATCTCCACCGCTACCACTTTCTCAGATGATGCTGTTTCAAGGGTCGCTTTCGGCCAATTTGATGAGAAAAGGCTCGATTCGGGCCCAAAAAGAGGCGATTTTCAGGGGGTTTCTGTTTACCACTAAGATAACAGGTCCCTTTCTGGCCTGTTTCGTATATTGTTTATTACACACGTCTTACCTGCACATCCGGCCGGATTTCGTCGCCCCCTGCGGGCCTTTTTGGGGGGAGGGGGGTGGGGGTCTGGGTGGGGTACAGACCGGTCACATCTCCGACTGCTCATTCCCTCATTTCGATTGTGCGACCTCAGTGGGTTATTTTCTGCAAATCGACTTGGAAGGGTGGGTGAGCGGATGGGTGCACCTTTTCTGTGGCCAGGTCAAAGGACACCCGGCGCGTTCAGTGAGTGGGCTGGCGGTGGTGTACCCGTTGATTCGCGCTAATAGTAATCGTTGGCGAAAAGGGCGTATTTCGGGGCCGGTCAGGATTCTATACCCGGCGTGTTGAGGTCGGTGGCCTCCCCGGTCCCCAAGTGCGAGGGTGCGAGGGTGACCGGGGGCACCCTCAGTTGTGGTTCGGAAGGTATGCCGAGACCGGGGCCGCCCGCCCACTTGATTTCCGCCGCATGGGCGTTTTCGGGATTACCTGAATCCGAGTGGCCAACCGCTCTGGTAACATCGCCTTCACATACAGATTTATGGCTACCGCGACATCAGCGCCGACGCTTTCTAACACCGACCTGATGACCCGCGGGTACTTCCCAGATCACGTTATTCCGCCGATCAATTCTCTTTCGATATCTCCTGCCATACCTGACATCCTTGCGTTCGTAACGCCCAAAGCTACAGAGACCATTCAGAAAAATGGGGCGGGTGTCCATCGAAGTCGTCCGGTGGCCCATTCGATTCCAAAAAGAAAACACCTCAGGAGAACACTATCGATTCCAAATCCGTTGATTCAAAGTGTTCTCTCAGAGGAGATTGCATCTGCTTGGTCTGTTTTGAGCACTTTCTGCGCTCAGTCTCAATTGTCGCTCAGTACGCCAAAGCTCAGTGCTGTACGTGCTGTGGAAGCAACTCACTCGCTGAATGAACAGCCAGCCTTTAGAGCTCAGCGTTCGGTGGGGGCGCGATATCTTCTCAAAACTGACATCGCGCGGTATTATCCCTCAATCTATACACACAGCGTCCCTTGGGCACTTCATACGAAGCAGCAGGCGCGAGCTGACAAGAAATTCAACCTGCTTGGGAATCGGATTGATCTTTGGATGCGGGAGTGCCAGGATAAACAAACCGGTGGGATACCTGTCGGGCCAGATACGTCTTTTATTGTCAGCGAAGTAATCGGAACGGCAATGGACCGCGAATTGATATCAAAATTACCTTCAACTCGCGGCACCAGATCGATCGACGATTACTTTCTTTATTTCTCGACCATCTCGGAGGCCGAGCGATGTATAGCGACCCTAAATGAGGTCGGACGAGAATTTGAACTCGACATTAACGAATCTAAAACTGAGATAGTCTTGCTGCCAGACTCATTGGAGCCCAGATGGAAGAGTGAGCTTCGAATGCTTGAGGTCAGGGATGCAGCTGCAGTCCAGTCATTCGACCTGTTGACACTATTCGATAGAGCTTTTGAATTCTCCAAGCAGTTTCCTTCAGATAGCGTTCTCACCTACGCAGCTAAGAAGATACTTGGAGCCAATATCGCCGGCGAAAATTGGACTCTTTGCCAAGCGCTTCTCCTAAAAGCGGCTCTCGCCGAACCCACAATGTTGTCAATTGTCGGTCAGATCTATACGAAATTTGTGGCATTCCATACCGACAGTACCGATTTGACTACCTTGATTCACAGTATTTGCGCATATCACGCACCGCTTCAACAAGGAAACGAGGTTTCATGGGCTTTGTGGCTCGCCAAGGAAATGGGCGTACCCATTTCCAAGCCGGTCGCTGATATGGTGGCCAGACTTGACGATGACTTGGTTGCGCTTGTCGCGCTGGATCTGCATGAGCATGGATTGTTCGACGCAGCAGGATTTGCCAAATGGCACTCTCACATGCGGTCTGCGGAGCTTTACGAAGATCATTGGCTTTTGGCTTACGAGGCGTTTGAGCATGGGTGGTTGAGTTCCCTCGGCAATAACGACTACATAGCCAACGACGAGTTCTTCTCAATTCTCCGGCAACATGGAGTCCGCTTTTACGGGGGCGCTGTTGCGCCCACTGTGAGCTTCTTTGAGTATTAGCCTTCCGCAAACGACGATTAGTAACGCAAGGTCGGCTAGTGTTCCGGAATCTGACTGACGATACGTCACTGCGTTTAAAGAACACTGCGGCGTTTTCCGGTACTTATCGGAGGAATCTCGCGGCTCCGCCGGCGCTACCGAGTACCGCACAGCGGTTTAGTCCAATGTCCTTTTATCAGATATAGTAGTGGGGCTGGCGGTGATTGTTCGCTGCCGGCCGTGTCAAGATCGGAACAAGTCGGGTTGAGGGCGCTGGCGGCGATACAGCCGAACCAGAGTCGATGTATCCCGAAAACGAAGAACTCATGAGCAGCGTCTGGCTGTAATCAATTCTCATAACTCCGGGCTGCGGAATTGGGCACGGACGATCAAATCTAGAGGCAGGAAACAATGGTCAGTATTCCCAAGCACGTTCAGGATTTTTTGCCAGGTAAACTGGCATGGGTGGCAACCGCTTCCCGCGATGGTATGCCCAATGTGACTCCCAAAGGTTCTCTTAAGTTGTTGGACGAGCAGCACGTCCTCTTCGCCGACCTGTTCTCGCTGAAGACCGGCAAGAATCTACTAGAGAACAAGAATGTTGCTGTCACCGTGGTGGACCCGGGAACGGGCAAGGGATACCAGATCAAGGGAACAGCAGAGATCATAGATTCCGGCGCGCTCTTCGAAGAGACGAGCAAGCAAATGAAAGCGGTTCCAAAGGCTCTTCCACCGGTGCATCACGTTGTGGCCATCACAGTCGAAGCTGTTTTCGACCAGTCGGTAGGCCCTGACGCCGGCAAGCAGATCGCCTGAATCAATTCGCTTTCGACAAATTGGTTCATATTGTCGAGAGTTGAACAGAACTGTCAGTCAAACTTGGCAGTTTTCAGGGGCCTAAAGGCCCCTGCTCCCTCCGTAGAGTCCAACTGCAAATCTAGCCTGTTTTCGGGGCCTAAAGGCCCCTGCTCCCCGTAGAGTCCAACTGCAAATCTAGGACCCGGCAGGCCGATTCTTTCGCGGATGGTTATCGCGTGCTGGTGTCGAAGAATGACTCCACGTCGGTGATGGTGGTGGTCATGCGGTAGGGGGGGAGACTCTGCAGAAATGTCTGGCCGTAGCGCTGGCGGCGGATGCGGGGATCGAGCAGGACGAGTACGCCACGGTCTTCGAGAGAACGGATGAGACGGCCGAAGCCTTGCTTGAGAGTGAGGACGGCTGCGGGAACCTGGTAGTCGTTGAAAGGCTTGCCGCCGGCTTCTTCGATGGCCTTCATGCGGGCCTGGACTACGGGGTCGTTGGGCACGGCGAAAGGCAGGCGGTCGATGATGACGCAACTGAGCGCCTCGCCCTGCACATCGACTCCCTGCCAGAAACTTGAGGTGCCGAAGAGAACCGCGTTGGGGGTCTGGCGGAACTGCTCCAAGAGGGCTTTGCGCGGGGCGGTGCCGTGGAGCAGGATGGGGAAATCGAGCACCGGCGCGAGGATCTCGTAGAGGGCGCGCATCTGGCTGTAGCTGGTGAAGAGGCAGAAGGCGCGGCCGTGGGTGATTTCAAGCACGCGCCGGATGCAGCGGGCGGCGGCCTCAGGAAATTCGGGGTCGCGGGGGTCGGGCATTTCAGGCGGGAGATAGAGCAGCGCCTGTTCGCCATAGCGGAAGTGCGAAGGCACGACGAGTTCACGGGATTCAGTGAGACCGAGGCGCTTGCGGATGTGTTCAAAGCCGCCCTGCACGGTGAGCGTGGCAGAGGTGAGCACCACGGTGGGGATGGTTTCAAAGACCAGCTCGTTCAGCAGCGCGGAGACGTCGATGGGCGTGGCCTGAAGAAAAGTGGTGCGGGCCTGAGATCGAAATGCGCCGGGCGTTGCGGACCGTTCGGCGGCAGACGCGGAGATGCGCCGCTCAAGCCAGAAGACCATGTTGCTGGAGTTCGATTCAAGGAGAAATTCAAGCTCGCTGCGGAGGCGGGCGACGCGCTTTTTGAGCCCCGGCGCTTCTTCGATGCCGGTGAGTCGATCCATCTCCGCCTCAAGCAGCTTGAGGGTGGTGCGCACGCTCATGTAGAGGTCGCCTGAGGTCTCAAGGAATTCCTCACGCTCATTGAAGGGTTGGCGGCCGTCGCCGGTCATGGGAAGGCCGGCAAAGAACATGCGGGCACGCTCGCGCAGTTGCTGGGTGGCCGCGGGGAGGTTTGCGGCGCCTTCCTTGCCGCGCAGAAGCACGTCGGTGTCGCGGGCCAGCTCTTCAAAACGGATGTTGCTGACGGAGAGTCCGAAGTAGCTGGAGGCCACGTCTTCCAGTTCGTGGGCCTCATCGAAGACCACGGCGGCAGCCTCAGGCAGGATGCCCGCGTCGGGGGCACCGGACGCCTCCTGCTTGACGGCGAGGTCGGCAAAAAACAGGTGGTGATTGACGATGATGATGTCGGACTCAAGAGCCTTGCGCCGCATTTCGGTGATGAAGCAGCGGCGGTAATCGGGACAGGTGCTGCCGAGGCAGGCCTCGCTGCGCGCGTCGAGCTTGTGCCACAGGGCACTGGACTCGGGCAGGCCGTCCAACTCTGAGCGGTCGCCGGTTTCGGTGGTTTGCTCCCACTCGGCGATCTGGCGATACTGGTCGATTTCTTCGAGGCCGGAGAGAATGGGCTGCGTGCGGAGAGCGACCAGCTTGTGACGGCAGAGGTAGTTGGCGCGGCCCTTCATGTAGCAGACACGCAGGCTGCCGAGAAGCGTTTCGAGAAAGGGAAGGTCGCGGAAGTAGAGCTGGTCCTGGAGGGCCTTTGTGCCGGTGGATACGATGACGCGCTGGCCGGTGCGCAGGGCGGGCAGGAGATAGGCTAGCGTCTTGCCGGTGCCGGTGCCAGCCTCAACGATGAGGTGACGGTGCTCGGCGAGGGCGCGCTCGACAGCCTTGGCCATCTCCAACTGGCCGTGACGGAATTCATAGGGCAGCGCGGAACGGGCCAGGATGCCACCGGGCGCGAAGAACTCATGGAGCGTGGGCAGGGCGCGGGTTGAGGTTTCGCTTGAGGGCATCGGGGCCGGGTGCTCACTCCATCATAGTGACGCGGGCGATGGACAGTATGGATGGAAGCCATGAACGGTAGACTAGTAGAGCGGATGGTGCAGGATGCCGCCGCGACGCGGACCGGCAAGAAATGAGCACGGCGCCTGCTACTACCCCTGAATCCGAGCCTTTTCGGATTACTGGAGGCGTGGGTATGTTTCTTGACCGGCGCCTCGACTCACCTGGAGATTATTTTGCCGACGTATCGCAGATCGGTTGTACCCGCCAAACCCGGCGCGGAAGCACTGCCATTGGTGGCCATTGTGGGCCGGCCGAACGTGGGCAAGTCCACGCTGTTTAACCGGCTTACGCGGAGCCGCCGCTCGATTGTGGGCGATGAGCCGGGCATTACGCGCGACCGCATTTATGGCGAGTACGAGTGGGCGGGGCGGCAGTTCCGGCTAGTGGATACGGGTGGAATTGTGCCCGACGACCCGGCGCTGATTCCGACGGAGATCTACAACCAGGCCAAAGTTGCGCTGGAGGATGCGGACGCGCTGGTGATGGTGGTGGATGTGAGGACGGAACTGGCCAGCCCGGATTACGACCTGGTGCGGATTTTGCTGCGCGGCGGCAAGCCGGTTTTTCTGGCGGTGAACAAGGCCGAGGGCGAGGTAATGACCACGGAGGCGGAGAACTTCCGCCGGCTGGGGATTCGCAACGTGTTTGCCATCAGCGCCGAGCACGGGCTGGGGATTGGCGATTTGCTGGATGCGATTTCAGAGGCGATTCCGGCACCCGCGAAGGTAGAGCCGACGGAGGATGAGGCACGGGCGGCGCAAGAGGCAGAAGACGCGCAAGCCGAAGAGGCCGAAATTTCAGAAGGCGGCCCGGTGCTGGCCGGAGAAGCAGCGGGATTGGACGAGGAGGCTCGGCCACTGCACCGCACGCATGGGGAGTATGAGCAGCATGAGACTTCAGTAGCCATCATCGGGCGGCCGAATGTGGGTAAGTCCACACTGTTGAATGCGTTGACTGGGACTTCGCGGGCGATTGTGTCGCCGGTCGCAGGTACGACGCGGGATGCGGTGGACGAGGTGGTGGAGTTCGAAGGACAACAACTGCGGTTTGTGGATACGGCGGGCATCCGACGCAAGGGCAAGACGCATTTGATGGCGGAAAAGATGAGCGTGGTGATGGCGCGGCGGCACTTGGAAGCCGCGGATGTGGCACTGCTGATTCTGGACGCCAAGGACGGGGTGACGGCAAGCGACGCCACCATCGGCGGGTACGCCCACGAGAGCGGGCGAAGCGTGATTATCCTGGTGAACAAATGGGACGCGGTGACGACGGGGCGCACAGATGGCAAGCCGCCGGCGGATCGTGAAATCTTTGAGAAGCAACTACGGACGGTGCTCAAGTACCTGAGCTATGCGCCGGTGATTTTTCTTTCAGCGCTGGAGGGGACGGGGATCGACAGGGTGCTGCACGAAGTAAAGGCCGTGGCTGCGGAACGGCGTAAGCGCGTGACTACGGGACAGATGAACCGGTTCCTGGAGAAGATCGACTTTCAGCGCGCACCGGTGCCGATGTCGAAGCGGATACGCATCTTCTATATGACCCAGGCGGCAGTGGCGCCGCCAACCTTCGTGCTGTTTACGGACCGCGACATCAAGCTGCACTTCGCATTCGAGCGCTTTCTGGAAAACCAGATTCGCGAGGCCTTTGGATTTAAAGGGACACCGATCTGGTTCAAGGTGAAGGCGAGAAATGCGGGGAGCAAGGAATAGGGAGCGGCCAGAGGTGAAAGATCAGCCGACCCTCTCCGGTCGGCGCGGCTGCGGTCGCAGGCGGAGCATTCGGCTCACACCTGACCATACCAGAGAATAGCTAATCATTGACGAGGACCTGTCTCCTAGAGATTTTGGAGAATGTGGACTTGTCGGTTTCTTCTTGACACTCTCACTCGCTGAACAGGATACTGCCCGCAGTTTCAGATTCCCCCTTCCCTGTCTCAAAATCCCGTGGTTGTGCTGCGAGAACGATGCCCGTCCAGCGGCTTTTCTCTCCTGGCTTGAAAGACTCTGCAACTACCGGATCAAGACCAAGTGCAAGTGAAGGGGACGCACGCAAGTGTTCGGGTGCAGAGAGTATATCCCATGTCTCAAGATCGAGATATGGGGCACCCAGCCCGCTGAAACTGCGGAAAGTAGGAAATCAGATGCCGAAGGTCTGCAGGTCTTGCTCTTCAGCGTGCCTTGAGTTAATTGCCTCAACGAAAGCTACTTGCCGAGGCAAGATGCGTTTGCCGTTGGTCGCGTTAGCGATGCTTGCAGCGGCCCTGTGGTGCGGCACAATGCATGCACAGAATGCCGCTGCCGCAACGCAGAGCGCAGACTCCGCAGAGGCGCAACCGCTGCCGCACCATGTTCCACAATGGGCCAACGCGGGGAATGATCGAGGCGCGGTTCCGGCGAGCCAGACACTGGAGAACCTGGTGATCGTGGTGGCGCGTACCCCGGAGCAGCAGGCGGCGTTTGAGCAGTTATTGCGGGACCAGCAGGATGCGACTTCGCCGGACTACCATCACTGGCTAAACGCCGCAGAGATCGGGGATCGGTTTGGACGCCCGACGGCAGACATGGAAATGGTGACCGGTTGGCTGCGATCGAATGGATTGCGCGTGACGTGGGTATCGCCGAGCAAGACCCTGATTGGATTCGGCGGCACGGCGGCGGATATCGGCAGGGCGTTCCAAACCGAGTTGCATAACTACAACGTGAATGGCGTGCAGCGCATGTCGGTATCTTCCAATCCGATGGTGCCGGCAGGCTTGTCGTCGATGATCAAGGGCGTGCGCGGCCTCTACAGCACGGAGGACACGCCGCAGCACATCAGCAGGGTGCAATCGTACTCGCCTGATATCACTCTGGGGGCGGGAGCCTATGTGATGGGGCCCGCGGATTTCGACACCATTTACGATGTTCCTCCCGGCCAGACAGGGGCGGGAGTAACGGTGGGCATTGTGGGCGAATCGCGCACCGACTTTGCGGACTTTACCAACTTTCGCAGTTTGACCGGAGCGACATTTGCGAATCCGACCGAGGTGGTTCCCACGGCGCTGGGAGGCGTGGACCCCGGCCCTGCCTACACGGCCCCGCCGACGGGAGGCGCATCCGCGGGCCTGCAGAGTGAGGCGACCCTGGATGTTCTGCGTGTGGGCAGCGTGGCACCAGCGGCAAACCTGCTGCTAGTTGTAGCGACCTCCGCCAGCGGCGGAGTGGCTGTGGATGCGGTTTACCTGGTGGATACCGTACCGGTTCCCGCGCAGGTGATGAGCATCAGCTTTGGTGCATGCGAGTCGTCGGCGGGACCGTCAGGAGTTGACTTCTGGGACTCGCTCTTTCAGACGGGCGCAGCGGAAGGGATGTCGATCTTTGCATCCTCTGGAGATTCGGGCGCTTCAGGGTGCGATGCAGCCTTTATGACTCCGCCCGCGAGCCCCAAGGCAAACAGCCCCAGTTACATCTGCTCCTCAAGTTATGCGACATGCGTGGGCGGCACCGAGTTCAACGACACGAGCAACCCAGCGACCTACTGGAGCAACACGAACGGGGCAGGACTGCTGTCGGCTCTGAGCTATATACCCGAGGGGGGATGGAACGAGCCCATGAACGGAACTGCAACCCAAGTGGCCGCATCGGGTGGAGGTGTAAGCAGCGTGATTGCGACCCCATCGTGGCAGACGGGGACGGGTGTGCCGGCGGCGCGGGCCGGGCGCTATACGCCCGACGTGGCCTTTTCGGCGTCGGGGCATGACGGCTATTTTGGCTGCTTCGCGGCGGGAGGGGGAAGCTGCGTGGCTTCGGGTGGGAGCATACCGTTTAATGTCTTCGCGGGCACGTCTGCGGCGGCGCCGGGGATGGCTGGAGTGGCAGCGCTGCTGGATCAGAAACTAGGAGGCGCACAGGGCAATCTGAACCCGGAAATCTACAGCCTGGCGGCCCATATGCCTACGGCGTTTCACGATGTGACGGTAGCCAGCAGCGGGGTGACCAGTTGCAGCGTGAACCTGCCGAGCATGTGCAACAACAGCGCTCCTTCGCCGACAGGACTGACGGGCGGACAGGCGGGATACCTGGTGACGGCGGGATACGACGAGGTGACCGGCCTGGGCTCGCTGGACGTGAAGAACTTTATCGACAACTATGCGGTTACAACGTCGATCAACACGTTCAGCATCAGTCCAACGACGATCGCCAGCGGCGGCTCTGCAAAGCTGTCGTTCCAGTTGACGGAAGCGGCTCCATCGGGAGGCGCGAGCCTGGCCTTGAGTTCGAGCAATACGAGCGCCTTTCCGGTTCCTGCCACGTTCACCATCGCGGCGGGACAGACCTCGGGCTCGTTCATGAACCAGGCAGGCGCAGTAACATCGAGCGCTAACGTGACGGTGACAGCAAGCTACAACGGGAGAATGGAACAGGCCGCGATTACGGTAACCCCAGCCGCAGGCAAGACAACGCCGACGGTGAGCGTTGCATCGAGCCTGAACCCCTCGACCTATGGCGCTTCAGTGACCTTCACGGCAAACGTGTCCGGCTCGGGCGGAACGCCGACCGGCACGGTGACTTTCCTGGACGGGACCACCACGCTGGGCACCGGAACGCTGGGCAGTGGAAGCGCGAAGTTCATGACCAACGCGCTGGGGGTAGGAGCGCACTCAATCACAGCGTCGTATGGGGGCGACACGAATTTCAACACGGCGAAGTCGGGCGTGCTGACACAGACGGTGAACAAGTCGACACCGACGGTGACGCTGATTTCGAGCCTGAATCCATCGACCGTGGGGGCCTCGGTGACCTTTACGGCCACAGTGACCGGGGCCGGTTTAACACCCACCGCCGCGATCGCGTTCCTGGACGGAACCACAACGCTGGCTACGGTTTCGCCAAGCAGCGGAGTGTCGAAGTATACGACTACAACATTGACGGCGGGCAGCCACTCGATGACGGCATCGTTTGTGGGCGGGCCCGAATACAACGCGGCGAAGTCCAGCGTGCTGACACAAACGGTGAACCCTGCAACCAAGACGAACCCGACGCTGAGTGTGACCAACTCGCCAGTTGCATATAACGGCAAGGCACAGGCGGCGATGGTGATGGGCTCGGTGGCAGGGACGGTGAGCAATGTGCTCTATAGCGGCTCGGCCACGGTGCCCAGTACACCGGGGACCTACGCGATCACGGCCAACTTTGCGCCGACCGACACCACCGACTACAACAGCCTGACCGGCGCTTCGGCAGGCAACTTTGTGATCAACAAGACGACGCCGACGATTGCCCTGACATCGAGCTTGAATCCATCTACCGTGGGCGCTTCAGTCACCTTCACGGTGACACTGACCGGCACCGGCATTCCGCCGGGCGGGCCGGTCACGTTCCTGGATGGGACGACCGCGCTGGTGACTGAGACGCCTAGCGGCGGAGTCGCGAAATACACGACCACGACACTGACCGCAGGATCCCACTCGATCACGGCCAACTTTGCGGGCGGCATCTACTACAACCCAACGAGTGCTGCACTGACACAAACTGTGAACAGGATGACGCCGACGCTGAGTGTGAGCAACTCGCCAGTTGCATATAACGGCAAGGCACAGGCGGCGATAGTGATGGGCTCGGTGGCAGGGACGGTGAGCAATGTGCTCTATAGCGGGTCGGCGACAGTGCCCGGTACACCGGGGACCTACGCGATCACGGCCAGCTTTACGCCGACCGACACTACCCACTACAACAGCCTGACCGGCGAGTCGGCAGGCAACTTTGTGATCAACAAGACAACACCGACGATTGCCCTGACATCGAGCTTGAATCCATCTACCGTGGGCGCTTCAGTCACCTTCACGGTGACACTGATCGGCACCGGCATTCCGCCGGGCGGGCCGGTCACGTTCCTGGATGGGACGACCGCGCTGGTGACTGAGACGCCGAGCGGTGGAGTCGCGAAGTACACGACCACGGCACTGACTGCAGGATCTCACTCGATCACTGCCAACTTTGCGGGCGGCATCTACTACAACCCAACAAGTTCTAAACTCACGCAGACGGTGAACTGACGACGAAGATTGCGACCCGGGCCGTTAAGTTGTGGCGACGGGTTGGCGAATGGAGGGTGCGGTGTAGCCCTCCTCGGCAAGGTGCTTGCCCATCTGCTTGTACATCTCGGGGTCGCGGGGCTGCCAGGTTCCGAGGCCTTCGACGTAGCGATTGAACATGGAAAAGGCCGCGGCAATAAGAACGGTATCGTGGATTTCGATGTCGGTTGCACCCTGGCGGCGCGCGGCTTCGACATCAGCGGCGGTGACCAGTTTGCCGTCCTGGCGCACCTTGCCGGCGATGACGAGCAGCGCCTTGAGCTTGGGACTGACCGGCGCGGCCTGAAAATCGGCCTTCACCTTTTCGACAATCGACGCATCGCCCAGATGACAGGCGGCCGCAGCTCCGTGGCTGGTCTGGCAGAAGTAGCAACCGTTCTGCGAGGAGACGTAAGTGGCGATGAGTTCGCGCTCGCCGGGGGTGAGCGAGTTGGGATCGTGGAGCAGGACGTGGGCCAATTCGCGCATGGGCTTGGCCGTCTCAGGACGATAGGTGAACCCGGCGCTGATGCCGGGAAAGCCTTCAGGCAATGCGATGTGGGGCATGGGTGCTCCTTGGGTGTCAGCAGACAGCCGACAGTGGACAGTTGTCAGAGATCAGTGCCCGGTTGCATGGGCATGTGTGGCGAGGTACTCTTCGCTGACGGTGACGTAGCCGTCGCGGGCTACGCGCTTGCCGCGTTCGCGATAAAGAGCCTCATCGTCAGGCTGGTCGGTGCCAAGGCCATCGACGTAGCGGTTGTACATGCAGAAGGCGGCGGCAATGAGGACGGTGTCGTGAATCTCAAGGTCGGTTGCACCTTGCCGGCGCGCGGCTTCGACGTCGGCGGCAGTGACGAGTTTACCGTCCTGCTGCACCTTGCCGGCGATGACGAGCAGTGCCTTGAGCTTGGGACTAATGGCTGCCTGGGTAAAGTCGGTCTTTACCTGTTTAACCAGGGCTTCGTCACCTCCCAGGTGCGCGGCGGCAATGGCGCCGTGGATGCTGTGGCAGTAGTGGGTACAGTTGCGGCTGGAAACATAGGTGGCGATGAGTTCGCGTTCGCCACGGGTGAGGGTGTTAGGCCCGGTGAGCAGCACCTCGACAAGGGCGTTGAGGGGACGGGCGGTTTCAGGCCGGAAAGCCATGGCGCCGCGAATGCCGGGTAGATCCGGTGGAAGCGCGATGTGGGGCATGAGGTACTCCTTGGGTGCCGGTGGTCAGTGAACAGTGAACAGGGGTCAGAGATCAGAAGTCAGTGATTCGGTGGCTACGGCGGGGGTTAAGCTTTTTTCGCGGACCAGTAGCCAGCGCGCGGGAAGACCGAGCAATACGGTGGCCGCTCCCAAAAGCGATGGCCACAGGTTATGCATGAGCAGCATAACGGCGAGCAGGCCGCTGCCAGCAATAAAGACAATGGGCGCGAGCGGAAACCACCAGCGGTGCACCGGAATGATGACGCGAAAGAGTGTGGCCACGGTGAGGGCGAGGAAGACCACCGCGGAAAAGATAATGAAAGCCAGAATACGGTCAAATGCGCCGAGGGTGAGCACCAGGAGGGCCATCCCGGTTTGGAGGAGAACGGCGTTGGCCGGAGTCTGGTAGCGGGGATGGAGGCGGCCCAAGGCAGAAAGCGCGGTGGGAAGCGAATCCGTGGCGGCCTCGCCGCGAGCCAGTGCATAGGTGACGCGGGGCACGGCCATGGAAAGGACCATGAGTCCGCCGAGCACACAGAGGACGACGCAGGCGGAAAGCACGCGGCCACCCGCGGAGCCGAAGAGGGCCTGGCCGAATTGCGCAACGAAAGCGGTGTTGCTCTGAATCCGGTCCATGGGAACGACGGCCACGAAGGCAAGGCTCACCAGCAGATAGACGGCGGTGACCACGAGCACTCCGCCGGCAAAGGCGATGGGTAGGGTGCGCGCGGGGTTGCGAACCTGGCCGGCGATCTTGCCCGCCTCCCACCAGCCACCGAAACAGAAGAAGGCGCTGATAGCCGCTCCGGCGATGGCGTCGATGAGCGGATCGGAACCGGCGCGGCGGATAGTGAGCGGAGTGAGGTTGGCCAGGGCGGCATGGCTCGAGAAGAACGCCCAGGCCACCAGCGCAGCCAAGACCGGGACTTTGAGCCAGTTGAGGGTGGTCATGAAACCGCGGCTGAGGCGCGTGCCGAAGTAATTTAATGCGCCGAGAGACAGGAGGATAAGAGCAGGGAGGGCTGTGGCGAGCAAGGGCGGAGTGGGGACGAGGGCCTGGATATAAGGAACCGCCCCGACGCATAGAGCCGCAGCGATGCCGGGATACATGACAATGGCGGCCATCCACCCATAGAGAAAGGCGATGCGGCGGCCAAATCCGCGGCGGAGGTAGACATATTCACCGCCATCGTGGGGATTGCGAACCGCCAGCTCAGTAAAGCAGAGCGCGCCGGCAAGGGTGAGGACCGCCATGCCGCACCAAACCGCAGCGAGCAGGGCTGGCGAACCAAGCGACCGGGCCATGGCGGCAGGGGTGAGGAAGATGCCGAGCGAGATGGCTTCGCCAGTGACGACGGCGGTGGCGGCCCACACACCCATCTGCCGCCCGGATTGCGGTTCGGTCCGCATCGTTCGGCCATGGTACTGAGGGAGAGTGGAGGGACGCATCAAACTTTGGGTGGAGGCGTGCTACTGCGGCGGAGGCGTGGGCGGGTTGGGGGCCGGCGAGGCGGATCCGGGTTTGCCGGGCGAAGACTGGTCAAGGTTGGTGACGTGGACGCTGGCCTGGGTTTCAGGGACGGTGCCGTCATTGACCTGGGCTGAAGTCGGCTGGCCCTGGATGAGGATCCGCCGGACCACGGTACCCCGGGCGGGGACAAGAACGCGCTCAGTAATCGAGGTCAAAGGGGAACGTACGGTAACGGGAACATCGGCGGCTGTATAGCCGGTGTTCGCCACTTCGACGGCTACCAGCCAGGTGCCGGTCTGGGCGGCATTAGGGAAGACGCTCACGATGGACAGGTCAGGGAGACCCTTGTCTGTGGCGATCCAGTCACTGAAAAACCAGGAGAGATCCTGACGGGCACCGCCCAGTTTGAGGAGATCCTGCAACGAGGCGGCGGGAGCAGCACTGGGACCGGCATCGGACGCGGAATTGGTGGCGCGAAGAGCGGAAGAAAGCGCATCGTCGCCGGCCAGATCGCGGAGCATCCACAGGACATAGGCGGCCTTGGTGCGGTAGTAGACGGGTGCGATGGCCTGGGCCAAAGGCTGGCCGGGATTCTCGCCGGGGCTGACGGGCTCAACCAGGGCAAGCGCGGCGCGGTCGGCCTCGAGCAGCTCCAGGGCCTGACTGCGGCCGTGCTGCTTTTCAACCCAAAGTGTACCCATAAAAAAGGCAAGTCCCTCGTTGAGCCATGCGGGAGGCGGACGCGTTGCATTCTGCGTGAAGGCATGACTGAGGGCGTGAGCTAGAACGCCTTCCAGCCGGTCGGCGGGTGCTTCATGGAGGCTGATGGCGAGCAGAGCCCCGGTTTCAAAAGGCGCATCCTGAGGGTCGGGCAGGTCAAGGAGGGTGAGCTGCGCATGCGGATGCGGGCCAAGCCAGCCAGAAAGGAATGGCGTGACGGCGGTTGCAGCTGTTGTCCAGCTCTGCACGGCGACCTCATTCTCAGGAAGCGCGAAGGCAGTGACGTTGGGGCCGGTGTGGGCGGTGCGTACGGCGAGGAAGAGGCTGGGGGTGTCAAACCCGAGGGTTGCACCATCGAGGGAGGCAGTGGCGACGCCGGCTAAGTCGGGGTCGAGGCCGCCTTTGTCAGTGACTGAGAGCGCGGCGGGTTGGCCGTTTATGAGGGCCACGGATGGCGGCTGGCCGTGGGGGAATTCGACGGCGAGATGGAGGCGGAAGTGCGCCCCGGAGATGCGCAGCTTGTGGGCGCCGATCTCGTCGAAGAGGCGGGCACCGTCGCCCAGGATGACGGGGACGCTGGAGACCGGGTACCAGACAACATTGCCAAAGCCACGCAGGCCGGTGAAAGGGACGCCGATCTGGTCCCAATCGGAGTGAAGGGCGAGGTCTTCAGGAGTTCCGACGGAGAGCAGGCGCTGGGCTGTGGGGGCAATGACGCCAGAGTAAGTGACGTCAAGCTGAAGGGACTGACCGGGCGCAAGCGGCGCATCGAGCGGGACGGCGGCCTCGTGGAGTTGGCCGGTGTGGTCAGTGTCGGAGTTCAGTGTGGCGACGGGGAAGGAGACGGTCTTGCCGCCGACTCGAATCTGCTCCCAGTTGAGAGACGACGAGATTTGCAGAGGAATGCGGGGGAGCGGGGCTTTGCTGTCGTTACGCACTGTGAGAAGAGCGCGGACAGCGATCTGCTGGGCGGCAGCGTGGAGGTGGACGTCGAGGTCGAGGGCGGTGAAGGTGACGGCGCGGCGATCGGCGTCTTCGACGGAGGGCGCGGTAGCCATCTGGATGGTGGGCCGGGCAGCAGCGGGACCTGCATGGGTGGTGGTTTGGCCGTTTTCGTCAGTAGAACGAGAGAAGATGACCTGGCCGCCGGAGGTCTGGGTCTGCGGCTTGGGCGGAGCGGCGGGGGTTTGAGGCTCGCCGGGCAGTGCAGCCAGGAGGACGGCAAACGCGAGGCTAGCCAGCGTCCCGGCAGGGAGAAACTTCATGAACCGAGGCCTTTCTGTGGCTTTGGTTTGGACGCAGCCTGACCAATGGGGCGAGCGGAGGAGCCGTTACTTCCCTGCTGTTGCGCGGCGGCGCGGCGCTGGCGGAAGGCTTCATAGAGGACGACGGCACCGGCGGCAGAGACGTTGAGGGAGCTGACGCCGCCGGCCATGGGGATACGCAGGAGGTGGTCGCAGGTGCGGCGGACAAGATCATGGAGACCGGACCCCTCGCGGCCGAGGACGAGGACGCAGTCGCCGGTGAGGTCGAAACGGTCGTAGTCGGTCTGGCCGCGCTCGTCGAGGCCAATGATCCACAAATTCTGGCGCTTGAGGTCTTCAAGAGCGCGGACGAGGTTGACGACGCGGGCGATGCGGAGATGCTCAGTGGCGCCGGCGCTGGCCTTGACGGCGACAGGGCTGAGGGGCGCGGCGCGACGTTCGGTGAGCACGACTCCATCGACTCCAGCACCGTCGGCCACGCGCAGCAGGGCACCGAGGTTTTGCGGGTCCTCAACTCCATCGAGAGCCAGGAGCAGACGCGGCGGGCGCGACGCTCCTGGGAGGGATGGGAGCGGGTCGTAGAAGTCTTCAATGGCGAGAGATTCCTGGGGACGGACCAGGGCAACGACACCCTGGTGGGCGGGGGTCGCGGCGAGCTGGGTAAGCTGCTCGCGGACCTCAGAGCGGACGCGAACGCCCGCCTGACGACAGGTTTCCACGAGGCGGGCGAGGCGGTCATCGTGGCGCTCGCGCGCCACTATCACCTGGTCAAAGCGCCGGCGACCGGCCTTGAGGGCCTCCTCGACAGGATGCAGGCCGTAGAGAACTTCCATGAGGGATAGTGTAGATGGTCAGCGTGCTTGCCTGGCCGGCCGGATCACTTGCATACTGAGTTTGCGAAAAAGCCAATGAGCGGAACTACATCAAAGACGTTTCGCGCCGTACTGGAGCCCACGGGAACACGGCTGCGCTGGGTGATTGCGCGGGTTCCGGTAGACCTGAAGAAGGCTTGGCCTGAGTGGCGTAATCGGCGGGTGCGCGGGGAGATCAATGGGTTTGCGTTTCGTACCTCGCTCTTTCCAGGAGCGCAGGGTGAGGGACACACTTTACTGGTGAACAAGCAAATGCAGACCGGCGCCCATGCCAAAGCGGGCGAGCAAGTGCAGATTCGGCTGGAACCCGACTTGGAGGAGAGGCTTGAGGCGGTGCCCGCGGAGTTGCTGAAGGCGCTGAAAGAGGACAGGCGGCTGGGACGGTGGTTCGACAGTTTGAGCCCGTCGATGCGAAAAGGAATCGGGGGTTTTGTGGCACAAGCCAAGAGCGCTGCGACACGAGAAATGCGGAGCGAAAAGATGGCCGAAAGCCTGCTGCTGGCGATGGAAGGCGAGGAGGAGCCACCGCCGATTTTGCGCGCTGGATTCCAGCGGCAGCCATTGGCAGAAGAGGGCTGGAACGCAATGACGCCGACGCAGAGACGCAACCATCTGCTGGGCATCTTCTACGTGCAAACCGTGGAGGGCAGGGAGCGCCGGGCTGCGAGAGCGGTGGAAGAGGCGGTGCAGGTGGCGCGGGGAAAGCGTAACAGAGCATAGGGATCGGGATGTGGACGGAGGTATTTGGCAGGAATTTTGATCAGAATTGGGACTTTGGGGATAAATCTTGCTTTATGTAGCGGCTTGGAGGGGGATTCTGTCGTCTACTTGAGTAAGATGAGCACTGCCGCCGTTATTCGTTCTTTATTCGCTCCCGGCGCCACCGTACAAGCTGATGAACAGGTGCGGCAGGAGAACCTTGCTGTTGCGGAAGGACTGAAGCGCCAAGACGCCGGCCTGCTGGACGTATTGATTGTCCGTTTTCAACACCGGCTGCTGCGCTATCTGCTTTTTTTGACCGGCAATCGTGAAATGGCCGAGGACCTGTTCCAGGAAGTCTGGATGCGAGTTTTGACGCGCGGGGGCCAGTTCAACGGTAAGGCGCGGTTCGAGACTTGGCTTTTTGCGATTGCGCGCAACCTGGTGATCGACCAGCGGCGCAAACGGACGATGGCCAGCCTGGACGAGTTGTTCGAGACCGGCAATGACGACGACCGGCCGCTGAGCATCGAGGTTACCGACGAGCAGCCGACGCCGTTTGAGAACGTGGCCAATGTAGAAGACCGGGAGCGGATTGCGACGGCGCTGATGCAACTGGATACCCTCTATCGCGAGGTGCTGGTGCTGCGGTTTCACGAAGAGCTGTCACTGGACGAGATTGCGAAAGTGACGCGGGCGCCACTTTCGACTGTGAAATCAAGACTTTATCGTGGCCTTGCCGCACTGAGACCGAAGCTTGAGCGGGCCGGTATCCATCGCCTGGAGGCGGTGTGATGGAAACCCGCGGTACGGCCACCGATACCCCGACAGAGACAAACAAGGGGATGAACGCCGATCGCGATCTGGTGGAGGCACTGGCCGGAGGACAGGCTAATCGGGAGTGTGCCGTGGCGCACCGCACCCAGCGCGTTGTGATGACCTCACTCGGCGTGATGCGGGAACAAAAGGCCGGCTGCCGACGCAGCCGGGCGATGGCGATGGCGGCCACGCTGATTGTCCTTTTTGTGGTGGGTCCACCGGTCTGGTGGGTTGCAGATTCCCTGATTGAAGAGGAGCACCTGACCAGCCTGGTGAGCCAGCTAAGTGTGTGGGGATTCTTTTTCAGTACGGCACTGTTGGCCTCGGCACTGCTGGCCGGATGGCTGCGGCGGAAGTCTTAGTCTTGTGACTGCCTAGATATGCGGTTTCCCATGTCTCAAACCATCCCACGGACGAAGACCTGTCCTCGGGGACTCCGGTGAAAAGTGAGACACGGGGCACACAAATTGATTGGCACAATTGCATAATCACAAGGTCACGTCACCAGGGCGGCGAGTCCTGAATCCGGGGTCATAACCGCGACTACCCTAAAGAATACGCAACTTCCGCAATCTTCTTCCCGTCCATCCTATATAGCTGCTAAGTTGAGCTTGCTTATGTGAAAGGCCCTCCGAGGAAGGGTTGACCTATGCGCGATCCAGAATCCATTCACGCCAACGAAGACACACGCCTGGTCCCGGTGTGGTCGATCATGGCTGCCGCCGCAGTCTTCGTCCTGGTCGAGTATTATTTCTGGCTGGTTTTTCCTGAATCTCAGCACCATCTTCCGCCACTCGGCATTCGCATTTACCTGAATCTCTCATGGGGATTGGTGGCCGCGCTGTACTTCCTGATGGTGGGTTACGTCAGCAAGGACGCGCCGCGGCGGGCCATGAGCTCACGGTTCTGGATGCTGCTCTGCTTTGTGATGCCGGGAGGTATCGGCGCCGTGCTTTATTTTCTGTTGCGCGCGCCACTGGTTTCGCGCTGCCCGGCCTGCTCCACGCATGTGCAGACCGACTTTCACTTTTGCCCGCAGTGTAACTACCAGCTAACCGCGAGTTGCGGAAACTGCTTCCGCACGGTGCGGGTCACGGATCAGTTCTGCACACGGTGCGGCCACGAGTTGGAGCGCGACCACATGCCGACACGGCTGCGGGTGCTGGGCGAGTAAGGAATTCTTCGAGCCGTGATTTCCCCGGTCTCAGATTCGAGACCGGGGGCACCCGGCACCCGGAGAGTTATCGGGTCACAGAAAAAAGTCCCATTGAGATTTGTGGTTTCCCCACCCAGGCCTTCGATTCTCTTGTGCGGATTGACCGGGTGCAGTTCCCTTCCTACAATCAAGCTTCTGGTCTCAATGCCGATCTCCGCGCTAATTATCGACGACGAACAACTGGCCCGCGACGAGCTGAAGTACCTTCTCGACCAGGTGGGGGACGTGAATGTGTTGGCGCAGGGGACAAATGGCATTGAAGCCGTGGACCTGATTGAGGAACACCACCCCGACCTTGTTTTCCTCGACGTGCAGATGCCGGGGCTGGACGGCTTTGCGGTGATTCAGAAGCTGGTGGATCGCCATCGCGCGCAAACCGGGAAAGAGGCGGAGCCGCTGCCGCAGATTGTGTTTGCCACGGCATACGACCAATACGCAGTGCGCGCCTTTGACGTGAACGCGGTGGATTACCTGCTGAAGCCATTTGATCGCGCGCGTGTGGAGCAGGCACTGGAGCGGGTACGCGGACGCATGGCCGGAGGCAGCGCAGGGGCAGGCCCGCTGCCGGGACCGCAGATTGATGCGCTATTGCGGCTCTTAAACCATCCCCAAGCCGGGGGACGCACGCCACAGCCAGCCAAGCTGATTGTGGAGGCGCAGAGCCGGCTGATGCTGGTGGACCAGGCAGAAATCTGCTACGCGGCCATCGACGAGGGCGTGATCAGGGTGGTCACGCAGAGTTTTGAAGGGCACTCAAAATGCCGCACGCTGGAAGAGCTGTTGGAGCTACTGGATCCGGCGCTGTTCTGGCGCGCGCATCGCGGCTTTGTGGTGAACATCAACCACATTCGCGAAGTGGTGCCGTGGTTCAAGTCGAGCTACCAGCTGCGCATGAACGACAAACGGCAAACGGAGATTCCGGTGAGCCGGGCGCAGACACGGCGGCTGCGTGAGTTGTTCAATCTGTAGAAGCTGATTTCTCTACCGCCAGTGGTGGTCTCCCACCTTTTCCACGATGAAATTGTGGAAAGGATGGGGCACTCAAAGTTTATTCCAGACTCAAATCGAAAATGCTCTAGTCGTAGCGCTCGAAGACGATCTGCTTGCGGTGCCAGCCGAAAGCGGTGAGGCGGTCGCGCACGGCGGAAACCATGTTGTTGAGGCCGCAGATGTAGGTGTGGACGTCGAAGCTCAACTGGGCGGCGGGTATGGATACGTCGGGCGGCGTTAAGGGAAGGGACTGGCCGAGGCGCGCGGCGCGCTCTTCGACGATCTGGGCCATGTGGTCCTGGACGTAACCGCGCAGGCCGGGCCAGGTTTCCGGGGCACGGCTAAGAGTGGACAGATAGTGGAAGTTGGGCTGGCGCGCGGCAAGCGCTTCAAACTCCTGCCGGTAATAGATGTCGCTTTCGTAGCGGGTGCCGTAGACCAGCCAGATGTCTTTGCCGTTGCTGCGGTCGGGACCATCCGCGGGGAACAGCCACTGGGCAAAGGCGCGCATGGGAGCAATGCCGGTGCCGGTAGCGATGAGGATGGAGTCAGTGATGGGCTCGCGAAGGGTGAAGTAGCCATGCGGCCCGTGAATCTGGATGGTTCCACCGATGGGCAGGTCGGGCAGATCGGCGAGGTGATTGGAGAAGAAGCCGCCCTCGACGCGGTTGACGCACACGTCAAAACGGTTGCCGCTGGCCGCAGAGGCGATGGAGTAGGCGCGGGTCTGCTGCTTGCCATGAGCATCTTCGGCCACGGCAGAGACGAACTGGCCGGGGCTATACGGGAAACTCTCCAGCTCGTCGATGGCGAACTCGAGGTGGAAGCATTGCGCCGGTTCGGAGATGCACTCTTTTCGTGCCAGGCGTGCGGTGTAAAGCTTACGTGCCAATGGTTTTCTCGCTTGGGAAAAGGGGTAAAGCCCAAGTAAAAGCGGCTACAAGCAGTATCGCCAGCAAGGCGGGAGAATGGCAAGCAAAGACTTGCACGAGGCGACGCCCTACACGCAGGTGGCCTTATTGAGACTAGGGAGCTGCGGAGCCGACGCCGCTGCGCATCTCGAGCATCTTCTGGCGGACGCGGCCAAGTTCGGCCTCGAGAGCGACCTTGCGGTTGAAGGCATCCTGACTGTTTGCGGCACCCTTGGTGACTTCGTTGAGCTGAAAGATGATTTCGCTTTCGCGATTCTTGTAGAAGTACCACATGCCCTGCTGGTCGGAGTTCCAAAGGTGGAGCGGCTCGAGGCCTTCGAGTGAGCCATATTTGATCTTGGTTCTTTGCATGCTGCGCTGCTGCGCCTGGCGGCGAGCCTGGTCGGCATCTTTGACAAGCCGATTGACCTGGCCACCGAATTCCTGCCACCAGAGTTGATTGACCTGGTGATCGAAATCGGCGGTTTGATTGAGCGCCTTGCGCACTGCCTCCTTGGCTTTGCGCGCATTGGCCATGGTGGTTGCAACTTGATTAGAGACATTGTCGAGCACAGTCAGCAGATCGATGTACTCCTCGTAAGAGAATCCCATCTTGATCAGCTCATCGGCGACCCCTATCAGGCTTAGCATTTTTTTGAGATCCTGTGCGGCCTGCGCAGTTTGCTTCAACTGACCTTCGAGTTCGAGGAGCGCATCGAGATTGGAGTCGATGGTCAACAGTTCCTGCTCCCATGCGTCGAGGCCGTTTTGAAGCTCGTCGAGGCGATGGAGTTTCTTTTCGTAGTCGTCAGTCGTCTTCTCGGGCATGACGGTAGTGGCTATCAACTGGGCGAAACGGGTGCTGGAGATTTTGGCTTGTTCGGTAGCGAGATCGGCGGAGAAAGGACCAAGGTTCTGGGCGAGGACATCGAGGGCGCGGACACCATTTTTGGTCTTTGGATCGCTCAAATAGGCGCGGGCGGTGCGCTTGTCGGGACGCGGCTGGGGCAGCGCGGCGAGGTCATCGAGGACCTTCTGCTTGAACCAGTCCTGGAGAATGCTCATGGCAACGCCGGTGCCGATGGAGACCGCGGCACTCTTCAAGGCTGACTTGGCAGCGCCGCCCAGGACTGATTCACTAGCTTCGCCTTCGCGCACTGCGCCACCCAGACCGGTTGACGAGGTTTCTTCGTTCTCGCCGGTGGCGACACGGACACGCGGATTGCCTTCGCTCTCAGCGCTTTCATCAGTGGCCACGCGGGTTCGGGTAGTGCCTTCACCTTCAGTGCCGGTGGCAACACGGACACGGGGTGCGGTATCGCCTTCGGCGCCTGTGCCGGTGGCGACCCGGACACGAGGCGAGACTTCGCTGTCGGCGGCATTCGCGGCTGGATCGTTTATCGTGCGGGCAGAGCCAGGGGAGCCACCGCCGGTGGTGGTTGCGGGCGGTGTGGTACCGCTGACGGACGGGCGCGACACGATGGTCTCTGATTGCCTGGTAGGAGTCAGGCCTTCGGACGACGCTTTTGTGGCAGTGCGCGCAGTGGTCTTCTCGCTAGCCGAGCCCGTCCCAGCGACTCTTTGGCGGCGGAAAACGTGAGCGTCGACTTTGCCGACGTTATATTTTTCGGCGAAGGCCTTGAAGGCGGGGACACATTCTCCGGGACACACCACTTTGTCACTGACCACGTCAATGCGGGAGCCGGGGATGGCCTGGCCGCCGAGCTGGGCATCGATCTTTTGCAGCGCGATCTGCTCGGCGTGGAGTCCGCCAGTATATTTGCCGTCGGCTACCGCAATGATTTTGCCGTCGGGACCAACGACTTGCACGATGGCGTAGGTGTTGTAGCCATATCCGGCGGGGCCTCCAGCGGCCTCAAAGGTTGAGATGTTGTATTGCGAGAGGAGACGGTTGTATTGGCGACGCAACTGAGGGTCGGTGCTGGTCTTGAGCTGGGCTTCCATCTCTGCGAGCTTCTCTTTGGTGGCGTCGAGCTTGGCGACGGGGATGGCTTCATCGAAACCGCGCATGGCGATGAGCTTGTTGTACATGTCCTCGGGAGTCATGGCCGAGACGGTTCCGGTGCCTGCAACATCCGGCGGCTTGTTCTGGCAGAGGAGGCGAGGGGCGGTGGCGCCATCGACGGAAACGGCGGAGGCATTGGGATGCAGGAGCGCCACGGCGGCTCGGTCCGCGGCCGCTTCGAGAATGCTGACGGAATCGCCGGCACCAGAGTTACCGCGACTTTGTTGCACGACGTGTGCGAGTTCGTGGGCCAGCAACATGCGGCCCTGGGGCGTGGCGGGGCGGTAGAGGTCCTGGCCGAATACGATGTGGGACCCGACGGTATAGGCCAGAGCACCGACGGAACGCGCGGACGCAGCGGCCTGGGAGTCGCTGTGAACCTGCACGGCGGAAAAATCGTGACGCAGGCGTGGCTCAATGAATTGGCGGCTGGCAGCATCGAGGGAATGGCCTGGGGAATGAAGCACTTGACGCACGATGGGCGGCGTCGAGGGCGGAGGTGCTGCGGCATGCGCGTGAACGGGGATAGAGGCGGGATTAGCGGGAAGCGCGGAGCTTATGGGATGGCACTGCGGAGAAGGCGGAACGGGAGCAGGCGCGGGGGCGGCACGGCGCGCGGTGGGAGGGGCGGTTTTCGCGGTACGGGTCGATGCGCCGGCGACTGTCGCTGTTGCCATGGGCAAGGCTCCGCAGGAACGAGGCAAGATCAGAACTTGAGCGTGAGAGAAACTCCGCCGCCGCTGAAGTCGGTGAGAAGGACGGCATCGAGTTCATAGGAGATTCCCTTGCTGGTGTGCTTGCTGGACATTCCGCTGGAAATTTTGCGCGCCACGTCGGGAGCGATGTAGGTGGAAAAGATTCCCCAGATGGCGCCGGCAAGTTTGCCCTTATCCAACTGATAGGCAGAGGGCAATTGACCGGTGACCATGTAGTTGAGGATCTCGGCTTTTTGCATCGCCTCCTTGACCGCGGAGGGTGGTGCGCCGGGCTTGTCATCGTCCTCCATTTCTGGAAAGCCGAGACGCAGACCGAGACTCAAACTGCCGATGTCCTTGAGGGAGAGGCGCGATGGCGCGGAGGGTGAGGCACCGCCAGCCGAGCCAGACGCTTGGCCGGGAATGGGACCAAGCGGGGTCTGGCCGGGCGGATACGACGGGATGCCGGGAGATTGGCCAGGCGGAGTTAGATAGGGCCCGGGCTGGAACAAAGAAGGTGCGGACTGGTTGAGCGGAGGGGAAAAGCCGAAGGGCGGGGAGTATGGATACTGCGCCACGGGCGCCGTGGCACCGCCGAGGGTCAGGGTTCCGGGCGAAGGCAGCTGGGGCTGATGCTGCTGCCGGGGCTCAAGCAACGAGAGCGGGGTGAGCTTGCGATTCAACAAGTCATCCCAGGAGACGTTGATGGTGACCTGGTCGGACTTGGGCTTCTGCTTGGACGTGTCCTGGGGGGTGGTCTGTTGCGGCGGAGTGTCGGACTTGGATTGACGGTAGAGCGCGGGAGCGGCGCTTGAGAGGCGGGAGCCGGGGTTGCCGCCGGATTGCTGCACGGTGTGGCTCAGTTCGTGGGCCAGCAACCGGCGGCCAGTGGCGGATTGGGGATTGTATTGCCCCGCGGCAAAGACCGTGTCCTGGCCGACGGTGTAGGCCAAGGCATGCACGGCTTGCGCGGATTCCTCGGCACGCGGCCCGGTGTGGATGCGGACGGCGCTGAGGTCGTGACCAATGCGCGGCTCCATGAAGGCGCGGGTATCTGCATCAAGCGGTCGGCCAGAAGAGTGAAGCTCCTGGTGCACGATGGGCGGCGCCTCAACTGGCTGGACTGGACCCGCAGGATGACGGCGAAGCGCGGGAGGGGCGGAGTTGACCGACGGCTCAACTGCCGGAGGAGCACTGACTACACAGGCGGCGACGGCCTCGGCTTCTGCCTCGAGAGGATCGCTCGATGAGCCGATGGCCAGCTTGCGCTGCAGAGGCAGCGGAGACATGGGACCCTCAGATGCGGACTGCTCAATGGCGCGAACGGGAATTGCGGAAGGCTGAGCGGGAAGCGCTCGGGAGAACTGCCGCGGACGCGCGGAGATAGGCGCGGAAGGCAAAGAGGTGCGCGCGGTTGCGGTGCGGAGAGAGGCGAGTGCGGAGTGACTGGTCATGTCAGACTCCCATTTCGGTAGCGTAGGCGGCCACGCGCCGGCAGTGACGATGGAAGGTCGGATCGAGTTCGGCGATGCGGCGCTCAAGGCGCTCCGATACACCGGGATGGGCCTTGGTGTCGCCCAGCAGATGGGTGAATCCGGCCTGCGCGGCAGCTTGAGGATTGAAGGCCTGCTCGAAACTGGGAAACATGTAGCGGATGATGACGCCGCGATAGGGAGACTGCGGATGGAAGCGGTGGTAGTCGAGGCAGGCGGCCAGCCAGAACTGCTCGATGAGCATGTTGAGCGCATCCTTATGGGGCAGCTCCTCCCACGGCGCAGCATGAATCGGGTCAGTCACCATGCGGATGGCAGTCTGCGCGTAATGGCGGATGAAGTCGATACGGTTTCCGCCCAGAATGCCGCAATTCTCTTCGCGAAAGCAGTTGCTGTCGCGCGACGTTGCCCACTCCCACTCCACCGGGACGCTGAGCGAATACCGCTCAAACACGCGCTGGATGTGGCTCGGCTGGCACCAGCCACCGTCGAGCGAGTGGCGCTCAGGACACTGCGCAAAGACCGGGGCCGAGAGGAGCGACGGCGGCAGCGGCTTCCAAAGGAATACATCGGTATCGAGATGAACAAAAGGCCGATCCTGAAGGCTGTAGGCGACGAGTTTGCCGAGGGCCCACCAGCCGCGATCAACGTTGCGCAGATTATCGAGTTCGGTGGAGACGCGATCGAACTCGAGTCCGAGACGATCGACGAGGAGAGCTTTGCCGGGGGAGTCAGTAACCAGCATGGTCTGATCGAAATGACGGCGCGCCAACTTGAGCGACAATCCCCAGGCGAGCAGGTGGTGCCGCGGCTCGCGCCAGGTGCGGCCGGCTTGCGCCTTGTAAGGCTGACTCCAGAACGACCATACAGCTCGCATGCGGACTCTCCGAGTTAGGGAATGACGGGCGGCGGCACCAGGCCACCGGTGATAGCGAGAGTGGGCGCTGTGCCTGCGAATGGAACGGTCGAAAACAGGCCGGCAACGGACGCGGCGAGGGTGACTGTGTCTGTGAGGCCACCAGCCCCTGGGGTGACGCCCGGGCTGGCCAGGATGTTGATGGGCACGTTCACGGAGAGTTGCCCCGCGGCGACCGTGGCCGTGGCCTGGATGGTAACTACTGTTCCCACGCCGGTTCCCGTGAGGGTAAGGGATACATCGGTAGGAGTCACGGGCGGATAAGACATGGTGATGACGGCCTGCACGGCAGTGACCGCGGTGGCGGCAGCCGATGGCACGCTGGTGACCTGGAGGCCGGTCATGGTTCCCTGGGAGTTCACGGTTACGGTGACGGCGTTGGTGCCTACTACGGCTGTGCCGTTAAGCAATTGAATGGCAACCCCGGCGATGAGGACGGAAGGCGCGAGATAGAACCAGCTTTCATAGTCGCTGGCCTTGAGAGAGCTGCCGCTGGGCGTGGCGAGATTGACGCAGGGACTTCCATCGACGGCGCGGGAGCCGGTCTCTCCAAAGCTCAAACCGTCAAGGTAGATGCTGCCAGCCGCGCCATCCGCGTACACGGCACCGCCTAGGAGGCGAACGCGCATGCGCCCAAAGCCGAGGGGGCTGGTGGATTTGAGCGCAGCATTGAGTCCGATATAGAGGTAGTAGGCCTCGTACATGGCCACGCCCTGGGTGGCCGCGGGGGTAATCCAGTTAACCTGCGCGCCGGAGACGGTGATGCCCAGAGGCGGATCGAGCACCAACTCGGTGCGCGAGAAGACATCGGTGCCGGGAGGGTAATTGCCGGGAGCGGGAAAGCCGGGAAGCTTGCCCCCAAATCCAACCAGCGGGTCGGCTTGCAGCGGCACCTCTAAAGTGACGCGGAAGTTGCCGCCGCCCCAGGGGCACGACGGGGCCTGGTCGAAGGTGACGGAGAGTCCGTTCTTGATGAGTGCATCGACGGTCATGACGTCGTCGTTGGTCCAAGTGACGCTTTGAACGTGGAGGGCAGGCGAAGTTTGTTCCTGGGCCAGCGCGGTGAGAGGCGGGAACTGGAGGCGGCAATCGTCGACCACGAAGCGGCTGTAGGGGTTGAACGTATCTTCGTTGGCGGCGAAGTTGGCGGAACGGAGGTGAATGCAGGCCAGGGGCGCGGTATAGACGGGAGTGAATTTGGCAGGCTGGAAGAATTGGCCGTCACTGCCGCAAGGGGGCCAGTCAATGGCTCCGTCTGCTGTGCGTGCGGGGATGGTCCAGTAATCGCCGGGTTGATAAGCACCTTTGCTGAAGGTGACTTCGATGCCGTTTTCAAGGGGGATGGCGGTGGCCGAGAGCGCAATGCCCTGCCCTGTGGCACCGGTGCCGGTCTGGTCCCAGCGGCGCATGCGCGGGTGCTGGTCAAGGTGGATGCCGGCAACCGATGTGGCCAGGGTTACCTGGAGCGGACCGGGACCAAGAGAAGCGATCTGATAGAGATCGCCGGGCTGGTTAGGGGTGTCACCGAAGAGGAAGGTGTCGTCACTGAGTTCGACCCACTGGCCAGCCTGGAAGCCGAGGTTGGCATCGGGTCCAAGAGTGTTGACGGTGACCACGCTGTCACTGATGGCGGTGATGGCGGTGACAACCGAAGCGTTCTCGCGCGACCACTTAAAGGTGGCGGTGTCAAGTGTGCCGCCGGTGTGAATTTCAACTCGATATAGCTGGTTCTCGAGGCCCTGGTATCCGGCGGAGGGAATGGGCTGGCAGCCACACTGGTTGTTGCCTTCTCCAGTGTCGGCTCCCATGGCGCCGGTGCGCGCGGGGGTCTGCTGGCTGTAAAGACCCTGGCAGCAGGAGGAGAGTTGGGTGACGGGATCGACGTAGCCGCTTGCGCTTCCAGCGACAATCGGGTCGGTGGTTGATCCGGAGGGATTCGAGCCGGGACCTGGCAGATTGGGGCCCGGTCCGGGCAGATTGGGATTGAAGTTAAGCCCAGGCGGGTTGATGTTGATGGCGGACGACCTGGCACCGATCGCGGCCTGTTTGAGGCCGAGGATGGGCTTCCTCAGGCCGATTGAGATCGGATTGACGTTGACGTTGGTCGGCGCGGAGGGCGCCGGCTGGGGGTTGCCGGGCTGCGAAGGCGCCGCCGATTGAAAGAGGGTTCCGATGACGCGCCAGACGGTCTGGAGGCGGGCGGTGGTATCGGCCTGGCCGAGCGCGGGTTCGCGGAGGCAACCATCGTCGAGTTGGGTGACGAGGCGCTGCCACACCTGGAGAACCAACTGCGCTGTGACCTGCCCCTGGCCCTCGATCACCGCTTCAAGGAGCTGTTGCGCGGTGTAGGTGGGGTTGATGAGATAGGGCTGCAGATCGTAGTGCTGCAAGGCCTCGCTCTCAAGCAACAGGCCTTCGACGTAGTAGCGGCCGGGCTCGATAAGAATTTCGCCGGCGGTGACATCGATGGCAAAGCCGCAATCGTCCATGGGGCCACCGTAGGGGCCGATCACGTCGATATTGGTGGTGTCTCGCAGATGGGCGTCGATGGCGGTGCGCTCGTTGCCGTCGGCATCCAGCGCGACGCGGCCCTGTTGCTCGAGCACCGCGGTGTAATGCTTTGCGGGGTTGAATCGAATTCTGCTGAAATCGCCTCTCATATTTCGTCCTGCCTATCGATGGGGTTGATACCGCGTTGCCGCTGCCGCGGGTGCAGATGGAGAGCTTGAAACTCCATAGGCTCGCACTCCTACAGCAATCCGATCCCGATGCCGAAAGGCGTATCCTGCGCGGATTCAACTTCACCCGTGCAGCGCCGCTTCTGAAGTCCGTACCCGTAGGCCCTGGTCTCAGGGAATGCCTGCAGCAAGGGGCGCGAGGGGATGAGAAACACCCCGCGCTCAAGATTGGCAGGCAGATACTCCGCCGAACGGATTTGTATGTTGGTGACCGCTTCAGTTTCCTGAATCTGCTGGTAGACACCTATCTGAGAGCCGTTGTCCGCGCCCTTCCAGATGGCGAGCGGGACGTCGCCGGAGAGCATGCAGTAGCCCGGCTCACCAAAGCGCAGGGTGATGAACTGGGGCAAGAGCGCGGGCTGACTGGCCGCGTCCGGCGGCAGGCACTCGTAACGCTGCGGAACTAGGGAGTTGAACGGCAGCCAGCAAAAGCGCACACAGCCGGTCTGGCGGCGACTGGCCCAGACGGGAGCCTGCCACGGATCGCGACGGCCCAGCTTGGCCCAGAAAATGGTGTTCGACGCCAGGGATATGGCCTGGGCCCAGACGCGGCCAATCACGGTGGAGTCTTCAATGTGGAGCGAGGCACCGGGTGAGGCCAGGTCCGCGCCGGCAATGGCCGGGCAGAATGGCGAACCGGCATCCACGATGCTGTCGAGAATGCGCACGGAGCAACTTGCGGGGAGTGCAATGGGCCCGCTGATGACGCGGGACAGGCACACGCTGGCGCCAATTGCGGAGCCGCTGAGACTGGGCTCGCCGGGAGATGCGGCGTCGCCCTGGCGGGTGAGCGAACGGCCGGGAGTGAGCGTGCAGTCGGCGATCTGCACACACGGTGAGTCGCCGAACACGCGGATTTCTCCCGCCAGACGGAGACCGCTGAACTGCACCTGGCCCACGGGCGCAGCCAAACCATCAGCCAGCATTTGCAAGGGCAGGCCGACCACTTCGATGTCTCCGCGCAGAGTGACGCAGGACCGGTTCCACTCAGGAGGCGCGCCCTGCTGCGTGACGTCCGCGGCGGCGATGAGCAGTTGGCATTGAGAAGAGAGCTGAATCGCATTGGGACCGGTGAGATCAATCTCGTACGACTCGAAGTTGGGAAGCACGATGATTCCGGCAGACCCTGGAGGAAGAGCGTTCCACGCCTGCACGGCATCGTGGAGAGTGGGATACGCAGCAGTGCCGACCTGGAAGGAGGATGCAGTGGCAGCGGGTGGAGTGAGATTGGCGATGCGGTTGTAGGGTCCACCGCCAATAGGCGCGGCCGCTCCGTAACTGTAGATCACGCGCAAATCGTTGGGCAGGGGTACATCGGTCGCGTACTGAATGCGGCCCAGCTCGGGGTCGATGGCGATTTTGCCCGAGGGCACGCGGCAGACACTGCCATTGGTTTCAGTGAGGTTCGCGCATACGATTTGGTCGAGGTTTACGGCGACGCCATCGGCGATCAATTCCACGCTCGAGGGATAGAAATCGGCGGTACGAACTTCAAAGGCGCGGCGCGTGATGGGCTGCGGGGCATCGCCCTGATTCATCAGCCGCGTGAATGGTAGCGGCGCGGGAGGCGGTTGCTGGAAGAGAGGAACAGGGCCACCAAGGGAGCTGAAGAAGTAGCCACCCGCACCGAGATCGAAAGCCGGAGCTTGAACGACCTGCCAACTTTGCCAGCGCCACATCCACACTGCGATATCGGGGATGTTGAAGCGGCCTGGGCCGTGCAAGGTGATTTCGAGCGGGGTGGGGTCAGGACCGGCGGGCGCTACGCGATTGCGAGGAGCGATGCGGCGCACATCGATGGTGCGGTTGAGGCGCGTAAAGGGGCCCTGCTGGTCTTCCCAATCGCGGCCCCGGCGGAGATTCGCGTGATCCGCGTGATGGGGCCGGACATCGCGCAGGCTGAGGTTGGTGATGAGACGTTTGAACTCCTCAACCACAATGGTGGTACGGCCAGAGACGTCGTGGGTCAACTGCTCCATGGCGAGGAGCGTTCCCTTGCGGCGGCGGTAGCCGATGGTGTTGGCAACTTCGGCGCGGCTGTCGGGGCCGCTGAGGGCGACGGTGTAGACGGGATCGAAGCCGATCAACTCGCCGATGTAGGGAATGGCCCAAGGCGCGCAGGTCTCAATGAACTGATCGTCGTAGAGCTGCCATACGTTCTGGCGAACGATGGCGGCCTGGCTCTCGAGGACTTGGAAGAAAGCCTCGAGCTGGCCGCCCTGCAAAGCGTCGCGTGTGCGGAAGACCGCCGGCAACAGCGAATAGATGGGTCCGGGAGCAGGTGTCGTGCTCATGGCCACACTCCTACGTTGCCCTGTGAGGCAGGATCGAGAAGCAAGATTTCAGCTCCGGCAGGCGGTGACAGCGTGGGCTGCGGCCCGGAGGCACAGAGGATGTATTGCACACCGGGCGGATCGCCACTGCGATTGAGGGCGGTGAGGTTGACCGCGATGACGCCGGGAACCTGCTGCGCGAGTTGAACGGCGTAACTGGCGGCGACGCTCTGGCCGGGTTGCATCTGGCCGAAGGCGAAGGCTGCGGAGAGGCTCTGCCAGACCTGTGCGACAACCAGCGTGGGATCGTAGGTGGGCGAATCGACTTTAACCTGCATGGCGATCTCAAAGAGCACCGGCTCGTAGGAGACGACCTGCACGGGCATGTAGGGCAAGCCGTAGGTCTGCAGCGCAAGGACTAGATTCTGGACCACGTTGTCGTTGCTGTTGAGAACTGAGCCGCCCTCGCCGGCCACGGTGAGGAAGATGCCGCGCGTGGTGCCGAACCAAGTCCATGAGGCGAGGGCGAGCGCGATGCCGCCAAAGTTGAGGGTGAAGTTCTGGTAGTCCTCAAGCGAGACCACGCGGTCGAGGGTGAGGGTGGGCAGCGGAGCGGAGAGGCGCGCATCGGCGGGGGATGCGGGATCGGCACCACCGGTGGCGGCACTGGGATTGGTGACCGATTGCAGGCCCTGGGGGCGGTCGAGAGGCTGAGTAAGCTGGCCGGGCGCCACCATGCCGGCGAGACCGATGCCTTTGCGATATTGGGCTTGAATATTGGATTGTCCGGTGGGCGTGAGCGCGCCGTTGGCGCCGTTGCCGAACTCCACCGTGGGACCGGCAGCGGAGTTGGGGATAGTAACGTAGGCACGGTCAGCAGGCGCGGAGTTGAGGAAGTTGGCAACCTCAGACCAGAGGAGATTGTTGACCCGCACCTGCAACGTGGATTGGATGCCGGTGGCGGTGGACGCCGAAACGTAGGTGAGCGGAGACTGCTTGAGCTGGAACTCGAGCGCGGGGTTGGAGGCGTCGCCGGAACCGAGAATTTCCTGGGTCGTCTCGCCATGCGTAGCCTCAACGGCGTTGGCGTTCACGGTAACGGTGGGCGCGTCATAGATGCGGGTGAGCGCAGCGTTGAAGGTGAGGGCGGTTGTCGCCCCTTGCGCGTTCTGGACGGCCACGTTGGAGAGGACGGCGGCTTCGCCGGCCACAGGATCAGAAGAAGCAGAAGGCTGCAATGTGAATGAACCGGTGGGCACGGAGAGGGTTCCGGGCTGACCGGTCACCGTCAACACGCTCCACAGCAGGTTGCTGGTTGCGGTGTCGGTGGCGGGCGGAAATGCATCGACGAGAAAAGGCTGATTGGCGCTGACGGCAAGCAGGCCGGTGGCACCGGAGGGGGTAAATCCACCAGTGGGCGTAGCCAGCGCCGAGGTGGCAACTATGCGTACACGCTTGCCGCTGACGGCGACGGGCGCGTTATCTGCAAGCGCCTGTAATCCCTGCAGCACAAGTGCAGTGCCGGAGACAGGGACGAGCATTCCCGAAGCCAGAGGATAGGTATTACTTTGCGGCCAGCTAGTGAGGGGCAGGCTGGCGCCGGTGAGCAACTGGCTTTGAGAGTAGACGGTGATGAGTCGTGTGGCATCGACATACGCCTGGAGGATTTCGTCAATCGTGGCGAGCGTCTCAGCTGGCAGGAAGATGGCCGAACTCATTTGCAGTTGGCTGGTTTTGGCGGAGAGCGCGTAAAGAGCGGGATTGGACTCAGTGGCGGAGGAGATCTGGCAGAGCGCCGTGATTCCAGCGTAGGTGAGGACGAGCCATTGCAACTGGGCGGGTGTGGGGTTGGATGTAGTAGGCGGATTCAGGCCGGCATACGCATTGTCCAAGTTGATGGTCTGGCCGCCGGCGTATTGCCAGTTCCAATCGTCGGACGGCGAGGACGGAGCGCCGGGGATGTTGGGAAGAGTCTTCTTCGGAAACATTCCGGGCCAAGGCGCATTGGCACCGAACAGCGCAGCCTTGGTACGGAAGATATAGACGCAAGCTTGAGAGCCGGAAATGCCGGAGGGTAGTGGCTGGTCCCACGCGATGAAGGTGTTGCCGCCGACGGGATCAATGGTGACCGAGGTGACGAAGACCAGCGCCCCGGGGCCGGTGGTTGAAGGGGTTCCACCAGGGGCGCTGACGAACAGCAGGGCGTTGCCTACCTGGATATTGTTGGCGGTTCCTGTAATCCAGGTGGAAGTGTCGGAGCCGAGAAGTTGCCAGGGCTGCGATGTGGACGCGGGGATGGCGTTGGCGGCAATGGTGGCGGTGATGTCGGTCGAGGTTTCGAATACCTGCGGAGACTGGCCGGGACCGGGGACGCTCTGCACGCGGGTTCCGGCAGGAATGGGCACGATGGACGGCGAACCGGGTGCGGAGGCCAGGGTAAAGGCGAGCACGGTGGACGCACTGACGCCGGGAGACGGCTTGTAGCCGACCAAGCGAGCGAGTTCGAAGACGCTGCGGCCCTCGACGGCAGTGCCGAGGTAGGCTTCGTTGGCGAGACGCTCGGTGTAGAAGGTAAGGATGTCGAGAGCCACGGACCAGGAATCAACCAAGGCGATGGAGAAATCTCCGGTAGAGCGAGTGCGCAGGCCGGCCAGCGCGGGAACGCTCGACGAGGAGAGCGCGGCAAGCATGGTTTCAAGAAAACTGGAGTAGACGCCTACGCGATATTGAATGGCGGGCAGGCCGGGGCGGTTCGAGATAGCGCCAGGCGTGGATTGCGTGACTCCGGCGCAGCAGCCGCAGAGTTGAGGTCCCGTGCTTTGGCAAGTGCAGCTCATTTGCCACCATCCATAGTGAGCACCAGCAGGCCGCGATCGGCGTGGTTGGGATCGTTGTCGCAACGCGGAATCTCAAGCGACCCCATGGTGAGCTGGGTGGGAATTGCGGTTCCCGGCGGGGTGGGCGAGTCCATACGCTCAAAGGTGGTGAGACTGACAGCGACCACGCCGGTGACGGCCTGAGCCGCGGCAATGATGGGGCTGGCGTAGACCGTTTCTCCGAACTGGAAGTTGGCTGGATTGAGCAAGCCCAGAACGCCGATACATGGATCGCCGGCGACCAGCACCTGCCAGACTGCCGCGTACACATCGCCCTGGAAGTAGCTGGGCGCAACGCAAATTTCCAAACCGATGCGGAGGCCGACCAGGATGGCGGGTTCCACTACCAGATCGACACCCATCATGCGCATCTTGTTCAGGCTGGCGGTTGCAGATTGCTTCAAGGAAGCGGTGAGATCGGTGTCGAGGGTTGCAGAGGGTTCGACGGAGACGAAGGCCGTGTACCAGGAGCCGGTCCAGCGCATGGTACCCCTGGCTTCGGCTACGCCCGAGAGGGTTTCGGCCATGGTGCCGTAGTCGGCGGCGGTGACACAGCGCAATTGGCTCTGAAAACTGAACGGCGCAACCTGGCGGATGTGGTCCATGGTTTCGGGGTCTGTGCCTCCGGCGGCAGCCAGCGGATTGCGCACTCCACTGATGCCGGGACCGGAGAAGAGAACGTGGGCGAGGGCTTCGCGGCCGACATTGCCGGCGGCGCCGTTGCCGGTGCGATAGGTGGCGGTGAAGGCAAGGTTCATGGCGGGCGCGGCGCCGTAAGTGCCATCGCCGAAGCGCAGGTGGGCCGTGTTGTCGTATTCGATTTCAGGAACGAAGCCGGTAAATTCGCTGTCCTCTTCAAGCAGGTCTTCGATGGGTGTCCAGGTTGTGCCGTCATCGCTGAAGAGAGTGACCTGCGGCGCCGCGGTGGAGACGTCGGGAGCAAGAAATGTTGAAGCAGGCGCGGTGGCATCGAAAGGAACGGCAAAGGTGAGGGGCAGGTTGGTCAGCGTCGGCCGGAAATAGGGACGCGGGGTGAGAGCACCAGGCGCGGCGGAGCAGTTGCAACCCATTCCGGCGACCGGCGAAGGCGGCGGAGGCGGAACGACACCGAGGGATTCGCCGACTGTCCACTGGCCCTGGTCGGCGGCGAGAACGTTGCCGCGTGCCACCGAGACGCCGGAGAGAGGCAGCGATTCGTGTGCGGTGTCAGTAACCGAGGAAAGGCAGAGCGGGAAGGGCAACGCATCGGCACTTTGCCACGCGATGCTGGTAAGGGGTGCGCCGTTGACCGGATCCTGCAGAGGAATTCCGCTCTGGTCCACAGTGGTCGCGCTGGTGAGGCGCACGGCCCAGCGATGCGTGGGGTCGGCGTCGGCAGGATCGCCAGTGGGCGGTCCGATAACTTCTTCGAAGATGAGCACGTCGCCTGCCTGGAGGCTGGGAAAGACGCCGTCAAGTGTGGCTGAAGTAGTTCCGATAGGAAGGCAGCACTGGCCATCGCCCCAGGTGTAGAAGTCCATCTGATTCTGCTCGACAAAGATAGTGAGGTCGGCAAGGCTGGCGAAGACGGGACCGGGACTGGCGCGCAATGTATCGGCGGCGTAGCTGTCAGGATCGACGGATGGGCTGAGGCCCGAAACGAGCGGGTAAATCAAGGTCCCCGCGGGGACTGTAATGTCATCCTGGGAAGCGGCGAGACAGACCCAGGCACGGGCGTTGGCGCCTTCCTGGACGGAGTAGTCGACCAGGCGGGCGTGGCGGCGCAGGGAGATGCGGCTGCGTGCGGTGCCGATGTAGGCCTCGGTGTTGACCGCATCCTGCAGGTAGCTGACTCGATCGGCGGCGTAGGCAAGCGCTTCAATCATGGTGATGCCGGGATCGGCGACGTGGGTCTCAGTCCAGGACGGAACCAGGGCGGACATGCGGTCGAGCATGACCTGGCGAAAGCCATCGTAATCGCGGGCCAGGTAGTTGATGTCGGGCGCGGGAGTGGGCGCGGCCGGGCAGCAGGAAGTGACCTGGCAATCAGCGGGCGATGGGCAACCAGCCTTGAAGGAAAAACTGACACATGCGAGTTGCGAATCGATGGTGGGTGGCGGATCAAAGTTCGCCGTGCCGGCCACGAGGGTAAGCGCATAGGGCGAGAAATCGCCGGTTTGGTCGAGCACGACGGTGATGGTGAGAGGATCGGCGGCGGTGGGCGGCTGGATGCTTGTAACGGTCAGCACGGTGTCGCCGGTGAGGACGACATTGGCCGGTGTGAGCGCGAGGGAACGCGCATCTTTAAGAAAGGTGAGCGCAAGTTGGGTGCCGCAGCCGGCATTACCCAGCACCTCAAGATAATCAATGCCGTTGAGGCCCTGGGTTTGCAGCACCAGGTCGCGGCGGCGCTTGTCACTGCAGAAGGCGATCATTGGGTTGGCCCTCCATAGACAAACTGCTGCGACTGCTGTTGCTGGTTGGAGACCAGGATGTAAACGACGGTGACGAGCAGCGTGGAATCCTGGGTGACGACAGTGACGGATTGCACGCGAATGAGATCGGAGAGCCACTGTTGCAGGCCGGATTGAATAGCCTGCTGCTGCGCCGCGGCGAGCACATCGCTGTTGGGCGCGAAGACCAGCTGCGCGGTGCCACTGCCGAAGGTGGGGCGATTAACGCGTTCGCCGGGCGAGGTGAACAGAATCAGCTCGATCATGTCAGCGACGTGCTGCGCCACGGACGGGGATTGCGCAGTGCGGCCCGTGGAGTCGAATCCGTAAGGGAAGGCGAGATTCATGGTTGACATGGTTGCCTCACATCGCCGTTACGCGCGTTTGCATGGAAACCGGCATGAGCGTTGCGCCGCCGGGAGCGGTGATGGCTATGCCGGACTGCACCACGAGCGGCTGGCCGAATGAAGTGACGCGCATGGTTCCCATGACCCACTGGCCTGTGACACACGGAGGCACGGCGGGGGGAATTCCGGGACAGCCGGCCACCACCCACGGCGCCGTGAGGGTAGCGGAGGGCATTCCCATGAGCGTGACCGATGGATTGGGCACGATGGGCATGGCCTGACCGCCATGCAGGCACATGACGACCGCACCTTGATGAAGCAAAAAACCGGGCATCGCTACACCACCTCCAATGCGCCTTCGTTGACCATGACACTGGGGCCATTCATCAGGATGGTTGCGCCCTGGCCGTTGCTGATGATGATTCCGGTGTCGGAGATCGAGATCATGGCACCGGAGGTGGACTTGAGCAGGATTCCGCCGGTGGGGCCGGGCGTGTCACTGATCATGAGGGTGTTCTGGCCAACGGTTTGCAGCACGATGGCCTGCAAGCCGGGGGGCGTGGCGAGGGCCAGAGCGGGAGTCTCCGCAGCGGAGCCAAAGAAGCAGCCCGACCAGATGGGATAATCCGGATCGCCCTGCTCGAACTCCACCCACACGCCAGCGCCAATGGCGGGCACAGCGAAGAATCCGTTCTGAATCCCGGCAAAGGGAAAACACGGCATGGCCCATGTAGACGGAATCACATTGGAGACATCGGGCACCTGGACCATGAGCCGGCCAATGTTCATGGGGTCAATGTTCATGACCACCGTTCCGCGATATTTGCCGTAATACTTCTCCACTTTTTGTTTCTCCTTACAATTTGTCGCCGCACCTTAGAACGGCAGCGACGGCACAACAGGCGTATTCGCAATAAGCGCATTGCGTTTCAACACAAAGCTCTCCTTGTACTCTCCGGGCTTGATGCGATGAGTGGCGGAATCCACGTAGTGCATGCCGTCCCATGGAAGGCCTGCACCACGTACACCTACCAGGCTGCGGGCACGCAGCGGCTGTCCGTAGCGCATGACGTCGAGCGAGCCTTCGCCGGTAACCACGTCGGCGGTCTCAACGCTGCGCGCGAATCCGCGCATGATGGCCTGGGCGGGGTTGAGCTTGGCTGTTTCGGTGATGGGCTCAATCTTCTGGGGAATGGGAACGGCGAACCCGAGAGGCGGATTGAACGGCGTGACCGGAGGAATGGGGATGGGAATGCTGACCTTCGACAGCGGATCCTGAATGAACACGATGGGCAGCACCGAAGTCTGCGGCTCGTAGCGGAAGTTGAGGCTTTCAACATTGGTCCACGTGTCGAGATTCACGTTGAGCGCGGTCTGTGGCACTCCGAGGCGCATCTGCGGACCCCAGTACGCCTGGTTCATGCCGGGCAACGGACCGGGTACAAGATAGAAGACGTAGCCAACTTCGCGGGCGAGCTGCTCAATGTATTTGAGATCGGTCTTCTTCTGCGTGGGGATCTGGAGCAGGGGGATGGGAATGTCGGGAGCGGGTACAGGAATGACTTCAGGGACAATTCCGAACATGGCGTATTTGGCGAGGATGGTCAACACGCGGATATCGGGGCTCATGCCGGGATAGGGGAGGCCGCTGAAGTCGATCAGGTCCATCATCGCGGTCAAGTCCTGACCGGACACCACGAGTTTGGATGAGCCGCTCATGGCGTCAGGCTGGACTTCGATGTGCATGACCACACCATCGACGAGTACCTGAGGAATGCCGGGAAAAGTGACCAGCAGGACCACGCGCAGAATCGGCAGCGGCGAACTGCCGGCGAGCAGGAAGAACGTTTCGAGGATGCCCTTGTCCGCCAGGGTAAACGTCAACTGGAAGCCGCTGCGTCCGGTTGCGCTCTCAGTGACCTCGACAGAGACCAGCGCATCGACGAGCGGCTTGGGCGCAGGGAGAGGCTCCATGGGGCCCACCAGCAACGTGAGATAGAGCGGACTAACCATTGCGCGCTCCAGAGGGGATGCCCGAGACCAACGGAATAAGAATCACCTTGCCCGGTTCGGCGGTGAGGTTGTCAGGGTTGAAAGCGGTGTTGGCGTCGGCGATCATCCAGAAGAGAATGGGATCGCCGACAAAACGCGCGGCAAGATTGTCAAGCCGGTCCGCAACCACGACGCTGTAATTTTGCGTAACCGGCCAGATGGAAGCCTGCGGAATGATGCGCCGCGACAGGTAGGCAACCACGGTTCCATTGGGCAGGGTCATCTGCTCCACCGCGTTGCCGTAGTAGCGGCTGCTGGGATTTGTGGGCGCGCCGGTTCCGGTAGCTGCCTGCACCAATGCCGCTAATGCGTTGTCCATCGCGTTCCTCCTGCTCACGCGCGCTGCGCGAGCGACTCCTTGCTCATTTGATAGGCCATATACATGGCGCCAGCCGGGGTGAGGAAACCTACGTCGTTCACGTTCAATACGCGCATCGAAAGCGAAACTTTGGCGCGAATCGGATTCAGCTTGGGATCGAATGCCTCCTCGGCAATCTCGATGCCCGTGATACGCACGGGTGTGACACGATTGGGACCCCAGATGAAGATGGTGAGATTCGACGACATGGGCAAAATCTCGATGGTGCCTACAAGCGAGAGCACTTCATTGGCGATGAGGATGGAACTGGAGGGATAGACCAGCAACTCCAGCACCGCAAGTTGCGGCGAGATGCCCAGGCTCATCGCAGTGGGATCGGAAGCAGCCAGTTGATCGGTGGCGTCGATTTCGACATCGCAGTGAATGGTCTCGATGGCCGGTCCCTTGAGGCGCAGCACTTCAGTGCGGTCGGGCTGATCGCCGACGCTCTGCGGTTGCAGACTGCGGCGGATCGATTCAGGGTTGTATTCGAAGCTGATGGTGTTGAGCGGAATTCCGGTGGTGGGATCGACCACCAGAATGGCGCCTTTCTGGAGCAGCGGGGAGACGTTAGCCATGGCGGTTGATCCCCTTTCCGGCAAGTTTGCCGTGGAGAGCCGCGGTGACCTGCGCGGCCGCCTGCTCGGGTGTGGCACCGGCACGCATGCGACCGGCATCAAGCGATGCGATGCGCCGCGAACCCGAGGCAGAGAGTTCGCGGGGAGCCTGCGCATCGACCATCCGGGTCAACTGGTTCTCAAGGGCGTGGACGAAGCGCTGCTGCGCATGAGCCGGAAGGTCTTCAACCACCAGGCGGTCGATGTGAATGTGCACCTTGCGGGAGTTCATTGCCAGCCTCGCGTTTCTGCCGCGCCGAGCGGCTTTTCAAGCTTGGCGTATTCAGTGCGCGCGGCGGTGAGTACATGGCACATGGCGATGGCGGCATTCTCATCCGCGGCCAGAAATGCGGCCAGCAATGCGATGTTGCGAATGACGCCGCCGGTAATGTTCAACTGCGCGAGACGAGGAAAATCGAGCGATTGAGTTGGCGCGGCCGCGGGAAAGACGCTGCGCCAGATGCGCTCGCGGCTCGCCGCGTCGGGGAATGGAAACTGTACGACGAAGCGCAACCGGCGCTGGAAGGCGGTATCGAGGGAGCCTTGCATATTGGTGGTCAGGATGGCGATGCCGCGATAGGACTCCATGCGCTGCAAGAGGTAGCTGATCTCAAGGTTGGCGTAGCGGTCGTGGCTGTCGCGCACCTGGCTACGCTTTCCGAACAGAGCGTCCGCCTCGTCGAAGAGCAGAATGGCGCCGCTGTGCTCGGCAGCGTCAAATACGCGGCGAAGATTCTTCTCTGTTTCGCCGATGTATTTGCTGACCATGGTGGCAAGGTCAATCTGGTAAAGGTCGCGATCGAGTTCGCGCGCCAGGATGCCGGCGGCCATAGTTTTACCGGTGCCGCTGGGACCGGCAAAGAGTGCGGAGAGCCCGAGGCCGCGCGTGTAGCGACCCGCAAATCCCCAATCTTGCAAGACCAGCGCGGATTGGCGCGCGTTGGCTACGATCTGATGCAGAATTTCTACCTGGCCATCAGGCAGCACCAGATCCTCCCATGACGAAAGGGCCTCAGCGCGTGCGGCGAGATCGTCGAGCGAGCGCCGCGCGGTGGTGCGGCACACGCGCCAAGCCGTTTGGGCCACCGGTGTTCCGCTACCGCCTTCGAGGAGCGTTTCCTCCCGCACCGTTTCGGCGGCACGGCAGATTTCAGCGGCATCCAAGGTAAACACATCCACCATGGCGCCCAGCGCGCCGTTCATTTGCGCAGCGAGGGGACCCAGGTGCGCGGCCCACATTGTCTTGCGTTCCGCGGCGCTCATGGCGGGCGTATCGAGCCGCGTTCCTTGCAACCGCTCGGCAGGCGAACCCGGTTCGACCTCAACCGCGATGGGTGCATCGACGCGGTCGAGCCAGGACGCAAGGGCCTGCACGTTTTCAAGCTGGGCGGTGTGGACCAGCAAGGCTACCGGCCACAGCACAGCCTCGCGCATAAAGGCACGGGCCAGGCGCTCGCGCTCAACCGACGATTCGGGCAGATGAGCCGCTTCCATTTCCCAGGCGCGCACACCGGTCTCGCGGCACAAAGCGTGGAAGAGCGCGGTACGGTCACTGCCACGCGCTCCGGTTAACAGCAGCGGGCCGCGCGCTCCGCGGGGTTGACGCCAATGGAACGCCCCGCGCTGCGCTGTCTGGCGCAAACCAGCAGACAAATCTTCGCCGTGCGCCTCTTCGAGGGGGAGCGGATGCATGAGCAGTTCAAGCCGTTCATCCGCGGTGGGAACGTCGAGCAGAAACTGCAGAATGCGTTCATCGATTTCGAGCGGCGCATGGAGCAACGGGCCCGACCCAACTTCAAGAAGGCGCCAGTAGCGGAGCGGCCGCAGACGGCTCATGGCGCTCCAGTGGGGCTCGTCCAACACGGCGACCGCAAGCCCGAAAGCCGGCCAGGATGCGGACGCGGGGGACGCATCCGGCTGAGCGGCGGCACAGGCCGCGGCAAAGCGCGGATCCAATGCAGCACCAGCACAGAGCAGCAGGATGTCCACTTCAAAGTTGGTGAGCGAAAATATTTCGCGCAACCGCTCGACAGGACTCCAACGAGGGGGCAAGAGCGGCTCGTCACGATCGTCGGTCAAGGGCGCGGCGTCCGGCCGATATCCGTTCCCTTTAAGAGGAGAGACATTGTCGTGAGAAGTATTAGATTGCGCGCGGCGCTGCAACTGCGCGAGCACGCGGTCCAACTCGTCCCACAAGGCCAGCATGGTAGCTTCCCGCACGAGGGTCATGCGCTCACCTCCACCTGGGGCAGGAATTGGCCAAAGGTCGGGCTGCCTGAATTCGTGTCGAGTGTGAGGCGGCTCTGCGCGCCGTCTACTTCAACGCGCAGTGGATATGTGCCGACTGCAATCGATGCAGGCACCGTGACCGTGATCTGCGTTGACGTTGCCGGGCCACTGAGCGGCATGGGCGGCATGGGGATGGCCTGGTCGCCTATGTAAACCACCACGGTCTGCATCACGCCCACCGCGGGAGTGAGGGTAAGAGTGAGCGGATTGCCCTGGGTCGCCTTGATAGGCGGAGTGACTGGCAGCGTAATGACCGGAACAAGCTGGAAGGGTACGGGATTCGACGAGAAGCCCGGATGCACGCGCGTGGAGGACGGAAAAGTGACGTTGCGCAGCACGCGCACATTGTGCGTACCCGCTGTGAGCGTGGCGGGAACCACGGCGCGTACGCAGGAGCCCTGTACCGTGGCGGCAGCCACGCCCGCGCCCATGTCGAAAGATACTTGAGTGTCCGAAGCTATGTCGCCCAGGAAGTTGCTGCCGGTGATGGTGAGGGTTTGGCCCGAGGCAATCATTGCAGGTGTGACGTTGGCGATGAGCGGGCTCACGAGCGGCAGGGCCAGAACCGAGCGCCGCTGCACAGGTAGATTCGACGCATAGCTCTGTGTATCCTGAATGACCACTACCGAGACCTGGTAGGAAGTTGTGGGCCGGTAGCTGGTTTGGAAGGCGGTCCACAAACGATAAATCTCTTCGGTAGTCAGTGTCTCTGGTGTAATGCGGATGTGCTCCACTTGGCTGGCGAGGGTGCTGCCGGAGATCAACTGCTGCTCGGCCGGAGCGGGGTGGACGGAGACCAGGTCAGCGAGCGCCTGCTCGATGGTTTCGCGCGGCACAACGGGCGTCGAGTGAAAGACCTGCATTGCCCAGCCAAGGAGAATCTCCGAGTCGAATGGATTGCTGCCGTACGCAGTGACCAGGTAATGGAGATTGATGGCTAGAGGCGGATTGCTCAAGGGCGCGCCGCTGGCGTTCATCGAAGGCAAGCCCAGATTGCGCAAGGCAGGGTTGATGCTGGCGTAATAGAGAAAAAGATTGATCTGTGCGGACTCATCTGGGCCGGTTGAGACCAAATCGGGCGCGACGTTGGTGATGCCCGCCGCCGCACCAAGAATTGTGGACGGACCGCCCGCCGCAAGCGCAGTAGTGAGTAGGGACTTGAGTACGGCGCTGACGCCGCCAACCGCAAGATAGTCGCTCATGACGCGGCTCCCGACCTGCGGTTCAGAAACTGTTCGAGGGTTACGCGAGGCTGGAATGGAGGCGCTTTGGCTGCGGTGCGCGGCGCATGCAGCTCGATGCTGCCGATGGTGATGTGAATCTCAGTGTGTTCGGTGCCTGAGTCCATCCCCGGCGCAACATCGTTGCGCGGCTGAACCGCGGCAGGCGCTGGTTTCACTTCATGTTCCGGTTTTCGCACTATCGGTGATAGAGCCCGTTGTGGTTCGCCGGCCGCTTTTCGCTGCACATCCGATACTGCGTCTGGTGCGTTCACGGTGCGCACTTCGAGAACACGCAACTCAGGGGGCGCAGAGTCTTGCGAGACTCGGGCTGCAACCTGGGGCTTAACTTCACCGAGGTTCTCAGCGGTAGAGCGAATCTGCGCAGGGTGCGCCGGCTCGGAGGCCTTTGATGAAGGCTCCATACTCCGGCTGAGTTCTGACAGATCGGCGGGAGCGGGCGCACTCTGGTTCAATGCCGGAGTCTTTGCGGTTCCCTCCGGCTTAGACAAGGGCGTGGCTTCGCGGTGCGGCAAATCCACGCGGACACGAGCTTCGTGCTCAACGGTCTCTTCAGGCGAAGCCGTTTGAGCTGTAGGCACCGTCCACTGGGGCGCCACCAATGGCTCAACCGCGGGCAATTCGCCGCGCGTACGTTGCACCATTCTGTCGAGTACTCCGCTCATGCGTCCAGCATCTCCAGGTATGCGGCGCGGCGCGGGGCGCTCATAGCCGCAATTGCCTGCTCACTCCATCCATAGGCGCGAGCCAGTCGGTGAATTTCAACGAGGAGACGCCGGGCTGCAAGCGCCACCTCACGCCAGACGAAACCGGCAACATCCAGGTCGAGCACGGGACGACCATCGCACGCAGCACAGGGCAACAAGCAGCGGATTTCCGCCGAGGCGTTGAGCCGATCGAAACGGGCCAGCCAATCGGAACGCTGTGTGCGCTTGAGCTGCGGAGATTCAGTGTTCGCGAGCTGAGGCAGGGTTAACGTCCGCTCCAGCAGCAGCTCGCGCGCTTGCGCATCGCTGTCGACGGCCATGGATGCGGCCAGGTCGCTGCTATTGACCGGGCGCATGCGTATCTCGGTCGCCCCTTCCAGCCAAGACTCCTCCACGGGGGGGCATAACTCCCGCTCGATATCTGCCACATCTACCACAAACTGCAATTGCTCACCGCACTCCGGACAAACAGCGAAACCCTCGATGCGGCCGCCGAAGGTGATGGCGCGCAGCCGCAACAGCAGCGCATTCCGTTCCGCAAGCGGCAAAGCAGCAAGAGCGCCAACGTCCCATTCCGGCAGCGCAACCTGCAGCAAGGCGAGCGCGCGCCAGGGCTCCCGCTGTTCGCGGCCCCGTTCCCACGCCGTCAACATCCGCTCGCCTTCGAGTGCGTACATCGGTTTGTACTCCGTCTTTGCCAAACGTCACGCCTACTTTTCGAAAGCCTTCTTCACCATGGCTGATCGCTGCAACAACGAAAGCACGGCATGCTCTTTCATTCCCGAGGTCTTCGGGCTAGAGAAAAGTTCGCTGAGTTCCTCGCCGGCATCAATGAGTTTGGTGGCCGGGAGACGGGGCCGGATTCGGCTATGCCCGTGTCGATGTGAAGCTTGGCTCGGTCGGCTCAGTCACCGACGTGTCGCGCTCCCAGCCTTCGTTCTCAAGGATGATGTGCTGGATAGCGACCGCGTTGGCGTTAGCGTCCAAGTCGGGCATGGCCTGATATTCAGAGACCCATGCGCGATAGATCTTGTAACTGATGGCAAGTTGCCCGGCTTCGTTGTAGAAATCCAAGATCACATCTTTGCGAAAGTCGGCCAAGGAAACCTCCGCGCCAAGTCCCGCGCCAATCTGCCACACCTTGGCCGCCCAGGCCTCGAAGGCCAGATCGTGGGTGACGCCGCGTTCGAGCGTGATGGGCCCAAACTCGCTACGCCCCGGCGACTTGCGGCTGGTGCTGGGATCGCCCCCTTCGCGGTGCTTGACCACTTCAGTGGTGCGCTTGAGGGCCGAGCATTTGCTGAGACCGGCGACATATTGCCCATCCCATTTCAGCCTGAATTTGAAATTCTTGTACGGATCGAAGCGTTGCGCGTTGACGACAAACTCCGCCATGATTCCTCCCTCGTCTCTCCGATTTCGTTATTCATGCGCAAGGGCCGCGCCAGCGCGACGGCCGCATGCGGGTTACGAGCCAGCCTGTCCGGTCAACTGTTCAATTTGAATAACCACGAACTCCGCAGGCTTGAGCGGCGCAAATCCGACCAGGATGTTCACGATGCCCAGGTCGATGTCCGCTTGTGTGGTGGTCTCGTCGTCGCACTTCACAAAATAGGCCTGGTCGGCAGTGATGCCTTGGAAGAACCCCTTCTTGAAGAGGGAGTCCATGAACGATCCGACGTTGAGCCGAATGGCCGCCCAAAGCGGCTCATCGTTGGGCTCAAAGACTACCCACTTGGTGCCTCGATAGAGGCTCTCTTCAAGGAAGAGCGCAACGCGCCGCACGGGCACATACTTCCACTGGTTAGCCATGGCGTCCGCGCCCACCAGGGTGCGCGCGCCCCACAACACGGGGCCATACAACGGGAAAGTGCGGAAGCAGTTAAGCCCCAGCGGATTGAGCGCGCCATTCTCCTGATCGCTGAGCTGGTAAGTCATGTTCTGCACTCCGTTCAAAGTGGCGCCGATGCCGGCAGGCGCCTTCCACACACCGCGTGTAGCGTCGGTGTTGGCATACACTCCCGCGACCACTCCTGAAGGCGCAAAGGTGCGCAACTGACCGTTATTGAGCGCATCGGCCAGGCGCAGGCGGGGGAAGAAGGCCGCGCCGTTGGCATCGACCACACCCAGCGTATTGGTCTTCCAATCCACCGCAGCGGCCACTGTGTTTACATTGGGCGGTGGATCGATGAGCAACATGGCCCGACGTTGATCGCACAGCGCGATGGCCGCGGAATAGATTTCAGTGGCGTTGATGTTGGGATCGGGCGAGTTGGGATTGCCGGGAAGAGCGCGCGCCGCTTCGGGGATGCTGAGCAGGTTGAACAGGTCCACCTTTGTCAGTGCATAGATGCCGGAGAAGGCTGATGGATCACCGATGAGTTCATCGTTCAGGGGAAGGCCGGAGGGCTTTGTGGCGGGCGTGGAAGCGAGGCCCAGTCCAGCGTTGGTCGTGGTTGTGCCGAGCGCATAATGGGCCACGTTGCTGAATTCGGTGGGATTCAAGCCCAACGCTTTTGACGCGTCGTTGCCCGTTGCCGGCGAGCCGAAGGAGATCATGGCGTCCGGTTGATTGGGCAGCAGAGCGTTCACGCGAATCCCCGTGCCAGTGCCACTGGGCGCGGCTACGCAGGTAACTGATGCGCCCGGAACATTGACCATGAGCCAGTTGTTGAGCGCCTGTTGCAGCTGCGAGGCCAGTCCGGAAACCGTTTGGGCAATGGTGATGCCGCTGCCAATGACCTTGATGGTCGGCGGCGTCACCGGGCCATTGGGTAGCGTCAAGGTGAGGCTGCAGTCTGCGTTGGCCACGGCAGTTCCGCCGCCAAGTGCCGTGTTTACCGCAGAGATGGTGAGAGGCGTGCCCAGAACGCCGGTGACTTCAAGAGCGGTCGGCGTAGTGGGGAGATTGGCGGCTACGTTGACGAGCTGAGAGCCGTTGTCTGGATCGTTGACCACGGCGACGAAGTAGTTTTGCAGGGCCGAGTTCAACGTTACTTCAGGGAAGTACTCTGTGGTCCCATCCAGCAGATCGGTAACAGTCAGGTTGAAAGACAGAGGATCTCCGGTGGTGGTCGTCAGGTCCAGTCCCTGCACATCGATATCGACCAGAAGCTGTCCGTTGGCCCACTGTCCGCTGCTGAGCGCGGTGAAAGTGATGCCGTTGGTTCCAGACTTGGCAATCTCAACCTCGGCATAAATCACGGGTGTTGGGCTGGCCGGATAGTGCATTGGCGTGCGCACCACGTAAGCCTGCGAACCGCCATTCTGGAAGAACTGCTGCACGGCATAGCTGACCTCGCTGTTGGAAGCCAGCCCGCCATAGAGCCGCTCAAAATCAGAAAAGCTATAGATGACCTGGGCGCGATTGTCGACACCTCGCGCAGTGTATCCGACGAATGCAGCAATCGATGTGGCCACGCCAGTGATGGGATGGACAGGGCTAGGCAGTTCCTGGATGTAGACACCGGGGTAGGTGTAAGTGGACATGGTTATCCTCCCGCCTGGATAGGCGATGGCGACTTAGCAGGATTCCTGCAATTTGAAGAACCCGCGAAACGTGGTGGGGAAGCGGGTTCCCGAAAGCCCGGAGAAAACACGCACTCCGAACGAGGCGCTCAGATTAGGCGCAATCCCCAAAGTGAGTCAAGACAATTTTTGAAGAAGCTAGAGACCCTTCCTTAGCGGATGGTTGAGACAGGTTACCAGGTTATCTCTTTGTAAATAACTTATCTTGCACGTGCAGGTGAGTTATGGGAGTTACTGTCTGGCAAAAGCAAGCACGACAGTCTCTAACTTTGCGAGGGAGGGCAAGGCCTGCCAGCAGAGTTGCAGTCCCAAAGCAAATAGCCACAGGGAGAGCGCCAGACGCATGGCACGAGCCGGGACTCTGGGAGCCAGACCTGTGCCGGCCAGGGCTCCAAGAATACCGCCTGTTATGAGCTTGCTCAGCACGACTGGATCGAATCCACCTTGACTTAGGTGCAACCCTCCCCCGATCAAAGAGAGGCACAAACCGAAGGCTAGGTCTGTGCCAACAATCTGCTGAACTTCAAGCGAGGTGAATCCGAGCAGAGCGAGAGTTCCGAGCGCCCCAGCCCCGGACGACGAGAAGCCCACCTCCGCGCCTACCGGCAACATGGCGGCTGCCAGCCAGCGGGGACGATAGGGGCGGTCACCGCTGATACGGACGGGGCGAAAATGGCGGTAGACGTGCCATCCGGATGAGGCCGCGATCATGATACCGAGCGCCAGGTAAAGCCAGACATTGTTGGATTGAGCGCCGACCACGCGCCGAAAAACCAAAGTGCCCAGCACCACGCCGGGCACGCCGGTGAGCAGCATGACACCGAGAATGCGCCACGACACCAAGCGGCGCCAAATCTGAACCGGAACAACGACAAGTTTGACCGCAGCCGAATAAGCGAGGGCTGTGCCTACGGCGACGCCGACCGGGACATTGAGGAAGAGGATCAGCAACGGCGCAGTGATAGTGCCCGCACCGACGCCGGTCATCGCAATCAGTGCAGCAATCAAGAAGCCCAGTAGAAATTCCATCACGTTCTCCGCAACTACGAACCTTGCACGTGAATACCGCATTCCAGTTTCTGGCCGGACCAACGTCCTGATCGCGGATCGTTGGGGTCAATGGGCAGGCTGGTACATGGCGCACACCCGATGCTGCTGTAGCCCAACTCATAGAGCGACAACAGCGGAATGTGGTTCGCCCCGGCATACTGCCACACATCGCGCGTGGTCCAGTCGGCAAGCGGACTGAGCTTGGCAAGAGTATGGCCGGTGGGAAGGGTAAAGGTCTCCTCCGGCTGGAGATTGGCGCGCGACTTTGACTGCTGGCGTCGAAGTCCTGTGACCCACACTCGGTAGTCCGCGAGAGCGCGAAAAAGCGGCTCGACCTTGCGCAAGGCGCAGCAGCGGTCGGGAGCAGTTTGATTAAGAATGCCGAACTCGGCTTCCTGCTGGGCCACGGTACGTTCGGCCTGGACATTGACCAGATTCAGATTCCATTCCGAGGCAATGCGATCGCGGTAGGCAAGGGTCTCAGGGAAGTGATAGCCCGTTTCAAGAAATATGACGGGGATCTCGGGAAGGATTTCGCGCAGCATGTGAAGAACAACCACGTCCTCGGCCTGAAAGCTGCTGGTGACGCAGGCATGCTGCGACCCGGCCAGACGATCACGGAGAAATCCGATGGCTCCAAGGGTAAGTGCGTTAGATACCGAGGCCGTTGTCATTCTCATTTTCTCCAGTCGAAATCGATTCGAGGCATTGCAGTTTACTGAGTATCTGATCGGGATCGACAGACTCGAAAGCAGGGGCCAGTTCAAGCGGCTTTGCGTTCAGCACGTCTACTCGAGCGAGAGTCAGCGGACCATTGTCGTCGCTCTCGACCAGCACAACGGCGCCGAGGCGAGCGATGGTGACAAGCGAGGCCGAGACTGGAACACGCGTGCGCAGGACAAGAGCCCCCGCTTCGAGAAGTTCCTTCTCGATTTGAGAAGCTAACTGCGAGCGATTGCCTACGACAAGCAATCCGCGGGTTGCGCGATTGATAGTGGGTGCAGATTCGTCCACATCGGAGATGCTGCGGATCATGCCGGCGCCGGCGGTCGCGTTGTCGGCGGGGTCGATGAGAATGAAGCTGCCGGTGGCACGATTTTCGCGATAGAGATCGGCGAGCAGGGCGCGGCTGGTTTCGATAACCACTTCACCGATGTCGTTAAGTGCGAGTTGGTCAGTAGCGCGCTGGTCGAGATGTTCGACATCAATGCGCGAGCGAATCTGCACAACGTGGGCACGGACCGTTTGGGTGGAGTGCTTGAGCAGGAAAGTTGCACCTGCACGCAGTGGATTGCTGTGCATCCAGACCACGGTTGCTTCAAAGTGCCGCGTTCTGTGCGGCGGCGCGGCGACCGCCGCGATCATATCGCCGCGGCTGAGGTCGGTTTCGTCCTCAAGCGTAAGTACGACAGACTGAGGCGCTTTGGCGGCTTCGAGGTCGCCGTCCCAAGTGGCGATTGAGCGCACGCGGGTCCGACTGCCAGAGGGTAGTGCAATAACTTCATCACCGGGGCGGACGGTACCGGCAGCGATCTGTCCGGCAAAACCGCGAAAGTCCTGATGAGGACGAATGGCGCGCTGCACCGGGAAACGGAAGGCGTCGAGCGAGCGCTCGATGGCGAGGGGCACGGTCTCAAGCAACTCGAGGAGGCTGGGACCGGTATACCAGGGCATGCGCAGGCTACGGTGAACGACGTTGTCGCCATCGAGCGCGCTGACAGGAACCACGATCATCTCGGGAATCTCAAGAAGCTGGGCAAGGGCAAGCAGGTCACGGCGATGGCGCTCGAAAACTTCCGCTGAGAAATCCACGAGATCCATCTTGTTGATCGCTGCAATGACCGTGGGGATTCCGAGCAGCGCGGCGATGCAAGCGTGACGGCGGGTCTGGTCCAGGATTCCCTTGCGCGCGTCAACCAGCACGATGGCCACATCGGCTGTGGATGCGCCGGTGGCCATGTTGCGCGTGTACTGCTCGTGACCTGGAGTGTCGGCAATGATGAACTTGCGTTTGGCGGTGGAGAAATAGCGATAAGCGACATCGATGGTGATGCCCTGCTCACGTTCGGCGCGCAGGCCGTCTGTGAGCTGTGCGAAGTCGATGGCGGCGTTGTGGGTGACGGCGCGGACGTGATCTTCATAGACATTTTGCGAGTCGTAAAGAAGACGGCCGATCAAGGTCGATTTGCCGTCATCCACACTGCCCGCAGTGCTGAAGCGGAGCAGATCCTTGGCGCGCTCGGCTTCAAGTTGCTGTTCGATGCGTATATCCGCGTCGTCCGGGGACGCGTCAATGGTGGCGGTTGCGATGGGTTCACCCGCAAAGATCATCAGAAGTAGCCCTCGCGCTTCTTGAGTTCCATGGAGCCATCCTGATCATGGTCGATGACGCGGTTGGCGCGCTCTGAGTTACGCACGGCCATCAGTTCCGCGATGATCTTGGGAACGGTATCGGCCTCGGAGCGAATCGCGCCGGTGCATGGACTGCATCCCAGGGAGCGCAGGCGGCACTTGACCCATTGCTCTTCGCCGGGCAATCCCTTCACAAACGACTGCTCCACGGGGATGAGGCTGTCGGCACGCACCAGCATGCGGCGTTCCTTGGCAAGATAGAGCGGCACGATGGGAATCTTCTCGAGATGGATGTAGTGCCAGATATCGAGCTCCGTCCAGTTGGAGAGCGGAAATACGCGAATGCTCTCGCCTGGGCCGATGCGGCCATTGAAAAGGCTCCACAATTCCGGACGCTGGTTCTTTGGATCCCACTGCCCGGCACTATCGCGAAAGGAGAAGATGCGCTCCTTGGCGCGCGACTTCTCCTCATCGCGGCGCGCGCCTCCAAAAGCAGCGTCAAAGCCGTGCGCGCGTAACGCGTCGAGCAGGGCCTGTGTCTTAAGCAGCCCGCAACAACGCTGCGTTCCGAGTTGGACGGGATTAGCACCGTTGGCCAGCGCTTCCTCGTTGCGCCACACGATTAGCTTGACTCCCAACTCGGCGGTGTAGCGGTCACGAAATTCCAACATCTCGCGAAACTTGTAGCCCGTGTCTACATGCAACAGCGGAAACGAAATGGGAGCCGGATGAAAGGCCTTCTGCGCAAGACGCAGCATGACCGATGAGTCCTTGCCGATGGAATAAAGCATCACCGGCCGTTGGAACTCCGACGCTACTTCACGAATGACGTGAATGCTTTCAGCCTCGAGAAGCTGGATGTGGTTGAGGCGGTCGAGAGCCTTCATCCGATCACTCCGTTCATTTGCGCAGAAAATAGAAAACCCGCGGCAGCAGAGAATCTGCAGCGCGGGCTTAGGGGGAAGTCGATCTGAGTCTAAAGCTGGTTTACCCCACAGTCCGGCGCGTCACGCAACAACACGCGCAACAAGTAGCCGGAGTGGAGCACGAGCTCATGTTGACTACTATATCGACGGAAAAGGTGCAGGTCAATCCGCGGAGCTGGCAGAACGGAGTTCCGCGGGAATGATCTGCAGAGGCTGGGCGGAATGCGCTCAAATCAGCTTGTCGACGGCAGCAGCAAGATCGAAGTCCTTGGCGGTGAGGCCGCCAGCACTGTGAGTGACGAGGCCAAGGCGGACCTTGTTGTAGCGAATGTCGATGTCGGGATGATGGCCGGCTTTTTCGGCCAAGCCGGCGACCTGGTTCACAAAAGCGAGTGAGGCGAGAAAGTCCTTGAAAACAAAGGTCCGCGTCAATTCGCCATCCGTGACTTGCCAGGCGGGAAGAGCGGTGAGGCGTGAGACAACATCAGGTTCGGAGAGTGGGGGCATGGTGTTCTGCTCCTGGGGAGGTTGGAGCCGTCGGGCGACGGTGCGAACAGGCTACTCCACCGTGACGGATTTGGCCAGATTCCTGGGCTGGTCGACGTCGCAGCCACGACGAACGGCGATGTAATACGCAAGCAACTGCAGGGGAACAATCTCGATAAGCGGAGAGAGCATCTCAATGGCCGGAGGAATGTGGATGACGTGCTCGACGAGGTTGCCAAGAGTGGTATCCCCCTCAGTGGCCACGGCGATTACGCGACCGGAGCGGGCGGTGACTTCCTGAATGTTGGAGAGCGTTTTTTCATAACGCAGCTTAGACGCGGGGTCGGATTGGTCGCAGGTGGCCAGTACCACTACGGGCAAAGTCTCGTCGATGAGGGCGTTGGGGCCGTGTTTCATCTCCCCGGCGGGGTAACCCTCGGCGTGGATGTAGGAGATCTCCTTGAGCTTGAGTGCTCCTTCGAGGGCAATCGGGAAGTGGATGCCGCGGCCCAGGTAGAGGAAGTCGCGCGCGGTGGAGAAGTCCTTAGCCAACTGCTCGCACTGGGCAGATCGGGAGCGAAGCACCTCTTCAATCTTGGCGGGGACGCGGCTCAGCTCTTCAATCAGTGCGACCGACCGGGCCGGGTCGAGCCTGCCGCGCAACTGGCCCAGCTTGAGCGCCAGCAGGAATAGTGCGGTGAGTTGCGCAGTGAAGGCCTTGGTGGAAGCGACGCCGATCTCAGGGCCGGCGTGGGTGTAGATGGCACCGTGCGCTTCGCGAGCCACCATGGCATCGACTACGTTGCAGATGGCGACGGTCTTTGAGCCCAGCGAGATCATCTCCCGCTGCGCGGCCAGGGTGTCTGCGGTTTCGCCGGACTGGGTGATGAGCAGGCCGAGCGCGTTGCGATCGGGAATGGGATTGCGATAGCGGTATTCGCTGGCGTAGTCCACATCCACGGGCAGACGCGCGAGACGCTCGATCATGTACTTGCCGCTGAGCGCGGCATGCCAACTAGTGCCACAAGCGGCAATGTTGATGCTGGAAGCGGTAGCCAGTTCTTCGTCGTCGATCTTCATCTCACCGAGGAAAACTTTGCCCGAGTCCAGCGAGACGCGGCCCAGGGTGGTGTCGCGAATGGCGCGGGGCTGCTCCCAGATTTCCTTGAGCATGAAGTGCTTGTAGCCGCCCTTTTCCGCCTGGATGGGGTCCCACTGAATGTGGGTGATGGCGCGCTGGATGGGGTTGCCGTCGAAGTCGGTGAGGGCAACGCCGGCCAAAGTGAGGATGGCCATGTCGCCATCGGCGAGGAAGTAGATGTCCCGGGTGTGGTGGAGGATGCCGGGAACGTCGGAGGCGACAAAAGACTCGCCCTCGCCGACGCCGATGACTACGGGCGGACCAAGGCGGGCGGCGACGATCTTATCGGGCTCCGAGGCGGACAGGACACCGAGGGCGAAGGCCCCTGTGAGCCGCTTGACGGCGCGGCGGACGGCCACCTCGAGCTGAATAGGCGCGCCGGCAGCCTCGGCGTCCGCCTGTACCTGCTCAATCAAATGGGCGATGATTTCGGTGTCGGTTTCGGTGACGAACTTGTGACCCTGAGCGGTGAGTTCACGCTTCAGGTCGAGGTAATTTTCGACGATGCCATTGTGGACCACGACGATGCGACCGGTGCAGTCGCGGTGAGGATGGGCGTTCTCTTCGGTGGGGCGGCCGTGGGTGGCCCAGCGGGTGTGGCCGATGCCGAATGTGCCTTCGAGCGGGTGTTGGGCGAGGACCTCTTCAAGGTTATGCAGCTTGCCTGAAGCGCGGCGAACGTCCAGCGTGGAGCTGGATGGACTGCCCACAGCGATGCCTGCCGAGTCGTAGCCGCGGTATTCGAGGCGCCTGAGCCCCTCGATGATGACTGGAACGACCTTCTTGGGTCCGACGTACCCGACAATTCCACACATGAAGCGATTTTATGCGACGACCGGGCGATAGAAGGTGACGGGGCGCGGGATTTGAGGTCCGAAGATCCGGACCTGGGCGTCCGGAATTGGCTTCGGCCGGGCCGTTTTCTGAGATTCCAAGGCACTTTGGGGCCAAAAACAGGGGAAAATCGGGTAGTTTTGTTTACCGATGAGTACATGGGGCAAATTTCTATATTGTTCATTACATTCATGTTATGTTGGAATTGACCCTTCCGGGGGCGGGTTTTGGAGGGGGAGGGGGTGGGTACCCTTCCGGGGGGTACGGACCGTTCACATCCCTGACCGCTCATTCCCTCATTTCGATTGTGCAGCCGGAGCGGGTTATTTTCTGCAAAAGGATTGAGGCGGCCGGTGAGCGGACGTGGCCACCTTCCCCTTCCACGATGAGACTGTTGAAAGGAATGGGGCACCCGGCCTCCTAATCAGGAGTTCAATAAGCGCTTTGCCCTGTTATCAACGATTGAGAGCACTCCCCGGGCAGACTCCTCAACCTAGCCAATAGCCGCAGATCGAGACTGTGAAAGATAATGCGCGGCCTTGTCCAAGCACTGAGCTATGGGTCTCCTCGTGAGGTTCAAAATGCAGAAGTCACGAGGGTGGCGTCGAGCATGCCGAATGCTCTCAAGAAACTGCATAGGGGCCGTGGCATGTGCGGGATCATAGTCACGGCCGAAGAGCACTGCTCCCAGGAGTTCACGGAGCCGATCATCGTCCAGCCTCTCCAAAGCCAAAACCAGTCGCGGCCGGACCTCCTCAGAGGTCTGGTCCCGTCTGGCGCTACCTATTTCCACAACTTTCTGGGAAACGGAGATCCCGTCGCAGATTTCGGCAACAGCGCGGCTAAGCTCGGCGATCTCGCGGAAGTCTTCCGGCAGACCAACGAGTCCCGCCGAATGAGACCGGAGGAGATTCATCTGGCTCACCATTCGGCGATAGAGATTTGGGCGTACAGGTATGGACAAAGTACGCAAGAGATCCGTGACGCTCTTGGCTAGGGTGACGGGATCCTCCATGATTTCAGAACCCGAGTACCGCAGGACCCTATACCCAAGCTCCAGTAGCTCCCGGTCTCGAGCCCGGTCGGACTTGAATTTGTCTCTGCCCGAATGGAATTGGTATCCATCGCATTCGATCAGCAAGCGCACACTGTCATCTGCAGGAAACCACATGGCAAGATCTGGTCTGATCGTCCTTCCGGAGAGCGTAAGAACCGCTTGCGGAACTAAGTGCACGGCGTTAACAAAATCTATGTACTCTTTGTTTGCTTCCCAGACAATGTCGTTCAGGAACGGGTCACCCCAACGGAACGCGCCCCCTAGATACATGTCGTCCTCATCAGGGTATTCCTGGCCTCGGGTAAAGGCGTCACAGGCCCACGCAGACGTGAAGTTGTCCACGTACCCCGTGAGATCGTTGATGTATTTTTCTAAATCGGATGTCGGCTTGTGTACGAAGACATCGTAGCGACGCGAGCCGAAACACAACCGAACACAGAGAGCTCCGAAGAGAGTTCGTTCTATGGGCGATTCTGTGTATTCATACAGCCTTCGAAACATGGCTTCGAAAGACCTGTACAGTTCCGGGCCATCGATCTCACCGGTTTCGCCAATCAGCTTGCTGAGTTGGAAATCGGACAACTGTCCGGGTTGTGATGTCCAGAATTCCTGATGAACAGCGCCTTCTAGTAATCGCAACGCGTCGCCTTCGTTTGAAAGTAGCTCGGCAATTCGCCGTGTCTCTTCAGAACTCACTCAACACTCCAAACGGACCTTGGGGGAAGATTGAGGTTAGCACGATACCTGCTCAGCGGACACCTCACGTAAGGCACCCCACGCCTGCAACAAAGGACTCGCATCAGGTAGCGACGAAACAACGCAAATTCTATGCCCTTCTATGCCAGCGGCAAGGTATCATCGCCGCGCCGCACCCAACGGGCAATAAGGCCCATCTGATCAGGGTTGATCGTTGACGTCAACTGGAGCAGGACTTTCTTCAGGGAAAAGCGGCTCTTGGCCTGATGGTGGTCTGCGTGAACCAGGCGGTGAGGACTTGAGATAGCCGTGGTCAAACGCATATTTTCTCTTGCGCCCATGCGCGGCGCCGTTACACCCCTTGCATTTACAAGACCTCGACAGCTCACGCTTTCCTTTCGCGTAGCACTGATGAGTGCAGTAGTTCGCATGCGGGATCGGGCCAGCCGGTCCGGTCGCAGAGGGAACCCGATTCCTTCCGTCCAACGTGCCTTCTGCCATAGGTAAGGATATACATCATCGCAGCCTGTGCGAAAGTGACATTCATTGTGGCCCACACCTCGATAGAACAGATTTAGTAATGGAAAGTCTTAGTGCTGTATCTGGAGCGCCCGCGCGCAACAGTTCGAGTTCAAGTCGGCTTCTCGGAAGTCATTGGACTCGGGTCCTTCTCAATTGGAATTGGCGGCTTGAGTCACATGCGGTTTCTCCGGGGCTGAAGTTCGCGCTTATTCTGGCGGCTTTGTGCGGGGGTTGAAAACCCCCGCCTCCCTCCGGAATGCGTTTCTCCGCAAGCTGTGAAGGCCGTTCGATTTTGCGGGAATTATGCAGGGGCTGAACAGGCTGCGGAAAAAATCGAGATTCCAAGCCAGCGGCGGTGCGAGCGACCAACAGGGGCTGAAGCCCTCGTTGGTTTGGCTGCATTTGCGCCACGAGTAAACTCGTGCCCTGACGCAAAGTGCCCTTGTGTTGCCTATTAAGCCCGACGAAATTTGCGACTCTTGTGGCACTGAAGAAGGGCTGAGTTGGAGTGAGGAGCCCGAAAAGCAGGCCTCAGGGGCTAAAGCCCGCTTGGTTTGGTGGCACTTTCGTACGGGCTAAAGCCCGTGCCCTTCACCTAAAGCCCGCACCCTTCAACGCTAAAGCACACGCCCTTCAACGCTAAAGCCGATACCCTTTTTAAAACGAGGACTCTCTCATCAGCCTCTGTTCAGGCTGAAGCCTGCGGGCATCAAGGTGACCCATTGGCCGGCGGGGCTATTCCTCAATGCGGTAGGTGAACTCTTCGATTACGGGGTTGGTGAGGACTTCGCGGGCGATGCGCTCGACCTGGGCGCGCGCGGCCTCAGGAGACAGGCCGTCGGCGAGCGAAAGGGCGAAATACTTGCCCTGGCGCACGGCGGTGACGTCTGCAAACCCGATCTTGTGGAGGGCATTCTGGATGGTCTGGCCCTGCGGATCGAGGACCGACGTCTTCAACGTGACATAGACATTCGCCTTCATTATCCCTGATTATATAGGGACCTGCTCATGCTGCCGGGGTGGTTACGCCCAGAAGTGTGCGCAGACCCACACTCCGGCAGATGGCCGGTGACTTCCCTTTTATCCGGAAAGAGATTTTGTGCCGGACCACCTCCCCACTGCGTAAGGAGAAACGAAAGAGATGGTTAATTATCTGGAATTGCCGATTGGCGACCGGTCGCCCGAGGTGTTTCGGTCAGTGATCGAGATTCCCAAGGACGGGACGCAGAAGTTTGAATACGACAAGCAACTGCACGTCTTCAAGCTGGACCGGAACCTTCACTCGCCGGTGCACTACCCCGGAGACTACGGCTTTATTCCGTCTACGCTGAGCGACGACGGCGACCCGCTGGACGTTTTGGTGCTGGTTCCCAGCCCCAGTTTCCCGGGCTGCGTGCAGGAAGTGCGCCCCATCGGCCTGCTGGAGATGCTGGACCAGGGCACGCTGGATGAAAAAGTGCTGGCGGTGGGGAAGAACAATCCGCGCTTCAGCAACGTGTGGAACTATACGGATATCTATCCGCACATGCTGAAGGAGATTACGCACTTCTTCTCAATCTATAAGGACCTGGAAGGCAAGCGGGTGGAGATCAAGGGATGGCACGACGCGGCCTATGCCCGGGATCGGGTGATCCTGGCCGCCAAGCAGTTTGACGACAATAAGACCAAACAGGGTGCGGGGAAGCTGAAGGCGGCAAAATAGATTGACTGCCGCGGTTCAGTATTGAGGCTTCCCAGGTCCGAAAATCCGGACCTGGGGCACCCACGGTTGTGTGAACGCCGGAATTGAAAATGGGCTAGTCGGCAGCAGAAGCGGCGGCGAGACGGCGACGCGCCATGGGCGCCGCGGTGAGCCAGTAGAACACCGGACCCAGAAGCGCGACAACGACGGAGAAGAGCAGGGCTGAAGTGGTGCCCATGAGTCTTTCAGCGCGCGAGGCGTAAAGCGCATAGCCAATGAGGACCGCAGGGCCGACGCCGAGGGAACACGCAAAAGCCAGATTGCCCGCCTTAAAGGGCCTGTGGAGCTGCGGCTCGCGGATGCGCAATACGACCAGGGCGACAAACTCAAGAATCAGGCTGGAACCATAGAGAATCAGGTCGATGGAGATGAGCCGTTCGAATGGCAGCTTAAGCGCCAAGGCCCAGGCGAGGCCACAGAGCAGCACGCTGACCCATGGCACTCCGCGGCTGTTACGCCGGGCAACCACGCGCGGCAACATGCCGTCCTCGGCCATGGCCATGGGCAGGCGGGTGTAACTCATCATGAGCGCGTTGAACATGCCGACGCCGCAGATGGCGCCACCGGCTACCACCGCCAAACCCAGCAACGGACCACCAATGGTGTTGGCCGCGGTCATCCAATCGCCGGTGGAGAAGCTTTGGACAGACAGGCCGGACAACGCAAGGGCCGCCAGCGGGAGAATATAGGTGACGGCCACCAGAAGGGCTGCGGAAACCATGGCGCGGGGATAGTTGCGCTGCGGGTTCTCAACCTCCTGAGCCACGGTGGAAGCATTGTCCCAGCCCATGTAATTCCACATGGCAACCAGAACCGCAGTGGAAAGCGCAGTCTCGGAGCCGGCCTGGCCCCACTGCACACTGGGATGGAGCGAGATTCCGCGCCAAAGGCAGAGGACTACGAAAACGGCGAACGGCGCGAGCAAGAGGGTGAACATTCCCACCGAGCCCTCGCCCACAGCCGGCGCGCCACGGAGGTTCCAGAGACAACAAAGTACCACCACGGCGAGGGACCATGCGTATCCCTGCCAGCCGGCCGTCAGTGCCGGGTTGAATTTGCCCAGGTAAAGAACGAAGATGGCCGGATAGATGGCCATATCGAAGATGCTGGCCGAGAGCGAGAGCCAACCCTCCTGGTAGCCCCAGAAGGGGCCCAGCGCGCGGCGCACCCACATGTAAAAGCCGCCCTCAACGGGCAGAGTGCTGGCCAGTTCACCAATCATCAGCGCGGTGGGCAGGCTCCAGAGAATTGGCAACAACAGCAAAATCACAATTGCCCTGACAAAGCCAGCGCCGCCGAGAATGTCTTCAATGCCGTAGGGACCGCCCGAAACCATGAAGTAAGTGGCCGCGATCAAGGGCAGAAAGCGCATCTTCCGCCGGGCCGGTTTAAGGGCGAAATACATGATTGTGAATCTAACAACTTTTGCCTCGTGCAGAAAGAAAAAAATGACCCTTGAACCAAGTTTTTTCAAGGTGGGCCGACGCCGCGACTGGCGCGGGTGGGAACGCAGTTCACTCAAACAGAAAGCGAGACACGTTTTGCGGTGTATTTCGCGCCTGAATTGCTCGGCTCGACAGGCCGGTTTCGCACAGGAATGAGCTGCAGATTTTTTCTCAGAAAGCTGGCTGCATACCTGCTGCTGCTGCGATCGCGGGCAACGCGGTTGCGGCGCGCTCTTTGACACGCTATGCGAAGCGGGACTGCTCCGCCGGAGATTGCCGGGAAGTGAACCGTGAACCTGGCTGGCTGCTGACACCGCTGGACAAGTGCGGGTGCGTGAGGTTGGTGCCCTGAGGGTGGGGATTTTGGGGCGCTGTGGGACGGTGGAGCCACGCTTCCGGTATAATCCGGCACAGACACGGAGAGATGGCCGAGCGGCTGAAGGCGGCGGTTTGCTAAACCGTTATAGGGTCAAAAGCTCTATCGGGGGTTCGAATCCCCCTCTCTCCGCCAGAGTCTATAAGCCGTTTATAATCAATAAGCAGGACTCCATGTTGCACCTTGTGTGACAGTTTTTTTATCTGGAGAATCTGCAAGATAAAGCCCGCGAAATTCG